>ERZ795054.2551-NODE-2551-length-15164-cov-3.939837_pt1 | contig 15164 bp, 15 predicted proteins | sample MGYA00375138_ERZ795054 | MGnify/ENA primary metagenome ERZ795054 (study PRJEB30183, sample SAMN05720215) | anaerobic digester metagenome | isolation source: active sludge of municipal wastewater-treating anaerobic digesters | place: USA | collected 2014-12-23 ...
CCCACGATTGCCTGGATGAAAGCCAGGAGTCCTAGGCCACTAGACGATGGAGCCGGATACTTTGGTATTTTATCAGTAAATCAAACAATTTTCATTATTTGGTTGGGATGGCGGATGGAGTAGCAGAAGGAGTGGCGGAGGACGAGGCTTCGGGTGGGAGTTCGAGTTTTATTGACTCGAGTTTGTTGAGAATTTTGTAATCAATTCCTTTATAAGAGAGATAGCCGGCAAAGGTTAAAATAGCGAAGAAAGAAAAAATTAGACTGAATCCAAGGACATCAAATTTTGTTTTTTCCATAATAATTATTTTAACCTAGAAATAGTATAAATGGTTGGATAAGAAAGGAAAATTGCCGGACATTCTTCCAGAAGATATTTTTGGAAATCAAGATAAATGTTTTTTCGTTCGATTGGATCAAAGGTCTGTCTTCCCTCTTCCAGGAGTTTATCGATACGAGAGTTATTAAATTTGGTTAAATTTGTGTTTATTTGAGTACTATGCCAAAAAGAATATTGATCAGGATCGATCGGCATGCCGCCATAAGCCAAAAAGGCATCAAAATTCTGAGTGTCAATTTTGTTTACCACTTCCATCTCAACATTTATTCCCAAAACATCTTTCCATGATTTCTTTATATTTTCGGCGGTTTCTAAAAGCTGTCTGTCGGTGACAGCAATTTTGATTGTTCCCATTTCGGTTTTATCAAATAATTCTTTGGCTCTTGTCGGGTTAAAAATGTATTCTTTGACGCTAGGATTATAAGCCCATGAAATTGGTGAAATTGGAGATAATGCTCTTTCATTTTTGTCTTTTGTTTTTGGAGTGGCATAAGCTAGAGCTTGACGAATAGTTTTGTCATTTAATTTTTCGGTATTAAAAAAGACAGCGAGATATTTTTTATTAGTAATAATTTTTTTATCGATTTTAAGATGATTTTGTTTTTCAATTTCAGGAGCAAGGAGGGTTGTTTCCATGCTGGTAATTTCTCCAAGTTTAAAAGCAGTTGTTAGATCGGTATCATTGGCATAAAACTTGTAAATAGTTTTTTTCTTGGTTTTTATGTTTTGTAGAGCTAAGGTTTTGAAATAACCGTCTTGATATTCAACTTTAATAACTTTGTTTGGTCCGAGTCCAGAGAGACGGTTGTTAAATAAAGGCCTAGTTATGGTCGAAAGAAGGGGTGAGTAGAGATCTGGAGTGGTAATCATCAAGGTATATTTATTTTCGACTTTGATAACTGTTCCGGGAATTTCGTATTTTATATCATCGGCAGTAAATTTTTGACCATTATGCCAATAAAGATTGTTTTTGAGTTTAATAATATAGCGATGATTTTCGTCTTCTTGGTTGATTGATTCAACTATTGGTGAAGCAGTAATTTTGTTGTTTTCGGTGTGAGAAGTGAGTCCATAGGTAATGAGATTACTAATTTCTTCAGGTAAATTATTGTTAGTATAATGACCGGAAAGACCAATATATTCGGTTTGGAAAATGGGCAGGTTTAAAAGTTCTTTAAGAGTTGGTTTAAAAATATAATAGGTAGCCGATAAGAGAACAATTAATACTAAGTAATACCAATTTCTTTTCAGATAATAATTAAAAAGAGCCAGTTTAAAATATAGTTTTTTGAACATTTTAGGAGAGAGTTTGCAAGATAGAAGAAATTAGAAAAAGAATTAAAAAAACAATGGTTAACTCGAACATTACTTTTTCCCAACCTCTTTTTTCGTTATTGTTGGAAGAAAGGAGGTTGCTGTTCGATTCTTCTTGACCTCCGGATTGAAAAAAAACAAGAATAGTAACGGCAATGGCAAGAATTATTTGGATTATAAGTAAGATATTGGTCATTTTTTACATTTTCTAGTAACGATACCGTTGAAAACGGTGAAAACAAAGTTGATTATAAAGGAAGTAGCTAGAACTGCAAGTATGCCGGTGAAATGATAAGAAAAAAGCCAAAAATTGTTTGTGCTAAAAGAATTAATAAAAAGAAGAGCTAAATAGAAACCGAGGGTGTCAATAATAATTCTAAAAAAGCCTAAAGTGAGGATGTTTATTGGAAGTAAGAGGATTTTAATAATTGGTTTAAGGATTAATTCAAAAATTGTAAAAATAAGACTAACTTCAAGAAGAGTAACGATGCCGTCGCCAAAATTTAAATTGTGCAATAATTCGCTGACGGTATAGAGTGAAAAATAAAAAAGAAGTGTAAATTTAAGAAATTTTTTCATGTCTTGTGATAATTATACCGCAAATACAGAGTAAGACGATGGCGCTGATAATGGCAACAAGAAGGTTTTGATAATAAATCAGAGAGCGAATATCATAAGAAATATCTTGTTTTAGGGCATTATTTGTAAAAAAGACGGTAAATGATTTAGTAAATAGAGGCATTTTGGGAATGGGAATATTTATTTTACTAAATGGGCCGATAAAATTAATGGTGTGGGTCCAGTTTACAGAGGGAATATTGAGGGTTGATTGATAGAGAGGGGTGGAAGTATTGTTTTCGATAATAATAAATTTATTGTTAGCAGTGATTTTTGGTGGAGTTGATTCAGGTAAGATTTCGACACTGGCAAAGTTGACTTCAGCCTTATTTGGAAGAGGTGGAAAATGACTGTCGATTCCATGAATAACAAAAATAAAATGATTGAGGTCAAGATCATTAAAATAGTCGATACCATTGGTAGTTTTTTCCCAGGTTGGGTCAATGGCAATCCAAACTTGTTGTTTTTCGTCAAAATATTGTGGCCAAGCATGGAGAATATCGGCAGATATACCTACTGGTTTTAGACGAGGATTATTGGAATAGGCAAATCCTTGGATTTCTCTGGCAGGAATACCTTTGGCTCGGGCAAGAGTAATAAATAAATCGGTAAATTCGGTGCAAAGAGCCTTATTTGGTTCTAAAAGAGCGTTGATAGCTCCTTGACGCGAAGCGGTGGCAATACCATCAAAATTATAGGAAAGAGTTTGGAGAACGTAGTCGTAAATATTTTTAGGATTGTTCAGAGTGGAAGCGATATTTTTGATGGTTTCATCGTCAGATGGCCAAAATTGGGTGGGAGCCAAATGCTCTTTGAGTGTGGTTCCGGGATAGCGAGAATTGATTATTTTTGCTTGTCCTTGGACGGAAATATTGAGATTAGAATTTGGTTTTAAAGTGTAAGAGGCAATCCAATTACCATCTTGGTCGATATCGATTTTTTCCGGAGGTGGATCGATTGTTTTGAAAGTTATCTTTTGACTGTCAAGATTTGGTGGTAAGGCAATTTTTGTGGCAGTGTTTTCCTTGGCTTCATTGTTTAAAATGTATTGGAGATTGAAATCAAATAATTGATAATCACCAAAAATTAAAAGATTTTTTTTGTTTTTAATTTGATTTTGATAGAGATGAATTAAATAGTAATCAAGGGCAGGAGTGATTTCGGGAAGTTTGATAGAAGAAAAGGCTAATTTACCAAAAGAAGTTGGAATTTTGAGAGTGATATCAACCAGATCTGATTCGTTTAAATTTTGGAATTCAGCTAAATTAATTTCCCATACACTACCTTTATTTTCGGCAAATTTATTTATGGTATAACGAACGGTAAAAGGAGTGGTTTGACCTTTGCCGACATTTTTGAGATTGAATTTTAATTTTATATTGGCGCTATTTTCGGATTTTTCAATATTAGAAAGGATGTTACCGTTTTTGTCGAAAGCAGTGATGTTGGTGATATCAGAGCCGAAAGTTTTTATTTCATATTCGGTTGGATAAATTTCTGGTAGATTATTGGTGAGACTCATTTCTTGCTCGACAGTGGCTTGGCCGGTTTGATTGACAGTATAGATTATTTTTTGATTCAGTTGAAAAGTGTCGATAGCAATGACGTTTTTTGGAAAAAATAAAAATAGCAAAAAAATTAAAATAGAAACTAGCATCTGATATAGTTTACATGATATATTAAGCAGTTATGAAAAAAGAAAATATTTTTGAAACTGAAGCAAAAATATATTTAATGAAAGACGGAAAAGCCAAAGATGATTTATTAAAAGAAATAAGTATTCATCAGGCGGATTTAGGGTATTTTGGTAATGCGGTACATAATGTTAATTTAATTGGTGATAATGAAATATGGTTTGGTGCAAGAGATAATATAATTAGAAAGGCAAAATTATTTATGGTTGAGGATGTGGTTAGTTTTGTACAAATAAACACTATAAGGGATATCAAAAAATAAACCTCTTGACTTTGGGTAATGTTCGGGTAAGATTAAGATATGGCTTGCATGTTATATAAAAAACAGAAAAAGATTTTAGAATTTATCGAAAAGCAAATCAGTAAATATGGTTGTGCGCCGACATTGACTGAAATTGCCGAATATATGGGATTATCGTCATTGGCGACGGTTCATGAACATTTATCGGTTTTGGAAAAAAAGGGTTTTATAAAACGTTATAGCGGAGCGGTGCGAGGGATAGAATTATTGCAAGGAATTAAAGAAAAAATTGCAAATTTTATTGAATTGCCGATTTTGGGTTTTATCGCTTGTGGCCAACCGATAGAGCCTTATACTGATCCGAATGCGACTTTAGGAGTTAATCCCAATTTAGTAAAACCAGGCGACAAATCTTTTGTTTTACAGGCAAAGGGTGACTCAATGATTGATGATGGAATTTTAAATGGTGATTATGTGGTGGTAAAAGAACAAAGAAATGCCAATAATGGTGATATAGTAGTGGCGGTTTTAAAAAACGGTTTTGCAACTTTAAAGAGGTTTTATAAAGAGGCAAGCAGAATTCGATTACAACCAGCTAATTCGACGATGTCCCCGATTTATGTAAGCGAAGTGGAAATAAGGGGAAAAGTGGTGGCAATTATTAGACAATTTAGTAATTAAATATGCTTTATATTATTGCCACACCAATTGGAAACTTGAGTGATATTTCCAAGAGAGCGATAGAAACATTGGAAAGTTTGGATGTTTTGCTTTGTGAAGATACGAGAAACAATATTTTAAATAAATTGGGATTAAAAAATAAGCCGGAATTGATTTCTTTTTATGATGAAGTTGAGGAGCAAAAGATGCCTCAAATAATTAAATTATTAGAAGACGGGAAAAGTGTTGGTTTGGTGACGGATGCGGGGACGCCAATAATTTCGGATCCAGGTTGGAAACTTGTCAAAAAATGCCAAAAGTTAGGGATAAAATATACAGCAATTCCTGGTCCATGTGCAGCAGTAAATGCATTGGTGTTGTCGGGTTTGCCGTCGGGCAGATTTAGTTTTTTGGGATTTTTACCAAAGAAAGATGGGGAAAGAAAAAAGATTTTGGAAGGATATAAAAATATTGACGGGGCAAAAATTGTTTATGAATCCCCTTTTAGAGTCAAAAAACTGGTTGAAGAAATCAAGGCTATTTACGGAGAAAATGCGGAAATTAAAATATGTCGAGAGATGACGAAAAAATTTGAGGAGGTTGTAGATATAGGAACGCCCCGCAGCGGCGGGGCGTTCATGGAAAAGGGTGAGATGGTGGTGGTGTGGTGTTAAAATATGTTGGGATGGGTTGGAGACAGTCCCCAATAGCTAGCTTAATCGGTGAAGCTGTTAAGCGATGACTGTGGTAAAAGGTGGGGTAAAAAAAGCTGCAGCTTTTTCCCAAGAATAGTGTCGACTTGACCGAGGGGTGCAACTCCCCTTCCCAATTTGTTTAATTTTGTTGTATAGTGATTTATGTTTTGTGATATACTGAGCCTAGTTTGAGTATTGATTTATGAAGAAAGAAACATTAAGAGAGGTTTCTAATAAAGTAGGAGAGTTTGGTGACGGTTTAAATAAATCAAATATATATGAATTGGATGAAAAATTTGTTGGTATGGTCAAATCTATACTTTCGTTGAAAGATGGTTTCTCTGAGAGACACTTGTTATATTGTGATTTACCTAAAAAATTAGATTCTTTAAATTTTCAATCAAAAAGAGGGAAAGAAGAACTAAAGTTTTATAGTACTGTTACTTGGAAATTTTTGACCGATAAATTATTTTTAGAATTAAATGATTCTAAAGATAAATATTTTGTAATTGAATTGTTGAATCAAGCATTGGATCACTTGAATGAATCATCCGATTATAGAAGTAAAATATGGAAAGGAATAGATGGCGTAAAACGATGGATGAAGGTTGAAAAGATTAAGTCATTAGTTACTTGTGATCCGTATTCATATTCTAGCGATTGTATTGATTCGGTTTATGATAAATTTTTGTCTATTGACCCTAAAGAGTTGACTAGATCTAAAGATAAGGCAAAATATTATTATACTCTTGGAGTATTGTTGGAGAGAAAAACAGAGGCATCTTCTTGGCGAATGGCTTTTGATGAAGGTCGGCGTAGTGTAATATGTGACGGAAGAAAAGGGGCAAAAGAATATTATTTAAAATCTGTGGAGATGGACCCCAGTAGTTTGCCGGCAAAATTAGCGAAAGAAAATTTGGAAAAAATTTACCAAAAAGAATCTGATGATAGAAAAATGGAAGAATCTAAGAAAAAGATTGGATGTCGAAGTTGGAGTTTCCATGTTCGAGTAGAGACTCTTTCTAGAGGGCCATATGCTTATATTCTTGGTAGAAAACCTCGATCTGAATTTCCTATTGATTTGTTTAGAGAATGATTATTTTTTCTTGAGTTTGCGGTTTTCGGCCCAGGCGATGATTTCGCGGGTGCGGTCAATAGCGTCGGGAGAGACGGAAATACTGGTTATTCCCCATTTGACAAGTTTGACCACAAGATCGGGATAATTACTAGGAGCTTGACCGCAAATGCCAGCCATAATACCACGTTTGTGAGCTTTGGTGACTAATCGTTTGAGACTCCACATGACTGCTGGGTCTAATTCATTAAAAGTTGGGGCGACTTCAGCGTTGTCTCGATCAAGACCAAGGGTTAACATGGTGAGATCGTTACTGCCGATGGAAATACCATCGATACCAACATCGATGAATTGGTCCAAAAGAATAACATTACTAGGGATTTCGGCCATCATAAATAATTTAAAAGATGGGGTGCGAAGAAGACCGGCTGAAGCAATGATTTTTTTGACTTGAATTAATTCATTAGGAGTACGGACAAAGGGAATCATTAACCAAATATTTTTGAAACCATATTTATTGCGGACTTGTTTTATGGCTTCCAATTCCATCATAAAAACATCTGGACTGGCAATATAACGACTGGCACCTCTAAACCCTAGCATGGGATTTGGTTCTTCCGGTTCGTAATATTTACCATATTTTAGAAAACGGTATTCATTGGTTTTGAAGTCGGTAGCTCGATAAATAATTGGACGAGGCGAAAATGATTTACAAAATTTAACCATATCTTTGGCTAATTTATTGATATAAATTTTTTCTTGATGATCGGCAATTAGTTTTTTGGGATGAATGCCGATATTGGCAATCATAAATTCTGCCCGAAGGAGACCAACGCCATCGCAATTTTTTTTCGCCAAATCTTCGGCCAATTCAGGTTCACCTAAATTAACGTAAATTTTGGTGGCTGTTTTTTGGTGGATTTGAATTTTGCGAGTAGTAGCGATAGAAGAGGTAGTTAAATCCCCTTTCCAAACTTCGCCAGTAGTGCCGTTTAAGGTAACAATATCTCCTTCTTTGAGAAATTTTGTAGCGGTTTTTGTGCCGACAACACAGGGAACACCAAGTTCGCGGGAAACAATAGCAGCGTGAGAGGTTTGGCCACCTTTATCGGTAATTATGCCGTTTACCTTTTTCATAGCCGGGACAAAATCAGGAGTGGTCATTGAAGTTACAAGGATTTGTCCTTCCTTGACTCGATTAATTTCTTTAGGTGATTCGATGATGATTACGACACCGGTGGCTGTACCGGGAGATGCTTGTTCGCCTTTTAGGTCGGGAGCTTTGGTAATTAATTTTTGAGCATCAAGGGTTTTTTGATTGCTGATGATAGTGGTAATAGGACGGGTTTGGACAATGTAAATACTTCCTTTTTCTATGGCAAATTCTATATCTTGAGCTTTTCCGTAGTGGTTGTGTAATTTTTGGGCGATTTTGGCAAGTTTAATAACAGTCTCGTCATTTATTTTTTGTTTATCCTGTTCTCTTTTTGGAATTTTTACCTCTTTGGTTTCGATCTTAGATTTTATTAATTTAATTTCTTGAGAAACATGAGTTTTTTGAAGTAATTCCCATTGATTTTTGTCGACGATGTATTGGTCGGGAGTCACAACTCCTTGAACGATATATTCGCCAAGACCAAAAATAGCTTCAATAATAATTTGACTTTTGTCATTTGAAACTGGATTGATAGTAAAGATAATACCGGAAACATCGGATTGAACCATTTTTTGAACTGGGACGGCAACGCCGACTTTAAAGTGGTCAATTCTTTTTTTACTGCGATAAAAAATAGAACGGGGAGTAAAAAGGGAAGCCCAACAATCGCGAATGCGATTTAAGACATGTTTTGCCCCTAAAACATTGAGAAATGTTTCTTGTTGACCGGCGAAAGAAGCATCGGCGCTGTCTTCGGCAGTGGCTGATGAGCGGACGGCGACGGGAATTTTGCCAAGATTTTTGTAAGCTTGGGAAATTTCTTCGATTGTTTCTTTATCGAAAGGAGCAGATTTAATTAAACTTTTTATTTTTTTGGAAACAGCAAAAAGATTGTCGGGATTGTCAGGATTTAAATTTTTAATTAATTCTTTTATTTGAGGAATTAAATTATTGACTTCGAGAAAATGATAATAAGCAGCAGTAGTAACAACAAAACCATTGGGTACGGGAATTCCTAAATTATACATTTCGCCCAAATTTCCACCCTTACCACCAACAATAGGAATATCTTCGTAGGATATTTCTTTAAAATAAAGAATGTTTTTGGGCATTAAAAAATGATATCACAAATCATGAAAGGAGATTCATCATGATGCGAAGTAAGGCAATTTCTTTGTTGATAGTAAGTGTGCCGGTTTTGTTTTGATAATCTAATTCGATTAATTGAAGATAAGCTTTTTTGTAAGATTCTTGACGAAGTTTTTTCTTGATCATAAAAAATAATAAATCAAAAGGAACGGTTTCTAGGGCAGTTTCGTAGGCTTTGGCAAAATTCTTGATATTGTGAGGACGGATTTGATTGAGACAAAAAAAGAGGGTGCTGGGTAAAGGAAAATAATTTATTTTTGCCTTGGGAAAAGATTTAAGATCGGTGGCACTAATTTTTTTATCTTGCCAAATATAGATATCGGTATTGGTCTTGACAAAAATTTTTTGTAATTTGTCTTTGTTTGGTTTGGGAACAGAAAAATAGTTAGAAACAGCAAGATATTTATTTTGAGCGAAAAGCGAAGCGCCTTCAAGAAAATTATTTATTTTATTGATATCGATATTTTTGTTTTCGAGACGGAGAATATCTCCTGATAAGGTTGATAGCGATTGATTAAAAGCATCACGACTTTTTTCTAGATTGTCGCCGTGAAAAATGTAAATCATTTAAGAGTATTATACCGAGGATAATACTAAAAAGACTAAGAATGATACCCAGATAAAAAGGAAGAGCGTCAGTTCGAAAAAATTCTAAGACAAATCGGATTATGCCATAACCAACAAGAAAAATTGCAGTTTGATTTTTTTTGCTTTTTAATAAAATTAAAAATAATACAAAATCAAAGATTGATTCGTAAATACAGATCGGATAAATTTCATGATTGATTATATTGCCTATTCTTCCTATAGATTGGCATAGAGGAATGATGGTGATAAATGAATCGGTGAATTTTATAAAATTTATTTTTTTGATATGACAGTAAATTAGCAAATAAATTGTGGCAAAAATAATACCACCCAAAATTCCCATTCCGCCTTGACGGGTATTTAGAATTTGATTGGGATTAGCGAGAAAATATGGTAGATTGCCAAGGACAAAATATAGACGAGCACCCAAAAAAGCGGAAAAAATTAAACCATAGGGAATATATTTATATTTTTTTTCGAAATAGTTGATAAAGATGACAAGGGCAATGCCGATAAATAAACCATACCAAGACATATAATTTCTAGTTTTTAATTTCTAATCAATTACTAATTTCTATTTTCTAATTTTTAATTAAAAATTAAGAATTATAAATTAAGAATTAGTCAACATTTTATGCTGTGGGTCTTGTGGGATTCGAACCCACGACCACCTGCTTAAAAGGCAGATGCTCTAACCAACTGAGCTAAAGACCCTAACAAAATTTTCAATTTTCAAAATCCAATTTTCAATTTTGAAATTACAAATTATAAATTCCAAGAAACAAAGATATAAAGATTTTAAATCTTTCTAGCTTTTGGATCTCGAAGGTAATATAATTTGGCTCGACGAATTTTAGTTTTAGGAGAACGAAGTTTCTTGATTGAATCAATCAAGGGTGAACTAATTGGAAAAATTCTTTCAACAGTAATGCCGTCAGAAGCTTCTTTTTTGATTACTATGTTTTTGTTTTCACCAGTTCCTTGAATAGCAATCAAAATACCCTCGAAAGCTTGGATTCTTTCTTTATCTTTCTCCTTAATTTTGTAGTTAACCCGAAGAGTGTCACCAACAAAAAATTCTAGATTGTTATGAGTAAATTTTATAGCCATAAGACTTTGGTATTTTAGCTTAGATTGAGTATTTCGTCAATCTGTTGTTGAAGAGACGGTGAATAGTTAACACCGTAGCCGATGGGGATATTTTTTCCATTAGGGAGAATGATCAATCCCCTATCGCCGTTAGGATTCTTTTTTAGAAGTTTATTAAGAGACATGAGTTGAGTTTGAGATGTTTTGGGAGGAACTTTAATTATAAAATTGTATTTTGATGATTTTTTTGGAGCTTCAAATGAAATTAGATCAATAATAATAGATAAATTTCCTTCTCGAAGGTTGGTTTTACCTTCAATATAAATGGCTCGGTTTTCGACTAAGAGGTCTTTAAAAGATTCATAGGTTTTTGGGAAAAGGACTGTTTCTATTTTGCCGGTTTCATCTTCAAGGGTCAAAAAAGCCATTCTGGAATTATTTCTTTTGGTAGTTATAATTTTAAAACGATTGACTGAAGCGGCAAATTTAACGGTACTATCAGCTTGTTTTTCTAAAATAGCTGATATTTTAGGAAAACCGTATTCTTCAAATGGAGAAAGAATTTTTAAAAGAGGATTTTCGGTGACAAAAATACCAAGAAGTTCTTTTTCCAGGGCTAACTTTTCTTTTTCCGACATAGGTTCGACTTGGGGCAAATTATCTGGTGGAGGGGTAATTTTGGTTGTAGTTTTACTTGGAGTATCAAAAAGTCCAAATTGACCAGAATTTTTTTTATTGTTTGATTTCTCGGCATCATTGCGGACTTTGTCAATGTAAGACAAAAGAGCGTTTCTATCGCCGAATTGATCCAAAGCGCCGACTTTAATTAAACTTTCTAAAACTCTTTTGTTAACTTTTTGACTATCGACTCGAAGACAGAAATCGTTGAAATTAAGAAAGTTACCATTGTTTTCTCTTTCGGTTAAGATATTGTCGATGGCAGCATCGCCAACATTTTTGATACCGGAAAGACCAAAACGAATGGCCATTTTTTCGGTAGAAGTTGAATTTTCTTCAACAATAAATCCTTTTTTTGATTTATTAATATCTGGTGGTGAGACGATAATGCCTAATTTGCGGCATTCGTTGACCCCGTCGGTAACTTTTTCTGTTTCTCCAGATTCGGCAGTTAAGAGGGCACACATGTATTCGACGGGATAATTAGCTTTCATGTAAGCTGTGCGATAAGCAAGCATGCCATAGGAAGCAGCATGCGCTTTATTGAAACCATAAGAAGTAAAGGGTTCAATATATGAAAATATTTCTTTGGCTTTTTCTTTGGTATATCCTTTTTTTATACAACCATCGATAAATTTTTCTTTTTGAGCAGCCATTTCTTCTGGAATTTTTTTACCGATAGCTTTTCTAAATTTATCAACCTCAACCCAATTGTATCCGGCGAGTTCAATGGCGGTATAGAGACAGTCGTCTTGATAAACCAAGAGTCCATAGGATTTTTTAAGATATTTTTCCAGTTTTGGATCGATGTAAACAATAGGAGAAGTGCCGTTTTTTCTGGCAATGTATTCTGGAATAATACCCATTGGTCCTGGTCGATATAATGCAACCATGGCCATTAAATCTTCAACACGATTTGGTTTTAGTTCTTTGATCCATTTGGTCATACCATCACCGGAAAGTTGAAAAACACCCATGGTATTACCATTGGAAAGCATATCAAAAGTTTTTTTGTCATCGAGAGGAATTTTACGAAGATTGATATCAATGTTTTTGGTTTGTTTGACATTGATAACGGCTTGGCGGAGAAAAGATAAATTTCTGATTCCAAGAATATCAAATTTAATTAAACCGACATCTTCGCAAGCATGCATTTCGTATTGGGTAATGGTTTTATCTCCCCCTGTTTCTATTTGAGTAGGACAAAAATCATTGATAGTAGTTGGAGAAACAACTATGGCACAGGCGTGAACAGAAATATGACGAGCATTTCCTTCAATTTGTTTGGCGGTGGAAAGAATTTTCTTGGCTTCCGGATCGGTGTCATAAAGTGCTTTTAGTTCAGGGGTAATTTGAAGAGCTTTTTCGATTGACATGGGAAAACCTTGGGAGCCGAAAGGGATTAGTTTGCTAATTTTGTCACCAATGGCATATTCGTAACCCAAAACTCGAGCAGTATCACGGACAGCGCCTCTGGCCATCATTCGACCAAAAGTACAAACTTGAGCGACAGCATCTTTGCCGTATTGATCGATAATATGATAAAGCATGTTTTGACGCTGATCATCGGCAACATCAAGGTCAATATCGGGAGGTGAGGGCCTGTCTTTGTTGAGAAATCTTTCAAATGGTAATTGATAGATTAAAGGATCGACGGAAGTGATGCCAAGGACGTATGAGACAAGAGAGCCGCCGGCTGAACCTCTGGTGTTGGTAGGAGTGTTGTTTTTTTCACACCAATCAATAAAATCTCTCATAATCAAAAAGTAATTAGCATAACCCTTGCTGCAAATAACATCTAACTCAAGATTTAAACGATCAATAATTTCTTCAGAAAGATTACCATAAAGTTCCTTGGCGGTATCAAAGGTTAATTCTTTTAGGGTTTCATTAATAGTTTTTCCTTTTTGAAGAGGATATACAGGAAAATACCATTTGCCGATTTCTATATCTAAATTACATTTTTCTGCAATTTTTACAGTATTTTCAATAGCATCGGGATATTCGGGAAAGCTTTCACTCATTTCTTGGGCTGATTTAATATAAAGATCAGGACAATTAATCATTGATAATCTCTTTTCGTCATTGATAGTAGTTTGAGTGTTAATCATCATCAAGATATCTTGAGCAAAAGAATCTTCTTTGTTTAAGTAGTGAGAATCGTTGGTGGCAATCAAAGGTATCCCTAATTTACGGCTAATTTTAATAATACCCTGATTGGCGATATCTTGATTTTTCATACTTGGATGTGATTGAATTTCAAGATAATAATCATCTCCAAATATTTTTTGATAATCTTTAGCCCTACTTTCGGCTTTATCAAAATTATTTTCCAGAACTAATTTCGCGATTTCCCCTTCAATACAGGCACTGGAACAAATTAATCCTTGGTGGTATTTTTCTAAAGTTTCCCAATCAATACGTGGTTTATAATAAAAACCTTCAATGTGGGCAATGGAAACTATTTTCATTAAATTTTTATAACCTTGTTGATTTTTTGCCAATAAAATTAAATGATTATTTCGTCGATTTTCGATATTGCGGTCGAATCTGGTGGTTGGACAGAGATATACTTCGCAGCCAATAATTGGTTTTATGCTTTCTTTTTGGCAGGTTTTGTAAAATTCAATAGCACCGTACATATTGCCGTGGTCGGTGATAGCACAAGCGGTCATACCCAGAGCTTTTATTTTTTGAACATATTTTTTGATATTAGTAAGTCCGTCGAGTAAAGAATATTCGGTGTGAACATGTAAGTGAACAAAATCAGGCATAGCTTATTATAAACTGATTTTTACGTTTATAGCTTGACAACTGGATTTTTTGATTCTTCTTTGGTAATTTCAAGACCTTTTTGGGATTTAAAATTGAAAAGATTGGCAAGAAGTGAGTTTGGGAATGTAACTAAAGCGGCGTTGTAATCGGCTGTTAAGTCAATCATAGTACGGCGGGCGTACATTAATTTATCGCCTGTGTCTCGAAGTTCTGACATCAAATCGGAAACAACTGTCGAACCTTTTATGTCAGGATTACTTTCGACAACAACTTGAAGTGCTCCCAGGGCTTTGCCGATCAATTCTTGTGATTTTTCTATTTTATTAGAACTGATTGCTTTTCTGGCATCGGTTAACTGGGTAAAAATTTCTTTTTCGTGTTTTAAATAACCTTTAGCTGATTCAACTAGATTGGGAATAAGATCGGCTTGTCGTTTTAGCTGGTTGCCGATTTCTTGATTACTGGCACCGATTTGAACAAGAGCGGTTTTTAAACGGTTATAAAAGGCAATAACATAGATAACGACGATTAATATAATTCCGTAAAGTATATACATATAGACTAATTATAGCATTATCTTTCTTCTGGTTTTAAGTAGGGGTAGTGAAGGAATTTGTATAAATCTTTTTCATTGTCGAATTGGTGTAATTTACCTGTTTTTAGGTCTTTTATACCGTATTCAGAAATACTTAAACCTTTTTTGAGGGCATATTTTCTTAATTCAATGTTGTGGTTTTTGCTGCCGGTAAAGTGTTGAACGAGATTTCCCCAATTTTTTTTTGGTTCGACCATTAAATCAACTCGAATATTACCCTTGAGTTTAATAGAGGCTTTTTTGGGTCCTTGATCGAAAGTACCGTATGATTTTGGGTATTTTACAAAATAATCGATTATGGTTTGAGAATTCGAGGAACAAACAGCAATGTCAATATCTCCTATAGTTTGGGTTTTTCGACGAAGTGACCCAAGAGGGAGAATTTCGTAATTAGGAAATTTTTGTTTTAAATAATTTATTATTTCTGAGGCTAGTTGATTGGCGGTTTCGTAAGGTAAACGGTCAACATTGCCAATGTATTCTTTGGCATTCTTTAGA
>ERZ795054.2554-NODE-2554-length-15156-cov-6.024038_pt1 | contig 15156 bp, 11 predicted proteins | sample MGYA00375138_ERZ795054 | MGnify/ENA primary metagenome ERZ795054 (study PRJEB30183, sample SAMN05720215) | anaerobic digester metagenome | isolation source: active sludge of municipal wastewater-treating anaerobic digesters | place: USA | collected 2014-12-23 ...
CCAAGGCCCGCTTCTACCGCCGCCGCTTCCGCGACGACAGGCCGCCCCAGATGCTCAGGCGCTTCTTCGCGCGCAACTTCCCCGAGACCCTCGGCCCCGAGGAGGCGAGGCGCTGGCGCGGCTTCTGCGCGAGCCGCCTCCAGCTACCCCCCGTCGATGGGGTCGCCGACCTCGCCACCTTCTCGAAATTCGTCGGCCAGAGGCTGGAGACGCCGAGCCTTCCCTCCCGCGACAAGGCCATCCTCCTCGCCCTCCTCGACTACCGGGGCTGGCTCGAGAAGGAGGTCCTGGACTATCCCGGAGCCTGAAGAAGGCCATCGTTTTCGCTTGACAGGACGCAATTCCTCTCCTACCATGGATTAACTTACTTTGTGAAAGTAAGTATAGGAGGCAGAATGAAGGCAAGTATCCGCCGCACGCTCGCCGTAGCGGCCATCGCTCTCTTCGCGCTACCCGCCATGCTCGCGGCCCAGTCCGGCGAGATCGTCCTCAAGTGGCCCTGCATCTGGGTCGGCAAGGACTCAAAGGCCCCGGCGATCGCGGAGATCGTCGACTCCTTCAACAAGGCCAACGCCGGCAAGATCCGGGTCGAGGTCGAGCCCCAGCCCGACTACAACGCCTACGAGCAGAAGGTCCGCACCTCCCTGGCCGCGGGCGTCGCGCCCGGCGACATCTTCACCCTGAAGCTCAACGCCACCACGAAGGAATTCTACGGCTCCAAGTACATCATGGACCTCACGAAGGACTTCTCCGGCTCCTGGAAGGCCTCCTTCGACTCGGGCGCCGTGGCCCAGTCCACGATCGACGGCAAGCTCAAGACCCTGCCCTTCGAGACCGCCGTCCTCCCCATCTGGTACAACATGGACGCGATGAGGAAGGCCGGCGTCTCCGCCCCGCCCGCGACCATGCCCGAGCTCTGGACCGCCCTGGACAAGCTCAAGGCCTCCGGGATCTACCCGATGAGCCAGATGACCGGCGACACGAACGCCTGGACGAGCATGATCTGGTTCTCGCACTTCGCGGTCTCCTTCGGCGGAGCCAAGGTCTGGGAGAAGCCCTTCACCGACAAGGCCTTCGTCGAGTCCGCCAAGCTCATGCAGAGGATCTTCAAGGACTACACGACCCCGGACGCCGTCGGCGCCGGCGCCGGCGTCTCCGGCGGCCACTTCCTCGCGGGCCGCACCGCCATCTTCTCCAACGGCCCCTGGTACGCCGGCCGCGCCGACCTCCGGGCCACCGCCTTCTTCCCGAGCGTCACCATCGCCGCCGCCCCGCCCGCCGGCTCCACCAAGGGCGTGATGATCAGCCGCCTCCAGGCCAACGTCGCCGCCGGCGAGACGAAGGACAAGAACCGCCGCGCGGCGATCGTCTCCTTCCTCAAGTACCTCACCGCCCCCGAGAACATCTCCAAGCTCGCCCAGGGCTCCGGCGCCATGTTCGCGGTGAAGTCCGGCTACGTGCCCACCGACGCCCTCCAGAAGCAGTTCTACGACATCGCCGCCGCCTCCAAGACGACGGCCAACGACCTCGAGGCCGCCCTCGGCTCCGAGGCCACCCTCGAGTTCGCCCAGCAGCTGGGCGCCCTCGTCCTCGGCAACATCACGCCCGAGCAGTTCTGCGCCCTCGTCGAGAAGAAGATCGACCGCTAGACATTCCTCCGGTCCCGGGTTCCCTCCGGGCCGCCTGGCGCGGCCACGGAGGGGGAGGCCCGGGGCCTCCATGAAGGACAACGATGAAGAAGCGCCGCAATCCCAACGCCCTCAAGATCGCCCTGTTCCTCGCGCCGGTCCTGGTCCTGTTCGCGGCGTTCTTCGCCTACCCCTTCGTCTTCACCATCGCCGCGAGCCTCACGAAGTGGAGGGGCATCGGCGCGATGCGCTTCATCGGCTTCGGCAACTTCGGGAAGCTCCTGGGCGACCAGACCTTCCGCCTCGCGATCAGGAACAACGTCGTCTGGGCCCTCGCCTCGGGCTTCGTCCAGGTGCCCCTGGCCGTCCTCGTGGCCCTCATCCTCGCGCGGGAGCCCCGCGGCTGGAAGGTCCTGCGCACCGTGTACTTCCTGCCCAACGTCATCTCGACCGTCGCCCTGGCGATGGTCTGGACGGCGATGTACAACCCCCAGTACGGCGCCCTGAACGGGCTCCGGGAGCTCCTCGGCCTCGAGGCCAGGAACTGGCTCGGCGACCCCGCGACGGCCCTGCCCGCCGTCATCCTCCAGGGCGTCCTCTACATCGGCTACTTCATGATCATCATCCTGGCGGCGGCGATGAACATCCCCCGCGAGCTCTACGAGGCGGCCGAGATCGACGGCGCCACTACCCTCCAGCAGGAATTCCGCATAACGCTGCCGATGCTCCGCGGGAGCATCGTCACGGCCATGACGCTGGCGATGGCCTACGGCATGCGCCACTTCGAGGCCACCTACCTCATGACGGGCGGCGGCCCCGCCTACTCGACGACGACGATGGGCATCGACCTCTTCCTCAAGATGGACGCCCTGCGCTACAGCGAGGCGAGCGCCGCCGGCGTCATCCTCATCGTCCTGGGCACGGTGGTGATCGTCGGGATCCGCCGCCTCCTCGGGCGGACCGATCCCATGGCCGAGGCCGGCCAGTAAGCACGGAGGAGACGAACGATGCGCGCTAAGAACAAGGCCCTCTCCCTGGGCGCGGGCCTCCTCAAGTGGACGGTCCTCCTCTTCTTCCTCGCGGTGGCCCTCCTGCCCCTCGCCTGGCTCGTCCTCAACTCCTTCAAGACCAACCTGGAGCTTCAGGCCTCGCCCTTCTCCCTGCCCGCGAGGCCCGCCTTCGAGAACTACGCCAACGCGATCGCGATGGCCGAGCTCCCCCGCCTCTTCGTGAACTCCGTCCTGGTCGCCGTGGGGACCGTCTTCCTCAATCTCCTCGTCTCCTCGATGGCCGGCTTCGTCCTGGCCCGGGAGGCCTGGAAGGGCAGGGACACGGTCCGCACGGTACTGGAGGCCGGCGTCCTCGTGCCGATCATCGCCTTCATGGTGCCCTACTTCACCCTCGTGACGAAGCTCGGCCTCTACGACAAGCTCTACACGCTGATCCTCGTCTACGCGGCGATCAACATCCCGGTGTCGATCTTCCTCGTGACCTCCTTCATGCGCTCCATCCCCAAGGAGCTCGAGGAGGCGGCCATCATCGACGGCTGCGGCTTCTTCCAGCGCTACTCGAAGGTCATCCTGCCCCTGTCGCGCTCGGGCCTCGTGACCGCCGGCACCTTCTGCTTCATCTACGCCTGGAACGAGTTCGTGATGGCCATGCTCCTCACCTCCAGCATCCACTCGCGGACCATCCAGCTCGGCATCCGCTTCTTCACGAGCCAGTTCATCACCGACTACGCCGGGATGTTCGCGGCCATCGTGCTCTCCATGCTGCCGAGCGTCCTCGCCTACGTCTTCCTGCACAACAAGATCATCGCCGGCCTCACCGCGGGCGCGGTCAAGGGCTGACGCGATGTCCGACCTGGAGATCGTCCGGATCCCCGGAGGCTTCGAGGCCCGCCTCCGCGGACGCCTCGTCCTGGCCCACCGCCCCGGCGAGCCCCTCCTCCGCGCGGGCCGCGGCGAGGCCCGCTTCGAGATGTACCGCGGCAACTTCGAGGTCTCCGAGCGCCTGGACGAGCTCGTCGCCCTGGAGGACTGCGGCCTCGAGGAGCTGCCCGGCGGAGGCGCCTGCCTCCTCCTCTCGCGGAAGGGCCTCTACGCGACCAAGGTCGTCCTCCGCCTGGAGGAGGGCCGCCTCGTCGCCTCCTTCTCCGCGGAAGGCCCCGAGGCCGCGCGCGCGAACCGCTACCGCGTCACGCTACCCGCCGAGCCCTCCGAGCGCGTCTACGGCTGCGGCGAGCAGTTCTCGCACTTCGACCTGCGCGGCCGCGTCTTCCCCCTCTGGACGAGCGAGCAGGGCGTGGGCCGCAACAAGACCACCGAGGTCACGAGGCTCGCCGACCTCCACGACAGGGCGGGAGGCGACTACTGGTGGACCTTCTTCCCCGAGCCGACCTTCGCGACGAGCCGCAGGCTCTCCTACCACCTGGAGACGAGCGCCTACGCCGCCTTCGACTTCCGCTCGCCTTCGCGCCACGAGCTCTACGCCTGGGCCCTGCCCGGGCGCCTGGTCATAGGCGCGGCTGACACGATGCGCGAGCTCGTTTCCGGCGTCTCCGCCCTCCTCGGCCGCCAGCCCGAGCTCCCCGACTGGGCCTACGACGGCGTGGTCCTGGGGATCCAGGGCGGCACGGAGGCCTGCCTCGGGAAGCTGGAGCGCGCACGGAAGGCCGGCGTCCCCGTCGCGGGCATCTGGGCCCAGGACTGGGAAGGCATCAACATGACGAGCTTCGGCCAGCGCCTCCGCTGGGACTGGCAATGGGACAGGGAGCGCTACCCTGGCCTTCCCGCCGAGATCGCGCGCCTCCGGGCCGAGGGCGTCCGCTTCCTCGGCTACGTGAATCCCTATGTCGCCGCGGGGAAGCCCCTGTACGCCGAGGCGTCGGCCCAGGGCCTCCTCGCGCGGCGCGCCGACGGCTCGGAGTACCTCGTCGACTTCGGCGAGTTCGACGCGGGCATCGTGGACTTCACGAACCCCGCCGCCGTGGAGTGGTTCAAGGGCGTCATCAAGAAGAACCTCGTCGGCATCGGCCTCTCGGGCTGGATGGCCGACTTCGGCGAGTACCTTCCCACGGACGCCGTCCTCTTCGACGGGACGCCGGCTGAGATAGCGCACAACGCCTGGCCCGCCGTCTGGGCCCGCGTCAACCGCGAGGCCGTGGACGAGGCGGCCGCAGAGGCCGCCGCGGCCAGGACCGCCGCCGCGCCAGGCGCGCCGCCGGTCGCCGGCGCCAGGCCGCCCGCCTCGGGCGCCGCCGCCGCTTCGGCCGCCTCAGCCGGCGGCGCCGCCGCCGCTCCCTCCGCCGCGCCCGCCTTCGACCCGGCCGAGTGCCTCTACTTCATGCGGGCGGGCTTCACGGGCAGCCAACGCGACTGTCCCCTCATGTGGGCCGGCGACCAGAACGTCGACTGGTCCAAGGACGACGGCCTCCCCTCAGTGATACCCGCGGCCCTCTCCCTCGCGGTCTGCGGCCACGGCCTCCACCACTCGGACATCGGCGGCTACACGACCCTCTTCGGCATGAGGCGCACGAAGGAGTTATTCCTCCGCTGGGCGGAGCAGGCCGCCTTCACCCCCTTCATGCGGAGCCACGAGGGGAACAGGCCCAAGGACAACTGGCAGTTCGACTCCGACGAGGAGACCCTCGCGGGCCTCGGGCGCATGGGCCGGCTCCACGCCGCGCTCAAGCCCTACCTCAAGGCCTGCGTGGGGGAGAACGCCCGCGAGGGCGTCCCCGTGATGCGGCCCCTCTTCCTCCACTTCGAGGAGGACCCCGAGGCCTGGAGCCTCGAGGACGAGTACCTCCTCGGCCCCGACCTCCTCGCGGCGCCCGTCCTGGAGGAGGGCGCGGCGAGGCGCCGCCTCCACCTGCCGCCAGGCGCCTGGATCCACCTCTGGTCCGGAAGCCGCCTAGAGGCGCCGGCCCCCGGCGGCGCGTCCGTCGAGGTCGAGGCGCCCTTGGGCGAGCCGCCGGCCTTCTACCGCGAAGGCTCGCTCTGGACCGCGACCTTCGCCGCGGCGGCGGCCGCGGCCCGCGCCGCGCGGGGCTCCGCCCCGGGACGATGAGGGACCCCGCGGCCGCGCATTGCGCGGCAGGGCCGCGATGAACTACTATCCTGGGAATATGTCGCCCAAGGACAACCCCCTCCGCGCCGCCGACGTGCGCGAGCGCAACGAGAAGATCGTGCTCCGCCTCATCCGCGGCGCGGGCGCGAGGGGCCTCTCGCAGTCGGAGGCCGTCGTCGCGACGGGCCTCCGCGCCCCGACCATCTTCCGCATCTTCTCCAGCCTGGAGGAGGAGGGCTACGTCGAGCCCCTGGCTCCGGCCTCCGCCGAGGAGGAGGGGAGGGAGAGGAAGGGCCGCCCCCGCGTCTCCTTCGTCGCCAGGGCCGACGCGCTCTACGCCATCGGCGCCGAGTTCTGGGTGGACCGCGTCTCCCTGGGCGTCTTCGACTTCCGCGGCGAGCGCGTCGCCTCCTCCGTCGCCTCCCTGGACAAGGGCGTGGACGCGGAGGCCGTGGTCGAGGCCATAGCCCGCTGCGCCGAGGGCGCGATCGAGTCGCTCGGCCTCTCAAAGGACCGCGTCCTGGGCCTGGGCCTGGGCGCGCCCGGCCAGGTCAACGTGCGCGCGCGGGAGATAGCCTTCTACTCCCGCATCCCAGGCCTCCGCGACTTCCCCATGGCCGCGCGCCTGGAGGATCGGCTCGGCCTCCCCGTCTCCATCCACAACAACTGCTCGATCATCGCCCTCTCGGAGTTCCGCTACGGCGGCCTCCAGGCGGCCGACTCCCTCTTCATCTTCCTCCTCCGCTCGGGCGTCAACGGCGCCTTCGTGGACGGGGGCCGCGTCTACCTCACCTCCGACGGCACGACGATCGAGTCCGGCCACATCTCCGTGGACTACGACGGCGAGCCCTGCGCCTGCGGCGCCCGCGGCTGCCTGGAGACCTACGTGACCGCCCTGGACGGGCCCAACCTGGAGTCGGGCAAGTGGCTCTTCGAGGGACTGGGCCCCGCCCTGGAGGCGGGCGACCCGAAGGCCGAGGCGACCCTCCGCGAGGCGGCCCTCTACATCGCCTCCGCGGCGCGGACCGTTTCGCGGCTCTTCAGGCCGCGGGCCTTCCTCATCGTCGCCGTCTCGGACTCCGTCTCCGAAGCCCTGGCCCGCCTCGTGCGGGAACGGCTCGAGAGCTCGGCCTCCGGCTTCGACCGCCCCGCGCCCCTCTTCGAGGCCCGCGCCTACGACCCTGGCCTGGCCCAGCGCGGCGCCGCCGACCTCGTCCTGGACGACTTCCTGGGCTAGCCGCCCGTCGCGGGGGCTCGTCTGCGCCGCCGCGCGCTCGCCGCCGGCGGGGCGCCGCGGCCGGGGCGCCTGCCCGGTCGCGCGGCGTCGCGAGCCGCGCCTGAAAGGCTGCGTGTCGCCGAGTCGCGCCGCGGCGGCGCGCCAATGAGCCTGGGCGGCGCCGCCTCCCCCTCGACACTATCCGCTTGACGGCTCCTTGAACTTGGTATTTACTTACAAAAAGAAAGTAAATCCTCGACCAAGGAGCCCCGCATGAAACAGCATATAAAGCTCGGCCTCGTCTGCCTGGCGCGCGAGACCTTCGACTTCAACGCCGCCGCCGAGATCTACGGCCGGATCCGGGGCGAGCTGGCCTCCCTGGAGAACGTGAGCTGGGAGATGGTGAGCGAACTCGTGATCTCCGTGGAGGACGCGAAGAAGGCCGCCGCCCGCCTCGCCTCCGCCTCCCTGGACGCCCTGGTCTGCATCTCCGGCACCTTCCACCTCGGCCACCTCGTCCTCGAGATCAGGAAGCGGAACCCCCTCCCCATCCTCCTCTGGGGCCTCGACGAGCTCCCCTACAACGGCGGGAAGATCAGGCTCAACTCCGTCTGCGGAGTGAACCTCAACGCCTCCAACCTCTACAAGGCCGGCGTGGACGACTACCGCGCGACCGTCGGCCCGAAGATCGACGGGGACTGGGTGGACGCGATACGCGCCATAGCCGCGATGCGGAACTCCCACCTCGGCATCGCCGGCTACCGCGCCCACGGCTTCTTCAATCTCTCCGTCTCCGACCCCGAGCTCTACGGCGAGACGGGCCTCCTCCTCGACCACTACGAGCTCTCCGACATCTTCTCCGAGAAGGTCGAGGAGAAGGCCGTGTCCCTCGCCAGGCAGAAGCTCCTCGACGTCTTCGAGGTCTCCGGCGTCACCGAGCTCCAGGTGGCCAAGGTCTCCGAGCTCGCGGCCAAGCTCGACGCCTTCTGCGCGCGCAACTCCCTGGACGCCCTGGCTATCCGCTGCTGGCCCGAGTTCGCCCGCGACTACGGCATCTCGCCCTGCGCCGCGATGTCCCTCCTCCAGTCGGAGGGCCGCCTTCTCGCCTGCGAGGGCGACGTCGAGGGCGCCCTCTCCCTCATGCTCCACAAGGCGGTCGGCGCGGAGACGCCCTACCTCTTCGACTTCTCGCAGGTCGACCTGGAGAAGAACTTCGCCCTCTTCTGGCACTGCGGCGTCGCGCCCTGCAACCTCTGGGACGGCAAGTCCTGCCGCTCCCTGGACACCTACTTCGCGGGCGGGAAGGGCGTCACCGCCGACTTCGTCCTCAAGTCCGGCGAGCTCTCCATCGCGAGGCTCGACACCGCCCGCGGCCAGCGCCGCCTCTTCCTCCAGCGCGCCCGCGCGGTGCCGATGGACAAGGAGCTCAAGGGGACCTACATGAAGGCCGTCTTCGACCGGCCCGTGAAGGAGGTCCTGGACCTCATCATCGCGAAGGGCGTCGCGCACCACGCCTCCGTCTCCTACGGCGACTTCATGGAGCCCCTCCGCATCGCGGCCGGGCTCAAGGGCTGGGAAGTCGTCGAGTGATCGGGCTCGAGGCGGGGGAGGGCGGCTTCGTCCTCCGCTTCAAGGGCCGGCCCTTCCTCGTCCATTCGAGGCGGAGGCCGGCCGTCCTCGCCGGCCGCGGCGAGGGGCGCTACGCCTCCTCCCGCGGCAGCTTCAGGATCAGGGACTCGCGCCGGGAGGTCGAGCCGCTGCGCGGCTTCGCCGTCCTGGAGTCGGGCCCCGAGCGCGCCGTCCTGGCCTTCAGCGGCGCCAAGGGCGAGTCCCTCAGGGCCGTCTTCGCCGTGGAGGAGGGGAGGCTCGCCCTCCGCTTCGAGGGCGCGTCGCCCGGGACGAACCGCCTCGTCCTCCGCCTGGCGGCGCCGAGGGGGGAGCGGGTCTACGGCTGCGGCGAGCAGTACAGCCACTTCCAGCTGCGCGGGAAGCGCATCCCCCTCTGGACCGAGGAGCAGGGCGTCGGCCGCGGCCCGAACCTCATGAAGCTCGCCGCCGACCTCGCCGCCGGCGCCGGCGGCAGCCGCACCTCCACTTACTTTCCTATTCCCGCCTTCCTCTGCGCGGGCGGCGCCGAGGCCGGCGGCCCCGAGGCCGGCGGCGCCGAGGCCGGCGGCGCTTCGTGCGTAGGCGCGGACAGCAGCGGCGCCCCGCGCTTGGGAGGCCGCGGAGCCGGCCCGAGCCAGGCCGCGCGGTCCGGCGGCCGCTCCATCTACGCGAAGACCTCGGCCTACGCCGTCTTCGACTTCCGCCGCCCGTCCTCCTACTCCCTCGAGTTCTGGGAGGTCCCCGAGGTCCTCTGGCTCGACTCGGGCGACAGCCTACCCGGTCTCGTCGGCCGCCTCTCCCTCCTCGGCGGGCGCCAGCCGCCCCTCCCCGAGTGGGCCTACGACGGCCTCATCCTGGGAGCCCAGGGCGGCGCGGCCGAGGTCGCGCGCAAGGCCGGGGCCCTGCGCGCCGCCGGCGCGCCCCTCGCGGGGATCTGGGCCCAGGACTGGGAGGGCCAAAGGATCACGAGCTTCGGGAAGCAGCTACGGTGGAACTGGGAGGCCGACGAGGGCCTCTATCCCGGCATCGCCGCCTTCGCCGCGCGGCTCCGGGCCGAGGGCCTCCGGCTCCTCGGCTACGTGAATCCCTTCCTCGCGGTCGACGGCAGGCAGTACGCCGAGGTCTCTCCCAAGGGCTACTGCGTCAAGCGGAAGGACGGCTCCGACTACCTCGTCACGATCACGACCTTCCCCGCCGCGATGCTCGACCTCACGAATCCCGCGGCCTTCGCCTGGATCAAGGGCGTCATCAAGGAGAACCTCCTCGGCTCCGGCCTCTCGGGCTGGATGGCCGACTTCGGCGAGTACCTCCCCGCCGACGCCGTCCTCTTCTCCGGCGAGTCGGGGGAGACGGCCCACTCCCGCTACCCGGTCCTCTGGGCCCGCGCGAACCGCGAGGCCGTCCTGGAGGCAGGCGCCGAGAAAGAAGCCCTCTACTTCTGCCGCTCGGGCCACGAGGGCTCCGCGCCTTGGGCGCCGTCGTTCTGGGCGGGCGACCAGCTCGTCGACTGGAGCCGGGACGACGGCCTTCCGAGCGTCGTGCCAGCGGCCCTCTCCCTGGGCCTCTCGGGCGTCGGGAACTGGCACGCCGACCTGGGGGGCTACACGACGGTCGGCTGGGCCAGGCGGTCGCCGGAGCTCCTCGCGCGCTGGGCTGAGCTCGCCGCCTTCGCCCCCGTCATGCGCAGCCACGAGGGCAACAGGCCGGAGTCGAACGCCCAGGCCTGGGAGGGCGGGGAGAGCCTCCGCCTGGTGGCCCGCGCCGCGAGGCTCCACGCCGCCCTGAAGCCCTACCAGCTCGAGCTCGCGCGCGACTACGAGGATCGGGGCCTGCCCTTCCTGCGGCCCCTCTTCCTCCACTATCCCGAGGAGCGCCGCCTCGGGACGCGGGCCTACGAGTTCCTCTACGGCCCCGACCTCCTCGTCGCTCCCGTCCTCAAGGCCGGCGCGCGCTCGCGGCGCCTCGTCCTCCCCGAGGACGAGTGGGTCCATCTCTGGAGCGGCCGCGTCCACCGGGGCGGGAGGGCGAGGGTCGAGGCGCCGCTGGGCGAGATTCCCGTCTTCTTCCGGCTCCGCTCACCCCACGCTGGGCTCTTCGCGGCTATCGCCCGGGAGCTCGGCTAGGCTCCCGCGCCCGGACGAGGCCGCCTGAGTCCTGGCTGTCGAGCCGTGGGCGCTGGAGGCGTCGGCGGCTCGGGGGACGGAGTTGCGGCGTTTTCCTGCTTTACAGTCCCCAGCTCTGATGATATTGTTACTTAGCGAAAGAAAGTAAATCCTATCAAGGGAGATACGTGAGCATGACCAAGGAAGAACTCGCGGTCCTGGAGGCGAAAGCCAAGGAGATCCGCTGCAAGACGATCGACGCCATCGGATTCCTGGGCGTCGGACACATCGGCGGAGCCCTCTCCATCGTGGAGCTCCTCGCCCTCCTCTACTTCAAGGAGATGCGCGTCGATCCTGAGAATCCCCGATGGCCCGGCCGCGACCGCCTGGTCCTCTCCAAGGGCCACGCCGGCCCCGCCCTCTACTCGGCCCTGGCGATGAAGGGCTTCTTCCCCGAGGAGTGGCTCCACAGCCTCAACAAGGGCGGGACCAGGCTCCCGAGCCACTGCGACCGCAACCTGACGCCCGGCATCGACATGACGACGGGCTCCCTGGGCCAGGGCCTTTCGGCCGCCTGCGGCATCGCCCTCGCTAACCGCCTGGAAGGCCGCGACTCCTTCACCTTCGCGATCATCGGCGACGGGGAGACGAACGAGGGGCAGAACTGGGAGGCGGCGCTCTTCGCCGCCCACCAGAAGCTCGGGCGCCTTGTCGCCTTCACCGACTACAACAAGATGCAGATCGACGGCCGGACCGAGCAGGTGCTCGACCTCGGGAAGCTCGAGGAGAAGTGGGCGGCCTTCGGCTGGGAGTCGGCCAGGGTGGACGGCCACGACATCGCGGCGATCGCCGCCGCCGTCGAGGCCGCGAAGGCCCGCGCCGCCAAGCCGGACGCCAAGCCCACGATGATCGTCCTGGACACCATCAAGGGCAAGGGCGCGGCGTTCTGCGAGGGCTCCGTCGGGAGCCACAACATGGCCTTCGACTACGAGACCGCCAAGAAGGCGATCGCCGAGCTCGGCTGAAGGAAGCGAGGAGACAGCATGGCAACCCCAGCGAAAGAGATGCGCGCGGTCTACGCGGAGACCCTCGTGGAGCTCGGCGCGAAGAACAAGGACATCGTCCTCCTCGAGGCCGACCTCATGAAGGCCTCCGGCACCGGCCCCTTCCAGGCCGCCTACCCCGAGCGGACCTTCGACGTCGGCGTGGCCGAGGCGAACATGGTCGGCGTCGCCGCCGGCCTCTCCGCGGAGGGGAAGATCCCCTTCGCCGCGACCTTCGGCTGCTTCGCGACGCGCCGCGTCTTCGACCAGTTCTTCGTGAGCTGCGCCTACGCACGGCTCAACGTGAAGCTCGTCGGCACCGACCCCGGCGTCTCCGCCGCGATGAACGGCGGCACCCACATGCCCTTCGAGGACCTCGCGCTCATGCGCGCGGTGCCGGGCATCGCCGTCCTCGAGCCCTCCGACGCGGCCTCCCTGCGCGGCCTCGTCGCTGCCGCCGCCGAGCGGAAGGGTTCCGTCTACATGCGCCTGCACCGCAAGGCCGTGCCCGACCTCTATCCCGCCGGCGAGAAGTTCGAGATCGGCAAGGCCAAGCTCCTCCGCGAGGGGAAGCATGTCGCGATCGTCGCCCTCGGCTCCATCATGGTGAACGAGGCCCTCAAGGCCGCGGAGCTCCTGGCCAGGGAGGGCATCGAGGCCTCCGTCGTCGACGCCCTCTCCGTGAAGCCCCTCGACGCGGAGCTCGTCCTCCGCGAGGCGCGCAAGTGCGGCGCCGTCGTCACCGCGGAGAACCACCAGGCCTCCGGCGGCCTCGGCTCCGCCGTCGCGGAGCTCCTCGCCGAGACCGGCGCGGCCCGCCTCGCGCGGATCGGCGTCAAGGACGAGTTCGGCGAGGTCGGCACCCAGGACTACCTCCAGGACCGCTTCGGCCTCAGGGCCGCCAACATAGCCGAGGCCGCGAAGGCCCTCGCCAAGGCATAAGGAGCCGACATGAAGATCGCCATAGCCTCCGACCTCTCGGGCTTCCCCCTCAAGGAGGCCATCGTCGAGCACCTCCGCTCCAAGGAGGGCGTCGAGGTCATCGACTTCGGCATCCCCTCCGCGGACCAGCCCAAGCCCTACTTCCTCCAGGCCCCCCTCGTCGCCGGCGCCATCCAGCGCGGCGAGGCGGAGCGCGGCATCCTCATCTGCGGCACGGGTCAGGGCATGGCCATCGTCGCGAACAAGCACAAGGGGATCTACGCCTGCGTGGTGGACGACATCTTCTCCGGCGAGCGCGCCAAGATCGTGAACGACGCGAACGTGATCACGATGGGCGGCTGGATCACGGCCCCCTTCGTCGCGAAGGAGATCGTCGACGGCTGGCTCTCCATGGCCTTCGCGCAGAAGATGGAGTTCAAGCGCGACTTCCTCGCGAACGCCCTCAAGGAAGTGAAGGCGCTCGAAGAGAAGAACTTCAGGTAAAGGCGGCGCCCCGATGCTCTCCTCCCTCCTCTCCCCCTCGCGCGTCCTCTCCTTCGAGGAGCTGTCGCCCGCGGACTTCGCCAAGGCCGCGTTCTACCTGGGCGGTGCGCCGCGGAAGGCGGCCGTCGTCGTCGACGGGCGGGCCTTCCCCGAGCGGGACGCCCTGGTCGCGGGGCTTCAGGCCCTCTGCGAGACCGTCGTCCTGGACAGGGTGCGGCCCGACCCCCTCGCCTCCGACGTGGACGCGATGCGCGAAATGATCGGAGGGGGGGAGCTCGGCCTCGTCGTCGGGATCGGCGGCGGCTCCGTCCTCGACTCCGCCAAGGCCCTGGCCATGCTCGCCGCGAACGGCGGCTCCCTGGGCGACTACCTGGGCCCCGCCCCCTCGCGGAAGATCGAGAAAAAGGGCCCGCCCCTCCTCCTCGTGCCGACGACCGCCGGCACGGGCTCGGAGGCGACCAAGGTCGGGGTCTTCACCTCGGACTCCGGCCGGAAGTACACCCTGGGCTCGCCCCTCCTCCAGGCCGACGCCGCGATCCTCTCGGGCTCGCTGGCCGCGGGGATGCCTCCCGCCCTGGCCGCCTCCACCGGCTTCGACGCGCTTTCCCACGCTCTCGAGTCCCTCTGGAACCGGAACGCGACTCCCGTGACCGTCCAGGCGGCCGTCGACGCCGCCGTCGCCGTCCTGCGCGGCCTGGAGCCCGCCTACGACGCGGCCGTCGCCGCCGCCGCGGGCAAGCCCCTCCCGGGCGCCAAGGCCGCGGCCCTGCGCATGCTCGAGGCCGCCTCCATGGCCGGCTTCGCCTTCAGCCGCACGGGCACGGCGATGGTCCACGCCCTCTCCTTCGTCCTCTCCGAGGAATGGCACGTGCCCCACGGCGCGGCCTGCGCCTTCACCCTGGAGGACGCCTACCGCTACGCCCTCTCCGAGCCCGAGAACCGGGCCCGCCTGGCGCGGATCGGCGAGGCCCTCTTCCCCGAGGCGGCCGCGCGGAGCGACGCCAAGGGCGGCGCTACCGAATCCGCCGCGGACCGCGACGAGCGGCTCGCCGGCCTCCTCCTCGAGCGCGTCCTCGTCCTCAAGCGCAAGATGGGCCTCCCGGAGCGCTTCGCCGACCTCGGGATCTCCGTGGACCGCGGCGCGATCCCGGGCCTCTTCGCCCGCTCCTTCGACGACCCGAAGATGGCGAACAACTTCCCCGCCGCCGAGCGGCCGGCGGTCTACGCCATCCTCGAGGCCAAGGCTTGAGCCTGGGCGCCCTCCTCCTCTCGGGCCTGGTCGTCCTCGCGACCCACGCCCTGGAGGCGATCACCGGCTTCGGCTGCACGGTCCTGGCCCTGCCCTTCGTGACGGCCATCCTCGGCCTCAAGACCGGCGTGATGGTGCTCACGATCCTGGCCTGGATCCTCGCCCTCTACATCGCCGTCACGAAGCGCCGCGACATAGATTTCAAGCAGTACGGGATCATCCTCGGCTTCGTCCTCCTCGGACTGCCCCTCGGGATGTACCTCTTCAGGACGGTGGAGGCGGGCTCCTTGAAGCGCGTGCTCGCGGTCTTCATCGTCGCCGCCTCCGCCCTCCAGCTGGCGAAGCCCGCGCTGGCCCGCGGAGCCGAGCGGCGGGCCGCCCAGGCCGGGCCGAGTCCCGCCGCCGGCTCAGGAGGCGAGGTCCGCGGAGAGGGCGAAGCCTGCGCGGCGGCCCTTGTCCCCGGCGCCCCCCGCTGGCTCTACTATCTCCTCCTCGTCGCCGGCGGCGTCGTCCACGGCCTCTTCTCCTCGGGCGGGCCCTTCGTGGTCCTCTACGCGGCCAAGGCCCTGCCCGACAAGGGGAAGTTCCGCGCGACCCTCTGCCTCCTTTGGACGACCCTCAACACGGTGATCATCGCCTCGTACTTCGTGGCGGGGACGGGGATCGGGGCAGGCGCCGCGAAGGCCACGGCCGCGATGCTGCCCTTCCTGGCCCTCGGCATCCTCGTCGGCGAGCGCCTGCACAAGAAGGCGACGCCGGCCGTCTTCTCGACCCTCGTCTTCGCGATGCTCCTCGCGACGGGCGTCGTCATGCT
>ERZ795054.2559-NODE-2559-length-15148-cov-5.842178_pt1 | contig 15148 bp, 11 predicted proteins | sample MGYA00375138_ERZ795054 | MGnify/ENA primary metagenome ERZ795054 (study PRJEB30183, sample SAMN05720215) | anaerobic digester metagenome | isolation source: active sludge of municipal wastewater-treating anaerobic digesters | place: USA | collected 2014-12-23 ...
GCGGCGGCCTCGCGGTACTCGGCGGCGAAGGAGGCGCGCTCCTTCGCGCCGAGGGGAAGGCGCCGGCCCAGGATGCGGCCCTCGACCTCGCGGAGGCGGAGGGCGGTCTCGCCGGCGAAGGCCAGGCGGAAGTCGGAGAGGATGCCCTTCTCCGCGCGGGCCGCCAGGGCGAAGACGGCGGTCTCCGGCGCGGGATAGTCGCGGAGGCCCACCTTCCGCAGGGCGACGGCGTCCCACCGCTCCAAGGGGACGCGGATCCGCGAAAGGAGGGCGCCCGGGGGGAAGGCCGGCCTTCCCTCGTCGTCGGCGAGCCGGTTCACGTTGATCCAGCGCGAGCCCGCGGCGTCCTTGAGCTCGGCCAGGGCGTCCAGGCAGGCGAGGGGGGCCCACAGGTCCATGAAGCGGCTCCTCGTCGCGAGGTTGCCTCCCAGGGTCGCGAGATTGCGCAAGGCCGGCGTCGCGACGCCGCGCAGGGCTCCGGCCAGGAGCTCAGGCAGGGCGCTCTCCTTGAGCTCGAGGATCTCGGCGAGGGTGACGGCCGCGCCTATCTCGAGGTAGCGCTCCGTGAGGGAGACCTGCCTGAGCTCGGGCAGGGCGCCGATGGAGATCGTCTCAAGCGGCAGGAAGATGTACTTCCCCGCCTGCTCGCGGAGGAGCTCGGTGCCGCCCGAGTAGAGCGCGGCGGCGGGCAGGCGGCGCATGAGCTCGAGGAGCTCAGGCAGGCTCTGGGGGCTGTGGACCTCACTGATCAGCACGGCGGTACAGCCTCCTCGCGCGGCGGTCGGCGGCGGCCTGCACGCCCTTCACCAGGGCCTCGGGGTCGGTGCAGCGGCAGGGCACGGCGGACATCTCGGCCAGTATCTCCTCCCGCGAGGGGCGGGAGTTCCGCTCCAGGAGGGCGGCTGCCGCGAGGATCTTGCCCGAGTCGCAGAAGCCGCAGGTCTCCAGCCCCGCGTCGGCGAAGCCTCCCTTGATGTCCCCGTACTCGTCGGTCTGGGCGAAGCCCTCGATGGTGACGACCTCGCGGCCCCGCGCCTTGAAGGCGGGGAGGAGGCAGGAGGGGGCGAGCCTTCCGTCCAGGAGGACGAGGCACTTGCCGCAGACGCCGCGCCTGCAGTCGGGCAGGACGCCCGCGACGCCGAAGCGCTCGCGGAGGAGGTCGACGAGGCGGTCGGCGGAGCGGGCCTTCACGGCGACGTCCTCGCCGTTGAGGATGAAGCTGACGGTCATGCTCCCTCCGTGGAGGCGAGGATCTCGGGCCCGACGGGCAGGGTGTCGAGGCGGGCGCCCGCGGCCAGCGAGACGGCGGCGAGGAAGGCCGCGGGGACGGTGTCGAAGGGAAGCTCGCCCACGCCCTTCGCGGCCGAGCGCCGCTCCGCCCCGACGAAGTCCACCTCGATGGGCGGAAGCTCGGAGAGGGGGAGGAGGCCGTAGCGGTAGTAGGCGGAGGGCGCGACGCGCCCCTCGTCGCAGCCGAGGCTCTCGCGGAGGCAGGAGCCGAGGGCGCCCGCCGCGCAGGCGCGGAGGGCGGAGCGGGCGCGGCCGGGCGAGACGATGCGCCCGCCGTCGACGCAGAGCCAGACCCCGAGAGGCCTCGGCTCCAGGCTCCAGGCGTCGAGCTCGACCTCCACGACGGCTCCGCCCCAGGCGGCCGTCTCGAAGGGCGAGCCCTCGACGCGGCCCTCGGCCCAGCGCAGGGGCTTGGGGAAGCGGTAGACGCTCCTCGCGGAGATGGGCAGGGGATCGCGGAAGCGCCGCTTCTGGATGGCGAGGCAGCTCCGCTCGACGAGCTTGTTGACGACGGCGATGCCGCGGGAGAGGCTCACGGGCCCGGAGTCGGGGGCCGAGTCGGTGTCGGGCGGCGCGACGGCGACGCTCTCCAGGGGGATGCCGAGGAGCTCGGCGGCGCTGTTCCTCCAGATGTCGATGGCGGAGCCGCCGGAGACCGCGGCGCTCGTCTTGATGAGGAGCCTGAGCTCCTTGTCCAGGACCGCCTCCACGGCGTAGGCTCCGGGCGTCTCGCCGGAGAGGGAGGAGCCCGCGCCCTGGTAGGCGAAGGCGAAGCCGATGCCGCGCAGGGGGCCGTCGCCCCTGTCGGTCCTGCGCTTCCGGACGAGCTCGTAGCAGGCCCACTTGCGCCTGAAGTCGCTCGCCTTGGCCAGGCGCTCCGCGATCTCGTCGTAGGGCGGCTCCTCCTTGAGCGGCTCCCCCGTGATCAGGGCCGAGCCCTTCCTGAGGATGTTCCGCGCCTTCCATTCGACGGGATCCTGGCCCGCCGCCTCCGCCAGGCGGGCGGCCGTGGTCTCCAGGGCGAAGAAGGAGGGGGCCGCGCCGAGGCCCGCGAAGGCGCCCATGGGCGGACTGTCCGTCGCGACCGCGTAGCCCTCGACGCGGATGTTGGGGCAGGCGTAGGCCCCCGAGGCCGCGAGGCAGGCCTGGGAGAGGATCTCCTCCGCCAGGGGCGCGTGGGCGCCGACGTTGACGGCGATGCGGAGGTCCAGGGCGGAGAGCCTGCCCGTCGGGTCCAGGCCCGCCCTGACGGCGACGGAGCTCCTGGCCCGCTTGGGTGAGAAGCGGAAGTCCTCCTCGCGCGTGAGGAGGAGCCTGGCCGGTCGCTTGAGGAGGAAGGCCGCGAGGGCCGCGTGGCAGGCGAGGAGGGAGGGATACCAGAGCTTCCCGTCCAGGTGGGCCCCGAGGCGCGTCGGGCGGACCACGACCTCCTCGGGCCTGGAGCCCAGGGCCAGGGCGACCGAGTCGCGGACGTGGTAGGGCCATTGCGTCGCGCAACGCACGGCGATCTTGTCGTAGTCGAAGGAGGCCAGGGCGCCCTGGGGCTCGGAGTACCAATGCTCCAGGGGGCCGGAGACGTAGGCGTCCTCCAGGACCTTGTCGGCGATGGAGAAGGCGAGCTCGGGATCCCCGACCACGGCCACGCGCTTGGCGACGACCTGGTCGGAGGAGAAGGTCTCCCAGGAGAGGAGGGGCTCCTCCTCCTCTATCTCCACGCGGACCTGCGCCGCGAGCTCGGCCAGGACCAGGGGGTCGGGCCCCGCGAGGAGGGCGAGGGGCTCGCCTTCGTAGGCCACGCGGCCCGAGGCGAGGATGGGCACCTCGACGCCCAGGGAGCGCAGGCGGTTCTCGCCGGGGATGTCGGCGGCGACCGCCAGGCGGTAGCCCTTGGGGAGATGGGGCGGCTCGACGGCGACGATCCGGCCTCGCGCCGAGGGCGAGCGTATGGTCAGGACGTGGACCATGCCCTCGGGGGCCAGGTCGGAGAGGCAGGTCATCGAGCCTTGAGCTCGCCGGCGGTCTCGAGGACGGCCTCGGCCGTCCGCTCGACCTGGGCCGCGTCCATGCCCTGCCAGATCGGCAGGGAGATCGTCCGCGAGTACTTGGAGAAGGCCTCGGGGAAGTCCCCGGGCTCGAGGCCGTAGCGTTTCGCGAAATAGGGCATTATATGAAGGGGGATGAAGTGGACGGAGGCGCCGATGCCCTTCGCCTGGAGGCGCTCGAAGAACTCGTTGCGGAGGCCCGAAAGGGGGCCGCGGAGGCGCAGGCTGTAGAGGTGCCAGGAATGCCCGAGGCCCCGGGGAGGCAGCTCGAAGAGGGCCTCGGCGGGCCGCGCCTTGCCCGCGGCCTGTCCGGCCTCGGGCACGGCGCCGCCGGCAGTCGGCGCCGCGCCGCCGGCCGCGAAGGGGGCGAAGGCCGCGTCGTAGCGGCGGGCAATCTCCTCCCTCTCGGCGAGGAAGCGGTCGGCCTTCTTGAGCTGCTCGCGGCCTATCGCGGCCAGGAGGTCGGGGAGGTTGTACTTGAAGCCGGCCTCGGCGACCTCGTAGTACCAGGAGGCCGTCTTGGAGGTGTAGCGGTCGAAGGCGTCGCGGTCGAAGCCGTGGGAGCGCATCGTCGCCATGCGCTTCGCGAGGGCCTCGTCCTCCGTGACGACCATGCCGCCCTCGCCCGTCGTGATGGTCTTCGTCGCGTAGAAGGAATAGACGCCGATCGCGCCCAGGGTGCCCGCGAAGGCGGCCTCGCGGCCGCGGGACGCCCCCTCGGGGAGGAGGGCGGCGGGGACGCGCGAGGGGAAGGCGTGGGCCGCGTCCTCGACGAGGGGGAGGCCGCGCCTTCCGCAGATCTCGAGGAGCTCCCGCATCCTGCAGGGCTTGCCGCCCACGTGGATCGCGATCACCGCCTTGATCCGGGGCTCCTTGGCGAGGAGGGCCTCGAGGCGCCCGGGATCGATGCCGTAGTCCTCCGCCGCGATGTCGCAGAAGGCGACCTCCGCGCCCAGGTGGCGGGCGACGGAGGCGGTGGAGACGAAGGTATAGGGGCTCGTCGCGACGAGGTCGCCCTGGCCGACGCCCAGGGCCTCGAGGGCCAGGTGGAGGCCGCTCGTCGCCGAGTTGACCGCGAGGGCCCGCCGCGCGCCGACGAAGGAGGCGAATTCCTCCTCGAAGGCCTTCGCGACCTTGCCCGTCGTGAGCCAGCCCGAGCGGAGGACCTCGAGGACGGCCGACTCCTCCTCGACGCCGAGGGAGGGCCGCGCGAAGGGGACGAAATCAGTATTCCGGCTCATGTTCGGGTACCATAAGGGTGGGGACGAATTTTTTCAAGGCCGCGCGGAGCCTCCGGCGGTTCCTGAAGTCCTTCTCGAGGCCGGGCGAGAGGCGGCAGGCCGGCTCCAGGGCGGCGAGGGCCTCCGCGAGGGGGAAGGCGGGGCCCCTCCGCTCCAGGCGGTTCACGAGGGGGTACTCGGTCGGGGCGATGATCTCGTCGGCGGCGTGGAGCCGCTCCTCGACCTTCTCGCCGGGCCGGAGGCCCACGTACTCGATCCTGATGTCCCGTCCCGGCTCGTAGCCGTAGAAGCGGATCATCTGCTCCGCGAGGTCGCGGATCCGCACGGGCTCGCCCATGTCGAGGAGGTAGGACTCTCCGCACCTGCCCACGCCGCCCGTCTTGAGGACGAGGGAGCAGGCCTCGGGGATGGTCATGAAGTAGCGGCTCGTCTCAGGGTGCGTCACCGTCACGGGGCCGCCCTGCTCGATCTGCTTCTTGAAGAGGGGGACGATGGAGCCGCGCGAGCCGAGGACGTTGCCGAAGCGGACCACCATGAAGGACTGCCCGGGCGCGGCCCTGGCCGCCGCCGCCTCCACGATGCGCTCGGAGAGGAACTTCGAGGCGCCGTAGACGCAAGCCGGCTCCACGGCCTTGTCCGTGGAGATGAGGACGAGGCGCTTCACCCCGGCCGCGAGGGCCGCCTCCACGAGGTTCCTCGTGCCGAAGACGTTGTTCTCCACCGCCGCTATCGGGTTCTCCTCCATCATGGGGACGTGCTTGTAGGCGGCGGCGTGGAAGACGGCGTCGGCCTTGAGCCGGTCCAGGACGAAGCGGACGTAGTCGGGATCCTTGAGCTCGCCGATGACGGGGACGACGGCCGTCCTCTCGCCGACGCCCTCGGCCTGGAGGAGCCTGAGCTCCCGGTCGATCTGGTAGATGGAGTTCTCGCCGTGGCCGAAGAGGTAGAGGCGGGCGACGCCGGCGGAGAGGAGCTGGCGCGCGAGCTCGGAGCCGATGGAGCCGCCCGCGCCCGTGATGAGGACGCGCTTGCCGCGGAGGTAGGACAGGCTCTCCTTGAGGCCGATGGCGACGGGATTGCGGCCCAGGAAGTCCTGGGGGTCGATCTCGCGGGCCTGCACGAGGTGGGCGTCGCCCTCCAGGATCTGGGCCACGCCCGGCACGATCCTGATCCGCGCGAAGCCGGCGCGCTTCAAGAGGAAGTAGAGCTCCCGGAGGCGCTCTCGGGGAGCGCTGGGCATCGCGATGATGGCCTCGTCGGCGGGCATCCTGGAAAGGAGGCTCACGACGTCGCTGATGGGCCCCAGGACGGGGACGCCCTCGATGCGGCCCCCGATCTTGGCGGGATTGTCGTCCAGGAAGGCGACGACCTGGCCTATGACGCCCTTGGCCAGGATCTCCCTCGCGATGGCCCGGCCCGCGAAGCCGGCCCCGATGATGTAGACGCGCGCGTTCTCTCGCTCAGGACTCGTCATGGGAAGATGCGCCTCCTTGGCCGACCTTCCGGACCTCCTCGAAACCGAAATCGATGGGGAAGCTCTTCTCGTAGAGGTCCAGGATCACGCGGGCCCTGCCCTTGCGGCGGTCCACCTTGGCTATCCTGCCCTCCAGCCCCTTGAGCGCTCCCTCGATCACGACGATGCGGTCCTTCTCGTCGAAGGTCACCTTCGATATATCGGCTCGTTTCCCGAGGGATATGAAATGCAGGAGGAGGGAGCGGTCTTTTTCGCTCAAGGGGACGGGATCGCCCTCCGCGTCGCGGAGGAAGCGGTAGAAGCCCTCGACGTGGCGGAAGTCCCAGCGGGCCTCCCGGTCCAGGGAGTCGACTTCCAGGAAGACGTAGCCGGGGAAGACGGGGAGTTCCCTGTTCGTGACCTTGCCGCCGCGCCGGATCGGAAGGACGCGCTTGGGGGAGAAGAGGCGGCCGTGGCAGCCGGCGGGCGAGACGGAAGCCCGGCGGATGAACTCGTCCTCTTCGTTCGACTTGACCTGCAGCACGAAATATTCCATATAAGGGCTCCCGCGAGGGGCTATAGGGGAAACGAAGGGGCAGGATAGCACGGGCGGCCTTCCGATTCAACAGGCGTGACTTCCGGGAGCGAGCGCCGGGGGCGATCTCCGAGGTAAAGGGCGCGTCGCCGCGAGCCGATAGACAAAGGGTATGAAAGTTTTGAGCATGAGAAGGGCGCAAGCCCTGGCCCTGGCGGCCGTCCTGGCCGCGCTCGGCATGGCGGGCAAGGCTTCGGCCCAGACCGTCGCCGTGCTCGCGGCCGAGTCGGTCGATCCGCCCGCGGGGGAGGCCACGGAGGCCGTGGTCTCCGGCCTCATGGACCGCCTCTTCGACTCGGGCCTCATAGCGACGAGCGAGAGGACCAGGCAGGTCGAGAGGGCCGATTGGCGCCTCGAGCCCAGGTCCCTGGGCGACGCCCGCGAGGGCTCCGTCGACTACCTGGCCTGCGTCTATGTCGCCTACGCGCCCTCAGCCCTGCGCCCGGGCCTCCCGAGGCCCCTCGGCCTCGAGCTCAGGCTCTACCGGGTCGCGGACGGGGGCCTGGCCGCGGAGGCCAGCCTTCCTCCCTTCGCCGGACTGGACGAGACGGAGGAGGGCCTTTCGCGGCTGCTCCGCGCCCTCGGCGGAGAGGCCGCCGAAGCCTTGATGAACGCCCTTAGGCAGGGCCGCCCAGGCGGCTCCGGAGGAGTATGATGAAGCGGATCCTGATCGTCGCCGCCCTCGTGGCCTGCGCGCTCGCCGTCGGCGCTTCCTCCGTCTGGGAGGGCAGCGCCGTCCAGGGAGGGGCGGGGGACTTCCCCGCGGAGGGCCTCTACGGCTCCTGCAACTCCTTTCCCAAGAACTCGAAGGTCGAGGTCGAGAACCTCGGCAACGGCAAGAAGGCCGTCGTCACCATCACGGGGACGGTCGGCAATCCCGGCGTCTTCATGGCCCTCTCGCCGAGCGCCGCCAGGGAACTCGGCATGAAGGCCGGCGACGCGGCCCGCGTGCGCGTCCTCGCCGAGCCGGCGGCCTCGGTCCCGGCTCCGGCCCTTCCCGCCAGGCCGGGCGAGTCCTCCGATCCCGACTTCAATCCGAAGCTCCTCGCCTTGCGCGAGCGTTCGGCACCCGCCTCCTCTTCGGCCAAGACGGCCGCGCCGGTCCAGCCGGCGGCTCCCGCGGCCGCCGCTCCCGCAAGCGCCGCTCCGGCAGACGTCGCCCTCCTCCTCAAGCCCGCCGAGCCGCCCCTTCCTGAGAAGGCGGAGACGGCGAGCGTCGTGGAGCCGACCACGCAGAAGGCGCCCGCGGCCAAGGCCATCGCGCCCGAGGTGCCCGAGCCGGCCCTCGCCAAGGCGGAGCCCGCCGCGCCTGCCGCCGCTCCTGTCGTCCCTCAGGCGACCGTCGCCGCGGCCCCGGCCGCCGAAGCCAAGGCTCCCCTCGAGCCGGCCCCGGCGTTGCCCGTCGCCACGCCGCCCTCCGCCGCCCCCACGGCCCGCGCCGAGCCCTCGGTCCTGCCCGAGGCCATCGTCAGGGTCGACGCCAGGCCCGAGACCGCCGCCTCGCCGGAACTCGCCCTTCCCGATCCCGAGGAGCGCGGCGCCGCCGCGCTCGTGGGCGCTCCCGAGGAGGGCCCCGCCGTCCTCGGTCTCGAGGCCGCGGCCCTTCCCCCGGGCGACGGCGCCCTGGCCGCCCTGGACGAGCCCGAGCTCCGCCCCGACGAGCTGCCCGAGGAGAGCCTCGCCCGTCTCGAGAATCCTCCCGCCTCCCCCCTCGACTTCGCCCTCGCGGAGGGCGAGATCGACATGGCGGAAAGGGAGAAGGCCGAGGCCCTGGCCCTCGAAAAGCCGGCCGCCCTCGAGTCCTCGCTCCAGGCGGAACTCGCCGAGGCAGAGGTTCCTTCAGAGGCCGAGGCTGAGCCCCTCGATGTCGCCGAGGCTTCGGAAGAAGCCCTGGGCCCTCTGCCCGCCGGGGAGGCTTCCGAGGTCGCCCTCGCCGAGCCTGAGCCCTCCGCCGAGGACGAGGCCGAGGTCGAGGTCGTGGCCGCAGCGCCTACCGCGCCTGCCGCCGAGCCCGAAGCCGAGGTGGATCTGGCGCTCAGCCTAGAGCCGACCGCCTCGAGGCCGCCCGTCCAGCCCGCGGCGCCCGTCCAGCCGGCGGCGCCCGCTCAGGTCGCCACGGTTCCGGCCAAGCCGGCTCCGGTCGCCGCCTCTGTCCCCTCCGGCCCCCTCACCCCGCCCGCGGGCCTGCCCTTGCTCGCGCGCCTGGCCAAGGGCTCCTTCTACATCCAGATCGGCGTCTACGGGACGAACGAGGCCCTCCATGCCGCGGTCAAGGGCTTCAAGGGCGACTACCCCCTCGCGCTAGAGGAGGCGGCCTCGGGCGGCGCCCGCTACCGCCTCTACGTCGGGCCCCTGTCCCGCGACGAAGGCGGCGTGGTCCTGTCTAGGGTGAAGGCCATGGGCTTCAAGGACGCCTTCATCAAACAGGGCACCTGAGACCTCTCTGCCCGGCCTCCCAAGAAGGGTGTCCAGGCCACGACGAAGGCCGCCAAGGGGGAAAGCCCCAAGGCGGCCTTTTTGTTTCCGGCACCGGCGCGGCCCGGCGAGGCTAGGGGAGGCGGCGAGGCTAGGGGAGGCGGCGAGGCTAGGGCGAGGCGGCGAGGCCGGCGCAGAGGGCGGCGAAGCGGGCCTCCGCGCCTGTGCGGTCGGGGTCGAGGCGGGTGCCCTCCTCCAGGGCGAGGACGGGCTCGAGCCTCACCCCCCTGATCTCGCCTCCCTCGACGAGGAATTCGAGCATCGCGCTCGGCAAGGCCTCGGGGGGTTCCTTGTCGGCGGTGAAGAGGAAGTTCCCGAGGGAATAGGCGATGAGGCCGCCCGAGTAGGCCTCCGCGCCCTGCAGGACGTGGGGATGCGAGCCCAGGACCAGGTCTGCGCCCGCGTCGACGAAGCGGCGGTAAAGCTCCCGCGTCGGACGCGAGGGGACTCCGCGGTACTCCTCCCCGCCATGGGCCAGGACCACGACGAAATCGCCCGCGGCCGCAGCCTCGCCGATCGCGCGCAGGGCCTCGGATTCGTCGGAGAGGACGCCCGCCTTGGAAGGGCCGGCCGCGGCCTCCTCCGCGGTGAAGCCGTAGCGCTCGTCCGGGTACCTCGCGAAGCCGATGAAGGCGAGGCCGCGGCCGGGCGCGGCGGGGAGGGCGGCGCGCCAGGGGCGGGCGGCCTCGGCCAGGCTTCGTCCGGCGCCGACGAAGGGCGTGCCTGCCGCCTCCAGGGCGGCCAGGCTGTCCGTGAAGGCCTCCGAGCCATAGTCGAAACCGTGGTTGTTGGCGAAGAGGAAGAGGTCGAAGCCGGCGGAGGCGAGGGCGCGGGGCGTCTCGGGAGGGAAACGGAAGCGGAAGCGCTTGCGCGGATTGGGCTCTCCCAGGGGGGAGACGACGCCCTCCAGGTTCCCGACGAGGAGGTCGGGCCGGGAGAGGGCGGGGAGGGCCGAGCCGAAGAGGCTCGCCAGGCCCGAGGGCCCGCCCGACAGCCTCGGCGCGTCGGAGTCGGCTATCGCGAGATCGCCGACCGCGCCGATGGTGAAGGGCCTCTCGGCCCGGCCCCGGCCAGGAGTGGCGGGGCCGCGCGGAGCGGTGTCCAGGGGCAGGGGCGAGCCGCCGGCCGTCGGGCTTTCCGCTTGGGCGGCGAGCCGCGAGAGCCAGCGGCCGAGCTCCCGCGGGACCTTGTACGCGGCCTTGGGCGCGGCCGCCGGCCCGGCCGCGGGCGCGACAGCGGCAGACGGCGCGGTAGCCGCCGTCCGCTCGGCAGCCGCCGTCTGCGCGGCCGCCGCCGTCCGCTCGGCAGCCGGCTCGGCAGCAGGCCCGATGGAAAGGATGAGCTCCTCCTCGTAGGGATAGCCCTCTTCCCCGGGCCAGAGCCCCTCGACCGCCAGGGCCCGTCGGGGGAGGCGGATGCCTTCGAGGGGCTCGAGCCCCCGGGCCTCCGCCTCGAGGCTGCCCAGGGAGTAGACGGGCTCGGCGAGGCCGGCCGCGGCGGCGAGGTAGCGGCGGCCCAGGCTGGGCCGCCCCGCCGCCGAGACCCCGCGCGATCCGGCTTCGTCGCCGGCTTCCGAATGAGCGACCCGGACCCAGGCGAGGCTCAGGACGGCGTCGGCCGCGACTCCCGCGGCCGCTCCGCTTGCCGCGGCCGCCCCGTCTCCCGCGGCCGCGGGCCCGACAAGGCGCCAGCCCTTGGGTAGGGGATGGTCGGCCAGGTGGCCCTTTAGGACGGCGGCTTCTTCGGACGCGGTCTCAAGACGGAGCAGGCGCTCGCGGGGCGAGCAGGACGAGAGGAAGAGGAAGGCCGAGGCCAGGAGGGAAAGGGCGAGGAGTCCGAGGCGGGCGGATGGCCGCGCCGCGGGAGAACCCGCCCGGGCCATCAGCTCCTCCTCCGGAGGTAACGGAGCTGGCCGGCCATGCCCGCGACGAAGACGAAGGCCAGGAAGAGGAAGATCGAGCCCCAGGAGAAGCGCTGGTAGAGCATGCCGCCGGCCAGGGAGCCGAGGATCTGTCCGGCCGTGAGGAGGGCCTCGTGGATGGTCATCCGCTTGTCCCGGTCCAGGGCGCCGGAGACGCCGTAGAAGATCGAGTTGTTGTAGGCCATCGCGTGGAAGAAGCCGGCGACGGCGAGGAGGACGCCGAAGAGGAGGGGCGAGCGCACGCCGATGAAGGCGAGGTCGATGAGGAGGGCTATCGCGATGGGCGCGACGATGTAGGCCTTCTTGAAGTGCCAGGTCTCCACGCGGCCCAGGATCCAGAAGCCCGCCGTCGTGGAGACGGCGCGGATGAGGAGGATGAGGCCTATCCTCGACTCGGAGAGCCCGAGCTCGTCCTTCGCGAAAAGCGGGAAGATGTTGAAGAAGACCGAAAGGAGGGCGTAGAGGAGGAAGACCCCGATCCAGGCGGGGAAGCGGAGGGGCGTCGACCGGTCGGCCGTGGTGGCGGCTTCGGCCCGGGCCCCGCCCTCGGCCTCCGCGCCGGTCTGGCCTCCGGAGCCCTTCGCGGCCGGCGCTAGGGGAGTAGGCGCGAAGGGAGGGGTGGCGACGAGGCGGCTCGAGAGGGCGATGAAAAGGCCGGTCGCCGCGAAGACGCCGATGGAGACGTAGACGGGGAGGAAGCGCCCCTTCTCGGCGAGGAGCCCCGCGAGGTAGGGCGCGACGATGCCTCCCGAGCTCCAGGAGAAGCTGAAGGCGCTCGTCGCCTTGCTCAGCGCCTGGCCCTCGAGTCCGGAGGAGAGCCAGCCCATGAGCCTGGGCCAGAAAAGGGCGGTGATGAAGCCGTAGAGGCCGTAGACGGCGAAGGCCGAGGCGAGGTTCCTCGTGAAGAGGTGGGCGAGGAGGAGGAGGGCGGTGCCCAGGTTCATCGCCGCCATCGAGAGGCGGGCTCCTATCCTCTGGTGGAGGGGGCGGAGGGCGACGCAGCCGAGGAAATAGGTGATCGCCCAGAGGGCGGCGAACCAGCCTACGGCCGATGGGCTCGCCCGGTATTCGTCCTTGACGACGAAGAGCATGCCTAGGTTGATGACGCCGATGCCCAGGGAGGTGAGGAAGGCGCTCGGCAGGAGGAGGAGCATGCGTCGGTCGGGGGCGGGTGAGGTGTTCATGGGAGCTTGTTCAAGCCTTTGCGCGGGGAAGGGCCGATCCCGGGCCTTCGCGGGGCTTCGGGTTCGGGCGCCGCGAGGACCGGCGCGGCGGGCGGGAGACCCGCGCCGTCCGCGGCGGTCGCGGATCGATCGGTCGGCGGATCTTCGGCTCGAGACTAGCCGAAAGGGGCTTCGCGGGTCAATCGAGCCCGCGCGCTCCGCGCTGCTCGGCGCTGGCCGGCGCGGCCTTGGCGGGGCCGGCGCCTTTGACACGGCGCCTCGCCTCCGCCTACAATGGCCGCGGAGACCAGCCATGCCCAAGAAGAAGGACCGCATCGCCGAGCTCGCGGGGCTCGTAAAGCGCCACCAGGACCTCTACTACAACGGCCAGCCGGAGATCTCCGACGCCGAATTCGACGCCCTTTGGGACGAGCTGGCCGACCTGGACCCGGACAACCCAGTCCTCGGGGCGGTGGGCGCCGACTCGGCCGACGGCTGGCCCAAGGCGCCCCACCTAATCCCCATGGGAAGCCAGGAGAAGGCCTCCAACCCCGAGGACTTCCTGGCCTGGTGCGCCAAGGTCGGCCATCCCGAGTACCTCGTCCAGCACAAGCTGGACGGCGCGAGCCTCGAGCTCCAGTACGAGGAGGGCGCTCTGGTCCGCGCGGTGACGAGGGGCGACGGGGCGGTGGGCGACGACATCACGCCCAACGCGAGGAGGATGCGCGGCGTCGTCGAGCGGCTCCCGGAGGCCTTCACGGGAGGCGTCCGCGGCGAGGTCCTCATGTTCCGAGCCGTCCATGACGCGAAATACGCCGACAAGGCCAACTGCCGCAACGCGGCCAACGGCCTCATGAAGCGCAAGGACGGCTCGGGCTCGGGCGACCTGGACGTCATCTGCTACGACGCGGCCGGGACCGTCCCCTCGGGCGGCGACCTCTTCGGCTCGGAGCGGGCCAGCCCCTTCGCCGACGAGGTCGAGAAGCTCGCCTGGCTCTCCCGCATGGGCTTCGAGACCGTCCCCCTCGTCCGCTGCGGAAGCGGCGAGGAGGTGGTGGAGCACCGCGCCCGCGTGATGGCGGAGCGCCCTTCGCTCCCCTACGACATCGACGGCCTCGTCGTGAAGGCCCGGGAGATCGACGAGGCCGACCTGGCGCGGGCCCGGCCTGTCCGCCAGATAGCCTTCAAGTTCAGCCTGGAGGAGGCGGTGACGAGCCTCCTCTCCGTGGAATGGAGCGAGTCGGGCGCGAGCTACACGCCCATAGCCCTGGTCGAGCCGGTGCGCCTGGCCGGGACGACGGTGCAGCGGGCCAACCTCTGCAACACGAACATCATAAGCGGCCTGGGCCTCCGCGTCGGGAGCCGCGTCGTCATCACGAAGCGCGGGGAGATCATCCCGAAGATCGAGTCCCTCGTGGAGAACCCGCCGGGAACCAAGGCCATCGAGGTCCCCTCGGCTTGCGCCTGCGGCTCCGCCCTCGTGGACGAGGGCACCAGGCTCTACTGCCCCAACCCCGAATGCCCCAAGAAGGCCCTGCACCGCCTGGAGAAATGGCTCTCCGTCCTGGACGTGCGCGACTTCGGCTCGGTGATCCTCGGGAAGCTCCACGCCGCGGGCAGGGTCCGCGAGATAGCCGACCTCTACTCGCTCAAGGCCGAGGAGCTCGCCCTCTACGACCGCATGGGCGAGACCCTCGCCCGGAAGATCCTGCGGAACCTGGCCGCGAAGGCCGAGCTCCGGCTCTCCGAGTTCGTCGCCGGCTTCGACATCGAGGGCATAGGCGAGACGATGGCCGAGAAGGCGGCGAAGGCCGGCTTCGACAGCCTGGAGAAGCTCAGGGCCGCGACGGTCGAGGAGCTCGACGAGGTGGAGGGCTTCGCCGAGATCACCGCGAAGGCCCTCGTGGAGGGGCTCGCGGCCCTGCGGCCCGAGATGGACAGGCTCCTCGCGACCGGCGCCGTCCGCGTCGCCGCGCCGGCCTCGGGAGGCCCCCTGGCCGGGAAGAGCTTCTGCTTCACTGGCGAGCTCAAGGCGATGAAGCGGCCCGAGGCCGAGGCCCTGGTGAAGTCCCTGGGCGGCGAGGCGAAATCCTCGGTCACGAAGGGGCTCTCCTACCTCGTCACGAACGACCCCGCCTCGGGCTCGGACAAGAACCGGAAGGCCCAGGCCTACGGCGTGGAGATCATCGGCGAGGAGGCCTTCCTCGCCCTGGCGGGGCGCGCATGAAGAAGCCGCTTCGCCTCCTCGCCTGGCTTCTCGCCCTCGTCCTCCTCGCGGCCCTCGGCGCCTGGCTCGTCCTCGGCCTGGGGACGGCCCGCCAGCGCGAAAAGATAGCCGCCCTCGAGTCCCTGGAGGCGCGGCTCACGGCAGAGCGCGTCCCGCTGCGCTTCATGGTCCTCTCGCGCTCCTCCGACGAGATCTCCGCCAGGGTCAAGCTCTACGACCTGGACGGCAAGGAGCTGGCCGCCTTAGAGCGGAGCTTCAGGGGCGGCGAACTCTTCTTCGACTTCGTCGTCGCGCCCCTGGGCGAGGACTGGCTCGCCTTCCCGCGGCGGGTCTTCACCGAGCTCACGCCGGCCCAGGAGGGCGTCTCCCTCCTCGGCTACTACGAGCGCGAGGGCTTTCCCGGCGTCTTCGGCTCCGGGTCCATGGGCAAGGCCGAGCGCGAGGCGGTGAAGGAGCTCTACCGGGAGGCCCTCCGCGCGGCGGGAGGCCTCGAGCCCGGAGAGGAGGGCCAGGCCGGCGGGACGCCGGGCGGCGGGCCGGCAGGCGGACGGCGGACGGGCGGCTCCGAGGCCGCGCGGCTCGCCGAGCGGAGCTTCGGCTCGGCCGTCCACGAGGTCTCCACCCTCTCCCGCTTCGACGTGGGCGTAGTCTACAAGATCGTCTGCCGCGCCAAGGGCGGCATCGAGATCATGGAGGATTGAACGTGAACGACCAGCTGGACGCCTTCAAGCCCCTGCTCTA
>ERZ795054.2567-NODE-2567-length-15129-cov-4.853655_pt1 | contig 15129 bp, 9 predicted proteins | sample MGYA00375138_ERZ795054 | MGnify/ENA primary metagenome ERZ795054 (study PRJEB30183, sample SAMN05720215) | anaerobic digester metagenome | isolation source: active sludge of municipal wastewater-treating anaerobic digesters | place: USA | collected 2014-12-23 ...
GGCCCGGGGCGTTGCAGCTTGCCAGTTGGAAGACAGCCTCGCTGCGCAGCGGAACGTTGATATCGTTGAGGCGGGACACAATTTCACGGATGCGATTCTGGCGCACGGACTGGAATCGGGCCATCTCCGCGAGCAATTCCGGGTTGCGGGTGTTGATGCAGTAACCGAGGATGTGAATTTCGTGGCCGTCCAGTTCCGCGGTGAGCTCTGTGCCGGGGATAAACTCGACATTCAGCTTTGCGGCGGCGGCGGCGCAACTGTCGCAACCCTCGACTGTGTCGTGATCGGTCAGGGCCATTGCCCGAAGGCCGCAGGCGGCTGCTTTTGCCGCAAGCTCCTCCGGCGACCATGTACCGTCCGAAAACCTGGTATGCAGGTGAAGGTCCGCAAACATCAATCCACCTTCTCCCGGGCAGGACGCATCAGCTCGCTCTTAATCTTGTCGAGGATGCCGTTGACGAACTTGCCGCTATCCTCGGTCGAGAATTTCTTCGCGATGTCGACCGCCTCGTTGATGCTGACCACGGGTGGAATATCCTCTCGGTGCAACATCTCGAAGATTGCCAGACGCAGGATGTTGCGGTCAACCACGGCGATTCGGTGCAGTTCCCAGTTCTTGGCGATGCGGCGGATCTGCGTGTCGATCTCGTCGCGATGTTCCAGCGTTCCCCGGATGAGCGGGTCGGCAAACAGGCGGACGACGCTTTCCCTGGGGCTGGGGGGCGGGAGGGCGGGCAATTGCCCCCAGGTGGCTCCTGTTGTCTCGGCATCGAGGGCGGCGGCGCGCTGCGACTCCCAGAAACGATCGAGCGCCGCCTCGAGATCGGTGGGCGGATTCAGATCGTGCTGAAAGAGAAACTGCACGGCGCGTTCGCGCGCCTCGCGGCGTGTGCCCATGCCTTCAGGATGGGGAAGCACCCCCCCTGAGGAAAGCAAAAATGTCGGCACATTTTTTGCGTGATTTCCCCGGTGAGATTGAATTAGATTCTGCCTATGCTCATTTGGCTTATTGTCTTTGCGATTTTTGCGATCCTGGGCGTGACCGGTTACTATAAAGGAGCCATTCGGTCGGCGGTTTCTTTGATCGGGCTCGGCTTCGCCATCTTCCTCGCTCTGCCCCTCGCGCCCCTCCTGCGTCCGCTGGTCCCCAAGCTCGGCCTGATCAACCCCGTCTGGGATCATATTCTGCCGCCCGCGGTGGTTTTCCTGGTGGTCGCCCTCATCTTCGTTGGCCTCGGCTTTCTGGTGCATTTCAAGGTCGCTCATCATTTCAAATACGCCACAGATGACTACACGCGGATCCGCTGGGAACGGCTCAACCGTGTTCTGGGCCTGTGCATCGGCCTGACCGCCGGGGGCGTGTGCACGATTCTTGTGGGGCTGATGATCTACATCTTCGGGTATCCGGCCGTCCAACTCACCAGTGAGGAAAGCCCTCTTTGGCAAAGACTTCTGGCCACGGCGCGCAAGGATCTCCAAGCGTCGGGCATGGACAGAACAATGGCGGCACTCGATTTGATGAACGAAAAATACTACCTGTCCACCGACCTGGTCGGGTTGCTCTATCAGAACCCGGTGGTCCTGGACCGCTTGCTCAACTACCCCGCGTTTCTGGCTCTGAGCGAGCGCGATGACGTGAAGGACCTGACCACGGACACCGATTTTCTCAACGGGTGGCAGACCAAGAGGCCGATCCTCGACGTCGTCAATCACTCGAAAGTGATGGGCCTGATCAAGAACTCGGAAGTTGGCAACGAGGTGAGACAGGCGGACCTCAAGGATCTCTATCGCTATCTGGGCAGCGGCAAGTCCGACAAGTACGACGAAGAGAAGATACTCGGACGATGGCAACTGGATGTGGCGTCGACATTTACGCTCACCCGCAAGAAGAACCCGGATATGACGGTTGGTGAGATGACCCGAATGAGGCTTCTGATCACGGTCTTTTTACCGAAATTGAGCTTCATGGCCACGCCGGACAACCGGGCCTTCATGCGAGTCGAACTCACCGATCAGGCCAAGCAGATGATCGAAGCCGCTCGAGCCGCCATTGCCGCCGCCCAGCGAGCGGCTGAAGAGGCTGGCACAGTCGCCCCGCAGATGGACGCGCGTATGATGCAGAGGTATGGACTGAGGCCAGGGCAGCGCCCCGGGTTGCCGCCCCCGGACGAGACCGAGAAGCCCAAGGCTCCGGAACAGCCGCTGCCGGGCATCCCCGAGGTCCGGCTCAGCGGTGAAGGCACTTGGGAGCGGGCTGGCACGAAGTACAAACTCACCATCAAGAATGAGAAAGGCCAGCAGGCCAGCGGCGAGGGAACGGCGGAGGAGGATCGGTTGCTCCTGACCCTGGATGGCCAACCGCTCGTCTTTATCCGGTAGTTCTTCGATCCCCAGCCTGCCGCGGATTCCCTGCCTCAAGGCTGCGTGCGCGCATCGAGCCGCCGATACTGGTGCAGCCAGGGATCGAAGCGGCAGATCGATTGGTAAAGGCAGGTCCTGCAGGCTGTCTCCGTCGTCCCTTTCGCGTACGGATCGACCCGGGCGACTCCGGCGAAGATCTGGCGCCCGATTCCCCGGATCGTATGCTCGACGCGATCCAGCAGGGCGGCGAACTCGGCGGCAGGAAGGGGGTCGTGGTGGCGCTTGCTGGGCTTCCCGCCGGGGGAATAAAGGAACTGGCCGCTGATCTCCGGCTGGTCCCACAACCGGTCCAGGACGCGCAGGGCCGTCCCATCGAACCGCCCCCGATGAACATACGGGGCGCGGCGCGCAGCCTCGGTCCCGACCGCGGCTTCGGTCCGGTTGGCTAACCCCTTCCAGCCTCCGCGCAGGTTGACATAGAACACCCCGGCTGGCGCCAGCCGAGTGAAGCCGAAGAGCGGACGCTGTCGATTCAGGGCGCGCAACGCAGCCATGTAGGCAGGCAGTTGGATCTGAATCCCGTTTTCCATGAGAGCCGCGTCAACCTTGCGGGCGCTCGACTTGTAGTCGACCACCACGCACCACGCGTCGGCGCGTTCCTCGGTCCGCGCCAGGTCGATGCGGTCGATCTTCCCCTGGAGCATCAGGCGCTGGCCGTCGGCCAGATCAATCTCCCAAGCCGGCAACTCGGAATCGACGCCGCCAAAAACCAGTTCCGCGCAGACCGGGTCGAGCCCATAGGAGGTGCGCATCCACTCGATCATGACCTCGACAAAGTCCTGCAGCGAGCGGCTCAGTGCGCGGGCGGCAAAGCGGTCCCGGGCATTCGTCTGAAAGAGCCCGTGTGCAAACTCGCGTGCCACGGCTTCGGCGATCTGCCCGACGCGCTCGCGGGCATCGGCCGGGGTGAGATCCCGCCACCGTCTGCCTTCCTCGGCGATCTGGGCGTGAAAGCGGGCCAGGACCTCGTGCTGGAAACTGCCGGTTTGTCGCACGTCGGCCTCGAGAAGCTGGCGCTCCTCGGCGCGCAGCCCCGAGTGAACGAAGAACCGGAATGGACACGCTGCAAATTGTTCGAGGCGAGTCACCGAAGTGCGCAACCCGCCCGGCCCGTAGAGGCGGTCCGCCAGCCTCGATGGCAACCCCCCGTTCAGATCGGTCGCCTCTGACACGTCCAGGACCTCGAGTTCGTGCAGACGCCCCGGCTGCGGCTCGTTGGCCCGGACAGATCCCGTCTGCGCCTCTCCGCGCGCATGCCGCATCAGGGGAACCACCGCCTCGGTGGCGTGTTCGATCTCGTCCCAGCCGGGACGGGTCACGGCCGCTTCCTCGATCAACCCCGGGAAGAGCCGCCGCAGAGGACCGAGGAATGGGGACGGATTCAGGAGGCGGTCTTCGAGGTCCCGCTCGGCGTAGGTCACCACGATGCGTTGGCGCGCGCGTGTGCAGGCGATGTAGGCGTAGTAACGCTCACGCCCGATGCGCCGACGCCGGTCGGGCCCCAGCGGCACACCATTCGATTCGAGCTCCCGCCGTTCAGACTCGTTCAGCAGGCCCGGGGCGGGCAGGGGAGCCGGAAAGACTCCGTCGTTCCACCCGAGCAGCACGACCAGCTTCAGATCCGGATTGCGCGAGCGATCGATCGCGCCGACCAGGACCTGGTCGAGGGTCGGAGGCACCACGCCGACGCTCAGATCCGAAAGCCCCGCCTCGACAATCGGAAGCCACTCGCGGAGGGGCAGTGGGTCGTCTCGAAACGCCAGGGCAAGGTCGTCGATAAGCGCGTTCAGATCCTGCCAGACGGTGCTATGGATCCGTCCGCCGGCAGGCACGGTTGATCCGCCGGCGGCGTCGGGCGCGTCTTCATTCCACGCATTGAGCGTGGCCTCGATTCTCAATGCCTTCCATAGCCGCCGGAATGCCTCGGCAAACTGCGTGCCGTTGACGGCGCCGCCGCTGTTCTGGAGTTGCTCAACCAGGGCCGCGAAGGGGGGCGTCAGCTTGCAGCGAAACGATTCGAGGCGGGCTAGCCCGGATCGTTCACAGGCTGCGCGCTGAATCTGATCCGGGCGAGTTGGCAAAACCGCGCCTGGATGCGCTCCGGAAGGCAAGGGTCGATCGATCGGGGACGGGAGAGGATTCAGCCACGTCGTGCCCTCCCACCCCGCCGCCAAAGCCGCGTTCTCGAGGGCATCGACGATCTGTTCATCGCCGCCAGCCAGCCCCGTCTTGAGGACGCTCATCCAGTCCTCGGTCCGCCAGCCAAATGCCGCGAGGCGGATGGCGGAGCGGACCAACTCAGCCAGCGGGTGATGGGCGACGCCCTCGCGTCGATCCAGAAAGATCGGGATGCCGTAGCGGGCGAACACGCGACGAATCACCGCCTGATGCGGATCGAGCGAACGCACGAGGATCGCGGCCTCGCGATAGCGCCCGCGCTCCTCGCGCACAAATCGCAGCACCGCCCGGGCGGCGGTGATCGCTTCGGCCTCCGGATTCGCGCAACGCACCAGGCGCAGGGACGAATCCTCGGAACCCGGTTCCGAGGGCAGGAACGGCCTCGGGCTCATCCAGTATCGTTCGAGATGACACAGGGTGGGGGATGTGGAGAACCGCGTCGGCGACGTCGGGTCCGAGAGGCAGTCGTTCGACAAATCGAGGCCGCGGTTGCGCGCCAATCGGTCGCGCAAGGCCGCCTGAGTTCTGCCCACCAGCGACCATGGGGAAAGCCACTCGCCCGGAGTCGGAGAAGGGCTTTCGACGCAGAACGCGAGCGTGGCGCGCCCGCACCGCGGGATCACGGCGGCGACGAGGTCGAGTTCGGCAGGTGTCATCTCGGCGAAGCCATCCAACCAGAGCTCTGCGAACCAGGGGTCGACCGGTCGAGGCATCGGCGCTGGTCCCGGGCTGCCTGTCGGGGCCGGAGCCGAGGCCTCGGCGGCTTCCCTGGCCAGGCGAAGCAGCCGGGTGGGATCTTCGAGATCGCGTTGGGCGAGCCATGCCCGATACCGGGTTGCCATTGCGGCCAGGTCGAGCAGCTTGCCGCGCAAAGCCGAGCGCCGATCGGTCTGGGCGGCGACCTGGCACAGCCGCTCGGGCGCGACATTGTGCTGTTCGAGTTCGCGAACAGCCTCGCTCAACTGCCGGGCGAACCCCGGCAGCCGGGCTGTGGCCCGAAAGACCGACAATTCCGAAGCGTTCCGCGCCAGGAGCGCGCGCAAGACCATGACGCGCCCTCCCTCGGTGAGCAGCGGCGGCATCGGGGCGGCACACTGGCGCAGGATCCACTCCGCCAGGCGTTCGAAGGAGAGGATGTGCAGACGCGTGTAGCCAGGCACCTCGGCGTCGGCCAGCACCTGGCGTTCAAGCTGGAAGGTCGCCTGCTTGGGAGCCAGAAAGAGCAGGGGCGCACCCTCGGGATTCGCACGCAACGCCGCGCGCGCCTCCTCGAGGCACCGGTAGGTCTTGCCGCTGCCGGCTGGACCCAGGAGGAATCGGACGCGCACGCGCTGGTCATCCATAGGCGACAGGCTCGACGGTTTCTCCGGGGTCGGGGCGCAGGCATTTCATTTTTGGGAAACGCTTGCGAAGGGTCGTTTCAAACCAGGCCTGCGCCTCGGGTTCCCCATGCCCAAGCACGACCGTTCTCGGCGCGACCTGGCCCACAAAATCGACCATGTCCTCCCGGTTCGCGTGCGCAGTCAGGTCGAACTCTGCAAGCTCGCATCGGCGCACCGCCTCGCCCGCGGTCCGGCTGAACAGGAAGGGGCGGCCTGAACTCGACGCCTTGAGGCGTCCGCCGGGGGTTTGAGGATCGGCATAACCGACGAACAGGATGGCATGTCGTTCCTCTCCCATGAAACGGAGCGCCAGGTCGTGCGCGGCCGTGTTCTCGGCCATCATCCCGGAAGTGAGGACGAAGATGCGGCCTCCGGTCAGGCGCATCTGGTCGATTTGGCCCCGTTCCAGGACCACGAGATCCAAGGCCTGGTTGAGCATCAGGTTGCTGTGTAGCCGGTGAGTCCGGTGCGCCTCCAGGTCGTAGATCTCCGTGAAGACCCGCCCCAAGCCGCCGATGTAAACCGGCTGGCGGCGGATCTGACCCGACCGCATCAGCAGAGCCAGCAGCCCCAGGATTTCCTGGGTGCGTCCCAGGGCGAACGAGGGGATCAACACCGATCCTTTGCGCTTGAGTGTGGCGCGGATGGCCTCGGCCAACCGCTCCGCCTCCGCCTCGCGCGTGAAGCCCGCGGGCGTCTGGCGGTTCCCGCGCGTGGTTTCCATCAATAAAACGTCGGCCTGCACGTCCTCGAACCGGGCTGCCTTCAGCAGGGTCTGGTCCCGAAACGAAACGTCGCCCGTGTAGAAAAGCGTCTCGCGTTGCCCGCGCACCATCACGCCCGCCGCGCCCAGAGTGTGGCCGGCATCCCGAAATTCGACCGTGGGTGAGACGAATCCAGCGCGCGTCTTGTGGTGCGCCGCCCACTCGATCTCCCGCTCGTACCGGAATCCCTGAATCCGTGGAGCGAGGTCCTCGACCTCATCGTGGCTGTACAGCGGGTACTCGCGGATGCCGAGTTCGTCCCGCTGGCGCACCATGACGTTCACCGAGTTGTGGAGCACACGCTCGACCAGGAAATAGCTCAACTCCGTCATCAGCACGTGCGCGCCCGGGTAGCGGCGGGCGGCGATGGGCAACGACCCCACATGATCGTGGTGACAATGCGAAATGACAATCGCGTCCACGTCTCCCGCGGGAATGCGCTCGTAGAGCGGCAAGGCGTCACGCCCTTCGCGTTTCGGGTGGGTCCCGGCATCGAGGAGGAGCCGATGCCCCTCGATGTCGATCAGCCAGCCGCTGGCCCCGATGTCGTGAGCGGGGTTGAGGTTAGAAATGCGCATTGTAAGCCACGCCCCCCCGCCGAATCCATGCGGTTGCTCCTTCTGCCCGTCCGACGCGCCCTCCCGATGGCCAGGGGTGCCATTGCATTGGGCGATTCGCGGCTCTTCCTGATTGAACGAAATGCATGCCTCTGCGGTCGATTCCCCTGTTGGGCTTACCGTCCGCCACATTAAGCCCCAACGACGTGCGGCAGGCCAACACACCTGCCGCCCGTCCGCCGGCGGAGAGGAGGTCGTTTGGTTGTTTGGTTGTTTGGTTGTTTGGGTCAGGCGGGCATCTCGCGATGCCCGCCTCTCTGTTTTCCAATGCTGAGATTCCGATCTGATTCTGTCAAGGGTCACCCCATTCGCCCGCCGATTTGGCCGTTGTCAGACGCAATCGATCGCGTTCAGTATCCCCGCCATGTCCTTTCGGGAGAAGATCGTGACATTCGAAGATCTGGGCGCCTGGCGCGCAAGGCAGAAGGCGGCGGGCCGTCGGGTGGTCGTGACCAACGGGTGCTTCGACCTGCTTCATCTGGGCCATGTGGTCTATCTCGAAGCGGCACGCGCGCTGGGGGACTGCCTCCTGGTCGGACTCAACAGCGATTGGTCGGTCCGCTCGCTCAAGGGACCCACCCGGCCCATCCATCCCGAGCAGGATCGCGCCGGCGTCCTTGCAGCCCTGGCCTCGGTCGATGCCGTGTGCATCTTTCCCGACTTGGACGCGCTGCATTTCCTGGGCGTCGCCCGGCCTGACGTTTATGCCAAGGGCGGCGACTACACCATCGACACCATCAACCAGCCGGAACGCCGCCTGGTGGAAGCCATCGGTGGGCGGGTCGTGGTGCTCGCGGGCGTCAAAGGCCGGTCGACAACCTCGACCCTCGATCGGATGAGATCGTCCTCCTGAGATCCGCTGGCAGGAGCCAGACCTGAGTGGATTTCCTTCTCGAACCACAATAGACTGCTGTTTGTTATGACGAGTCCTCAATTCGTGACACTCAAAGACGGCGAGGGGGCTTCAGCCACAATCGCTCCGGAACTGGGAGGGTGGCTGCTGCGGTACAGCCGCGAGTTTGTCGAGCACGGCCGTGTCGAGGCCCTCCACTTCGATCCGGCCGTGGTCGAACGTTATCCGCGGGAGATGTACGCCGGGTCTCCCGTGTTGTTTCCTCTGGCCTCGTTCAACCATGTCTCCGGGCGCGATCATCACTACGAATGGCAGGGCCGCACCTACGAGATGCTTCAGCACGGCTTTGCCCGCCGCCGCCCGTGGACGGTGCTCGACCGGACCGACGCGTCGGTGACGATCGAGTTGACGGACAGCGAGGCGACGCTGGCCCAGTTCCCGTTCGAGTTCTCGCTGCAGTTGACCTACCGGCTGGCGGGCGGGCGGCTGTTCTGGCAGCAGAAGGTGGTGAATCGTTCGCCCGACCCGCTGCCTTTCACCACGGGGTTCCATCCCTACTTCGCCGTCCCACTCGCGCCCCGCGGGCTGCGTTCCGAGTGCTTCGTCGAGATCCCCGATTGCCGGCGGCTCACGATGCACGGACGCGGCGAGCAATTCACCGGCAAGCCGTTTCCAAGCCAGAACTGGAGCGTGGCCGAAGACGTATCGATGACCCTGTTCCTGACGGATCTGAAACGGCGCCAGCTCGTCCTGGTCGATCCGATCAGCGAGCTCGAAGTGGCCCTCGATTGGCGCGATGCGCCGGCCTTCCGGTTTGTGGCCATCTGGTCCAAGTCGACCGAGGCGCCTTTCTACTGTCTCGAGCCCTGGACGGCCGTGTCGAATCCGTTCACGCGGGTCAAGGACCGAGAACTCATCGTGCTCGAACCGGGCAGGAACTTCGAGGCCGCGTTTTGCATGGAATTGCGCGAAACACCTTAGCCCGCATTTCTCACCAAGTTTTGATGTCATCTGACCGGTCAGCGTCACATTTCACCTGAAATGCGGGCTGTGGCAAAACCGCGCCCGCCGACTTTCGTCACGTGAGGTTCACCGGATCGATGTCGACTGTCAGCGTCACCTCCTGCGGCAGGCTGAAACGGTCGATCACCTCAGCCAACACCGCGCTCGCTTTCGCGAGTTGCCGGATGCGCAGCATGATCTGATGCCGGTAGAGTGTCTCCGCGCGCAGGAGCGGCGCCGGCGCCGGCCCGGACAGCACGGCGTCCTTGAACCCGGCCAAAGCCGTATCGAGCTCCCGTTTCACGTGGGCGGCGGTGAACTTGACCTTGTCTTCGTTCCGCCCCTTGAGCGTGAGCAGAGCGATGCGGCTGATTGGCGGGTATTTCAACTGCGCCCGGAACTCGATTTCCTGCTCGTAGAAGTTGATGAAGTCGTGCCGCTTCGCATACTGAATCGCGGGATGGTACGGGGTGAAGGACTGCACGATCACCTCGCCCTCCACATCCCCGCGCCCGGCCCGTCCGGACACTTGCGTCAGCAACTGAAACGTCCGTTCCGCTGACCGGAAATCCGGCACGTGCAGCGTCAGGTCGGCATGGATGATCCCGACCAGGGTGACGTTGGGGAAATGCAGCCCCTTCGCGATCATCTGGGTGCCCAGGAGAATGTCGATCTTGCCCGTCCGGAAATCCCCAAGGATGCGGCGGTAGTCCTCCTTCCGCTTGAGGACATCCGAGTCCATCCTCTGGATCTGCGCGTGCGGGAACACCCGCCTCAGAGTCTCCTCGACGCGTTGGGTGCCCAGACCGGCATAGCGGATCGCCGGGTTGCGGCACGACGCCTCCGGACATGCCGTCGGCGCCGGCTTCTGGTGGCCGCAGATGTGGCAAAGGAGCTGCTGCCGGGATCGGTGGTAAGTCAGGGCCACACTGCAGTTCGGGCAATTCGCAACGTAGCCGCAGCGCGGGCACTGCAGGGACGTGGCGTAGCCGCGACGGTTGAGGAACAGGATGACCTGCTCCTTGCGTTCGAGCCGGCGTGTCACAGCCTCGCGCAGAAGGTTCGAAAGGATCGGAATCCCCTTGTCGCCGCGGTACTCGCGGCACAGGTCGACCACGCGGACCACAGGGAGCTTCTGGTTGTCGACGCGGCTGGGCAGTTCGAGGAGCACGTACTTGCCGCGGCGGGCGTTGTAGTAACTCTCGAGCGACGGTGTCGCCGAGCCGAGAACCACCACCGCCCCTTCCCGCTGGGCGCGAACCACGGCCACATCGCGCGCATGGTAGCGTGGAGCCTCCTCCTGCTTGTACGAATGCTCGTGTTCCTCGTCGACAATGATCAACCCCAGCGGTTCGACCGGGGCAAAGATGGCCGACCTCGCCCCAATCACGATCCGAGCTCGGCCCTGGCGGATCTTGTGCCATTCGTCGTGGCGTTCCCCGGCCGAGAGGTGGCTGTGCAAGACCGCCACAAGCGTTTGCAGGCGTCCGGAACAGAACCGCGCCTTGAATCGCTCGACGGTCTGGGGCGTAAGCGAGATCTCCGGCACGAGCACAATCGCCCCAAGCCCGAGAGCGAGGGCGTGTGCGATGGCTTGCAGGTACACCTCGGTCTTGCCGCTGCCGGTCACGCCGTGAAGCAGGAAGGGCGCATGTCGGGCGCCACTCGCCACCCGTGATTCGTCGCCCGTCAGCGATCGCGCCCGATCCGCAAAGCGCGCGTCGCGCCGAGTGTCGAGCGCTCTTGTGATCGCATCCAGAGCCCGCTGCTGCTCGGGATTCAAGACCAGAGGCGATGTGGGCAGAATGACCTCGTGGGCGTAGGGATCGCGTTCGGAAACCTGCGCGGCCACGGCGATCAGGCCCCGGTCCTCGAGGCGCCGCACCGTCTCGGCCGTCGTGCCGGTCATGCGCAGCAGTTCCTGAAGCGGCAGCTCCTTGCGCCCCTCAATGATGGCATGGATCTCAGCCTGCCGCTTGCTCAACTTGGGCAGCGGACCGCTCACAGGCAATGCGCGCACGAACAAGCGTTCGCGCCAGCCCTCTTTCTCGCGCCGGACCGCCTCGGGCAGCACGCTCTTGACGGCGATCTCGACCGGGCAGCAGTAATACGCCGCAATCCAGCGCGCCAACTCGAGCACCCGCGGAGTCATCAGGCTCTGGCGGCCCACCACCCGCAACAAAGGACGCAGCCTCGCACACGGTGAGGCCTCGACCAGAGCCGTGACGCATCCAAAGACCTGGCGCGCCCCGAACGGGACCTTGACCCGGCTGCCGACCTCGACTTGCCCTGCCAGCTCCGCAGGAATCAGGTAGTCGAATTCCTTGCGCAGCGCGATTTCGAGTGTGACGCGGGCAATCATGATCGTCCCGCTCAATGGGCCTATCCTCGCCCTTCCGACCGATTCAACGCTCGCGCACGCAGACGATCTGGACCAGATCCAACCCGAGCCCGGACGAGCGCTCGTTCTTGCCGGGCAGTTTGAGCATCAGATCATTCCGCCCTTCCGCCAGCACCAGGCGCCCCAGGAGAAGGCGTCCGCTCTTCACCGGTTCCTCGGCGTGCAGATCCGCCGGTTCGCCGACCGGGTTCTCATTCTGGAACAACTGGACAATGCCTTGCGCTGGTCCCTTGACGGCTTCGATGAAGATCGCATAAACGCCCGCGGCGGGAACATCCACCGTTGGCGAGAGAAAATGCGGGCCGAACCAGTCCTGGCCCTCGGCGGCCAGCGAGAGATACCGAACCTCCTCGCCGCCGATCTGCGCCTTCTTGCGGGTCAGGCTCGCCCGGTCGAATGACCAGGCGTACATCGGCGTCTGCCACCACATCGGGAACACGATCTCCTGGGGATCGATCACCGCCCTTTGCCCGAGGGGCGGCGCGGCGAGACTCGCAGTCGGATGCCCCTCCGAGTAGAACCAGGCGACACTGCAGTAATCGGTGATGATGCTGTTGTTCTCGCCTCCGTGCTCGATGGTCTGAAGCAGGCTTTGGCGGTACGGATAGGCGTCGGCGAGGAAGAACCGATACGCGCCCGTGCGGCCCAGGTGCTTCTGGTAGCCGAGACAACCGCTCAACGGAAAGGAGATCCGTTTCTCCCAGCGATCCGGCACGTCGTACCACCCCCCATTGAAGAAATCCTCCGAACCGGTCCCGTGAACGGCCAGGGTCCCGTCCATGGTCGTCTGATCGTCTCCCTCGAAGAACAGGGTCTTCCCCGACTCGAACCCCTGGGATTGCAGCACGACTCCCACCAGGTGACCGCGTCCCTGGGTCTCAATAAACGTGTACGGCTGCCCCGCTTTCGTCGGGTTCTCACGCCGCCACAGGGCGTGAAACCTGCCCTCGATGGCGGTGCGCGCGATCGGGGTGTGCACCACCTCGGTCCAGAGCGCGACCGGCGCCGCGCGCTGCGAGACGATCTCGACCGTCGCCTGCCGCTCGAACGGCATCGGGTAATAGCAGTAATTCGTCTCCGCCATCGTTCCCACAAGCAGGCCTTGCGTGGCCGGTTGCCCCCAGGCGTATCCGAAGAAATCCCCAAGCGGAACCTCGACGCACGGCTCCATCCCGTCGAAAACAACCCTCAACAACAGATCGCGAGCTTTGCCCGCAATCGCCGACGCCGGACCAACCCGCAACCCGACAATGCGCCCGCCCGCCTCGCTCCGATAGGCGGCTTCCGTCGCATTCGAGCTCAGCACAAAGGCGCGGCGCGTCGTCTCAAGCCGCGCCCCGGGCGGCGCCGAGAATCGAGCGATGTCCTGTCCGGCGCTGCGCCACAGCCCGACCGCGTTGTCGAGATCCGACTGCGCCGCCCCGGCCTTCGGCGGGCCGAATGATGTCACAGAGGCATCGGGCGCGCATTGGACGTAGTTGATCTGGTAGAATTGCGCCTTGGGCGCCCGCAGCCGGACCACGCACGACTTGGCAAACGGGATTGGGACATAGCAGTAGTAGCCGCCGGCGCCAAAACCGACCAGCGGTTGCGGGAAGCCGGGGTGGCGGCCGAGGAACAGATCGCGGAAGCCCACCTGGAAGCGCGCCTGCGGCTCGCCATCGAAAAGAAACTCGAGCGTGTCGTCCGTGGGTGTCGGGGTCCAGATCCGGGTGATCACCCCCGGCCCTTGAAGATCCGCCAGCACCAGTCCCTCCGCATCCTTGCGCACGAACGAGTACTTGCCGGAGAACCCGTCGTCGTTGCCGCCGGTCCGATCGTAGCTCGTCACCGCGCCGACCCTGGCGTGGTCACGCAAGACCGGCAAACGATCCAGCCGGTAAAGGTCCGACAGAGCCGGCGGCTCTCCCCGCCCCGAAAACCCCATGAGAATTGCCAGGACACAGCCCACTTCGAGAAGGCGCGCGAGTTTCATCGGACGAGACTTAGCATGACACGCTCCGGTCCGCCAGCCCGCATCGAGGGGCGCAGCGCCGTGTCTCCCGACCCGGTGTTTGCGCCGATGTCTGTCTTCGCGCCGCGTGGGGCCTGCCTGCCGCGCCGCTACGCGTTGCGGCGCAGTCAGGGCACGCGGCCTTCTCCACCGGCAATCTCCATCCGTTGCAGGCCCGGTGTCCCCACCGGGCGACAGAACACCGACAACAACCAGATGCACCGCCGCGCAGAGTGCGCGCCCCGCCAATGCACGGAGCGATCAGACTCCGCACGATGACGGCTATGCGGGCCAGGCCAAAAAAGGTGAAGCGATGGGCAATCCCGGTGTTGCCGCCTGCCGCTCCGGCGAATCGAATGCATCCGGGTGCGGCCAGTCGCGCCTATGGAGAAACATATGAATGTCAAACCCGATCGAACTGCATGGCTCAAGGGCGGTACAGCGCAATTCCCAGCCACTCCGCGCCCGGGCGCCCGACCCTGCCGCCTGATTCTGCTGGGGGCGCCCGGAGTCGGGAAGGGCACCCAGGCCGAGTTGCTCTCCGAACGCCTCGGGCCGAGTCATCTTTCGACCGGCGATGTCTTTCGAGCGGCCAAGTCGCTCGATCCAGCCGAACGCAGTCCGGCGCTCAACGCGGCGCTCGATGCGATGCGCCGGGGGGAACTGGTCTCCGACGAGACGGTGATCGAGATGGTGCGCGAGCGGGCGAGTTGCCTGCGTGACCCGTCCGGTTTTCTTCTCGATGGGTATCCCCGCACCGTGGCGCAGGCCGAGGCGCTCGACCAACTTCTGAAGCGGGAGGGCCTGACGCTGGATGCCGTGCTCAGCTACGATCTGCCAATCGATACCATCGTCGCGCGCCTGAGCGGACGCCGGACCTGCGGCCACTGTAAGGCGGTCTTCCACGTCCAGACTCGCCCCCCCAAGGCGGAGGGCGTGTGCGACCATTGCGGCGGCGCTCTCGTTCAGCGCGAAGACGACCGCCCCGATGCCGTGCGCGTGCGCATGGAGACTTACGAGCGAAGTACTGCCCCCCTCGCGGACTATTACCGCCAACGCGGCTTGCTCAAATCGGTCGCTGCCGCCGGCACGCCCGAGGAGATCTACCAGCGCACCCTCGCCCTCCTCGGCGCGTGAGGGAACACGCGCGCGGCATGGCGGCCAGGTCGCGGAGTCGCGGAGCGCCCCGGAGCGCCGGCTTGCAGCCGGCTTGACGCGCGCCCAGCCTGCGGCGTTGATCGACCGCGGCCCGGAGAGAACGGGGCGGGCTAGCGATCCAGCCCGATCTTCTCGAACGGGATGCGCCGAAACCCGAGTTTCCAGGCTGGCGACTCCGGCTTCAATTCGAAGTTGCCGCGGGCCGCATCCACGAACTGCGGATCGGCATCGAGCAGATTGTCCTCGAACGTGATCAGCGGACGGGCCTTGGACTCGATGTTGTCCCAACGCCCCCCGACACAGATGTTGCGCGCAATCACGTTGCCGCGCGGTGCCCACGGATCTTCATCGAGGATCGTC
>ERZ795054.2571-NODE-2571-length-15116-cov-4.456875_pt1 | contig 15116 bp, 15 predicted proteins | sample MGYA00375138_ERZ795054 | MGnify/ENA primary metagenome ERZ795054 (study PRJEB30183, sample SAMN05720215) | anaerobic digester metagenome | isolation source: active sludge of municipal wastewater-treating anaerobic digesters | place: USA | collected 2014-12-23 ...
ATCTACACGGTGATGAACACTCTTTCCCTACACGACGCTCTTCCGATCGCCCTGCCCGGAGCGCTCTACTTCCCGTCATCTGCCATCTTCTTCGAAGAAGGCACCCATGCCTCAACCGTAGAAGCAGCCCATTCCGGGGCAGCAGGGGGACTTTTCCCTGTCGATGGGGGCCCCTGGCCCTACGACCCTTTTGCCTCCGCCTTCTTTCTGCTTACCCGATACGAGGAATACCTTCCCTTTACCCCCGATGCGCTGGGACGGTTCCCGTCCACCGCTTCTGCCTTGCTGTCCCTGGGTTCGTTGGACATTCCATGGGTAGACCGCTGGGCCTTCGAGCTGGCGGATCTCCTGGAGACCTGTTTTCCTGGATTGAGGTGTACCAGGCCTGTTTTTTCCTTTCAGCCAGGGTATGATATAGATGTGGCCTATGCATATCTCGGCAGGCCCTGGTGGCGGTCGGCGGGTGCTGGTCTCAGGGATGCCCTCAGAGGGGACGGAAGGGCACTCCGCCAGCGCATGAAGGTGCTGGCCGGGCTGGAACCTGATCACTACGATGTATACGGCTGGCTGGATGCCTTGCACGAGCGCCATGCCCTGGTCCCCCGTTGGTTCGTGCAGGTTGGCCCCAGGGGTGAAAGAGATCATAACCTCTCGCCCCGCCATCCCCTGGTTTCGGGACTGATCCGCCATCTGGACCAGGATGGAGGCGTTGGGCTGCACCCCTCGTATAGCCATGGATCGGACCTGGAGGGGCTCCGTAATGAAAGAATAATACTGGAGCAAGTCACCGGAAGGGTTATCACCGCCAGTCGGCAGCATTATCTTATGCTCAGCGTTCCGGAGACCTGGAACCGCCTGGTGGCCGAAGGCTTCACGGAAGACCACACCCTGGGCTTCGCGGACAGCCCCGGGTTCAGGGCCGGCACTTCAAGGCCTTTTCCCTGGTTCGACCTGCGGAGCGGGCTGCAGCGGCCCCTAACCATCCACCCCTTCGCGGTGATGGACGGCACATTGAAAGAATACCTGGGGCTGGGGCCGGGGAAGGCTCTGGACCGTCTGGGCCGGCTGATCGGCAACGTGAGGCGTTACGGAGGGGTGTTCAGCACCTTATGGCATAATTCCACCCTCAGCGAGCAGGGGGAATGGAAGGGGTGGCGGCAGGTGTACCAGCGGATGGTCGAAGAAATGATCAACACACCCTGAGGATGGAGATACGTTACGTCACCCACACCGCGATCGACGACCGCAAATGGGATGCCTGCATCCGGCGCTCCGTGAATTCACGCCTCTACGCATACTCATGGTACCTCAACCTGGTGTGTGAGCGTTGGGACGCCCTGGTGGACGGGGACTACGAGCAGGTCTTTCCCCTTCCGGTGCGTCGCAAGGCGGGCATGGCGTATGTGTATACCCCACCTTTTGTACAGCAGCTCGGCCTGTTCTCCCCCGGTCACATAACGCCTGGGCTGGTGCACGCCTTTCTGAAGGCTATCCCTTCACAATTCAAGGTGGTGGACCTTCGCCTGAACACCCTGAACAAGGTGTCCGATTCGTGGGGCGCCCTGCTTCACCGGAACTACGAGCTGAGCCTCATAGGGGACTATGAGCGGATACGTTCAGTGTTTTCGGAGAACCTGCGCCGCAGCCTCCGCAAAGCGGAGATCGCCGGCATGGAAAGGATCAGCGGCTTGTCCCCGGCGGAGCTGATCCGTCTGTTTCGTGAGAACCGGGGGAGAGGGATATCCACTCTGGGCGAACGGGAGTACCAGATATTGGAAAGATTGGCTCATGCCATGATGCACAGGGGTTTGGGTCAGATCGTCGCAGCCACTGCCGGGGGCAACCGTATCCTGGCCGGGGCCCTGATCGCGGAAATGCCCGGGCAGAGCATCTTCCTGTTCTCGGCTACCGAACGCAGGGAGAACAATCATGGGGCCCTGGCCTGGCTCATCGACCTTTACCTTAGGGAGCATGCCGGGACCCAACGGGTGTTCGACTTTGAGGGCTCCGATGATGAAGGCCTGGGCCGTTTTTATGCCGGGTTTGGGGCCCAGGAGACCAACTACCCCGGTCTCAGGCTCAACCGCCTACCGTTGTTGCTGCGGCCCTTGCCCGGCCTTTTTCGCGAAACAGTAGCGTTCAGGCACAAATTGGGTCTGCCCTGAGCCAGCCTTTTGGCCTGAAGTCCATAAAAGCGTATCTTCATACGGTCAATCTAACCATAGGAGGGAAACAGTATGGTGCGTAACCTGGGCAGGCAGCATTCCATTCTCAACCAGTTCATAGCAGAACTCCGGGATGAGGTGATACAGCAGGATTCTATGCGCTTTCGCCGGAACCTGGAGCGGATCAGCGAGATCTTCGCCTACGAGATCAGCAAGGAGATGGAATATGAAGAGAAGGAGGTGAGCACGGCGCTGGGGGCGGCCCATGTTCCCATGCTTAAGGAACATCCGGTCATTGCCTCTATCCTCAGGGCGGGCATACCGATGCACCTGGGCCTGCTGAACTATTTCGACCATTCGGAGAACGCCTTCATCTCCGCCTACCGCAAGTACAAGAAGGACGGCCGTTTCACCATACAGATCGAGTACCTCAGCAGTCCGTCCCTCGAAGGACGTACCCTGGTCCTCTGCGATCCCATGCTCGCCACGGGCGCTTCTATGGTGCTGACCTACCGCAATCTGATGGAAAAGGGCCGACCGAAACATACCCACCTTGTGACCATTCTGGCCAGTGTGGAAGGAGTAGAATATGTGCGCCGGCACCTGCCGGCATCCGAGGTAACCCTCTGGGTGGGTGCGGTGGATGAGGAGTTGACCGCTCAGGCCTACATCGTTCCAGGCCTCGGCGATGCCGGTGACCTGGCCTTTGGAAGCAAGGATTCATAATCCCCTGATATGCGCCTGCTGCTCCGGGAAAATGTCCGCATCAGCGTGACCGCCATCCGCAGCCAGTTGCTGCGGACCGTGCTTACCGTGCTTATCATTGCTTTCGGCATTATGGCCCTTGTGGGCATACTCACGGCCATAGATTCCATCAAGTTCTACCTTACCCAGAACTTCGCCATGATGGGATCGAACACCTTCACCATCCGAAACCGCAACCTGAGGATACATGTGGGCAATCAACGCACCCGCCCGCGGGATTTCCGCAAGTTGACCTTTGATGAGGTGACCGCGTTCAGGGAGCGTTATGATTTTCCGGCTACCGTGGCCATCTACGGATGGGCCACCGGTGCCGCTACTGTCAAGTATGAGGCGGAGAAGACCAACCCCAACATCGGTGTCATGGGTGCCGACGAGAATTATCTGGCCACAGCCGGGATGGAGCTTTCGGAAGGCCGCAACTTCACTCCGCATGAGCAGTTCTTCGGCAGTAACGTGGCCATCATCGGGGAGGAGGTGAGGAACAAGCTGTTCGGCCCCCGCCAGGATCCCATCGGAAGGCAGGTTGCCATAGGCCCGGCCAAGTACCGGGTTATCGGAGTGATCGAGAGCAAGGGCTCCAGCATGGGGTTCTCCGGTGACCGCAACGTGGTGCTGCCTTTGAACAACATCCGCCAGAATTTCCCCAATCCCAACCGTTCGTTTAATATTAATGTGATGGCGGAGGATATCCGGCTCATCGACCCGGCCATAGGCGAGGCCACCGGGCTGCTGCGCACCATCCGCCAGGTTCCGGTGGGGGAGGAAGACGATTTCGATATCAGCAAGAGTGACAACGTGGCCCGTATGCTCATCGACAACCTGCGCTATGTCACCATGGCGGCCACAGTGATCGGGCTCATCACATTATTCGGGGCAGCCATCGGGCTGATGAACATCATGCTGGTCTCGGTAACGGAGCGTACCCGTGAGATCGGGATACGCAAGGCCATGGGTGCCACGCGGCGCGATATACGCAACCAGTTCCTCATCGAGTCGGTGGTCATAGGGCAGATCGGTGGGGCATTGGGAATAGTGCTGGGCATCGTGATCGGCAACCTGCTGTCTTTGGCCATTGGAAGCGACTTCATCGTGCCCTGGAAATGGATATTTGCCGGGGTTATGCTATGCCTGGGAGTAGCCCTGGTATCGGGGCTTTACCCTGCGGTGAAGGCCGGCCGTCTCGACCCTATAGAGTCCCTCCGCTACGAATGATCAGCGATCGGTAAGGGAATTGAGCTGCGTGATCCCGATCAGCCGGTCATAACGTCCCCCGGTTTCCCGGTAATAGGCCAGAATGGTGTAGTCGTTTTCGGTCTCCTGGTGGGTCCCCTCGATGAGAGCCGCATCGGAGAAGGATTGCCCGTCTTCCAGGTATCCATATAGGTAGTTGTAATAGCCCTGTTTCAGGTAGAGGGTGGCCAGGTAGGCCTTGTGCCGGGGATCCCAGCGCATACGGGCCTCCGGATCCTTACCCCAGGCTGTGAAGGCCCCGATCAGGTATACATTGCCATTGAGGAGGGGCGACTCATAGGGCAGGGTGAACTCCACCCTGACATACTCAGCTTCCACGCGGGAGTCGGTGCCTTCGTTCACCTTCACCAGGAAACGGCCATTGATGTCGCGGTCCAGGGAATATACCTGGAATGGACGGCGCAGATCGGGCTGTACCCTGAGGGTGTATGAAGTATCGTCCTCCAGGATCTGCATTACCCGGTCGGTGAGGTAGCGCAGTGACTTCAGGTCCACATGGCGGAACTCGTTGAGCCCGTCGAACACATTGCCGCTCTCCAGGTCGTAGTCCAGCATGCCTCCGTTCATCATGCGGGGCTGCATACCTGTGATGGCATTATCCCAGCGCCCGTTTTGCTGCACCACCACCTTCAGGTTGCGGTAGGGCTGGTCCATGGCGTACCCCAGCAGGTCAATGCTGAAGTCTATTTCCTGTCGGTAGTCCCGGTCCTCGATTTCGGTAGCGGCGTGCACCCTGCCACGGATGCTGACGAGCTCTTCCACGATAAGGAAGCGCCGGGTGATGAGAGGCTCATCCGGGCGTTCTGCAGCATATATCTTGAGCAGATAGTTCCCGGAAAGGAGGGGCTTCACTTCATCTTCAGGAAAAAGCAGGCTGTAGTGGGTATACCGCTGAAGGGTGTTGTAGGAAGCCTGATAATCCGTAATGTACCCCTCGGTGAACCCCTGGAGGTAGTCCGAAGGAAGCAGTTCCGACGGCCTCCAGGCCGCATCGCAGTGGATCAGGGTGTAACGGTAGTCCTGACGGCCTCCCTGCAGGTCATCAAAGCTGAGCAGCAGTTTCTCCTCCGTTGCAAGCGCGATCTGGGGGGCGGAAAGCTCCCAGCCGGCCCGGTGCAGCATCACGGTTCGGATATGCGGAACATATACGTGGTCATCGCAGCGGAAATAATCCGGGTAAAAGTAATCCGGCTGTTCCTGGCCTGAGACGGGATGAGGGGAGAGGAACAGGGTGAGGAGGAGGAACAGCAAAAGGTTCAGCTTGGGGAGCTCAGGCATCAGCAAGGTAGCCCTTGTCGTGCGGTGGCATGTAAGAGGTTTTCGGAATACGCTCATCTTTCAAAATTACGGCAAGCATAGCTATTCGCTGCAAGGGCTTCCGCCGAAAAAGCCCTACTTTTGAACGAGGCGGTGGTCAGGATATTTTTCATCCCAGACAGCCAAATAATTAGATGAATAAATATAATTTTGCCCGATAATTACCCAGCCCATCAAGGGAGAACACCTATGACCAGAATCACCAAACTCAAGAAAGGCCTCGATATCCACATGGTCGGGGAAGCCAGCAAGACGGTCAGGGATTATACCACGGGTCAGTTCGCCGTGAAGCCCACGGACTTCAGCGGCGTTTATCCCAAGCTGCTCGTCAGGGAAGGGGACACGGTGAAGGCCGGGAGCCCGCTATTCTTTGACAAGTACCGGGAGCAGATCCGGGTTGTGTCGCCGGTGAGCGGCACAGTGACCGCCATCAAGCGTGGAAAGCAGCGTGTGATCGAAGAGATCTGTATCCATGCCGATGAGCGGCCTGCCTACGAATCCTTCGGCACGGGCCAACCTTCCGGCATGGATAGGGATGCAGTGCTCGCGCACATGCTGAAGACAGGCACCTTCACCTTCATCCATCAGCTGCCCTACGCCATCGTCGCGTCCCCGGAGTCGAACCCCAAGTCCATTTTCGTTTCCGCCTTCGATACCGCACCCATGGCCCCCGACCAGGACCTCCTGGTGGAGGGAGAGGGGGAGGCCTTTCAGACCGGACTGGATGCCCTGGGCAAGCTGACCACCGGCAAGGTCTATCTGGGCGTCAGCCCCTCGCGGAACCGGAGCAAAGTATTTCATGAGGCCCGGGGTGTAGAAGTACTTCATTTCGAAGGGCCTCATCCGGCAGGGAACCCGGGGATACAGATCCACCATACCGATCCGGTGAACAAAGGGGAGGTAGTATGGTACCTTCGTCCCGCCGATGTAGTGATCATCGGCCGTGCCTTCCTCCAGGGCGTGTTCGATGCCACCACCCTGGTCGCCCTGACGGGTTCTGAGGTCAGGGAACCTCACTATGTCCGCACGCTCCGCGGATGCAGTATCGAAGGACTCGTGAAGGCTGGCGTAGAGGGCGACAACCTCCGCTATATCTCAGGCAATGTGCTGACCGGTACCCGGATCGACCGCAGGGGGTATATTGGATACTTCCACAACCAGATCAGTGTGATACCTGAAGGCAACCATTACGAGTTCTTTGGCTGGGCGCTGCCCGGACTGGGCAAGTTCAGTGTGAGCCGGAGCTACCTTTCCTGGCTTACGCCCAACAAGAAGTACCGCCTGCACACCAACCTCAACGGTGGCCACCGGGCCTTCGTGATGACGGGGGAATACGAGCGGGTGCTCCCTATGGACATCTATCCGGTGCATCTGCTGAAGGCCATCATGGTGGAAGATATTGATCTGATGGAAAACCTGGGCATCTATGAGGTGTCGGAGGAAGATTTCGCGCTGTGCGAAGTGGTCTGTACCTCCAAGACCCCCGTTCAGGCCCTGCTGCGCCAGGGGCTGGACCTGATGCGGAAGGAGATGAGTTAACCGGAAAATACAAGGTCCGATGAAGGCATTACGCAGATATATCGACAAGATCAAACCCCAGTTCGAGAAGGGAGGGCGCTTCGAGAAGCTGCAATCCACTTTCGACGCTTTTGAAACCTTTCTGTTCGTTCCCAACAAGACTACCACTTCGGGTGCGCATATCCGTGATGCAATGGATATGAAGCGAACGATGAGCGTGGTGGTCATCGCCCTGGTCCCGGCCCTGCTGTTCGGGATGTGGAACGTGGGGTACCAGCATTTCCTTTCCCAGGGGGAGGCGACAGGATTCTGGCCTACCTTCCTGTTCGGGCTGGTGCGGGTCCTGCCCATCGTGGTGGTGTCCTATGTTACGGGGCTGGCCATAGAATTCATCTTTGCCCAGATCAGGGGGCATGAGGTCAACGAAGGCTTTCTGGTCAGCGGGATGCTCATTCCCTTGGTGGTATCCCCCGAGATCCCCCTGTGGATGGTTGCCCTGGCCACCGCCTTTGCCGTGATTATCGGCAAGGAGGTCTTCGGGGGCACGGGCATGAACATCATGAACCCGGCGCTGGTGGCCCGCGCTTTTCTCTTCTTTGCCTATCCCCAGGACATTTCCGGGGATAAGGTATGGATCGCCGACAAGGCGGATGCCTTCTCCGGGGCTACCCCTCTGGCACAGGCTGCCGCAGGCAATATGGACCAGATGCCCAGTGTGTTAGACATGTTCCTTGGACTGATCCCCGGTTCCATCGGCGAGACCTCCACCCTCTTGATCCTGCTCGGGGGAGCCATTTTGCTCGTTACAGGCGTTGGCAGCTGGCGCATCATGCTGAGCGGTTTTGCCGGGGGCTACCTCATGGGGCTGATCTTCAACCTCTGGGGTGCCAATACCTATATGGAGATACCAGCCTACCAACACCTCATCATGGGCGGCTTCGCCTTCGGGGTGGTCTTCATGGCCACCGACCCGGTCAGCGGGGCACAGACCAACAGGGGCAAGCTCATCTACGGTTTTCTCATCGGGATCACCGCCATCCTAATCCGTGTGCTTAACCCCGCCTATCCTGAAGGGATCATGCTCGCCATCCTCTTCATGAACATCATGGCGCCGCTGATCGATCATTACGTGGTGGAAAGCAATATCAAGCGCCGGCTGAGGCGTGTGAAAGTCAAAGCAGCCTAAGGCACCCAAGAAAACCAAGCGCTATGTACAGCAACGCATACATATTCCGGTACGCCTCCATCATGGTAATCCTGGTGGCGGCTATCCTCACCTCGGTTGCCCTGGTGCTGAAGCCATACCAGGAGCATAACCGCAGGGTGGAGAAAATCAGCGACATCCTCAGTGCGGCAGGTCTGGAAGCCGATGCTTCCAATGCCGTGGAGGTTTACGAGCAGAGCATCATCGAAGAGCTGGCCATCGACCTCAGCGGTGAGGTGGTGGCCATATACAAGGATGGGGGCCTGGCCCAGGGTGAGGTCAGGGCCTTTGACATCGATGTGAAGGTCGTCATGGATGAGATCGCCAAGGGCGGAAAGCCCCTGCTTCCTTTGTTCCATATGCGCGCCGCCGATAACAGCGAAGTATTTGTTATCCCGGTCCGCGGCAAAGGCCTCTGGGGGCCCAGCTGGGGCAATATCGCCCTGGCCCCCGACTATACCACGGTTATCGGGGTGAGCTTCGACCACAAAGGTGAGACCCCTGGCCTGGGCGCTGAGACCAACACCACCGAGTTCGAAAGCCAGTTTCTGGGGAAAAAGATACTGGACGAATCGGGCAACTTCACCAGCATCAAAGTGGTGAAGGGGGGCGTGGCCAACAGTTCCGACGTGCCCCTGCAGCATGGGGTGGACGCCATCTCCGGAGGAACCATCACCAGCAACGGGCTCTCCGCCATGGTGGAGGACTGCCTTAAGAACTATGTTCCATTCATTCAAAAACGTAAGGCATTATGAGCGCAGATACCCCTAAAAAGGAGGCCCTGTTCTCCGCCAAGAACAGGCGCTTGCTCTTCAACCCCCTCAATAAGGAGAACCCGATCACGGTGCAGGTGCTCGGCATCTGTTCGGCGCTCGCCGTCACGGTTAAGCTCGAGCCTGCTGTAGTGATGGCCATCTCTGTTACCCTGGTAACCGCGTTCTCCAACCTGTCCATCTCCCTGCTGCGCAACACCATCCCTCCACGTATCCGCATCATCGTGCAGCTGGTGGTCATCGCCATGCTTGTGATCCTGGTGGACGAAGTGCTGAAGGCCTTCTATTACGATGTGAGCAAGCAGCTCTCGGTTTTCGTAGGCCTTATCATCACCAACTGCATCATCATGGGCCGCCTGGAAGCCTTCGCCATGGGCAACAAGCCCTGGCCCTCCTTCCTCGATGGCATTGGAAACGGAGTGGGCTACGGTTGGATACTGATCGTTGTGGGTTTGTTCCGCGAATTCTTCGGATCCGGGACGATCTGGAACTTTCCGGTGATGGAAAAGCTCGGAGTGTACAACTTCGGATACAAGGACAATGGATTGATGATCCTGCCTCCCATGGCCCTGATCCTGGTTGGGGTAATCATCTGGATCCAGCGTGCGCGCAACCGCGAGCTGATCGAAGAGAACAAATAAGAACGCCAAACCGAAACCACTATGCAGGAATTGGTCAACATATTCGTCAAGTCGATCTTCATCGAGAACATGATCTTCGCGTACTTCCTGGGCATGTGTTCCTACCTTGCCGTGTCGAAGACCGTGAAGACTTCCATGGGACTAGGAATTGCCGTCATTTTTGTACTCGGCATCACTGTACCCATTGACTTCCTCATCAATAAGTATCTGCTTTCGGAAGGTGCATTGGCCTGGATCTCCCCATCCTGGGCAGAACTTGACCTGAGCTTTCTATCGTTCATCATGTTCATTGCTGTGATTGCCTCCATGGTCCAGCTGGTGGAGATGGTGGTCGAGAAGTTTTCCCCGGCCCTTTATAACAGCCTGGGTATCTTCCTTCCCCTGATCGCTGTGAACTGCGCGATCCTGGGAGGGTCCCTGTTCATGCAGGAAAGGGAATACGAGACCCTGGCGGAGGCTACCGTGTTCGGTCTGGGTTCCGGGGTGGGCTGGCTGCTCGCCATAGTGGCCATCGCTGCTATACGCGAGAAGATAAGGTACTCCCAGATCCCTGCCCCCCTGCGCGGACTGGGCATCACCTTCATCATCACCGGCCTGATGGGCATTGCCTTCATGGCGTTCATGGGAATCGAGCTATAATCTGAACAGTAAAAGATACGTGCCATGTTACTACTGGAATTCAGCATTGGGGCTACCGTATTGATCAGTGTAGGGATTTTCCTTCTGGTCATCCTCTCGCTCGTGATGCTGCTGCTTTATGCCCGAAAGAAGCTGACCCCCCAGGGTGAGGTGAAGATCACCATCAATGAAGAAAGGGAAATCATGGTGCCCCCGGGCACCAACCTGCTCTCGACCCTGGCTGCCCAGAAGATCTTCCTCCCTTCGGCCTGTGGCGGGGGCGGCACCTGCGGCACTTGTAAATGCCAGGTGCTGGAAGGCGGTGGCTCCATCCTGCCTACAGAAACAGGATTCTTCAGTCGTAAGGAACAGCAGAACCACTGGCGTCTGGGATGCCAGGTCAAGGTGAGGGAGGACATGAAGCTGGAGATCGAACCCGAGGTGTTTGGCATCAAGAAGTGGGAGTGCGAAGTCATTTCCAACCACAATGTGGCCACCTTCATCAAGGAGTTCGTGGTGAAGCTTCCGGAAGGAGAGAGCCTTGACTTCAAGTCGGGGGGCTATATCCAGATCGATGTCCCCCCTGTGGAAGTGGACTACAGTACCATAGAAGTCGAGCAGGAATACCGCGACGAGTGGGATAAGCTGAAGATGTGGGACCTGAAGATGAAGAACAGCGAAGAGGTGGTCAGGGCCTACTCCATGGCCAACCACCCCGCCGAAGGGAACATCGTGATGCTTAACATCCGCATCGCCACCCCGCCCTGGGACCGCAAGGCCAACACCTTCATGAAGGTAAACCCGGGCATCTGTTCCTCATATATCTTTTCGCGCAAGCCTGGCGACAAGGTCATGGTCTCCGGTCCTTACGGGGAGTTCTTCCTGAAAGAAACCCAGCGAGAAATGATGTTCATCGGGGGCGGGGCCGCCATGGCACCCATGCGCAGTCATCTTTTCCATCTCTTCCACACCCTCAAAACGAACCGCAAGGTGACGTTCTGGTACGGGGGGCGCTCCTTGCGCGAGCTGTTCTATATGGAGGATTTCCAGGCAATCGAAAAGGAGTTCCCCAACTTCAAGTTCAATATAGCCCTCTCTGAGCCTTTGCCGGAGGACAACTGGACGGGTTACAAGGGGTTCATCCACCAGGTGATTATGGACAATTACCTGAAGAAACATGAAGAGCCCGAAGAGATAGAGTATTACATCTGCGGGCCGCCCATGATGAACGCCGCGGTGACCCGTATGCTCGACGACTATGGAGTACCGAAGGAGATGGTGGCCTTTGATGATTTTGGTTGATCCAAACCCGGTTGCCGGCCCTTGAGGAGTCGGCAACTTTTTTTCAGGCCATTACCCTACCCTGATGAAGGATATAAAAACCAATCGAATGTCAAGGTCAAAGCATACTGGCTGCAACAGTGCAGGTCGACTGGGCTGGTTCCTTTCCATACTTCTGATGGCCGCCCTGGGTTGTCAGCAGGAGAAGCCCCTGGTCCCGGTACATTTTCAGGGGGAAGCCCAGGGAACATATTATGCGTTGACCTACTATGATGCGCAGCACCGTAACCTGCAACCGGCTGTGGACTCCCTCCTCCGGGCCTTCGACCTGGAAGCCTCGCTCTGGGTGGAGCAGAGCACACTTTCGCAGATCAACCGCAACGATACGAGCTATAGCTTAGGGCCCCACATGCAGGAGATGCTGCAGCTCTCCCTGCGCATCGCAAGGGAGAGCCAGGGAGCCTTCGATATCACTGTCGGTCCACTGGTCAATGCCTGGGGCTTTGGCTTCCGGGAAGGGCGGAAGCCCCAACAGGCTACCATCGACAGCCTGCTCCAGCTTACCGGAGCTGGGAGGTTTCGGGTTGAGGGAGATAAGGTGGTGAAATCCGATGCGCGGGTGGAGCTCGACCTGAACGCCATTGCCCAGGGCTATTCTGTTGACCTGCTGGGCGCTTTTCTGGAGGAGCAGGGGATACAGAATTTTCTGGTGGATATCGGCGGCGAGGTACTGGCCCGCGGTAAGAAAGCCGATGGCTCGGATTGGAGGGTGGGGATAGAGCGCCCGGCCGAATCACCGGACGCGCCCAGGGAGCTGCAGGATGTAGTGCGGCTGACCGACCTGGCCATGGCCACCTCAGGCTCCTACCGTAAGTTCTATGAGCAGGATGGAGTGAAGTATTCTCATACCATCGATCCCGCGACCGGTTATCCGGTGACCCACCGCTTGTTGAGCGCCTCCGTTATGGCCGGCAGTGTGGCGCTGGCTGATGCCTATGCCACGGTGTTGATGGTTTTGGGACCTGAGAAGGCCAAAGCCTTCATTCTCGGGAGGAAGGATCTCGAGGCTTACCTGATCTTTACCAATGAAGACGGGGCCTACGAGACCTGGGTTAGCCCGGGACTGGAGCAACAGATCGTGCAGGATACTCAGTGATGTGCTGCGCGGGCTGAATTCTCGCAGGAACCCTCACCTCCACCGCAACCGCACCCCATAGGCTTGCCTGTATTCGGATCAATGGTGCTGCATGATTTCTTGAACTCGCCCCCTTTCTTAAAGAACATTTTCACCGCGATGCCAGCGAAAGCCAGGCCGATGAGGAGGGCAACGACAAGAAAGAGCTGAAGGTTGGGGTTCATTGTACCAAAGAATTTCTGCAAAGATAACAAACCGGAACGCGGCTTGTTCGACTATGTCCGAAGGCTTCTTCTCCACTCGGCGCATATGATGGCGGCAGCGATGGCCGCATTCAGCGACTCGGCCATGGGCCGGTCCGCTTCAGCGTGAGGGGGAATGCGCAGGCTGCGCTGCAGCAGGGGCATGAGCCCGTCCCTGATTCCGTGCGATTCGTTTCCGATCACCACTATGGCCTCTGGGGGGATAGCTGTGGAATACAAGTCCATCCCATCCATGGCCGTGCCGATGAGCGGCCTCTTCGGGCTGAAGCGGGAGAGCGCGTCATAATCCATCACCCTCACGCGCACCCGTGCGATGCTGCCCATGCTTGCCTGCACCACTTTAGGATTGAACAGGTCTACACAGTCCGGAGCGAGGATAACCTCGGGTATACCAAACCAGTCGGCGACGCGAAGAATGGTGCCGAGGTTGCCGGGGTCGCGTATCCCGTCGAGGTAGAGGGCGGGCCCCTTGGAGAGCGGGGCATTCTCAGGCAGGGGAGGAGGGATGCGGAACACTCCCAGGGCTGGGGAGGGGGAGGCCAGGGCGGACACCCTGCGCATCTGGTCTTCGTTCACCGTAACCGGGGGCACTCCGGAGGGGAGCGGGCGTGTTTCTTCTCCGTTGCAGAGGATGAGGTCTGCGATCATGCCGGATGCCAGGAGGTCATTCACCAGTGTCAGGCCTTCGGCGATGAACTGCCCGTGGACCTTGCGGAACTTTGCCTGGTGGAGGGAGCGGATGTGTTTTTCCTGGTTTTTGGAGATCATGGGGCGAAGGTCGTGAATATTGGGGGAGGGGGGGTGATTTTTTTTGAGAGAGGTGTGAAGTTAAAGCTCACGATCACAGGGACTTATAAGGATAACCGTTATATCCGTTAGAACGGTTAAAAACGGCTATAACGGTTAATGAACTCAAAGCACTAACAACCAGGGAGTTACAAGCGACCTTTCCCGACTCTATTGGAATTCGTCCGGCCTGGCCACAAAGAATCGATCAAGCGCAGGAACGCAAAGCAAAAAAAAAGGCCGTCCCATTCAGGACAGCCTTCTCATCCGACCCTTTCAGGGCCTATTCTTCAAAAACCTCGAAGGTGATCTCGGCCTTGATCTCTTTGTAGATATTGACCGTAGCCTTATAGCTCCCCAGTTCCTTGATGTGATCGCCATCCACATGAATCTTCTTTCGGTCGATCTCATAGTTGTACTGGTCCTTGATGGCGTCGGCGATCTGGACATTGGTCACGCTGCCAAAGATCCGGCCGGTAGTTGCGGCCTTGGCTCCGATGCGCACGTTCACGCTCTCCAGGGCCTTCTGCAGGGCCTCGGCTTCCTTGCGGATCTTTTCTTCTTTGAAGGCCCGCTGACGCTGGGTTTCGGTAACCATCTTGCGGTTCGAAGGGGTGGCCAGCATAGCAAGCCCCTGAGGAATGAGGTAGTTACGGGCGTAGCCGTCCTTCACATTTACGATGTCATCCTTGTAGCCAAGGCTGAGAACATCCTGTTTCAGAATCACTTCCATACTCTTTCCTCCTTATTTTAACAGGTCAGCGACATAGGGCATCAGGGCCAGGTGACGAGCACGCTTGACGGCCTGGGCCACTTTTTTCTGGTACTTCGTGGAGGTACCGGTGATCCTCCGGGGCAGGATCTTGCCCTGCTCGTTCACAAACTTCAGGAGGAAGTCGGCATCCTTATAATCGATGTACTTGATCCCGGAACGCTTGAAGCGGCAATACTTCTTGCGCTTGATGTCCACGGCGATCGGGGTGAGGTATTTGATCTCAGATTTTCCTGCTTGTGCCATAGTGCAATGGGAGTTAAGGGGTTAATACGCTCAGGCCTCTGCCTTTTCTTCCACGTTCTCTTTCTCGGCCTTGTTCCTGCGGCGCTTCTCGTTGTAGGCTACCGAATGCTTGTCCAGCACCACAGTGAGGAAACGCAGGATGCGCTCGTCGCGCTTGAAGGTGACTTCCCACTCCCTGACGATGGAAGGATCTGCCGCAAACTCCACCAGGTGATAGAACCCCGTGGATTTCTTCTGAATGGGATAAGCCAGCTTCCGAAGACCCCAATGGTCTTCGTAAACAATGCTGGCCCCTTTATCCTTCAGAAAAGCGCGATACTTCTGAACCGTTTCCTTCATCTGTTCATCAGACAAAACGGGAGTCATAATGAAAACGGTTTC
>ERZ795054.2572-NODE-2572-length-15115-cov-4.892165_pt1 | contig 15115 bp, 12 predicted proteins | sample MGYA00375138_ERZ795054 | MGnify/ENA primary metagenome ERZ795054 (study PRJEB30183, sample SAMN05720215) | anaerobic digester metagenome | isolation source: active sludge of municipal wastewater-treating anaerobic digesters | place: USA | collected 2014-12-23 ...
ACCTCGACGACGCCCCGAACGCGGCGCGCTGGACCACCCTGATCCGCCCGGTGCCCTTCGTGCCCGAGGGGAAGACGCTCGACCGTCAGCTGCGCGACTTCCAGCGCGGACCGAGCCACCTGGCCGTGGTAGTGGACGAGTTCGGCGGCACCGCCGGGCTCATCACCCTCGAGGACATCCTGGAGCAGGTGGTCGGGGAGATCCACGACGAGTACGACGTGGACGAAGTCGAACCGGTGGTGGCGGTGGATCCCGACACCTTCCGCGTCCTTGGCGGCGTCGCCCTGACCGAACTGGAGTCGCTGTTCCACGAGGACCTCGGCCACGAAGAGGTCAGCACGGTGGGCGGACTGGTCCTCGCGCAACTCGGCCGCGTCCCCCGCGCCGGCGACCGGGTGCGGATCGGCGGCGTCGAACTCGAGGTGGAGCAGGTGGCGCGTCGGCGCGTCCGCCGGGTGATCGCGCGCCGGGTGCCGGCGGGAGAAGGCACCAGCTCGGGGGAGGCCGCGTGATCTTGGCTGCCTTCCTGCTTGGGCTGGCGCTCACGCTTCTCGGATCGATGGCCGGGGCGGCGCTGGTGTACGTGAGCCGGGCGGAGCTGGCGCGGGCGGTGTCCCGGCAGCTGCGCGGCGGCTCCTCGGCGCTGACGTGGCTCTCCCGCATCGAGTCCATCCTCACCGCGGCGGCGGCCACCTCGGCATTCGGCGTCATCCTGATCGGCGCGGCGTTCCCCGCCATCTTCGCCAGGTCGGGGATGTTGCTCCTCGCGCCGATCGTCGCCCTGGTGGCGGTCCCCTTCGTCCTGTTCAGCGGGTACCTGGCGCCCCGCTGGCTCACCGCCTCGCGGGCCGATCGCGTCACCCGCGTGGCGATGCCGCTGCTCGAGCCATGGGCGCGGTTCCTCGGCATCCTGCTGCCTGACCGCCGGCCTTCGCGGGCCACGGAGTTCCGCACGCTCTGGCGCGAAGGCGCGGCGGTGGGCCTCCGCGCTGACGAGGACCTCCGCACGGTTGGCGGCGTCATGGCGTTCGCCAGCCGGCCGGTGCGCGAGATCATGACGCCCCGCACCGACCTCATCGCCATTCCGGAAGACGCCACGCTGCAGGACATCGTGCAGGTGTTCACGCAGAGCGGGTACAGCCGGATCCCGGTGTACCGCGGCACGCTCGACGAGATCGTGGGGATGCTCCACGCCTTCGACCTCTTCAAGCTGCGACCCGGCGACCCGCTGCCATTGCGGCCCGTCGCGGTGGCCGCGCCGGGGCGTGCGGCCGGCGAGCTCTTCCTCGACATGCAGCGGGAGCGGCGCCACCTCGCGATCGTGCTCGACGAGTTCGGCGGGACGCTCGGGCTCGTGTCGCTCGAGGACCTGCTCGAGGAGCTGGTCGGCGAGATCTACGACGAACACGACCAGCCCCCCGCGACTCTCCCGGCGCCGGGCGGTACGACCCTGGCCGAACTCGACGGGGCCACCTCGACCGCCGACGTCGCGGCGCGCTTCGGGGTGGCGCTGCCGGCGCGGGGCGCCTCCACCATCGGCGGCCTGCTCGCCGAGCTGGCCGGCCGGATCCCGGCGGCAGGAGAGCGTTTCGTGATCGGCGGGCTGGAGATTGACGTGGTGACCGCCACCGCCACGCGCGTGGACCGGGTGCTCGTCCGGCCGGGGCCTGTCGCGCTCGTCCCCCTGGTGAGGGAGTCCGCATGAGCCCGCGTGCCGCGAAGTCGAAGCCGGGCCTGGCCGAACTGCTCCGCGCCGGCCGCATCGACGAATTCGTCAAGCGGGCGCTCGAGCTGGAGCCTGCGGACCTCGCCGACGTCCTTTCGTCGCTCGACGAGGACGAACGCCTGACCGCCGTCCGCGCCCTCCCGCCCGAGGTGTCGGGCGAGGCGCTCGTCGAGATGCCGGAGGAGGAGCACGCCGAGGATACCCTCGCGGCCCTCGAGCCCGAGCAGGCCGCCGACATCGTGGACGAGATGGCGGACGACGACGCCGCCGACATCCTGCAGGAACTCGAGCCCGAGGAGCAGGAGCGGATTCTGTCCGAGGTCGAGGACCGGTCCGATGTGGACCGCCTCCTCGCCTACGACGAGGAGTCGGCGGGCGGGCTGATGACGACCCACGTCGTGACGGTCTTCGACACCGTCACGGCGGGCGAGGCGATCGAGGAGATCCGGCGGCAGGCCGAGGAGATGGAGGGGTTCTACCAGGTCTTCGTGGTGGACCCGGCCAACCGGCTCGTGGGGCTGCTGCCCCTCAACCAGTTGGTGACGAGCCCGCCCGACCGGAGCGTCCGCGAGTTCATGGAACCGGCCGAGATCAGCGTGACGCCGGATCGGGACCAGGAGGAAGTGGCCCGCCTCATGGCCCGGTACAACGTGCCCAGCGTGCCCGTGGTGGACGGCAACGGCGTGCTGCTGGGCCGCGTCACCTTCGATGACGTGATCGACGTGGTCGAGGCCGAGACGACCGAGGACCTCCTGCAATTCGGCGGCGTCTCCGCCGACGAGGAACTGGGCGCGCCGTGGACCGACGCCGTCCGCAGCCGGCTGCCCTGGCTGTACGTAAACCTCCTCACCGCCTTCGCGGCGGCCTCGGTGGTGCTGGTCTTTTCCAACGCGATCCAGGAGATCAAGTGGCTGGCGGTGTTCATGCCGGTCATCGCCGGGATGGGCGGCAACGCCGGCACCCAGGCCCTGGCGGTCTCGATCCGCCGCATCGCGCTGGGGCAGGTGGCGCCGGGCCGCGAGGCCGGCATCGTGGGCAAGGAAATGCTCGTCGGCCTTTCTGTGGGGCTGATGGCCGCCATCATGGCGGGCGGCATCGGCTGGCTAGTCGACGGTCCCCGGTTCGGGGCGGTCGTCGCCTTCGCCATGACCGCCAATCTCGGGGTGGCCGGGTTCGCGGGGGCCTTCGTCCCGCTCCTCCTCGAGCGGCTCAAGATCGATCCCGCGATCGCGAGCTCGGTGTTCGTCACCACCTTCACCGATATGTGCGGCTTTTTCCTGCTGCTGGGGATGGCCACGCGCTTCCTCCTCTAGCTTGCCCCGGCCCCTGTTCCGGGTGACTTTCCAGCATGGATCGTGACGCGTTGCTTGCCGGCCTCCGGGAGCGCACACCCGCCGCGCTGGCGAGGGCCATTTCGGTGGTGGAAAACGGCCGGCCAGGGTTCGAGGCGCTGCTTAGCGCGCTGCATCCCGGCCTCGGCCGCGCGCACCGGATCGGCATCACTGGCCCGCCCGGCGCCGGCAAATCCACCCTGACCGAGCGGCTGGTGGCGGCCTACCGGTCGCAGGGGCACCAGGTGGCCGTCGTGGCGGTGGACCCGACCAGCCCCTTTTCGGGCGGCGCGCTGCTCGGCGACCGCATCCGGATGGAGAGCATCGCCCTCGACCCGGGCGTCTTCATCCGCTCGATGGCCACCCGCGGTTCGCTGGGCGGGCTCGCCACCTCCACGCGCGAGGTCTGCGACGTCCTCGACGCGGCGGGGTTCGACCGGATCCTGGTGGAGACGGTCGGCGTCGGCCAGTCAGAGCTCGCGGTGTCGCGCATGGCGGACAGCAGCCTGCTGCTGCTCGTGCCGGAGTCGGGCGACGGGATCCAGACGCTCAAGTCGGGCGTGATGGAGGTGGCGGACCTCTTCGTCGTCAACAAGGCGGACCGCCCCGGGGCCGACAAGCTGCGCCAGGAAATCGAGATCACCCTCGGCATCCGGCGGGGGAACGCCTTCCGCCACGTGCCGGCGCACCACGGCTTCAAGGCGCGCACCACGGCGGAGTCGGAGGCGCTCGCAGCGGAGTCGGACGCCGAATGGAAGCACCCGGTGCTCGCCACCATTGCGGCCAAGGGGGAGGGGATCGGCGAAGTGATTGCGGCGCTGGACGCGCACCGCGATTGGCTCGCCGCTTCGGGCACGATGCGGGAGCGCCGCCGTCGGCGGCTCGAGGAGCGGACCCGCGAAGTGGTGGACCGCGCGCTGGTCCGCTGGGTCTGGGACGAGACCGGCGCCGGGCAGGCGATCCGCGACCGGCTCGACGACCTCGAGGCGGGCCGGGTCAGCCCATACGAAGTGGCAGGCGGGATTCTGGACGGACTCAAGCAGGGAGCGCGCCCATGAGCTCGACCGACAAGACGACCGACCGCGAGCAGCTCGCCGCGAAGGAGCGTGAGCTCGCCGCGCTGCGTTCCGAGGTGGCCGCCTGGCGTGCCCGGTTCGGCAAGCTGCCCATGCGGGACGACACCGACTTCACCTCGGTGTCCGGCCGCGCCGTCGAGCCGGTGTACACGCCGCTCGACCTTGCACCCGACCTCCTCGCGCAGGGCATCCTCCCGGGGCAGTTCCCCTACACCCGAGGGATCCACCCCAGCGGCTACCGCGGGAAGCTCTGGACGATGCGGCAGTTCGCCGGCTTCGGCACCGCCCAGGACACCAACGAGCGGTACAAGTTCCTCCTCTCCCGCGGGCAGACCGGCCTCTCGGTCGCCTTCGACTTCCCGACCCTCATGGGCTACGACGGCGACCACCCACGCTCCGAGGGGGAGGTCGGCAAGTGCGGCGTCGCGATCTCCTCGCTGGCCGACATGGAGACGCTCTTCGACGGCATCCCGCTGGACCAGGTGTCCACGTCGATGACGATCAACGGGCCGGCCGCCATCATCTTCTGCTTCTACGTGGCCGCCGCCGAAAAGCAGGGCGTGTCCATCGACAAGCTCCAGGGGACGATCCAGAACGACATCCTCAAGGAGTACATGGCGCAGCACGCCTGGATCTTCCCGGCAGAGCCGGCGCTCAAGGTGATCGTGGACCTCTTCGAGTGGGCCGCTGAGCACACCCCGAAGTGGAACACGATTTCCATCTCGGGATACCACATCCGGGAGGCGGGGGCCACCGCGGTGCAGGAGCTGGCGTTCACGCTGGCCAACGGCTTCTGCTACGTGGAGCACGGCGTGGCGCGCGGGCTCGACGTGGACAGCTTCGCCCCGCGGCTCTCGTTCTTCTGGGACGTGCACAACGATTTCTTCGAGGAAATCGCCAAGATGCGGGCGGCCCGCCGGATCTGGGCCCGCCACCTGCGCGAGCGCTACAACGCGCGGGACCCGCGCAGCTGGATCATGCGGTTCCACTGCCAGACCGCCGGCGTCACGCTGGCCGCGCAGCAGCCGTTGATCAACGTGGTCCGCGTCGCCTACCAGGCGATGGCCGCCGCCCTCGGCGGGACCCAGTCGCTGCACACCAACGCCTTCGACGAGACCCTCGCGCTCCCCACCGAGGACTCGGTGCGCATCGCCCTCCGCACCCAGCAGATCCTGGCGTACGAGACCGGCGTACCGAACGTGACCGACCCGCTGGGCGGCAGCTACTACGTGGAGGCGCTGACCGACCAGCTGGAGCGGGAGGCGGAGGCCATCTTCGCCGAGATCGATGCGCAGGGCGGGGTGGTCAAGGCGATCGAGGCGGGGTGGTCGCAGCGGCAGATTGCGCGCGCCGCGGCGCGGTTCCAGCACGAGGTGGAGCAGCACCAGCGCACCGTGGTCGGCGTGAACGAGTTCGTGGAGGACGCCGAGGCGCCGGTGGAAATTCTCAAGATCGGCGACGAGGCGGAATCGTCGCAGCGGGCGCGGCTTGCGAAGCTGCGCGCCACCCGGGACCAGGCGCTCGTGGACCGCCGGCTGGAGGCGCTGCGCCAGGCCGCCGCCGAGGACCGGAACGTGATGCCCGCGATGCTAGACTGCGCGCGGGCGTACTGCACTCTCTTTGAAATCCGCCACGTGCTCGAGGGCGTCTTCGGGACCTACCGGGAACCGGTGTTCTTCTGACGCCTGGGCCGTCGGCCAGGAGGAAGTCATGGCACGCAGCACCCCCACCGCGGGCAGCATCGCGGCGCAGCTCGCCCGTCTCAACCAGTTTCGCCCCGGGTCGCATCGCGTCGTTACCTGCTACCTGAAGGTCGAGCCGCGGGATCGCGCGCGCGGCAAGTACCTCATCAAGGTGAAGAACCGGGTGCGCGCGCTGGAGTCGGCGCTGCCGCAGTTGGGCCTCGAGCGCGCCACCGTCGAGGCCGTCCGCGTCGACATGGCCCGCGTCCTCGACTTCCTGAAGCAGCCCGGCAACCTCCCCTCCTCGCAGGGGGTCGCCATCTTCGCCTGCGGCCCGGCCAAGTTGTGGGAGGTGGTCCCGCTACCGTCGGTGCACCGTTCACGGCTCGCCGTTGACCGCACACCGCTGGTCCGCGAGCTCGCCGCCGCGGAGGACGAATTTGGCCGCATCCTGACGGCGGTGCTCGACCGCACCGCCGCACGCTTCTTCCAGGTGACCGCCTTCGGCGCCACCGAGATGCCCGGCCTGACCGCCGATGCCACGCGCGGCGGCCGCTATCACGGGGACCAGGACGGCCCCGGCTGGGGAGAGCACAGCTACAACAACCGGATCCGCACCGAGCGCCAGCGGCATCTCGATGCGGCGGCGCAGCAGCTGCTGGCGCTCGACAAGGCGTCGCCGGTCCACGGCATCGTGCTGGCGGGCATCGGCACCGACGCCGCGGCGCTGCAGCCGTTCCTTCATCCCTATCTGCTCGACCGGGTCATGGGGTCGGTCCGCCTCAACGCCAAGTCGGTGAGCCCGGCGGAGGTGCTGGCCGCCACGCTGCAGGTGCGGGAAACCTGGGAGCGCACCTCGGAGCTCCTCCTGATGCACGACCTCGAGGAAGGGCTCGGGACGGGCTGGGCGGTGGACGGCGTCCACGAGACCCTCAAGGCGCTCGGCCGGGGGCAGGTGCGCACCCTGCTGGTGGATCCCGACGTGGCCGAGCCGGGGTTCCGCGGCGTGGCCTCCGGGCGGCTCGGGCTGATGGAGGCCGACCTCCGCGGAGAGGGCGATGTGGTCCCGGTCCTCGACGTCGTGGACGACGCGATCGAGGAGGCGCTCCGGCAGCGGGTCGCCGTCAATGTGGTGTTCGAGCCGGCGGCGAAGAAGGCGATTCACGGCATGGCGGCGCTGCTCCGGTTTCGGTAGCCGCCGCGACATTCCAGACAGGAGCTCGCGCGCATGACACGCACCAAGTCGCTCTCCCGGCCCATCCGGGTGCTGGTGGCCAAGCCCGGCCTCGACGGGCACGACCGCGGCGCCAAGGTGGTCGCCGCCGCGCTGCGTGACGCCGGGATGGAGGTCATCTACACCGGCCTGCACCAGACGCCGGAGATGATCGCCGCCGCGGCGGTGCAGGAGGACGTGGACGTGGTGGGCCTCTCGATCCTCTCCGGCGCCCACATGACGCTCTTCCCGCGCGTCCGCCAGCTGCTCGACGCGCAGGGCCGGAAGGACGTGCTCCTGACCGGCGGCGGGATCCTTCCCACCGACGACGTCGCGGCGCTCGAGAAGCTCGGCACCGGCCGGCTCTTCGGCCCGGGCACCCCGACGTCGGACCTCGTCGAGTACATCCAGGCGTGGGCCGCCGAGCACCTGAAGGACTGACGTGACTCCTCCCCGCGACGCCGCACACGCCGGCCGGCTCCGCACCCTGACCGACGAGTATCTCGCGCTCGCCCGCCGCCTCCAGCTCGGCGGCGGCGCCAAGCGCGTGGCCAAGATGCACGAGAAGGGGCAGCTCTCCCCGCGCGAGCGCGTCGAGCAGCTCCTCGATCCGAAGAGCACCTGGGTCGAGCTCGGCCTCCTGATGGCCTATGACCAGTACGACGGGCAGGCCCCCGGGGCCGGCGTCATCACCGGGGTCGGAAGCGTCGAGGGCCGCGAGGTGGTGGTCGTGTCGAACGACGCCACCGTCAAGGCAGGGTCGTGGTGGCCGGAGACGATCCGGAAGATCCTCCGCGCGCAGGAAGTCGCCATGCGGCAGCGGATCCCGATCATCTACCTGGTGGACAGCGCCGGCGTCAACCTGCCGTACCAGGGCGGGGTGTTCCCCGGCCAGTACGGCGCCGCGCGGATCTTCTACTACAACTCGATCATGCGCCGCTACCTGCACGTGCCGCAGGTCAGCGCGGTCATGGGCAGTTGCGTGGCGGGCGGGGCGTACCTGCCGGCGCTGTCGGACGTGATCTTCATGGTGGACGGCACCAGCTTCATGGGACTCGGCGGGCCCAACCTCGTGAAGGGCGCCACCGGCCAGACGGTGGACGGCGAGTTCCTTGGCGGCGCGCGCACCCACACCGAAATCAGCGCCGTGGCGCACTACCGCGCCGCCACCGACGCCGAGTGCCTGCTGCGGATTCGCGAGTACGTGAGCCGGCTCCCGCGACTCGACGGCGTGAAGCACAGTCTCCGCCCTGTCCGGGAGCCGAAGCGCTCGCCCAAGGAGCTGTACGACATCCTCCCGCAGGACCACCGGATGTCGTACGACGTGCCGCACCTGCTCGAGTGCCTCCTCGATGGCGGAGTGCTGGACGAGTTCCAGCCTGAAGTGGCCAAGGAGATGATCTGCGGTCACGCGCACCTCGAAGGGTGGCCGGTGGCCGTCATCGTCAACCGGCGCGGGCTCGTGAAGGGGGCCCAGGGCGCCCGGCCGAAGTTCGGCGGCATCGTGTATACCGAGAGCGCGGAGAAGGTAGCGTACTTCATCGAGACGGCCTCCCGGGAGCGGATCCCGCTCCTCTTTATCCAGGACGTCAGCGGCTTCATGGTAGGCCCCGAGGCGGAGCATTCAGGCATCATCCGGGCCGGCGCGCGGTTCGTCGAGGCGATGGCCACCGCTGTCGTGCCCAAGATCGTGCTCACGGTCAATCATGCTTCCGGCGCCGGCTACTACGCCATGGCAGGACAGGGGTTCGATCCCGACTTCATCCTCTCCTGGCCCACCGGGCGCATGGCGGTCATGGAGGGAGAGTCCGCGGTGACGGCGGTGCATGGCCCCGAGCTCGAGAAGGCCCGCCAGGCCGGCGCCGAGCCGTCGGCGGCGGTGCAGGCCTCCGTCGAGTCCATGCGCGAGGATTACGAACACCAGCTGGACGCCAAGTTCGCCGCCGCCCGCGGCTACGTCGACGCCATTGTCACCCCCGAGGAGACCCGCGACCAGCTCGCGTTCCTCCTCCGCACCGTCGCCAACTATGCCGGGCCGCACCTCGGGCCCTTCGTGCTTCCCCCGCTCGATTCGGTCACGCAACGCTGATGCAGACTCGCTCGATCCTCCTCGCGGGCGCACTCGCGCTCGGCTGCGCGCCCGCCGTCCAGCAGCCCCAGCCCAACATCGATCCCGGCCGCACCGAGGCCCCGGTGGTCGCTCTCCCGGCCGACAGCGTCCCGCCGGCCTCGGCGCCGGTGGCGCCGGCCGACGCCGCCTATGCCAGGGGATGGATGCCGCTCGCGGCCACAGGCGTGACCGACTTCCTGGCCCTGCATCCCGAGTGGGACGGCCGCGGCGTGCTGATCGGTATCCTGGACAGCGGCATCGACGCCGGCGTTCCCGGCCTGCAGCGGACGCCGAACGGCAGCCCGAAGCTCCTCGACCTGCGGGACTTTTCCCACGAAGGCGCCGTGCCGCTCACGCGGGTGGACCCGGCGGGCGACACCGTGCGCATCGGCGGCGTCACGCTGGGCGGGATGAGCCGGGTGCGGACGCTCAACGCCGCCGGCCCCTGGTACGGCGGCCTGCTCCACGAGCGCCCCCTGGGCGAAATGCCGGCGGCCGACGTCAACGGGGACGGCGACGACGCCGACTCGCTCGCGGTGCTGGTGACGCAGGCCAGCGACGGCTGGGTCGTCCTGGTGGACTCCGACGGCGACGGGTCGCTCGCGGGGGAGCGCCCGGTGCGCGACTACCTGCACGGGCGCGACACCTTCGGCTGGGCCGAGCCGGGTCAGCCGTCTCCGCTCACCGTGGCGGTCAACATCGCGGTGTCCGGCGGCGTCCCTTCGCTCGACCTCTTCTTCGACACCAGCGGCCACGGGACGCACGTGGCGGGGATCGCGGCGGGCAACGACATGTACGGCGTCGGCGGGTTCGACGGTGTGGCGCCCGGCGCCCAATTGCTCGGGCTCAAGATCGCCAACAACGCCCACGGCGGCGTCACCGTCACCGGCAGCATGCTCCGCGCAATGGACTACGCCATTCGCTTCGCGAAGACGCGGAATCTCCCCCTGGTGCTGAACATGAGCTTCGGCGTGGGGAACGAGGTCGAGGGCACCGCGCGGATGGACGCGATCGTGGACTCCGTGCTCGCCGCCAATCCCGGCGTGGTCATGGCCATCAGCGCCGGCAACGACGGCCCGGGCCTCTCCACGCTTGGGTTCCCGGGCTCGGCGGATCGCGCGCTCACGGTGGGCGCCACCTTCCCCCTCGCCTTCCTGGCGGGGGATCCGGAGGACGGCCGGCCCGACCCCGTGGCCTACTTCTCCTCGCGCGGCGGCGAGCTTGCCAAGCCCGATATCGTCACCCCCGGCGTGGCGTATTCGACGGTCCCGCGGTTCAATATCGGCGACGAGCGGAAGGGCGGCACCAGCATGGCGTCGCCGCACGCCGCGGGACTCCTGGCACTGCTGCGCTCAGGCGCCGCGGCGGAGCGGATGGCGCCGAGCGCACTTCAGTTGAAGCAGGCGCTGATGGTGACGGCCCGGCCGCTTGCCGGTGCAACCTATCTCGACCAGGGCACCGGGACGCCGAACGTCGGCTCGGCCTGGACCTGGCTGAGCGAGAATCGGGACGTGCCGGAGGTGCGGACCCGTTCCGTCGGTGCGGGGGGAGGGAGCGCGGCGTTCCGACGTCTTGCATCGACGGCCGACACCACCCAGCGATTCCAGGTCGAGCGGCCGGCCGGCGCCTCCCCGATCGCGGTTACGCTGCGGAGCGATGCGCCCTGGCTCGTCGCGCCCGCCCGCGTCCAGCTCGGCGCCGGCGTAACGAACGTCGACCTCCGGTATCGGCCGGCTGAGCTCCGCTCCCCCGGCATGCATGTCGGCGTGGTGACGGGCTGGGGCCCTGATACGCTCGCCGGCCCGCTCTTCCGGCTCGTCAACACGGTGATCGTGCCGGTCCCCGCCGACACCGCGCTGGGCGTGACTGCCCTGGAGGCGGGCGCCACCGAGCGGGTGTTCTTCGCCGTGGACTCAGGACGGCCGTTCTCGGTCCGCGTCGCATCAGGCCCCGACAGCCCCACTCTCCTTGGTGCGCTCCATGCGCCGAAGGGTCGGCCCGGCCCCGACGAGAACGTGCTGGGCGCCGGCCCCACCGCGCCGGCCGATTTCGTGGTGGACGCCGCCGACGCCAGGCCAGGACTCTGGGAGGCGGATGCCCTCGCCTCACCGGTGACGCCCGGCGCGGCGGCGGTGGCGGTGCGGTCGTCGCCGGTGCGGATCGGCCTCGGCCGGAACCCGAAGGGTGTGGAACTCTCGCTCGCCAACCTGTCGGGGGCCCCGGCCACGTTGCAGGTCGGCGCCGCCCTCGTCGGAGCAGAGCGGGGCGCCCTGGTGCCAGGCTCCGGGAGCCGGGAGGAATCGGTCTCCTTCACGGCGCCCGCTTGGGCCACCGAGCTCGTCGTGGACGCCGACATGCCGGCGGCGGACTGGGCGCGCTTCACCGACTTCGCCGTCACGCTGTACGATGCGGAGGGCCGCATCGTCGCCGAAGAGCCGATGAACTACGCCGATGTGCGGCTCCGGACGGAATTGCCGGAATCGCCGCTGCGGCAGACCTTCACCCTCCGCCTCACGCCGGCCTTTGCCGATAGCGCCGACACCGGCAGTTGGACGCTCAAGGTGCGGTTCCGCCTCCTGGCCGCGGAGCCGGTGGTGCTGGACGTGCTGGGGAGCGAGGAAAGCCGGACGGTCGAACTCGCGCCGGGCAAGTCGGCGGCCGTCATGTTCCAGATGCCGGCGTCGCCGTGGCCACTGCCGGACGGGTTCTTTCCGCTGGGGCAGGGAGTCGTGATGAGCGGAGACCAGCGCTGGACGCGGACCGCCGGGCTGCCGGTGCCGATCGGACCGGTGATGCGATGAGTGGCGGCAAGGTGGTGCGCATCGCCGGCGGGCAGGGCTTCTGGGGCGACTGGCTCGAAGCGCCGGTCCGCCAGGTGCAGGGCGGGCCGATCGACTACCTGATGATGGACTACCTGGCCGAAGTCACGATGTCCATCATGCAGAAGCAGCGGTCCCGCAACCCGCACGCGGGCTACGCGCGCGACTTCGTGCCGCTCATGGAGCGGATCCTCCCCGACATCGTGAAGAAGGGCATCCGCGTCACGTCCAATGCCGGCGGCGTCAACCCGCGCGGCTGCGCGGAGGCGGTGCTCGATTCCGCGCGGAAGCTCGGGCTCGGAGGGAAGCTCAAGGTCGGGCTCGTGACCGGCGACGACCTCCTGCCCGACCTCGACGAACTCATCGCCGCCGGCCACGAGATGCGCGACATGGAGACCGGCCGCCCCCTGTCGGACATCCGCGACCGGGTCCTCTCGGCCAACGCCTACCTCGGCATGCAGCCGATGGTCGAGGCGCTCCGCCGCGGGGCGCAGGTGGTCATCACCGGGCGCGTCACCGACACCGGCCTCACCCTGGCGCCGATGTTCCACGAGTTCGGCTGGGACTTCGACGACTGGGACAAGGTCGCCGCCGGCACCGTGGCCGGGCACATCATCGAGTGCGGCGCCCAGAGCTCGGGCGGCAACCTGCTCAAGGACTGGCGATCGGTGAAAGGGCTGGCCAATCCCGGCTTCCCGATCGTCGAGGCGCACGAAGACGGGTCGTTCGTCATCACCAAGCACCCCGGCACGGGGGGCGTCGTGTCGGTCCCCTCCGTCACCGAGCAGCTGGTGTACGAGATGGGCGACCCGCACCAGTACATCACCCCGGACGGCGTGGCCGACTTTACTACCATCCGACTGAAGCGGGCGGGAAAGGACCGCGTCCAGGTGAGTGGCATCCGCGGCGGCCCCCGGACACCGATGCTCAAGGTCTCCATCGCTTACTTCTACGGATACAAGGCGGTCGGCACACTGGTGTACGGCTGGCCCGACGCGCACGACAAGGCGCGCGCCGCCGACGCGATCCTCCGCCAGCGGCTCAAGGACCTGGGCCTCGAGTTCGAGCAGATCCTCACGGAGTACGTCGGCGTGGACGCCACGCACGGCAGGCTGGCGGGTCCCGCGAGCCCGGAACTTCCCGAGGTGCAGCTTCGGATCGGCGTCCGCTCGACCGACAAGGCCGCCGTGGAGCGTTTTACACGGGAGATCGCGCCGCTGGTGCTCACCGGGCCGCCCAGTGTGACGGGGTTCGCCGGTGGGCGCCCCCAGGTGGAGGAGATCGTGGCGTACTGGCCCGCGCTGATCGACCGGACCGCCGTCGAGCCCGGCGTGCGGGTCGAGATCCTGGAGGCATGATGGCCACCGCCAAGACCGTTCCGCTCCAGCTCCGGTACCTGGCACACGCCCGCTCCGGCGACAAGGGCAACACCGCGAACGTCGGGCTCATTGCCCTCGAGCCGGAGTGGTACGACCTCCTCCGCAAGGCGGTCACGGTGGCGCGAGTCCGGCGGCACTTCCGGGGGATGGTGAGTCGCGTGGACCGATACGAGTTGCCGAATCTCTCCGCGCTCAACTTCCTCCTCCACGACGCGCTCGACGGCGGCGGGACGATTTCCCTCAAGACCGACGCGCAGGGCAAGGTGTACTCGACGGCCCTGCTGCGGATGGAGGTGCCGGTGCCGGTGGCCGTGGCGCGCAAGGCGCGGAAGGGCGCCCGGTGAGCGCCCCCGTGCTGGTCGGTCTCGAGGGGGGCGTGCTCACACTGACTCTGAACCGTCCAGACAAGCGGAATGCGCTCGACACGCCGACCCTCGACGCGCTGCACGCCGCGCTCGAGCGCGCCGATCTCGACGCCGACGTGCGGGTGGTGGCCGTGCGGGGGGCGGGGAAGGACTTCTGCGCCGGCGCCGATCTCGCCGAGCTCCTCGCCAGCGCGGGGCACACCCCCGAGCAGAACGAACTCGCCGCGCTGCACATGGGCGGGCTCTTCATCAAGATCCGCGAACTGCCCAAGCCGGTCGTCGCCGTGGTCCACGGGCGGGCGCTCGCCGGCGGGGCCGGGCTCGCCACCGCCTGCGACCTGGTCCTGTCGACCGCCAGCGCCCAGTTCGGGTATCCCGAGATCCAGCGCGGCTTCGTGCCGGCCATGGTGATGACCCTCCTCCGCCGCCTCACCGGCGAGAAGCTGGCCTTCGACCTGGCCGCCACGGGGCGCGTCCTCTCGGCCGGCGAGGCCCTCGCGGCCGGGCTCGTGTCGCGTGTGATTCCCGACGCCGGCTTCGATGCCGAGGCGGGGCGGGTCCTCGCCGCGCTCGCGGCCACCAGCGGCTCGGCCCTCGCGCTCACCAAGCGCCAGTTCTACCAGCTCGACGGCCTCTCGTTCCAGGAGGGGATCTCCCTCGGCGCGCAGGTCAATGCGCTCGCACGGAGCACGCCCGACTTCAAGCGGGCCATCGCGGCGTTCCTCGACAAGTGAACCCGTTCCGCCTGTTCACCTCGCTGATGGGCTTCCTGGCCGCGCTCCTCGGCATCGCCCGGGACGACCAGACCCTGGTCTGGATCGCCATCGGGCTTCTCGGCACCTCCCTCGCGGTGCGCATCATCCAGAAGATCCAGCAGCGCCGCCAGGACAGGCCCCCCGACTCCGGTCCGTCCGGAGGCTGAGTCGCGGCGGGATGTCCCCGCCGGCGGCGTTCTGATTCCAGCGTTGCGCCAGCGGTCGCGCATCGTCCGTGCGTGACGCCGCCGCTTCCCGCCCGCCTCGCCCTTGCCCGGGCCGCCCTCCTCCGCCACTTCGGCTTCCCTGATTTTCGCCCCGCGCAGCGGCGCGTCGTCCAGTCAGTGCTGGCGGGGCGCGACACCCTGGCGGTCCTGCCGACCGGCGGCGGCAAGTCGGTCTGCTTCCAAGTGCCCGCGCTGGTGCTCGATGGGCTGACCGTCGTCGTCTCTCCGCTCCTGTCGCTCATGCAGGACCAGGTCGAGGCCGGGAAACGGCGCGGGCTGGCCGCCGCGGCGCTGGCCAGTGCGCAGGACGCCGAGAGTCAGCGAGCGGTTCTCGACGCCGTCAGGCAGGGCACGCTTAAGCTGCTGTACGTCTCGCCGGAACGTCTCGAGCGCCGCCTGCGGGTGGACGTCGGGCACCTCGACGGAGCGCTG
>ERZ795054.2575-NODE-2575-length-15105-cov-4.859601_pt1 | contig 15105 bp, 7 predicted proteins | sample MGYA00375138_ERZ795054 | MGnify/ENA primary metagenome ERZ795054 (study PRJEB30183, sample SAMN05720215) | anaerobic digester metagenome | isolation source: active sludge of municipal wastewater-treating anaerobic digesters | place: USA | collected 2014-12-23 ...
ACCGCCACAAGCACGTCGAAGAAGATCCCCAACTCGACCACCAGCGGCATGCCGTAGGTGGTCAGGGCGACGGCGGCGAGCATGACCCCGTTCTCGACGGTGAGCAGCGCCAGCACCTGGGTGAGGGCCTTGCGCCGGTTGATCATCAGGAAGAAGCCGGTGAGCACCAGCGCCAGCGCGATGGCCAGGGTGTTGTTCCCCAGACGTTCCATCGACGTGAACGGGCGTGCGACCACGTAGCCGAGCAGAGTCAGCCCCCCGCCGATCAGCATCGAGCTCGGGGCATTGAGCAGGGGCTCAATTTCCTGGTGGATCTGGATGCGATAGACCAGGCGGGTCAGGAGCCACGGGAGCAGGACGACCTTGCCCGCCAGAGTCAGGCCCGCAACCAGATAGACGTGGCTGGCGGAGTGGTGGAAGGCGACGACGGCCGCAATGCCGGCCAGAAGCAGCGACTGAATCGCGAAGAGGCGGATGTTGGTGAGCAGCCTGCGCTGCGCAATGATGAACAACTGCAGCACGAGCATCAACGCCGCCATGAGCGTCAGAATCTGCGACCCGATGGCCGCTGTTGCGGATGGGCTCATGTTCACTGGAAGAGGAAAGTCGAAAGCAGCGCCAGCGTGGCCAGAACGAACGCCGCGCTGAGCAGATCCGGCACGCGGAAGAGGCGCAGTTTCGCGTTGCTGGTTTCGACCAGGACCACGGCGGCCGCGAGGGCGAGCAGCTTGGCCAGGTAAGCGAGCAGGCTTAGGGCCAGCGCTCCCGGACCCGCTCCCGAGACCGCGAGGCCGACCGGCACGAACACATTGGCCAGCAGCGTCATCAGCACCAGTTGCTTGATCGAGGCGCCCCATTCCATCAAGGCCAGATAGCGGCCCGAGTATTCGAGCAGCATCGCCTCGTGCACCATCGTCAACTCGAGATGCGTGGCCGGATTGTCGACCGGCACGCGCCCGGTCTCCGCCAGCAGGACCACAAACATCGCCGCGAACGCGAGGACATGGGCGGGGTTGAGCAGCCTCCAGGTCGCGCTCTGGGTGCTGCGGCAGATCTGGCTCAAATCGGTCGACCCCGCCGTGATGGCCACGGTGAAGATCGCCAGCATCAGCGCCGGCTCCGCGATCGCCGAGAGCGTCATCTCGCGGCTGCTGCCCATCCCGCCAAACGCGCTGGCCGGGTCGAGCCCGCCCAGGGCGAGAAAGAACCGGCCCAGGGCGAGCAGGCCGATCAGCGCCAGGGCGCCGCCGAAGAGGCTCAGGGGCGCCGGCGCGGCCAGCATGGGGACCATCAGGCCCGCGAGCAGGGCGCTTGTGAACAGAACGTGCGGGGCGACCGAGAAGATCCACGAGGCATTCTCGGAAATCACCATGTCCTTGCGCAGGAACTTGGCGATATCGAGATAGACCTGCCAGGGGCGCGGGCCGCGGCGGTTCTGGAGCTTGGCTTTCCAGTTCTTGATGATCCCGCTGACCAGCGGCGCCAGCAGCAGCAGCAGGAGAGTCTGGAGCAGTAGGGCGAGCGGGTCCGGGTTCATAGCGCGAAGAGGAGCAGCGCCAGCAGCGTGAGGAAGATGTAGATGAGGTAGGCCTGGATGCTGCCCGCCTGCAGCGCGCGCGACCGCCTCGAGATCCGCAGCACAAGCCATTTGAGCGGACGGTACACGCGGGTCTGGAACACCTCCTCGACATGACTCTCGAAACGAAGGGTCGTGGCGAAGTAGGGCGAGAAATCGTACTCGCGCTGCACCTCGCGCCGCGGGCGGAACAGCGCCTTGAAAATCATCCGGAGCGGCTTCGAGAATCCCGTGGCGGTGTATTGCATGTGCGGCGTCAATCCCCGCAAGCCGCAGTCCCACGTCGGCGCGATCCGCGTCCGGATCCCGCGCGCGAACAGGGCCCACAAGACAACCGGCACGGCCAGCAACGCCAAGAGCATGAGTACAATGCCCAGGGTCGAGACCGTGCCGCCCTGGGCGGACCCACTCGAGAGGACGAGGCCCCCGGCGAGGCTCAGGCGCTGGCTCAACCGTTCGCCGATCAACTGGTGCGTCAGCGGGTCGAACAACCTCAGGAGAAGACCCGGATACAGGCCGAGGACGACGCACGTTGCCGCCAGGAGGCCCTGGCCAAGCAGCATCGTCAACGGGGCCTCCCGCGCCTCCCGTGCATGCGCGCCGCGCGGCTGGGCCAGGAACGTGATGCCGAAAGCCTTGACGAAGCAGGCTGCCGCCAGAGCGCTGGTCAGCGCCAGCATGGCCCCGCTCAGCGGGAACATCAGCCGGATGAGGCTGGGCGTGGACCCGAAACCATGCAGCAAGGACTGGTAGGTGAGCCATTCGCTGACGAATCCATTGAGAGGCGGCAGCGCGGAAATGGCGGCGGCGCCCAGGAGGAAGAATGCGGTCGTCCATCGCATGCGCTTCGCCAGCCCCCCCATCTCCTCCATGTTGCGAGTATGGGTGGCATGGAGGACCGCGCCGGCGCCCAGGAACAGCAGCGCCTTGAAGCAGGCGTGGTTGAGGGTGTGGTAGAGGCCGGCGATCAAGGCGAGCGATGCCAGCATCGGATGGCCCGAGTGCAGCAGCATGAGCGCCGCGCCGAGCCCCATGAGAATGATCCCGATGTTCTCGATGCTATGGTAGGCGAGCAAGCGCTTGAGATCGTGTTCCATCAGCGCAAAGAGCACGCCCAGAACCGCGGAGACCGTCCCCAGGCCCAGCACCGTCACACCCCACCACTGCGGCGGCGCGCCCAGAAAATCGAAACAGACACGGGTCAGCCCATAGACGCCGGTCTTGATGAGCACGCCGGACATGAGAGCGGACACGTTGCTGGGCGCGACCGGATGGGCGGCCGGCAGCCAGATGTGCAGGGGCACCAGCCCGGCCTTGATCCCGAATCCAAAGAGGAACAGCAGGAACACCCCGTCACGCCGGCCCGCCGAGAGCTTCGCGCCCAGCGCATGAAAGTCGGCAAAGGCGAAGCTGCCGGACGCCTGGAACAGGAGCAGGAATCCCAGAATCAGGGCGGCTGTGCCGATGTGCGACATCACGAAGAAGAGCACGGCGCCGCCTCGGCTTTCGTCCTGTTCGTGCTCGAAGCAGACAAGGAGCGAGGCGCTCAGCGCCATGAGCTCCCAGGCGATGAGGAAGAAGACGACATGGTCGGCCAGAAAGACCAGCGTGATTGAAAGCAGCAACAGGTTGAACAGGGCGGCCAGCACGCCGACGTTCCTGCGTCCGAAGTAGCCGCGGGCGTAGCCCAGCGAGTAGACCGAAAGAGCCACGGCCAGGAGCGAGACGATCAGGCCAAAGAAACAGCCCAGCGCGTCCGGCCGAATCACGAACCGGACAAACGGAATGAGCGCGGGAAACAGCTCGATCGACCGGGACGCGGCAGGCATGCCTGAAGCCAGCGCCGCGCCGCATGAGACCAGGCCGCACAGACCGCCCACCGCGGCCATGCCGAATCCGAAGCCATTGGCCAGTCTCTCGAAGCGCTGGAAGGCCAACGCGCCGGCCGCACCGGCCAGATAGGCCCACAGGGCAACACTCAACAGCGACAGCGTAAAGTCGGTCATGTGCGCCTCGTCTTGCCTTGAATCGCTCCGTTCACTCAGTCAGGACCGCGCGCGGCTTGGTCCGGCCCGGTGCGCACCAGCATGTCGTGTGCGTGCCGGCGAGCGGGACGTGCCGGTCGGGCCCTGGGGATCGGTGCGACGGGTCGAGCGGCGGTGCGCGCCCGGTGTCCGGTTCCGGGGTGACGCGCCCGCGCTGAGGCGCCGAATGGCGCCGAGGAGCGTGTCGCGGTCGGCCTGTGCGAGCACCATGTGCTTGAAGTCCGCATCGCGCAACGCGAACGACAGCCGGGAGAGGAGATCGAGGTGCGCGCGGGCGCTGGGGCTGACCAGGGTGAACAGCGCCCGCACTGGACGGCCATCGAGCGCGCCGAAATCGACGGCCCGTTCGAGAAAACAGAGCGCGAGGACCGGCTTGATCACGTGCAGCACGACGGGATTGCGCGCGTGGGCGATGGCGATGCCCTCGCCGATGCCGGTCGAGGCCAGGTGTTCGCGCGCGAGCAGCGCCTCGAGAAGGAACCCCCGGTCCACTTCGTCCGGGAGGCGCAGCGTCTCGACCGCGTTGCGGAGGGCGGATTCGCGGTTCGTGCCGCCGATCCGGTAGAAGATGCCGCCGGCTTCGAGAGCCTCGGCCAGCGTCGGCAGCGGCTCATTCGTGTCGTCCGTCTCGTGCAGGGTTCGGGCCGGCACATTGAGCCTGTTGGCCGTCGCCCACTCGAGGATTTCGGCCCGGCTGAAGCGGTACTGGCCGCTGAGCCGGTAGGCGGGGAGCCTGCCCGCGCCGAGCCAGCGGTAGACCGTTTTCTCGGACACATCGAGCAACTCGGACACGCCTCTGACCGTCAGGTTCATCGTGGCTCGCGATTACCCATCATAAACCGCAATTAGACATTTTTGGACATCAAGCCCCTTCGTCCGGATCGTGTCAACAGGAATGTGAGCGGGGGCCATGAACAGAACCGTTCAGCGCCCAAGCCTCAAGTCTCAGCCGCTGGGTCAGAGCGCACGGGGGCCATGCACGCAGGCACGAGGGACAATCCCGCGATTGCGCATACGCGTCAACCTAAGCAAGGCTCCTGAGTGGTTTTCTCGGAGCAGCGCTGTCGAGGGTGTCTAACTCCTTGGACCGGTGTTCGTTGTGGCAGTCGCCTCTGCTCAGTTCGGCTCCGAGGTCGCGAAGCGTCTGGAGTGCGGCGGTTGACCGCCGCTTTCCGAGGACCGTCCTCCGTACGTTCCCATTCCAAAGCGGTGCTGAGGCACACGCACTCCAAGCGCTCCGCGCGACCGAACACGCTCGTGCCCCGGCAGCTTGCGTGCGAGGTCCGCATCTTTGCCGGCCTAAGGTTGACGCGTATGCGCGATCGCGGGATCGTCCCTGGCTCGATTCAGTGACTGCCACCGCACAGGGTCTCGAGGAGGCGCGCGCCGAGGTTGCCGGAATCGGAAATGTCAACTATTTAGATGCGACCCCATTGCGATGGCTCCGGCCAGATCAGTGTGAACCGGTCGGGTTCGAGCGCGACGTCGCGCGGGGTGACGAAGCGGGCGCAGACGTCCCGGTAGGTCGGGGCGAAGGCCTGGGCCCAATCGCTGTACGCCGGCGTGACGATGAATGCGAACTGGCTGTCGGCGTCCTGGGCCAGGCCGAGGAGGGCGCTTAGCTTGTACTCGTTGGGTTCGGCGGAGACGCTTGGCTGCAGCAGGCAGCGGTCCGGGCCCCACTCGATGTGCCGCCCTTTGCAGGCATAGACCAGCAGGACCTTCTGCTCGCTCACGTGCGTCAGGTAGAAGCCGTAGAAGGTCTCGGAGCGGAGGTCGAGGATGGTTTCAATCTCCGGATGGCTGAAGCTCAGGACCTGGAAGCGCCTGTCCGTAAAGGCGCGGGGCAGCGTCAGGAGAATGTCCTGGACCGGCATCCCCAGGAGGTCGGTAAGCCGATTGAACACGGCGAGATTGACCGCCAGGGGGCTGGTCCGCTCGAAGAGCGCAAGAAACGACGCATCGACGTCTGGTTCGGGCTCGGCAGGAGGCGCGGCAGGCGGAGGTTGCGGCGCCTGTGGTTGAGGCGGCGGCGCCGTCGCTTTGGCGATCGGCGGTGGGGCGGGCGGCTCGGCCTGCTTCGGCGGAACAGCCGGTTGCCGCGGCGCTGCGATCACAGGCGGAGCCGGCGCGGGCGCGGGCGCAGGGGTTGGGCGTGTTGGAGGCGGAGCGGGCGCGGGCGCTGAGGCGACCGGGCCGGGGGGTGGCGGAGGCGATGGAGTCTGGGGCGCGGGGGCGGCGGGCGCGCGGGGCCGCGGGGGTTTGAGGGCGGCGGTCAGCATGCGGCCTGCTTCGTCGAGGGTGCTGTCCGGGCTCTGGGTGTCGAGGGTCAGTCTATCTTCGTGTTTGGTCTCTATGTTGAGGATGCTCAGGACGCAGTGGTCGAGCGAGAGCGAGACATCAAGGTGCGGGAGGAAGACGCCGGCCTCCTGAAGATCGGCGATATTGTGATGGGTGAATGCGCGGCCTGTCGGCGCGCTGCCGGCGGCGGTCGAGGTTTCGAGCCAGAGGACTTTCTTGTTCTGGGGATTGCGGGTGACCCGCAACTCGACGAGGTCGTCGTCCTGTTCGTGGGCATGCAGAGCCGCGGCCGCGACCGACTCGCCGCCGCGACGGATGATCGGGTGGTTGAACAGCCGCTGGAGTTCGGGGGCGGTGATGCGCCGGTACTGGATGTCGGGCAACTCGGGGATATGCTCTTCGCCGCCGTCGGGGCGGCGCCGACGGAAGAGCATGTGAGGGGGAGTCAGGCGGAGGATGACGCCGGGCTGGAGCAGATCGCACTTGGCGGAGTCCTGGAGCAGATCGAGTTTCTCCTGGGAGAGGTGGCCTTTGACCTCGAACCGGGCGCCTGAGACCACGGTCACGAAATGGATGTCGAAACCGGTCGCCGCGGCGGGGTTTTCCTTAATTTCGATCGCCGTGTCCTGGTCGTCCTCCGGGCTCGGGGCGTAGCGCGTGTTGAGGATCTCGGCCAGTTGGCCGGCGCCGTCCTGAGTCGCCTCGTAGAATGTCCCGTCCAGCTCGATGCCGCGATGCAGCGGATCGACGTGATACTGCCGCGGGGCGAGCATGAGCCGGTTTTGAACGAGCGACGGCAGCCCCCGCAACCCGGTTTCCACGCGTTCGGCGCCGCGCGTGCAGACCACCACCAGGTGGCCGAACTGATCGAGCTTGACGGCGAAATGCGGCGCGCGCGGTCCGGAGACCGTGTGCGCCGCGGCGGTCTTGGGGGCGGCCTTCTTTTTGGGCGCGACGGCGTGGTGTTTATTGAGTTCGTGTTCGAGCTTGGCGGCGCCTTCGGGGTCGTCCAGAGCGATCTTCTCGCCATTGATGTCGACCGTGCCATTGGGCTCGACCTGGAACGACTGCGGAGCTTCGATCAAGCCGCGCGTGACCCACTTGAACTCGTCGGTCTTGAGCCAGGTTGTGCCCGAACGCAGCACGACGGTTTGATTGGCGAGCGTGAGGGTGAAAGCCTTCGGTTTGCCTTCGGGATCACGCTCGATTTCGACGCGGAGATGGTTGGCGTCTGGAGGTTGGGCGACGTCGCCGGGGCGAGGCGGTGCTGCGGGATCGGGGGAAGTGGTCATGGCATCGTCATTGCCCGGATGGGCCCGCGATTGGGGTGAGGCAGGCGGGTGACATGCCTGCATTGATGCCGCAAGACGCCCGCGGGTGCAAGCGCGGACAGGGATTTCGGATCGTTTGTCGACTCGGTTTTGCTTTTTCAACCCGCACAGCAGCGCCGGCGCAGCGCGGCGACCAGGGCGTTCGTGGCCACGGCCGGTGCAAGAGTACCCGTTGCTTTCGTCGCGGCTTTGCCGCGCTGCAAAATACGCGGGTTAGAGTTGAGATTGCCGTCGGTGGATCAGCCACTTCTGGAATTCGACCAGCACCATGCCGACCAGGCCCGCGCCGAGGATGCGCAACCACTCGTCCCAGCCAATCGGAGCGGTCTGGAAGATCGAGTTCAGGAAGGGCAAATACGTGAGGCCGACTTGCGCCAGCAGCACACCTGCGATCCCCAGCCACAGCCAGCCGTTGCGGAACAGTCCAATGGACCAGATGCCGTGGCGCAGGGAGCGGCAGTTGACCAGGTAGAGCGCCTGGACGATGGCTACGGTGTTCAGGGCGACCGTGCGGGCCGCGTCGATGCCGGCGCCTCGAGCCAACTCCCATTTGAACAGCCCGAAGGCAGCGATGAGGATGAGCAGACCGACGAGCGCCACTTGCGCCAGCATGCGCCCGGTGAGAATGGGGGCTTGGGGCGAGCGGGGCGGTCGGTCCATGAGGTCTTGTTCTTTGGGTTCGAGAGCGAGGAACAACCCGAGCAAGCCTCCGGTTGTCATGTTGATCCACAACACCTGAAGCGGAAGGATGGGCAGCGTCGCGCCGGCCAACGCCGCGGCCAGAATCACGAGGCCTTGCCCGAGGTTGCTGGGCAGCGCCCAGGTGATGATTTTGGTCAGGTTGTCGAAGACGTTCCGGCCCTCCTCGACAGCCGATCGGATCGACGCGAAGTTGTCGTCTGTCAGAACCATGTCGGCGGCTTCCTTGGCGACCTCGGTTCCGGTGACGCCCATGGCGACGCCGATGTTGGCTTGCTTGAGGGCGGGGCCGTCGTTCACCCCATCGCCGGTCATGGCGACGATGTGGCCGCGTGCCTGCAGTGCCTCGACCAGTCGCAGCTTCTGTTCAGGGGTGACCCGGGCGAAGACGGAGACGTTCTCCGCCACGTCGACCAGCGCCTCATCGGAGAGCCCGGCAAGATCCGTGCCCGTCAATGCCGGGGGGCCGTCGGCCGCCGTGCTCTTCCCGATCAGGCCCAACTGCTGGCCGATCGCCGCGGCCGTTCCGGCATGATCGCCTGTGATCATCTTGACCCGGATGCCCGCGCGGTGACAGGCCGCCACGGCATCGATGGCTTCCGGCCGCGGCGGATCGATCATCCCTTGCAGGCCGATGAAGGTGAAGTTGCCCGGCAGGTTGTGAATGTCGAGGTGCCGGGTCTCGGGGCCAACCTCGGCGCGGGCGAAGCCCAGCAGGCGCAGCCCTCCGGAGGTCATTTGGCTGACCTGGGCTTGAACGCGACTGCGATCGAGGCTGACCGGTTGTCCGGCGGCATCGAGGGCAGCATGGCACCGTTCGAGCACGACCTCGACCGCGCCTTTCAGGTAGACCCGCTTGCGGCCCGCACCCGGGTCGTCATGCAGCGTGGCCATGAACTGGTGTTGCGACTCGAAAGGGATGGCGTCAAGCCGCGGGAGGCGCGACTTGACCCGCGCGTCCTCGAGGGCGGCCCTGTGGGCTGCGACGATCAGGGCGACCTCGGTGGGGTCGCCTTGGGCATCCCAACGACCGTCCTTCTGGACGAGGGCGCTGTCGTTGCAGACCAACCCGGCCAGGAAGCACTCCGAGATGCCTGGGGCCTCGTCGGGCTTGAGTGCTTTCCCGTCGAGCGTGACGGCCCCTTGCGGCTCATAGCCGCTGCCGTCGATCTCGACCACGCTGTCGCCAACGACGACCTGTCGCACGGCCATCTGGTTGCGGGTGAGCGTGCCGGTCTTGTCGGAACAGATCACCGTGGTGCTTCCGAGCGTTTCCACCGCGGGCAGTTTGCGGACAATGGCGCGACGCCTTGCCATGCGGGCCACGCCGATGGCCAGGGTCACGGTGACGGCGGCAGGCAGTCCTTCGGGGATGGCGCCGACGGCCAGCGCGATGGCCGACGAGAGGATGGCGTCCAGGTTTTCGCCACGGGCCAATCCGACGGCCACGACCAGGGCGGCGAGGCCCAGGATCAGGATCAGGAGCTTGTGTCCGAAAGCGGCCATTTTGCGCGTGAGCGGCGTCTCGAGGTTGGGCGCAGCCGAGATCATCTCGGAAATGCGTCCGATCTCGGTGCGGTCGCCCGTGGCAACCACCACACCGCGGCCCTGGCCATAGGTCACGAGCGTCGAGGCATAGGCCATGTTCGCGCGGTCGGCCAGGAGGGTTTCCGGGCCCAGTTGGGCATCGGCTTTCTTGATGACCGCGGTGGATTCGCCGGTGAGCGCAGCCTCGGCGACCTGCAGATCGCGGGCGGCGACCAGGCGGAGGTCAGCCGGGACCTTGTCTCCGGAGGCGAGGAGCACCACGTCCCCCGGCACCAACTCCGTCGAGGGCACTCTGAGCGTGTTGCCCGCGCGCACGACATTGGTTTCGGTGGCGAGGCTTCGGGCCAGCGCCTCGATCGCGCGTTCGGCTTTCGCTTCCTGGATGTAGCCGATCCAGGCGTTCACGACCACCACGACCAGAATCACGCCCGCATCCACAAAACCGCCCAGGACAAGCTTGGTGAGGCCCGCTGCGATCAGGATGTAGATCAGAGGGTTATGAAACTGGAGAAGGAAGCGCAACAACGCGCTGCGCCCTTTCCGGGGGGTGAGTTGGTTTGGGCCGAGGCGCTGCCGGCGGTGTTTGACTTCGAAGAGATCGAGCCCCTTGTCCGTGTTGGTTTCCAGCAGTTGCACCACCTCGGGGGCGGGGAGGTGATGCCAGTGATGGCTCAGGAGGGTTTCCATGGTGGGCGTCTGTCGTTTCAGTCGCGCTGCCGCTCGGGTCTTGGACCCCTCCAACCGTCCATCGCGCTCGAGATTCTGAACGACGGTTCGGGCGCGAACCGGCGACACAAGCCCACCCGCAACGCGCGGCGCGCGGTCCGGCCCAGAGCGCACACGTTGTCGGCGCGCCGGTCAGCGCCGCCTCGAGTCGCTTTGGAAACCCGGACGTCTGTGCCCGCTTCAGCTCGAATCCTCGATATCGCAATCATGGCAGTCCCTGGGCAAGTTCTCGCCTCTTTGCCTCATGGATTGCAAGGATTGTGTTCAAAGAGCCGTTCGTTGTCCTCAGTCTGTGCATCGGGCGCGGCATCTGTGAGAACAAGTGCCCCGTCGAAGGCAAACGGGGCATCCGGGTCGTGCGCGAAGGAACCGTCCCGCCGGAAGTCAGGCAGGAATGCGAGGAACTCGAGCGCGCATCCGCTCCCGGCTGACCCGCACAGTTACACCCCGTGAGTTCACAGGGCGATCAGACTTCGCGAGAGGACTGCTGTGCGGGTCAGAGCCCGTGGTGGGCGGCGTTGTGCAGTTTTCGGCTTCGGGGCGGTGTCAACTCCATGAAACAGGCAGGCTCTGGGGCCACAGAATCTCCGTCTGTGGTCCGAGGCAGCCCCAACTGCCTGCTCATGCCGCGGCATCCCGACTGCGACGGAACGGGTGTCTGTCGTCGGCGATGTCCCGTCCCGCGCCTCCCGCTGACTTTCCCGCACTACTTGCGCACAGCCCGATAGAATCGGTGGCCGGCGGTGTCCGGATCTGTCCAGAACACCTTGCCGGTCGGGATCTCCACATCATCCGCCAGGGTCGTCCATGCGACGAGGTCGGCCGAGCCTTGGATGGCGTATTTGAACTCGGGAGGGCCGATGAGGCGGAGCTGGAACTTGCCGTCCGGCGTGACCGCGCCGCTCAACGAGGGCGGTTCGGGACCGAGTTTGAGGACCCAGAAGTCCCCCTGGCTGATCAGAGGCGCGGTTTTTACGCCGCTGACCTGGGACTCTGAGGACGCGGTGAGCAGGAACCCGCCATCCGGCGTGTGTTTGATCCGTTCTCGCATGAATTGCGGTGGGACAAACCCTCGCCACTGTTTTCCCTCGAGCCCGTTGCCGCCGAAGGATTGCTCCCAGAGCTTGTTGCCATCTTCGTCGATCCGCACGATCCAGATGTCCGCGCTGCCAAACCGTGGGCTTGTCTTGTCTGCACTCGGGGGTGACATCGATGTGCCCGAAAGCAGCCATCCGCCGTCGGGCATCGGCTCAGCGTGGGTGCAGACGTCGTCGCTGGTGCCGCCGTAGGACCTGTCCCAGAGTTGGTTGCCCTGGGCGTCGATCCGGACAACCCAGTAATCGTGGAGGCCATAGAGCGGACTGGTTTTGGTGCCCTTCGTGGGATCGGTTTCGGGCGGCGACGCCGAAGTGCCAAAGACCATGAAGCCGCCATCGGCCAGCGCGTATATGTCCAGGGCCAAATCGCCATTCCTACCACCGTAGGATCTGTCCCAGAGCTTGTTCTGCTGCGCGTCGCAGCGAACGACCCAGAAGTCGGATCCCAATAACGCGTTGTTCGGGTCGTATCCGCCGAAGTAGGGGCTGGTTTTGTCATCGCACGCCGTGAGACCCGAGGCGCCGGCGACAATGAAGCCGCCGTCCGCGGTCTCCAGAATCCGCAGAGCTTCCGAGAAGACGACCGGATCCAGGCAGCCGATCTTCTTGGTCCATAGCTGTTGCCCTTGGGCGTCGAATTTCACAATACCGTAGTAGCCGCCGTTCGGAGATACGCCGCCGAGGCCGCATCCCAGGTAACCGCCGTCCGCGGTTCGCTCGAAATCGAACGCCCAGAAGAAGTCATGACCGTCTGGAAGATAAGTTTGGTCCCAGAGCTTGTTGCCACTTGCGTCATAGCGCACAGCCCATGCATCGATGAGCCCGTGGCGCGGCGCTGTCTGACAGCAACGGGCATCCGATGTTGTGTGTCCGGCGAGCAGGAAGCCGCCGTCGGGGTCGAGGAATATCCGCACAGCGAGAGAGCCGGGGCCCCAGGAAGCCTCACCGCCGCAGGATTTGTCCCATTGCCTTATGCCCTGTGCGTCGATCTTGATGACCCAGAAGTCAGTGGCGGGGCAGACAGGTGCTGTGCGCATGTCGTTGGTCGATCCGTAGGCGTAACCCGCAATCAGGAAACCGCCGTCGGGGGTCTGGACGAAGTCGTAAGGCGCAGCCATCCCGACGCCGTTGATGTTCTTGCCTGGTCCGTAGGTCTTCTGCCACAAAACTGACAGGGGGCCGTTGGCCTGGGCGTAGCCCAGGGCCGTTGTCAGCGTCAAGCCGCTGATAGCTAACAGGATGTGTATTTTTCTGTGAGTCTTCATAGCCGCTTGTTGTTTTGGGGGATTCAGTCCCTTACATACGTCTACGCCGATAGGGCTGGCAGGTAACAGGAAGAGTCGGGTGAATTGAGGGGTGAGGGTCTCGAGACGGCGGGGAAAAGCAGAGCGAACGTCCAACGCTCAACGCTCAACTCTCAACGCTCAACTCTCAACGCTCAACTCTCAACGCTCACTCACTTCTGTCTGTCGATATCTTCAAGTGCATTCACGCGCCAGAAGCACGTCACATCTTCCGTGTACTTCCACACCGCGAGGGTCCGTCCGTCGGGCGAGAAGCGCGGAGCGAAGAAGAAGCACCCCGGGCCCACCAGACCGGTCAGGTGCTCTCGGGTGGCGACGTCCCAGATGCCGACGGAAACAGGTCCCGTGAGGCCGCCGCTGGCGGCGCGGCGTCCGTCGGGCGAGAACGTAATGCCGTAGGCCGGCGCCTCGGTCCTGCCGAACTGTCCCGCGGCCTCCCGCCGATGGACATCCCAGAGCCGCAAAGCACCGTCCCAGCCTGCTGAGGCGAGCCAGCGGCCATCCGGTGAGAAGGCGACTTCCATGACACACTCGCGGTGGGCGTCGAACGCGGCCAACTGGTCTCCCGATTCGGCATCCCAGAGTAAGACGCGCCCGTCGAAGTGGCCGGTTGCCAGCAAGCGTCCGTCCATCGAGTCCTCGGCCGTGATGCAGCCCAGTCGGGCCTCGGTGTTGAGCGAATGCCAAGGTTCGGGCTGCTGGCCGGTGCGCGTGTCCCAGAGGTTCATGGGGTGTTGAACGACGTTATTGGGTCGGGACAGCAGCAGGCGCCCTCGCGCCAGGATCCGCATGGTCCCTCTTTCAGGAGTGGTGTCGGGGTAGGGGCGGAACGAGGCGCATTCCTGGTGTGTCTCTTGGTCCCACACATGAACCATGCCGTTGGTCTCTGCGTTCGCCAGCCAGCGTCCGTCTTTGGACACGCTCAGGCTCGAGTTGTTGGTCCCATACAGGCGCAGCGGTTCGATGGGTTCGAGAGTGACCAGGTCGAAACGGGTTACTGCTCCATCCGCCAGCGCGAGGAAGGAGCGCGCATCGCGTTCGAAGGCCACCAGCCCGATGTTGCTGAGGACCTGATAGTCAGGCTGCGCCGGACGCGCCACCGTGGCGACGTCCCACAGCCGCACTTCGGCGTCTTCGGCACCGGTGGCGTTGGACCCGCTGGCGAGCTGCCGGCCATCAGGCGAGAAGGCCAGGGCAGTGACCCCCAGCCGGTGACCGACCAGCGTGGTGATTGGGCGGCGTCGCTGCAAGTCCCAGAGGCGGATGAGTTCGCCATCGCCGGTGGCGAACACCTGGCTTTGCGGGTCGAACGCCAGGGCCAGGGGAGCGATGCTCTGTCCGGCAAGTTCCATCGGCTCGCCGGATGGCAGCGGCCAGACCCTGACCACGGCGTTGGTTGCCAGTGCCGACGCAGCCAGCCAGCGTCCGTCAGGCGAAAACGCGAGTGCCATAACCGGGTCGGCGGGCAGTCGAAACTCGGCGTCGACCCGTCCGTCTGACACGCGGTGCAGACGCACGAGGCCGTTCGTTCGATGGCCGACGGCGAGCGTCTGACCCGTGGGGTCGAACGCAACCGCTCCAGACCAGATGTTCCCCGCAGCCGGCTCGGCCGGGATGGTGGTCATCGCTCCTTCGCTGGTGAGGTCCCACACACAGACGCCGCGGACGTACGCGAATCCGGCCAGGCGCTGTCCGTCGGGAGAGAACGCGAACGAGGCGAACTCGTCGTCTTGGTAGGTGTGCCGAAAGGCGGTGGTGTTGCTTTCGAGATCCCAGAGGCGGACTTCGCCATCCTGCCACGGCTCGGGAGAGACCTGGCAGGCCACGCGATTCGAGACTGGACAGAAGCCGAGGTGCCAACTGCGATTGGTCAGGATCAGGCCGGGGACCGGTTGTCGGGTCGAGAGATCATAGACCAGGGTCACACCTTGTCGTTCGTGGACCAGGAGGCGGCGGCTGTCAGCAGTGAACGCCAGGCTGCTGACTTGTTTCCGGCGTGTGCACAGTCGAAGGTCTCCCTGGCCGCTGGATTTCATCCAGAGGTACTGCCATTCCCAGCCGCGCAAGTCGGTTGATGGTCGATGGTTGATGGTTGATGGTCGGTGGCCAGTGGGAGCCGTTGGTTTGGTCGGAGCGGCATAGCGGTCGAGGAGGTCGCGCACGCGCCCAATGTCGCCCTCGGCCAAAGCCCGGGTGGCGAGATCCATGTCGGAAACGTAAGCCCGTTGGAGCGCCGTCATCTCGCTCCTTTGGGCGCGGCGCATCTGCCAGGTGGTTGTGACCAGACCGAGCATCAGGCTCAAGACCACAGCGCTCATTGCCCCGGCCAGTCTCGGGTTGCGCCGGCACCAACGCCAAAGCCGTTCGATTCGGCCAGCCGGACGCGCCCGGATCGGTTCGTCCGCCAGAAACCGCCCCAGCTCGTCCGCCACATCGAGCGCAGTCGCGTAGCGGCGGCGCGGCTCCTTCTCGAGACAC
>ERZ795054.2576-NODE-2576-length-15103-cov-4.323963_pt1 | contig 15103 bp, 8 predicted proteins | sample MGYA00375138_ERZ795054 | MGnify/ENA primary metagenome ERZ795054 (study PRJEB30183, sample SAMN05720215) | anaerobic digester metagenome | isolation source: active sludge of municipal wastewater-treating anaerobic digesters | place: USA | collected 2014-12-23 ...
CCAGCGGACGGGATAGGCCTTCTTGTCGGCCGGATAAGGTGGGGAAATGACCGAGGCATGGGTGTATTTGCGGTTGACATCGAGCATGGCCTGATCGTAGTCGAGCTTGAATTCAGCATAGCCATCAGCCTCGGCCCGGATCATCTCCTGCAGCATCAACAGTTCGGCACCCTTCTCCTCCATGTTCTTCTTCATGCTGAGCACAGCCTGCATGTTCACCCTTCCTCCGGGCCCGTCCAGCGTACCCAGGTAGCCTTCGGTGATCTCCCGGCTCTGGCTCTGATAATCGAGGAGACCGTACTGGGAGTTCAGTTCGAACAGCCGCTTCCGAAGGGAATCGATGTGGGCCTTTTTGGTGACCAACACCAGATCATAATTATCCATGACCTCCCGGAACTTCTCGTGGTGCAATGCGTTGACCATACGATTGTATGAGGAGATGAGGTAGGAGACCATCTCGCTGGCGATCAGTGGATCGGTGTCCATCACCTCGATCTGTACGGCCTCGAACTCCGTCTTGCGGATATTCACATAGCGGGAGTACATATAGTACAGCGCCGATTGATAGTACTTGTCCGCAGGATCAAGACCGTAATGTGCCCCCAGGTCGAATTTGCGCACCACGCTGTCGCGGACCTCCGTGGAATTCAGCAGCTGAAGCATCTGCTCCGACTCGCTTTCGTCTGAGTAGGGCCAGATATTGGAAGGGTAAAGGGTGGCGAAGGATTTATAACGAGGTTTGATGACCAGCGGGCTGGAGACCAGCATGGCAAGCACGGCAGCGATCACCCCGATCACTGCCAGATGGCGGCGCCATCTGACCAGGACCTGGAGTAGATGCATATTGTCCGTGGGGTTTGTCATGCCTGCGTTTGCTTTGATCTCTGGTCTACGTGGTATTGCGTTTTGCTGTTGTTGTTCCTGAGTTTCTTCTGTCCGTTGATTTGCTGCGATCTCCTGTTCATCCCGGGGCTGGGGCCCGCTTCGCGGCGGGGGACTCCATGTTTCAGCTACCCTGTGGTCGAGTGGGGAACTCTGTCGGGGGGAGCCCTCCTTGCGTTCCGGAGGGTTCTCCGAAAAGTACGCGCTTAGGTGCTGTGTCCCCCTTTTTTTTTTCCACGGAACATGGCGGAGGTTATCCAGCATGACCAGGGCGAAGATGGTCAGGATGAAGGTCAGGAGGACCGTCACGCTGACGATGAGCCAACGGATGGGGTAAGACTTTTTCTCTGCTTTATAGGCCGTATTGACGAGGAACTTCTGGGGAAGCTCCTGCTGGGCATCCACCTTGGCTTCCTCATACTTGGCCTTGATCAGGCTCAGTTGTTTCTTTTCATGCTCGAGGGCGTCGCGAAGGGAGACATAGGGGCCACCGTAGCGGGCCAGCATATCCAGCTTCCCTTCCAGGGCCCGTATACCTGCGGTGTTACCCCGGGCGATCTCGATAGCCAGCTGTTGGTTGATCATCTCCGACTGGCTTTCGTAATCGTGCACCCCCATCTGGCGCAGGAAGGTCAGGGAATCCTCCATCTCCTGCACCTGGGCGCGGAGGCTGAGATACTCGGCCTCCACGATGCGAAAGGCCTTCTCGGCACGCTGACGCTGCATCTCATTCTTGGTGGAATCAAGAAGAGCGGCGATCTCGTTTGCGATATCTGCGGCCATCTGAGGATCGGTATCCAGTACCGAGATCTCTACTGCCATGAATTCCGTCCGCCGGAAGGAGATGTTCCGGTCGTATTCCTTGTAAAGGCGGGTATGGCGGTAGCGGGAACTGGTGTCAATCCCATAGTGTGTCATCAGCCCGAAGGTACGGATGACGCTCTCGCGTATCTTGTTGGAACTCAGGATCTGCAGCATCTGCTCAGCCTGTTCTTCCTCACCGAACTCCAGGATGTCCGTCTTTCCCCCAAAATTCTCACTGAGCAGGGCTTTGGAAATGGAGTTACTGGACACGGGGAACATGACCACCGTGGACTTGTACTTGGGAGGGATGAACCAGGGTGATGAGAAGATCACCGACCCCAGCAGGGCGATAGCCGCCGCGGCGAGGATTACCCTGCGCCAGCGGTACAGGAACATGATGAACCCGGTGGAATCGTAATCAACCCGTTCAGCGCGCTGCTGCTCCATAGTGAGGCCCCCTGAGGTTATTCGAACCCCAAAAGTAAGGAATATTTCCATCCTCTGACCCACAAGCCATCCGGGCGCGATCAGGGGATGCGTTCAGGCCTCAGCACCCGCAGAAGCTCCATGGGGCGGATAAGTCGAATCCCCATAGCCAGGATCAGGCTAAGCGTCATGCCGGCAAGCATCCCCAAGCCCCAGGAGTTGACCAGGGCGTGGCACCCATAGGCCAGCAACAATACCCCGCCAACAAAGGCCAGCAGGCGGAGCAGGGTTCCCCTGGCCAGGCTGAAGCGGAACAAACGCAGGCTCAGCACCACCTGGGCCAGCACAGTGATTCCCTGAGTGGCCAGCGCTGCAATGGCCGGGCCCAGCGACTGCATGCCGGGTATCAGCAGCAGGTTCAGGAGCACGCTGACGGCCATGCCTGCCGCGGCAATGATACTCAGGGCATAAAGGTTACCGTTGGCGGTAAGCAGGGTACCGAAGACATAGCCTACGGCCATGGGTACGGAGGCCCAGATCAGGATACGGAACACCCCGGCCGCCGCTTCTTCGTGCTCTTTGTATAGCAGATCCATCAGCGGAAGGCTGTATACTGAGGAAAAAACGCTGAGGATAAAGGTCCCGGTAAAAAGTAGGATAAAGGCCAGCTTCACCAGTCCGGTGACCGGCTCATGATGGCCCAGCATGCGCGAGAACAGGGGAAGCAGCAGCACGGCGAAGAGGTAGGCAAATTGGTTTACTGCGTCCAGCAGGCGAAATCCCTGAGCATAGATCCCGGCCTGCTCTGCGCCGGCACCAGCGGGAAGCAGTCGCTCGAGCAGCACGGCATCCAGTCGGTTGTGCAGGGTCATCAGTAGGATAAGCAAAGCAAAAGGGAAGCTCTTTTTCAGGATCATCAGGGAAAAGGCCTTTCCGAAGCGCAGTTTGCTGAATCCACTACGCCGGACCACCGCCGCCAGGGCCACCAGGGCGGTAAGGCCATAAGCCAGGGTTTGCGACCACACCAGCCACATGATGCTGAACTCCCCTCCACCCAGATCGGTCCACAGCAGCAGCCCGCAGAAAAGGATCATCAGGCTGCGGTCGAGCACACTGATGAGGCTGTCGGTACGGAAAAGCAGCAAGCCGGAGATATTGGACCTTATGTAAAGGATGAAGGCAGCAAGGAACTGGTTGGCGGCCAGTATGGCCATCATGCCCAGCTGTTCTGGCCCATAGCCCGCCAAAACGCCCAGGGACATGGTGACCCCCAGATAAAGCAGGGCCAACACTATGCGCAGCGATACTATTCCGCTGAAATGCTTGTGCAGCAGCTGCTGGTGCCTGGCAATGTTGCGGTTGTTGAAATTGGTGATGCCCAGGTCGAGCAGTATATTGAAAATGAAGGTAAAGTTCAGCAGGGCGAAATACGATCCGTATTCCCCGGCCCCCACCGCGTTCTGCACCGAACGGTCGATCCCGAAGATCCAGAAGGGCTTGACCAGCAGGTTCAGGAAGATCAGCAGGGCCAGGTTGGTGATGAATTTCCTTTGCATGAAGCGTCAGGGCAGGGCCCTCCCGGGCAAGGCAATTTTTAGGATATTTGCCAAAGTTAGCAGTTTATTCGAACCAGACCTGCGGGGGACACCGCTACCTGAACACGTGAGGATCGCCGTCAACACCCGCCTGCTCCTGCCCGGTAAGCTCGAAGGCATCGGTTGGTTCACCTTCGAGACCTTTCGCAGGATGGCCGGGGACCATCCGGAACACGAGTTCCTCTACCTTTTCGACCGGTCGTACGACCCGGCATTCATCACTTCGCCCAACATCCAAGCTGTCGTCGCCGGTCCTCAGGCCCGCCACCCTATCCTGTACTACGCCTGGTTCGAGCATGTTGTACCACGGCTGCTGCGGAAGCACAAGGCCGATATCTTCGTTTCCCCCGATGGCTATCTCCCCCTGAATTCCAGGGTACCCTCGCTCGCCGTCTTCCATGATCTGAACTTCGAGCACTATCCTCAGGACATTCCCTGGGCAGAACGTTGGTATTACCGGCATTTCTTTCCCTTATACGCACACAAGGCTACCCGCCTGGCTACCGTTTCGCAGTTCAGCAGGCAGGACATCGCCTCCACTTACGGCATACCCGCAGACCGCATTGATGTGGTGTACAACGGAGTGAACGAGGGCTTCCGCCCGCTCGGACCGGAAGAGGTGCAGTCTGCACGCGATCGCCTCAGCGGGGGCAGGCCCTACTTCATCTTCATCGGAGCACAGCATCCCCGCAAAAACCTGGTGCGTTTGTTCGAGGCCTTCGACCAGGTAAGGGAACAGGGACATGACGTAGCCCTTCTCATCACCGGAGGGCGAAAGTGGTGGACCCGGCCCATCGACGAGGCTTACCGGAGCATGCGCCATTCCAGCGACGTCATCTTCACCGGACGCATGGTACCAAGCGGGCTTCAGGAGGCCCTGGGGGCTGCTGCGGCCCTCACCTACGTCAGCTACTTCGAGGGCTTTGGCATTCCCATCCTCGAAGCCTTCCGTTGCCGGGTGCCGGTAATCACCTCCAACCTCACCTCCATGCCTGAAATCGCTGGAGAGGCCGCCCTGCTGGTCGACCCCTTCGATACGGCCAGTATAGCCCGTGCCATGGTGCGGGTCCTTAACGACCCCGATGCACTCAGTGAGCTTGCAGACAAGGGCAGCCTTCGGCTCAGGGACTTCAGCTGGGAGCAAACCGCCGGGCTGCTGTGGAATTCCATACGGAACTGCCAGCGCTCAGGCAGCTCTTTTTAACTTTGATGACCAACACCCTGCGAATGAATATTCTCATCATAGGATCCGGAGGCAGGGAGCATGCCCTGGCCTGGAAACTGGCCCAGAGCCCCGAATGTTCCACCCTCTTTATCGCACCGGGCAATGCCGGAACCCCCTCTGTGGGTATCAATCTGGATATCAAGACCCACGAATTCAACCGCATCGCAGGCGCCATCCGGGACCTGGGCATCGGCCTCCTTGTCATCGGACCGGAGCAGCCCCTGGCCGACGGGCTCACCGACTTCCTTCATGCGGAGGCGGGCCTGAAGGACCTGCTTATAGTAGGCCCCGGACGCCTGGGAGCCCAGCTGGAAAGCAGCAAGGATTTCGCCAAGGCCTTCATGCTGCGGCATGGTATCCCTACGGCGGCCTACCTCAGCGTTAACGCCGATACCCTGGACAAGGGGCTACAATTCCTCCAGGGTATGAGGGCACCTTATGTTCTCAAAGCCGACGGACTGGCCGCCGGCAAGGGCGTGATCATCACGGAGTCATTCCAGGAAGCGGCCGACACCCTCAGGGACATGCTCGGGGGGCGCTTCGGTAAGGCTTCGGCTACGGTAGTGATCGAAGAATTCCTGAAGGGGGTGGAGCTTTCCGTATTTGCCCTTACCGATGGAATAAGCTATTGCCTCCTTCCCGAAGCCAAGGACTACAAACGCATAGGCGAAGGTGATACCGGTCCCAACACCGGGGGGATGGGATCCGTATCGCCCGTGCCTTTTGCCAGGAAAGACTTCATGCGCAAGGTGGAGCAGCGCATCGTGGAGCCTACCGTGCAAGGATTGGCCCGGGAAGGGATACCCTATAAGGGCTTCCTGTTCTTCGGATTAATGAACGTGCAGGGAGAGCCCTATGTGATCGAATATAATGTCCGGATGGGCGACCCGGAGACCCAGTCGGTGATGCCGCGCATAACCTCCGACCTCGTCCCGCTGCTCTGTGCAGCGGCCAGGGCAGAGCTCGCCGGACATACGCTGGAGATCAGTCCGTCCCACGCGCTCACCATTGTCCTCGCCTCCGGGGGCTACCCCGACGCCTTTGAGAAAGGCTTCCCGATCATGGGACTGGAAGAAGCCACTGAGGCCCTCGTTTTCCAGGCAGGGACCGCCCCCGATGATGAGGGAAAGGCCTTCACCGCGGGGGGCAGGGTGCTGTCTGTGACGGCCCTCGCCCCCAATGCCGCTGAGGCCAGGGCCCACGCCTATGCTGCCGCAGGCCTTATTCAATTTGAAAACAGCTATATGCGACCTGACCTCGGCCTCGACCTGATCACCGGCGACCTTCCAATCTCCTGACCATGCTCTACGCCATATACCGTAAAGCCACCCCATTTCAGCTGATCCTCGTTATCGTGGCGATGATCGTCTTGTGGTTCGCCGGTTTCTCCAGGACAGCGGAAGCCGTATGCCATCCCCAACTCAGCCTGCTCTGTGCGGTCTTCGATAACTTCAACCTCTGGCTCGGCGGACTTCCAGCCCGTATCCTCGCCCTGCTGCTCCTGCTGGGCAGCGGCTTCCTGCTTACCCTCAGCCTATCGGCCAACCACCTCATTGCTCGCCAGACCTATTTCCCTGCCCTGATCCTGCCCCTGTTTGCCTCCTATAGCCTGCCTCTGCAGGTCTTTCACATGGTCATCCCTGCCCTCGTCCTGCTCATCGCCTCCCTGCATTTTCTCCTGACGGCCTACGAAAAGGCGGATATGACGAAGGACCTTTTCACTGCCGGGATGTTCACCAGCCTGGCTGCCCTCATTTACTTCCCGGCCATCGCTTTTGGGTTGCTGCCTTTTCTGGCCCTGCTGATTTACCGGAACTTCGACTGGAGACAATGGGGTGCCACATTTGCCGGCCTCTTCGCACCCCTGCTCTACCTCTTCAGTACAGCCTATTTCCTCTATGGTGGCATGCATATCAGGGAGTTCCTCCATGCCATCGAACCGGATCTCAGGGTATCCCTGCCATCCCACCACTGGACTATGTACATTTTCTGGGGGTTGCAGGCCGTCCTCCTTCTCAGGGCCCTTGCCAGCGTGGTATGGCATGCCCAGGAAAGGGTCATCAGCTACCGCAAGCGCAACCTCATCATGATGTGGTTCCTGTTCATCTCCCAGCTCAGCCTCTTCCTCGCAGGCCCCGCCATTGGCTTTCATAGTATCCTCATTTTCATCCCGGTATCCTTCTACCTTACCTATTTTTTCTTCGACCGGGGCTTCCGCCGAAAATGGCTGGCCGATCTCCTCATATACATGCTGCTGTTCAGCCTTGCCCTAACCATTGCCCAGGAGCACCTTGCCGCTGCTTGACCGATACACTGATGACGGGCTGGAATGCGGCCTGGATGAAGCCGGAAGGGGATGCCTGGCAGGACCGGTCTTTGCCGCGGCCGTTATCCTTGACCCTCTGCACCTTCCGCCAGGGCTGAACGACTCCAAGAAGCTGAGCCCCGCCCAACGGGAAGCCCTGCGCAAGGAGATAGAGACCACTGCCCTGGCCTGGGCCGTGTCACGGGCAGAAGCGGATGAGATCGACGCCATCAACATCCTCAAGGCATCCTTCCTGGCCATGCACCGGGCCCTCGATCAGCTCACATCCCGGCCGGATCTCCTCCTGGTGGATGGGAACCGTTTTGAAGCCTATAAGGACCTGCGGCATATTACCCTCATTGGGGGCGATGCCCGCTATTCCCCCATCGCAGCGGCTTCCATACTCGCCAAGACCCACCGTGACGAATTCATGCGTAAGATCGCCAGGGACTACCCTCAATATGGATGGGACCGAAATAAAGGCTACCCCACCCCGGAGCATATCCAGGCCCTCTTCCTTTCTGGGGCCTCACCCTGGCACCGGAGCAGCTTCACCGTCAAGGGACAATACAGCCTTCCCTTCTGACCCGAATTAACAGCGGAATGTTGGAAATAAGGATAGCCTGCTGGGGTACGGTCATTCCACAGGGGTTACCTTTGAGATGACCCCTGTTAAATACCCAGCCTATGCACCCCAGCCGCAGATATATCATCCTGATGATCACCGGTCTGGTTATGCTGGGGGGACTCACAGCTTTCTTCACATGGAAGGCCCTGGCCCCGCAGCAGGCAGACCTGTGGAATGCCTTGCCACATGAAACCCAGGCGGTGTTGCGCATCAATCCCGGGGAATTCTTCGGAAAACAGGCTGTGGCCGACTCAGATATCCTCCGTGAGCTGCGTCAGATACCCCAGGTCGGGCCCTTAATCCGCATGGTCCTCGCAATGGATTCCCTTTACCGTCTTTCACCGGAACGCTTCGACGGACTGGAAAACAATGCCATCCTCCTGGCAATGGCTACCGACGGCAATCGATGGGCACCTTTGCTCCTGGCAGACGCTTCCCGGGATTTCGGTCCAGACCAATGGCGGGATATGCTTTCGCTTACCGGTTCGCTTGGTGAACCTGACGCCGGAGGCAGATACTATTTCATCCTGGACCACCAGGATACGGCCCTGGTGCGACTGGATGAGGACATCCTCGAAATGCGGTTCCTGGGTAATCCGGTGTCAACCCATGGACCCAGGCCAGACGATCAGGGCACGAGTGGCCTGGGCGACCTGCGACTGAAGGCCGGAAGCAGGGTGACTGCCTCCCTCTTCATCCATCCGACGATGCTGCAGTACCTCCTGGCCGCTTTCAGGCCCGATGACACTCTCAGGACAACAGGTTCCTGGGCCGTTTTGGATGTGAACCTGAAAAGGAACGACATCTTTCTGAGTGGTTTCAGTACGGACGGCCATTCCAGCCTTCTGCAGCTGCTCTCCCCACGGCTTGGTGAAAATGCCCCCTTCCCTGCGCTTGCCCATCCTGAGGCCATAAGGATATGCAGGCTTCCGACCCTGCTCGCAAACGAAGTGTTGGCGGACCAACTGGGGGATACCCTCCAGCCCTATGCCCAATATACCTTCGAAACCATTTTACAGTTCTTTGGGTTGGATGAAAAACCCCTGTGGGCCATCCAGGGGACCGACAGTGCCAGCGCGAAGCTTCTTCGCTCGCATAATCCCGGGCTTACGCCCCGACCGGTGCCGCCTGCGCTCCGGGCAAGATTGCTGCAGGATGCAGGCTTCAGCCCCGGAGATTCCACGGATCTGATAATCATGGGATATGGGGAACTCTGGCTGATTGCGGAGGAAGAGCCCTTCATACGGCGGATCATGGCCGACCTCCGGGGAGGCCGTTCACTGCTCAACTCCCCCTGGTTCAGCGGATCCGACCAGAAACTCCCCGATGAGGCGGTTTGCTGGGGTCTGAGGCTATTCCCCGATAAGGGAAGTGCCGCCAGGCAAACCAACCGCGTTTCCCTGGCATGGGCTGTTCAGGCCGGGGAACCATCCCTGATCTATCTGGTGCTGAACGGGGGCGCCCAGGGCCAGGCCCGGGGAGAATCCCGCCCACTGTTGACCGCCGGCACCATCACCCACAGGCCCCTGGCGCTTTGGGACCCTGCCAGGAAACGATACGACATCCTGGTCTTCGACGATACCCGGACCGCCACACTCTTCAACCTGGATGGATCCGTAATCTGGGACTATCCCCTGGACGGGATACCCCTGGGCGAGGCCCTGGTCGTGCAACAGGGACGAAGTAGCCAGCTACGCATCCTGTTTAATACGACCTCCCGAATCTACCTCATCGATCATAACGGCCGGGATGTTCCGGGATGGCCCATCGATCTGCCCTCCCCGGCCACCAATCCGGTCAGTGCCATAGATTATGACGGGCGTAAGGACTACAGGCTCTTCATCGCTACAGAAGACCGCTTCGTCCGTAACCTGGATATTCAGGGCAAGGAGATCCGGGCCTGGAGAAAACCAAAGCCCGATGCCCCCGTGAGGACGGCCATACAACACCTGGTGATGTATGAAAGGGATTACCTGGTCGTTGCAGACTCCAGGGGAGAGATTTGGATGACAGACCGCAAGGGCGAAATCAGGATGAGGCTGAAGGCCACATTCACCAATGCTGATCATACCCCTTTCTACATTCAAAGGGTACAAGGTGAAACACGGCTCATCACTACAGACAATCTGGGACGGATACAGGCTGTTCAAAAGAACGGAAAGGTCCTTACCCAGGAGCTGGGAAAATATTCCGGTCGTCATGGATTCTGTTACGCTCCATTCAGCACCGGTCAGGCCAGTGACTACATCTATCTCGATCAGGGAACGCTCAGCGCCTTCAACAGGGAAGGAAAGCAGCTCCGGTCATGGTCTGTACCATCCGGTGCAGATATGGGCCCACAGGCCCTTCAAATCGGCTCGCAGCGCTATATTACCATCGCGGATACCTCCTCCTCCACGATTTTCCTCTACTCCCTGCATTCCGATGCACCGGTACAGCAACTCATGGGTCGTTTTCTCCCCCTGAGCGTCGATCTCGACCAGGACCTCAGGCCAGAGCTTGTGACGGCGGAAAGGAACCGCGTGATCCTCCAGCCTTTCATCCCATGACTTAACGCAGGGATACAGTCTGTCCCTCCCGGAGATTGTCCGTACGCTCCATCCTGTTAAGCTTCTCGAGACGCTTTACCTTAATGCCATACTTCATGGAAACGTCCCAAAGGGTCTCATGCCCACGACTGGTATACGTCAACTCCCCACTGCGTCTCCGCTTGGGCTGCAGGTACACCACATCGCCCTCATGAGGTTCGGCGTCCTTTCCCACTTCATTGAACTTTCGTAACATCCACTCCGTAAGGCCTGCAGCCTCCGCAAGGGAACGATAGGTATCCCCGGCAACGGCTAAAATGGCCTTCACGTCGTTGATGCGGGTGTGGGCACCGCCTGGGCTATGAGCTTTTGGGGAAGAACCTTGCTCCACCCTTTCCATACGCACCTCCTTCCTTCCGGCCGTCTCACCATCAAATCGGTACAGCCTGTTCTCTTCAATGATACGGATGAGAAGCTCAGGGTACCTTGGGTTGGTGGCATACCCTGCCTCTTTTAACCCTCTGGCCCACCCACGGTAGTCCATGGGGTCAAGTCTGAACAGACCAGCATACCGCTCTCGTTGCGTCAGGAAGAGACTATGGTCCCTGAATGATTCTTCCGCCTTGGCATAATGGCGAAAGCACTCGTCTTCGGCATCGTCATCTTTATGGTAGGTCCTTCCGTTCCAGTCCTTATGACATTTTATCCCGAAGTGGTTGTTGGCTTCCCTGGCCAGCAAACTGTTTCCGTCATCCGATTCCAGGCAGGCCTGGGCAAGCTTTATGCTTGCAGGAATTCCATAGGTCATCATGTGCTGTTGAGCTAAACCTGACCATGTGGCGATATATTCCGCCCGGCTGGTTCTTTGCTGCGCAAAAATGATGGCAGAGAGTAGCATGGCAGAGAGACCCAGGGCCCAGGGTTTATAGCTAAATTTGGACATGCGTTTTCCTTATGAATGAGATAGAACTCATCGAACAGGCCTTTCCTTCACTCAGCCCATTGCAACTGGGACAGTTTGGCCGGATGCCAGCACTGTACAGGGAATGGAACGACCGGATCAATGTCATTTCACGCAAAGATATCGACAATCTCCTGGTCCATCATATCCTGCATTCCCTGGCCATCGCCAGGTTTTGTCCCTTCCCCGCCGGGGCCCGGGTGCTGGATGCAGGAACAGGCGGGGGCTTCCCCGGCATCCCCCTGGCAGTCATGTTCCCCCAGGCCTCATTCCACCTGGCCGATTCCATCGCCAAGAAGATTAAGGTGGTCGATGCGGTATCTGAGGCCCTTGGTCTTAAAAACGTGACCACTTCCTGGTCGAGGGTTGAAGACCTTCGTCCTTTCTATGATTTTGTAGTCTCGCGGGCCGTCACACACCTTGACCTGTTCTGGTCCTGGGTGCGCCCGTTGATCGCTCCGGGACATTACCACAACTGTCCGTCGAACGGCGTATTGTACCTCAAAGGTGGGGATGTCAGCGAGGAGATCCGTGGCATCGAACGCCTCGTTACCCTCTATCCGCTCGCCTCGGCTTTCTCCGATCCGTTTTTCAGCAGCAAGGTATTGGTACACATCCGTCGCTGATTCCTCCCCTACTTCGAGCCCGAATCACTCACTAAATTTTCTGGCAAAAAAAAAGAGCCGCCCCTAAGGACGGCTCTTCTCATTTCATCCGCTGTTCTTAGCGGGTAAGGACCATGACACCAGTCTTGGAGAACTGACGGCTTTCGCCCTGTACCTCGAAGCGGTAGGTGTAGTTGCCGGGGGTCAGGTTGACGGCACGGAACTCCACTTTGTAGTTACCAGCTTCCTGGGGCAGGTTGTTCACCAGGGCGCTCACCTGCTCACCGAGCATGTTGAACACCTTCAGGCTAACGGTACCGGCTTCCGGCAGACTGTATTCGAACTGCGTTGCTTCATTGAACGGGTTCGGGAAGTTGCTGATAGCATACTCTTCCACAGCCACCGTGAGCTTCGGAACCACCAGGCTCACGTTCTCATAGACCTGTGCATTGACGTCACCCAGCTGGCTCTCGGCATTGGTGGAAATCTCAATGCTCTCGCTGAGGAGATAGTTGAGGTCCTTAACACGGAGCTTCAGGGTGACCAGGGCCTCACCAGCGTTAAGCTGACGAGCGGTAGTATTGTACCAGGAGATCCTCAGTTCGCCGTTGTTGTCGGTGTAGAGGAGGCTGCTGGATGCCTCAGTACCCAGCAGGACTCCTTCCACCTCAACTGCGTCTACCGGATAGTCGAGCACGAGGGAGATCGCGCCAACCGTCATTTCCTTGCTTACGGAAACCGGGAGCTCAATGGTTTCGAATGACTTCAGTTCCATCACACCGCTGTTGATCACATTAACGGTGGCCTTGGCAGCCGGGGTGAAGGAGCCGTTCACGTCGCCCATGCAGAGTACCTGAACATCAACACCACTTACGGTACCTGCCACGGAGATGGTCACAGGTGCAGCATCGGAAACCCAGTTACCACCAGCGAAGGAGGTGATGAGATTCACGAAGCGCTGTGCCACGAGCAGAGCGTCGGTAGCATTAACCCCACCCGTTGCGTTCGGGTTGGCGGCGGCCAGGTTGAGACCTGTCAGTGCCGGCGGGATGTTCGAGAAGTGCTTCAGGATGAGCAGAGCGTCGTTGGAGTTACCACCGCCCCAAGCCTTGTTCGGCTGAGCGACGACGGTATAGTTACCACCATACACGTTGCTGAAGGTGTAGTCACCATTGGCATCGGTAGTGGTGCTGGCTACTACGGTGCTCCCGTTGTAGAGGACCACGGGGGTATTCGACATCGGAGTACCGGCAGCGTTCTTGTAGGTCACGTTACCGGCGATGTTACCGATGACGCTGATCACTTCAACGGTTACGTTATCGCTGACAACGCATCCGGAGACGAGGTCGGTCACTACTACAGTGTAGGTGGTGTTGCTGGTCGGGCTCACGACTACGCTGGCACCGGTCAGGTTACCCGGGGTCCAGAGGTAGCCGAAGCTGCCACTGCCACCAGTTACAGAAGCGGTGAGGGTAGCGGAGTTACCAGCCGTGATGGTCTGGTTGGCACCGGCATCCACAGCCTGCGGAGCAGCCACGGTTACGGTCACCTGATCTGCTGCGGTACATCCGGCGGCATTGGTCCCCACTACAGTGTAGGTGGTGGTCACGCTCGGGGTCACAGTGGTCGGGTTGCCGGAGAGTCCGGTCCATACATAGCTGGTGGCGGTACCTGTAGCGGTCAGCATAGTGCTGGCGCCCTGGCAGATCGTCACATCGGTACCGGCGTTGACCGTCGGCAGAGCGTTCACGGTTACCGTTACGGAAGCGGTAGCAGTGCAGCCGCCGGCAACAGTTCCGGTCACGGTGTAGGTAGTGGTGGTCGTCGGAGCCACGGTCGTAGCAGCCGTCAGGTCACCATTGTTCCACACGAAGCTGGTGGCGCCGCTGGCCGTCAGGGTCACATCGTCACCTACGCAGATGGCCGGAGCGCTCGGAGCGATGCTCAGGGTCGGGTTGGTGAAGACCACGACTTCTACCATGGCCACATCCGTGCAACCGGCGGCATTCGTACCCGTCACATAATATGTGGTGGTACCCGTCGGGATCACATTGATGCTGGCAGTGGTAGCGCCGGTGTTCCATACATAGGACACTGCGCCGCTGGCCGTCAGGTCAACATCGGTACCCAGGCAGATGCTGGCATTCACCGGGTCGATGGTCACGGTCGGCAGGCTGTTCACTACAACGGTGAAGCTGGCGGTAGCATCACAGGTACCATTGGTTCCGGTGACATAGTAGGTGGTAGTCGTCGTCGGGCTGACGCTGATCGCTGCGGTTGTGGCACCGGTATTCCAGGTGTAGCTGGTAGCACCCGAAGCGGTCAGGGTAACCTGCTCGCCTTCGCAGATTGAATTGTCACCTGCAATACCAACCGTAGGTACAGCGATCTCGCTCACGAGTACGCTACCCACCATGGTGGTCTGGCAGTTGCCTGCACCGGTAGCCACCACGGTATAGGTACCCGCGGTCTGGGGACCGAAGCTGATGGCCGAACCCGTTCCAACTACAGCATTCGTAGTGGCGATGCCGTTCTTGTAGAGGACGTAGATCACACCGGAGGTGCTGTTGTCGAGGCCAACGGCCACGCCAGCGCTACCTGCGCAGTACGAACCACCACCGGTTACGTTGAACGTAGCGGTCAAAGGCAGGACGGTGATGAAGACATCATTACCATCATTGTAACAGGTCACGTCGATGATCGACACGTCGGTGATCGCGATGTTGTTCTGCAGGTTGGTGAAGTTCAGCACATAGGAGTAGCCCATGATGCCGCTTACACTGTAGTCCACGCCATTGGCCTTGTATTCCAGGGTGAAGGGCGGGGTTCCGGTGAAGTTGAACGTTACCGAGGTGCTCTCACCAATGCAATGCGTACCATTACCCACGGTAGCAACCGTCGGCAGCGGGATCCAGCTGATGGTCACGTCGTCCGTCAGGAAGCGTCCGCAACCCGTGGCCGGATTGTAAGCATAGGCAGTGTAAACACCCGGCTGCGACTGTACACCGAAGGACATCGGATTACCGGTACCCGTCAGGAGCTGGCCATTGATGATGTTGCCGTTCCTGTAGAGCTGATAGGTAATGCCGGCCTGGGTAGCATCGAGGAACACTTCCTGGTTGGTATACTCGCACACCAGGGTGT
>ERZ795054.2577-NODE-2577-length-15101-cov-3.909212_pt1 | contig 15101 bp, 16 predicted proteins | sample MGYA00375138_ERZ795054 | MGnify/ENA primary metagenome ERZ795054 (study PRJEB30183, sample SAMN05720215) | anaerobic digester metagenome | isolation source: active sludge of municipal wastewater-treating anaerobic digesters | place: USA | collected 2014-12-23 ...
CATGCTGATGGCCATCGGCGTCTATTTTTACAGAACCACGGCGAATCTCGAGGACTACCTACTGGGGGGCAGGGGACTCGGACGCTGGGTAACCGCCTTTTCGGCCCAGGCCAGCGACATGAGCGGCTGGCTCATGATGGGCCTTCCGGGCGCGGTCTATCTCACCGGCATGCCGGCCGCATGGATCGCCATAGGGCTCTTCATCGGCACGGCGCTCAACTGGAGACTGGTCGCGGCCCGGTTGAGGGTGTATACACAGATAACGGGGTCCCTCACCCTGGCATCGTTCTTTGAGGAACGTTTCGGCGACCCCTCCGGATTGCTTCGCACCATCACCGCGCTCATAACGCTCATCTTCTTCACGATCTACGCCTCCTCGGGGCTCGTCGCCTCGGGCAAGCTTTTCGAATCGATGTTTCACATGGATTACGCAACCGCCGTCGTTCTCGGTGGCGCGTTCATCATCACCTATACCTTTCTCGGCGGGTTTCTTGCGGTGTGCTATACGGACCTTTTGCAGGGCGCGCTCATGGTCATCGCGATCGTCGTCGTACCCGCCATAGGGTGCCACATGGCGGGAGGACCCGCGGCGATCGTCTCGACAATGGCGTCGCGGGGAATTCCCGCCGGGCTGGTTCCCGCGGGCGGCATCAGCGCGCTCGCGATCATCTCCGCCGCGGCGTGGGGACTCGGATATTTCGGACAGCCCCACATCCTCACGCGCTTCATGGGCATTCGCTCCGGCTCGGAGGTCCCGGCGGCCACCGCGATAGCCCTCGTCTGGGTCGCGGTATCGCTCACCGGGGCGATCGCCGTCGGCCTTATCGGCATCCCCCTTTTCGAAGGACTGTCCGGCGGCGACGAGGAAAAGGTGTTTCTGCGGATGATCGATACCGTGCTCGCGCCATGGGTGCGCGGCGTGATGCTGGCGGCGGTGCTCTCCGCCATCATGTCCACCATCGATTCACAGCTTCTCGTCTCGTCGTCGACGCTCACGGAGGATTTCTACAAGAAGGCCATACGGCCCGACGCCTCGGAACGCGAGATGATGTTCGTCGGGCGCGCATCGGTCATCATCATATCCGTAATAGCGCTTCTTCTGGCGCTCAGGCCCGGCAATACCATACTGGGCCTTGTGGCCTACGCGTGGGCGGGCTTCGGCGCGGCCTTCGGTCCGGTGGTCCTGGCCGCTCTTTTCTCACGTCGCACAGGCTGGAGGGCGGCTCTGGCCGGGATGGTAACCGGAACTGTCGTACTCGTGGTATGGAAGAGCCTGGGGTTCGGCGCGGTACTCTACGAGATCGTGCCGGGCTTCGCCGCGAATCTGGCGGCGATCCTGATCGTCGACAGGATGAGCCCGGGCTCCGACGAGCGGGCGGAGCGCCGGTTCGACGAGGTCGTTAAAATCGTAAGGAATTTTTAGTCTTGACGGACCGCTTTCAATTCATAGTATTTTAGAAACCGTATGCGCCCCCGGGCGTTATGAACAATACCACAGAGGAAGGAACACCATGAAACGCATTATCTTCTGCATTGCCGCGTTCGCGTTCGCACTCTCATGCGGACCTTCGGTCAATCCCCAGCTAAAGGCTAAAATCGACGAGCAGTATTCCGCCTCCTCATCCCGCAATTACGGCACGGCGGGAAAATTCATGAAACCCATGCCCTACGCCGCCGGGCAATACGTCATACTCGGCACCACCGACGCAAAGGGGAACCGTTCGATCACCCGAACGATGATCGCCGGCCGGGACGAGGGCGGCTGGATCATCGAGAGCGCGACTCTCAACACCTCCGAGGAATCCGCGGTGCAGCTCTGCGTGCGCGGACTCGAAAAGGCCGCGTCCACCGGAAACGCCGAGAGCGTGGAGATCGTATGGATTAAGATAAAAAATGAAAAGGGCGCTATTCAGCGTGTCGAGGGCCCGGTGCTTGCCATGATGAAAGCCATGTATAAGAACAACCTCGCCTCCCTCAATGTAAAAGTGAACGCCTATGTCAACGGCGGCGCCATTACCGTTCCCGCGGGGACCTTCGCCGCGACGAACAGGGTGGAGATGGAGGCTACCTTCCTCGGGAAGAAATTCCGTTCGACGGGCTGGTACCATCCCGCGGTGCCTATCAACGGCATGGTGAAATCGGTATCGGACGACGGCAAAAACCAGACGGTGCTTCTCGGCTTCGGCCTTAAAGGAGCGGTTTCGGAATTCTGAAACTCACGCCGACAGGGCCGGGCCGCGACCACAACGGGGCTCGGCCCGGTTTTTCATTATTCCCTTTTTTCCCTCCCCTGGATGTAGCCCCAGCGCTCAAGCAGCCTGTTGACGTCCCGCGAAAGGTATTTTTCGTTTCGGACCCCCCGCAGACCGTCGTTCAACGAATCATGCCAGTACCTTAGCGACGCTCCCGCCAGATCCGCTACTTCCTGTGCCGGTTCGCCGCGCGCCGCGTCAGTATCCGTTTCCATCCTGTACACCCCCCCGTTACGCGGGAACAGCGGAAGCAGATATCGGCCCGCCAGGAGCGGGGCGCGGTCCGGTGTAACGAGTACGAGGGGAGCGCCCGCGGGAATCGTCTGGAAGCGGATGCGTCCCCCGGGAGGAAGCGTAAAATCGACCTCTTTCCTTCCAACCCTGTTCAACCCCATTCCCTTGCCGTCAACAGACAGGCCTTCCACGCCATAGAAGAACCCTTCGACCACACGCAGTCGGCCCCTGGCTGGCTGCCCTCCCGCCGCAATGTACCGGTCCGGCTGTTTGAACCGCTCCCGTAAAAGCAGTGACCGCATACGGGAAGCATCCTCGGGACGCTCCTTCACGATGTTTCTCCGCTCGTCGGGATCGGTCTTAAGATCGTAGAGTTCAGCGTATTCCTTGACAACATCACCGCCCCAGTGGAAGGGGCGGATGCCGAATCCGTAAAAGCGCTCCGCGTACTTGTATCCTCCGGCGCGTACCGAGTACATCATCCTCCCCTCGCTGTACACGGGGCGCTCGCCGCGCTCGGAGCCCTCCAGGATCGGCACGACAGATCCGCCCTGGAAGGCCACCGCGGCGTCGATACCCATTAAATCCACGATCGTCGGGACGATATCCATGCTTCTCACCTGCGTTTCCACGCGTACGCCACTGTAACCCGCCCCCCGGTGAGGTTTTATGATGAGGGGCACCCTGAGCTCCTCGTCGAACTGCGTCTGCCCGTGGGAATACAGGGCCCGCACGTCGGTATAGGGGCTCATCTCCTTGTCGGCGCTGAATATCTCACCGTGGTCGGCCGTCAGCACGATGATCGTGTTATCATAGAGCTTCAGGCGCTTCAGCGCGTCGATCAGTCGTCCGACATAGTCGTCGGTATAGGCGACCTCACCGAGATACGCCCGAAACCAGGGATGAAGCGAGGGGAAGCGCGCGCGCAGCGGCTCCAGATACCGCCGCGGCGGGATGTAGGCGTTATGAGGGGCGTTGTAGTTGATGAACAGGAAAAACCGGCGGGACGCGTTCTTTTCGAGCCAGTCCACTGCCTCTTCGGTTATGTCCACCGTGTCTTCCACGGCCGACTGGTACTCTGAAAGCTCGTCGAAATCGAGGTCCACGCCGATTCCGGTATACTCGATGATGAACGCGTTGTTGCCGATCGAGCGGGTGATGTATCCCCGCCCCTTGAGAATGCTCGTTATAGGGCGCGTACCGCTGTGCCGGTAGAAATACTCTTTCTCCTCATCGCTGACCGGTGGATAGAAAATATTGACCCCCGTGCGCGAGGCCTGTACCCCCGAAAGCATGCATATGGTCGACGGCCGGGTCCAATTGGAAACGACGAAATGCCTGGTAAAGGCGATTCCGTCGCGTGCGAGGGAATCGATAGACGGGGTGAGACCGTAGCGCCGTTCGATCGCATCGACAGTATCGGCCCTCAGCGAATCCACGGAAATGAACACAACGTTCGGCAGGGCGGAGGGACGTGGGCGTCCGGTAAAAATCCTTGGATTCGCGCAGAACACATGGGCCGGGCGGACGGAGCGGCCCGACAAACGGAGCTCCACGGAGGCTCCGTCGAGCGGAATTCCCTCGAGCGAGACGGAATACTCCTTCCAGTCTCGCTCCGGTATTCCCCGCGCTTCGGTTACGAATACCTCGCGGCGTTCATTCCGGCGAAGTATCGAGATCGCGAATTCACATGGCCTCTTGACTCCGCCCAGTCCTCCGAGAGAGAAGACAAGGGTGCCGCCGCGGGTTTTCGTGGCGAGGGGCAGAACGATCCGGCAGGGCGAGGATTCCGAGGCCCCCAGGTATACGGAGCGGCGCACGCTCTGAAACATTCGTTCGGTGTCGATATCGAATCCCACCTTCAGCAGACGCGGCGAATCCACTCCGTACGGGTTCCGGTAGAGCTTCTCGTAACGCACCAGATCAGTGTACTTGGCGGCAAAGCCGTCGTCTTCAACCAGGGCCGCACCGAAGCCGTCGATCAGGTCGGCGGCGATCTCCTCCCCGCTCGGCCAGCCCCATGCGGAACACCCTGCCCCGAGCAGGGCGAACAGCGCCATCTCCGCGAGGAGCCGGCGCACGGGATGAATCTTTTCCGGGTGCTTCTTCACGTGCCATCCTTCCGATACGGTCAAACGTCGGCGCCCATTGTATACCCGTTCTGTTTTCCGGATACAAAAAAATCATCCACTCGTTCATGTATCGACGCGAAAATAGCGCTTTTCGCCGAAGTCCACGCGGTCTATCGCCATCAACTATAGCGATAAACAGGGGTCCACACCCCCCTGTCGAGTGTCCGTTCGCCGTGCGGACATCCCGACATTCGCGGCGGCGTGCGCTCCATCATCCGATCCGAAACCATGGACGCCACCTGCCCTCCGCGCGAGGTCGATGGCAAGGCGAATATATTCTCCTCCCGCATCATCACACCATCAGAGAAGACGCGGACCATCGCACGCATACCGAAGATGTCGTCATTTATCCCAACCTTCCTCAATCGCGGCAAAGACCCGCTTTTCTTAAATGAGATAAATGTGGTTCCGCGCGGCGGGCGGACGGCTCTTCCCATCGCCGCCTTCGAATCGATTCAGGTCGAAGCCATGGCCGTGGAACCGATAGTTACCCCGCTCTACCGGCTCTAAAAAAAGTATTGCTTTTGAGCCGAGCCGGTTCGAGTATAGGACGCACGGGGAGCATTTTCTTAAACCGCCCCCGTGGAACAAGGAGACCTCCCGATGAGCACCATGGATGAGAAACAGGTACTTCGCGTCGCCGAGCTCGCGCGACTCGACCTGACCGAGCAGGAGAAATCGGAGTACTCGCGCCAGCTTTCCGACATACTTGCCTACGTGGAGAAGATCGGGGAGATGGATACGGCCGACATTGGACCGACGGACCATATCGTCGATCTCTATAACGTGTTCAGGGAGGACCGCGTGCGCGAGTCTCAGGGCGCCGACGCCCTCAGGGCAATCGCCCCCCGTTTCGAGAACGGGCATGTGGTGGTACCGATAATAATCGAGGGACAGGAATGACGCGCCTGTTCATCGGCCTCCCCATTGACGATACGCTCCGCACGGCGCTCCGCCCCGTGTACGAGTTACTTTCCGGCCACGATCATCTGCTCAAAGCCGTCCCGCCGGAGAATTACCACATCACGGTGAAATTTCTCGGTGAGTGCGAGGGAAACGTGGCCAACGCGATCGAGAGCACCTTTCTCGAGATACCGGCCCCGGAGGCCGAAATACCTTTCACGCTGTCGGGCTTGGGCGCGTTCCCCGATTTAAAAAAGCCTTCGGTGATATGGGCGGGGCTCAATGCCGACAACGACATGATGGGCCGGCTGTATAAAAACGTGGAACGATTCACGGCGAACTTCCGCTTCAGGGAAGACAAGCGCGAGTTCATACCGCACCTCACGCTCGCCCGGCTTAAAAGCGGAAGGAAGATAACCGGCGATCTGCTGAAATACCTGGAGAAAAACCGGGACACCGTTTACGGCCAATCCGCGTTTACCCGACTCACGCTGTACTCGTCCAGGCTGACCTCCGAAGGAGCCAGCTACACCGCGCTTAAAACGATTTCATTCTGAACACGGACGCCGCCCTGACAGTGAAACCGCTTCTCCTGGATCCGCAAGGAGACAACGATGGCTGAATGCAAGCGATGCGGACGCTGCTGCCAGGACGTTCGACTGGCCGAGTCCCCCGACATGCTGGAGCGGGCGTACCGCTACTGGAAAAAATCCCCATCGATCGATCCCGCTTTCTCGGAGATATACCTGATCTACCCCATGCTGCGGTTTGTCCGGGAGGACCCCCGGGAGGACCTGCCGTACCATTACCGGTGTGTGCATTACGGTCTGGACGAACTCGGTATTCCTTCGTGCGCGATACATCCCATACGCCCCAGGATGTGTCGCGATTTCCCGTTTTACGAGGACACCGCGCATCTCGACCGCGAAGGCCCGGTGAGTCCGTACGAGGGCTGCGGGTATAACGAACCGGATCCGGGCACCGCGCCATAATCACCTTGACCTCAATAATACGCCGCGATATGCTCGCTCGCGAGGTACGGGCGAAACTGAATACAGCGCAGCAACGAAGAACAGAACATGGAGAGTAAGCAATGCTCTTTGGAAAACGGGCAAAGGCCACGGTTACAATCAAGCTGTTTTCAGGCATCAACCGCGACATCGGCCTTACCGACTACGATCCCTCCCGCGGAATCGCGATCGAGGTCCGCGAAGGCACGCGCCTTAAAAAGGCGCTCAAAAGGCTGGGCATGCGCAAACTGATGCACAATGCGTATTTCCGGAACGGAGAGCGAGCCGGACTCTGGACGCGCCTCCGTGACGGAGACGAAATCTCCTGCATCAAACCGTCCGCCGGCGGTTGAGCGTTCGGCCGCCCCCTTTCCCTCCGCCGGAATCGGACGGCAGGTACGTTGTATCGATGTTATGCATGGAGCGGAAGATGTTCACCCTGGCGTCAGGGTTGATGCGCTCCAGCTCGTCGATCACCCTCCCGGCGTCGGCCCTTTTGGACCTGTCACTCCAGGGGCACTGTGAACCAATCGCCGAAAGCCCCGCCGCACGCGCGTAATCCTCGACCTCCCGTTTGGTAAGAAGCCCGAGGGGGCGAATTATATCGAACTCCCCGCCGAACATCGAAAGTCTGAGCGGCATCGTTGTGAGTCTGGCGTTGAACGTCATGTTCAGGATGAGGGTCTCTATGACATCGTCGAGATGATGGCCGAAGGCAAGGCGGGAACAGCCCCGCTCCCTCATGAGCGCGAACAGTGCCTTTCTCCTGTGCCAGGAGCAATAAAAGCACCTTGAGTCAGGATTCGAGAAATCGATGTTGCCGGAAACCCGGCGCACAATGAGTTCCACCCCCCTCTCACGGCAGAATTCTCCGAGGACCGCGACATCCGCCCCACCCTCGAGCCCCTCAACACGAATGTGGGCCGCGGTGATGGAATACGTTATCGGAAGCCACCGTCGCCTCCCCGCCACGGCGTCCAGCAGAACAAGTGAATCCACACCCCCCGAAAGGGCGACAAGGATACGCTCCCCGTCCCCTATCATCCCGTGACGGTTGATAGCTTTGCCGACGATCCTTCGCAAGGTCTTTATACGATATTCCGGTTTCATATTATTCCCGAGGAATCCCATAAAAATAATTGTGCCGACACGGGACGTAATATAGAATAAGCACTTGAAAAATACAGGCCAATTTTTACTATTATACAGCGAATTATCCTTTGCGCGCAAAAAGAAACGCTCCGCAGGCGGAGATCGAATCCGGGTCGCATGCGCCGCGGCCTCCCGCGGCCCCTTACAGGGGTCCCGAATGCCCATCGGAGAAATGGAACGGATGTATGGCACGAGCACTGATAGTTGACGACTCAAAATTCATGCGTAAAATCATCCGCGAAACCCTTGAGGAGGGCGGGCACACGGTCCTTGCCGAGGCCGACAACGGCATAGATGGCATCGAGGAATACAGAAAGCTGAAACCCGACTTCGTCACCATGGACGTAACGATGACCGGGAAGGACGGCATACAGGCCGTATCCGACATACAGGCCATCGATCCCGGAGCCAGGATCATCATTATATCCGCCATGAGCGAAACGACACTCAAAATAAACGATAGAAAGCTCCGCGCGAACGCGTTTGTCACAAAACCGTTCGAAAAGCAGCAACTGCTGGAAACGATAAAAAAAATCCTATGAGCGCCCAGAACTTCATCAGGCTGTACACGATCGCCTCACCCGCCCAATCGGCCTTTCTTTTAAACGAAGGGAGAGCGTATTTCTTCGTCTCGAATACCGACAAGTACGCTCTGCGGGGTAATAACCTCATCGTGGGCGCTTCCGAGCTCATCCTGAATAACCTGCTCGACATGAACCTCGGCCGGCTTGAAACCGCCCTCTGCGACCCGGATTCCAGGGTTAAGAAGATTCCGGCGGAAACATTCCTGTCGTCCCTTGATACCTATTCGGTTGCGCTCAACGTATCCATGGTAATCGCCGAACAGGTCGTTTTGACCAACCAGATCATCAACACCAATCTCGAATGCGTGCAGGGAGACGAAAAGAGGATAAAGGAAACCTCAATCGAATATTATCGTATCGTATCCCGGCTCCGCGCCGAGTACGAAAAACGCCGTCTCCCCTGGCTGAAAGCTCTCACGGAAAAGTTCGAGACGAGCCTCATCTGCAAGCGGGGCGAAGCCTTCGGCCGCACCGCGGCGCCTACGAAGATAACAACGCCGCTGGTTAACACCGAAACCACCCTCGAGTTGCCCAGGGACTCCGTCATCTGCGAAGAGGGCAGCATGGGCGACGAAATGTATATCCTGCAGGCCGGAACGGTTGACGTTCTGATTAACGGCACGCGCGTCACCTCGATCTCGGACCACGGGTACGTCTTCGGGGAGATAGCGCTGCTGCTGGGAGAGAAACGCACCGCGACGCTCAAGGCGAAGAGCGACGTGCTGCTCACCCGACTGCGCAAAAGCGATCTTAAAAACATGGCGGGATCACAGCACAGCATCCTCCGGGCCCTTCTCACCTCCCTGGCCCAGAAGCATTATTACAACATCGAGAAGATCAAGGCGATCAGCGCGGTGCTGATCGAAAAGGACCTGTCGGCGGGACCTGGAGAAAAGGCCCGGCAGGCGCTCGAAGTGCAGCGCGCGCAAAACGACCTCCTTTCTCTTAAAAAGGAGGTCTCGGGCGTATATGAGACAAGAAAGGTCGAGTTCCTCGCGGAACTGGTGGAGAGCTTCTAGCCCTCCATATCCGAGGACACCAGCTCTCCCTTCTTCAGGGACTTCAGCCACGACAGCTCGGCCTTCAGGTGGTTTTCCAGGTACGTGAATACGTGAATGTGTGATTTCTCCTCGGGAAGCTTCATTTCCTCGTCGACCTTTTCCTTGATGGCGACGAGCTTTTCCTTGACCGCTTCCACCCTGTCCTCGATGAACGCCTCCTTCTGCTCGGGCATCAGCGAGTTGTAGAACATGAGCACGATGTCGATATCGAAATGTATCATCGTGTGGTCGAAGTACTGTTTCAGCATCTTTTTGTAGTACTTTCTTCCCGCCGGCATGATCTGATAGATGTACCGCTCCGGATTTCCGCCCTCTTTTTCGGTGCCCACCCGCTTTACCCAGCCGTTATCGACCGCTTTCTTGATCGCGTAATAGATGGAACCGAATTTGATGTCAACGTAGTCCTCGAGCCGCTCGACTATCTTCTTCTTGATCTCATAGCCGTACAGATTTTCCTCCATCAGGAGCCCCAGAATCGTTATTTCTATTTTCATATCAACCTCTTAGATATAAAAAACACTAAAATTTAAGTCATTGATTTATTATATACATGAACAGGGCGGTTCAGGCAATGATTTATTGTATGGTATTACAATAAAAATGCAGTATTATATACTATTTTTTATAAGAAAATGCAATGAGGTTTACTATATTAAATGCCTTTTAAAAAGCCTACCGGCCCGCCTCAGGAGGCGACGCTCTTCAGGGCCGCCTTGACAAGCGGTTCAATCGGCATCGAAGGATCATTTTTCAGCAGTTCGTCAACGGCCCTGGCGGCCCGCGCCTCATCGAAACCGAGCGCCGCGAGGGCCTCGACGGCCTCACCACGGGCCGACTGGCGAACCTCCCCCTCCGGCGAAAGCCCCTCCAGATGCTTGAGGCGTCTGGACAGTTCGAAGACGAGCTTTTCCCCCTTGCTTCGGCCTATACCCGGCACTTTTAACAGAGGCGTCAGATCGCCCGCGCGCACGGCCCGCAGGAGGTCCTCGATCGTTATTCCCGAGAGAATCGAAAGCGCCATCGACGGGCCGATGCCGGGCACGCCGAGCAGTACCGTGAACAGATCGCGCTCGCGCTGGGAATGGAAGCCGAAGAGCCTCAACTGGTCCTCCCTGTGATAGGTATGGACATACAGAACAACCTCGCGATGACCGACCAGTTTTTCGTAGGTTGAAAGGGGTATGCTGAGGCGATAGCCGACACCGCCCACGTCCACGATTACCTCCGTGGGCCTGAGCTCTTCGATCGCCCCCCTGATCCGCGCGATCATCCGGGCTCTATCCCCTCGACCGCGCTTCCGGGTAATTCCTCATCCCGGCAGCGACGGCGGATGATGACGCCAGATAATGACAGGTGGCGACCGCAAGGGCGTCGGCGGCGTCATCGGGAGACGGCGGGTTCTTCATCCCGTAAAGCCTTCCCGCCATAATCTGCATCTGGCGCTTCGTGGCTTTACCGTACCCGGTCACCGCGCGCTTCACCTGGAGCGGGGTATACTCGAAACAGCGAAGATTTTTCATGGCGGCACAGAGAAGCACGACCCCGATGCATTTGCCCACGTCCAGAGCGGTGGTTGAGTTCTTCGCGAAATACAGTCGTTCCATGGCGAGCACCGAGGGTTCGTAGCGGCCCAGGATGCCCTCGAGCTCTCTGTATATAACGAGAAGCCTGTCGGGCAAATCGCCGTTCGGCCTCGAAACGATCGCCCCGCATCCGGCCAGCGAAAATCCGTTCTCGATAACCGCCCAGCCGAGCGTACCAAACCCCGGGTCGATCCCGAGAATTCTCACCTGCCCTCGCCGATCCTCGTCATTATGGCGTCCGGGATCTCGTAGTTGGAATATACGTTCTGAACGTCGTCCTGTTCCTCCAGCTGCTCGATCAGCCTGAGGCACTGTTCGGCCTTTTTTTCATCGAGCAGGATGGTGCTCTGCGGGATGAACGTGATTTCATGGAGCGCCAGCCTGTATTGTTTCGCCTGTACAAGGTCGTTCACCTGAGCGAAACCCTCGGGCGATGTTACGATGACGATGTTTCCGTCCTCGGTTCTCACATCGTCCACACCGTAATCGAGGACGAGTTCCATTATTTCCTCCTCGCTCGCCTGCCCTCCCTCGATGATCACCATGCCTTTCCGGTCGAACATATACGAAACACAGCCCGTCTCCCCGAGGTTCCCTCCGTTTCGCGAGAACAGGGTTCGAATCTCGGGAGTGGTCCGTTTCTTGTTGTCCGTCAGGCAGTGCGCCATGATGGCCACCCCGCCGGGTCCGTAGCCCTCGTAGGTTATCTCTTCGTACACCACGCCCTCCAGCGTTCCGGTCCCCTTCTTTATCGCGCGCTCGATATTGTCGGCGGGCATGTTGTTTTCTCTGGCCTTCAGGATCGCCGTGCGAAGACGTGGATTCGAGTTGATGTCCTCACCGCCCATCCTCGCCGCGACGGTGATTTCCCTGATTATCTTGGTGAACAGCGCCCCCCTCTTGGAATCAACCGACGCCTTTTTCCTCTTGATGGTGGCCCATTTAGAATGTCCTGACATATATTACCTCGGTCATTTTCTCAACCATACGGCTCAGATTAACCCTCTCAATAACCCCTGCTAATTTTCAACTGTAATTTTACGATACGGTCCCGGGCCCTGGAGGAATCGTAATCGAAGGCGATGCACTCCCGGTAGTACCGTATCGCGTCGTCCAGTTTTCCGAGCCGTTCGTGGCATTCGGCCATGTTCCAGCGGACCCGTCCCGCGTCCAGCTTCGAATACGAATAAAGCTTTTCCCTCCGCTCAAGCCGGAGCTTGCTCTCTTCCTCCATCAGGTATTCGTACTGGGTATAGGTATCGAAATCCGGTTGCTTGAGGAGTGATGATTTTACCCCCCGTATATCCGAGTTCAGTTTCTCGATTTCCCGGTCCTTCTCCTCGAGGCTCTTTTTTATCCGGTCCTGGTAAACGATCGTCTCCCCGTACAGGCTCACCGCTTTTTCGAATTCGAGGTCCCGCATGGCCATGTCTGCCGAGTATTCGTACGCTTTCGATCTCCGGAAGATGTCGCTCTCCGGCAAAAGCTCGAGAGCGCGGGCGAGACTGGCACGCGCCAGAACATAGTTTCCGGTCCGAGTAAAGGCGAGATGCCCCAGGGCAAAATGGATATGTCCGTCATCCGGTTTCGCCGCCAGGTATTCCTGATAGTATCTCACCGTTTCGAGATACCTCCCCGTGTCCTCGTTCAGGTTGGCAATCATCAGGTAGAGCCCGGGATTCTCCAGGCGTTCACCCTTCCAGCGGATAAAACGCTCCAGATGGAATAGCGCCCGTTTCTTCTCCTGGGTTCTGTACAGGGCGACGCCGAGCCGCAGAGAGTGCTCGTGGTTGCCCGGGTTTAAGGCATAGGCGGCCTCCATCGCCCGCGCATATGCGCGCTCGTCACCCCGTTTTCTGAATACGTCGGCGATCTCCGAAAAAATGACATCGTCCTTTTCCGGCTCCAGTTCCTTGAATCTGAGGCACTGGCCGTAATGATTGAGCGATTCATCGAGGCGCCCCAGGCGGAACAGGCATCGCGCCGCGTCCAGATGCAGGGTATACAGTTCGATGTTTTTCTCTATGAAAAATCCCTCAGCCACCCTTTTGCGGTACAGATCGTTGACGTTGATGCGCTCCTCGAGTTTTTTCGCGGTGATAAAATCCGTCGGCACGCGTCTGTTATCAACCCTCCTGTCGTATATGGCCAGGAGCCGACCGCGTATGGCCTCGTACGCCCCGGCATAGTCGCCACGGGAATACAGCTCGACGTAATCCGGCAGGGCTTCCTGGGCGGCGGGTTTCCCTGGGGGCGTGACAAGAAGAAACAGCGCGGCCGAAAACGCAACGACGATGGCGGACGGCAGCGCCTGGCGTATCGTAATCTTTTTCACTTCCATTTTCGCGCGTTTACTGTTGTACATATATGTCTACTATCGGCCTCGCGATTCCGGGGCTTGACAGTCGGGCCTCCTGCCATTCGCCCGCTTTTGTTGTAATACGCCGTAACAGCGGCGAAAATAAAAATTTTATTCTTTTACTAAAAAAACGACCAAATTTCATTGACAAACAAATGGGGGTACGCTTAAGTGCTTTCATTGCTGAGAGAAACAATTCTCCGGTGGCTATAGAGAAGAGGAAACACCTGTTCCCATTCCGAACACAGAAGTTAAGCTCTTCATCGCCGATGGTACTGCGTGGGTAACCGCGTGGGAGAGTAGGGCGCTGCCGGGGTTGCAATCATACAATACCAGGAGAGCACCGAGAGGTGCTCTCACTTTTTTCCACAGATATCGCCCATACCCACTTAAACGGTTCCGGATATACACACCCGCAACCACAATGCATGCCGAAAACGAAAAAAGATGCGCCGCGGAAACCGCGGCGCATCGTGATTCATCGTAATTGATCAGAGCGGCTTACTTTGTCGCGCCGCCCTCAACGCTCGAGCGGAGGCCCTTGCGCTCTATCTGGTACACGATTTCGCAGTTGTCGTCTTTATCGTAGGTGGATCGAACGATCGTTCCGCCTTTTACCACGCCGCTGAATTCCTTGGCCACCGCGATTCCGGTGGAGGCGTAGTCAGCCGCGCCCGCGGCTCCCTCGAGACGCGCACCGACGAACTTCTCGATGATCCTCTTCTCGGCCATAATGAGGGCCGCTTCCTTCGCGGTTCCCTGGCGCTGGATCTTGTTGGTAAGGCCGGGCTTCGGAACGCCGACTGCGGTCACCCTAAAAATATCCGGGGTTACCCATCCCTCGGTAACGAACGTATCGCCCTTAACCTGCCCTCCCATCGACTGACCGCCGCATGCGGTGAAAGCGATACCGACAGCCAGAATCAGGGCCAACGTTACAACCTTTTTCATAGAAAATCCTCCTTGGAAATTTAAAGGGGTCTCCCCCAGTTTGATTGTAATATTCTTTTGCGGGTCAACGAACGTATCGCACTTCCCATGCGGCGTTCATTGCCCCTAAAATTAATAGCGTTACAGGCCAAAGTCAATAGAAAAACCAACATTTTTACCCGGCCTGGGTTTTTTTGGATTTATACAGTCAGCTGATATTTGTCGAAAATAGAGGCGCACCTCCCCGCCGTCCGGCCGTCAATCCTCCCCGATTTCCTTGAGCAGCGCCAATTCAAGGAGTACACACAGTATGACGAGGTTCAGAAGCAGCCAGAGGAAGCCGAGCTCTTTGGTCGTCGCCCAGACATACATAAGGGCCGCCCCGTTGCCGGAGCCGAAACCAACCACGATGAGCCCCGCATACCGGGCGATGAAATTTGCGACATCGTCGCGGTAGTATTCACTGGCCTCAACGCGGGAACTGGCGAACCGCTCGCGGACTATCGGCACCACCAGATAGAGAATCGCGAAAAGCGCGCACGAATTAAAGAAGAGGTTATTGGCCATGAACGGAAACGCGATGCCGAAAAGCGCCGACACCAGAAACACGAGGAGGAATCCCCCGGTTGAGTACCTTTCGGCCAGTTTGCCGAGGGAGCCGGTAATATATGGAAGAACGCTCGCAATCTCCTCCCTGGTATAGACGTCCTTGCTCGATATGAGCGTTACGTAGTAGCCGACCGAAAGGAGGAAGAGCACGAAAACGATAAATACGATCAAAAGGTACAGCATTCCACACCCCTCCGAACGCGAGATGTCCGACCGGCGGCTAGTATGCCACTCGATCCCCGCCCATAGCAAGAATATTTTATTGTCGTATCGCCACCTTTCTCCCGCGTAC
>ERZ795054.2578-NODE-2578-length-15091-cov-4.038840_pt1 | contig 15091 bp, 9 predicted proteins | sample MGYA00375138_ERZ795054 | MGnify/ENA primary metagenome ERZ795054 (study PRJEB30183, sample SAMN05720215) | anaerobic digester metagenome | isolation source: active sludge of municipal wastewater-treating anaerobic digesters | place: USA | collected 2014-12-23 ...
GGCTTTCCGCTGAAGGCATCCAGCACTACGCCCTTCAGGATGGTCAGATGGACATTATCCACTGCTTTGGCGGCCTGCATGCTGCGCTCAGCCATAGGTTGGGCCATGCTGCTGAGCAGGTGGTCGCGGTAGTCCACCATATTGGGTTTGGGAGGGCCGAGGAAGGTAACCCGGTAGATGTCAAACCCTCCGCTGCCCCCGGGGCGGTTGGAGCATACATAGGCGTGCTTTCCACTGGGGCTGATAGTGAAGAAGATCTCGTCGTAGGGGGTATTGACAGGGTATCCCAGATTTTCGGGGTCGGCCCAGCGGCCGGGCAGGCGTTCGGACCGGAATACATCGTACCCTCCCATACTGTTGTGTCCCTGTGATGCGAAATAGACCGTCTTGCCATCGGGGTGCATGAACACCGATCCTTCATCATATGGGGTGTTAAGCTCGGAACCCATGGGGTGGGCCTTGCCCCATTCTTCCCTCACCGAGGTGTTGATGCGCCCACTGAAGAAGATGTCCTTACCGCCTTTGTTGGCGTAGTCGTTGTCCGAAATAAAATAGAATTTGATCCGGTCGAAGTAGAAGCTGGCCTGGCTTTCGTCGGCCGGGGTATTGATCTTGTATTCGGGCATCTTGCGCGGTTCAGTCCAGTGTATACCCTGCAGTTCGGAGTAATAGATATCCTCGCTGCCCCCGGCACGGCTGCTCAGGAAGATCTCCTGCCCATCCTGGGAAAGCGCGATGATGCGGTAACCCTTGAACTGTCCTCCCAGCCATTCCTCAGGTTTCCCCCAGCCATCGGGCAGGCGTTCGGCCACCCGGATAGCCGGGCTTGCGCCCGACTCATCATTATACAGCATGAACCCGGCATCGGCGGGGAGCAAGGGCATCAGTTGGTCCCCAAGACCATTCAGGGGGCGGAGGTTCTCCACCCAAACCCTTTCACGGGGCTTGGCGGCCAGGTCCATGGCATATCCGATTTCCATCCTGAGCTTCTTGATGCGCCCGGCCATGAGCTCCAGCTCGCGGCCCCGGGCCCGGCTTTCATAGGTATCCAGTAACCTCAGGGCGCTGTCGGCAGCCAGGCGGAGGTGGGCGCCTCGGGCAAGCAGGAAGAATGTGTAAGGCTCCACCTCAGGATTGAGCCGGAAAGCTTCTGATGTATAGGGTGAGGCCTCGGGCATGCGCCCCAGCCCCTCGAGGGTCCGGGCGATAAGATAATTGAGGTGACTGTAGCGGGGATTGAACTCCTGGGCCTTCATCAGATGGGGGAGGGCCTCGCTCCAGAGGCTGGTGGCTCTGCCACCCTGGCCCTCCTTATCTATGGCCTGTCCTGCCAGTTCACTGCCTTTTTTAAAGGATTCCTCCGCCATGCGGAAGGCCTCCTTGTTGTCTTTGAACTGCGAGGCCTTGAACTCCGTTTCCTGTGCCCTGGCGGAGGAGAGGGCACCCAGCAGCAGTATGCAGGGGACGATAATACGGGTAAGGATCTTCATGGTCATTGGCATTCGCGGTCGTAGTATTTACGGGCATCCTCCAGCCCAAGCTCCCGGGCCTTACTGTAGTCGGCGCAGGCCCCGCTGCCGTCACCGGCTTCTTCTCTTGCGATGGCGCGGTTGAGGTAGGCTACGGCATAGGAAGGGTCGATACGCAGGGCCTCGTTGAGGGCCTGCACGGCCTCCTTGGGCTTACCAGCCTTGCGGAGCAGTACCCCTTTCTGATTGTGCAGCGCTGGCTGGGAAGGGAAGCGTTTCAGGGCGTCCTCCACCAACGGCAGGGCTTCGGCAGGACGATCCATTTCGATCAGCAGGCTGATCTGGTTGATCCAGGCCGGCTCGTATCCCATATCGGTGGTGCGCGCAGACGCATAGCGCTGCAGTGCTTCCTCTTTCCTGTCGAGGGAACGCAGTGTGCTGCCCATATTGTTGATGATGTATGCGCTGCGCGGCTCAGCCTTGATGGCCTGCTCCAGAAAGCCCAGGGCCTTCTCAGCCTGTCCCATGCTGCGGTAAGCACTGGCCAGGTCATTCCAGGCCGCGGCCCAGGAGGGTTTCAGTGTCGTGGCCTTGTGAAAGTCGGTTGCCGCCTGCTCTATGTGGCCCAGCATAAAATGCGCTGTACCCCTTCGGTGCAGGACAGTGGCCTCAGCACCTGGCCGGGATGCCAGTGCATCCAAAACAGGGATGGCCTCCTCATATTGGCCAGCTTCCATGAGGATCTCACTCCGGGTGTCCTCCAGGCCCGGATAGGACGGGTCAAGGGCGCGGGCCGAGTCGAGGTCGGAGAGCGCAGGTGTGTATTTCTTGAGATGTGCCCGAACGATGGCCCGGTTGTACCAGGCCTCGGTGAGCGAGGGCATCCTGGCCAGGGCCGCGTTGAGCCGGGCCTCGGCTTCGGGGGCGCGATCGGCGGTGTACAGGGATACCCCTTCGTTGTATAGGGTCAAGGCTTCGGCCTTGAGGGCCGCGGCGGCATTGACCCTGGCGATGGAGTCTGCAAAGACTGACTCCTCCAGCGTCAGGCTGTCGGTGATTACCTGTCCCCTGACCGGGCCAAGGATGATCAGGGCTGCAAACAGCCATATCCAGTGCTTCATTTTTACCAAGGTTCTGAGCGAGGGGCTAAAGTAGCACAATCCCCCGGAACCCCGTTCCTGTCGTACCCTCTTTGATCATTCGTGTTGAAAAAAAATGAAAAGGCCAATTCGTCCTTCCAAAGCCCGCCCGGTTTTTTTCCTACTTTTACGTTCCGCTCCAACGATATCAGAAAACAAACCCATCCCATGAAATTCATTGTATCCAGTACCTTGTTGCTCAAGAACCTGCAGGCGATCGGCGGCGTGCTCACCACCAATAATACCTTGCCGATCCTCGACGATTTTCTCTTCGAGCTCAAGGGTGAAGAGCTCAGCATCACCGCCTCCGACCTGGAGACCACCATGACCGTGGTCGTCCCGGCTACCAAGGCAGAAGAAGAAGGACGGATCGCCATTCCCGCCAAAATCCTGCTGGATGCCCTGAAAACATTCCCTGAAACACCCACGGCCTTCAAGATCAATGACGCTACCCTGGCGGTCGAGATTTCGGCCGGGGAAGGTAAATACAAGCTCAGCGGCCACAATGCCGATGAGTACCCCGAACTGCCGGTGTTGGAGAACACCCGCAAAGTGATCATGCACGCCTCCCTCTTGTCCGAAGCCATCCAGATGACCCTGTTCGCCACCGGCAACGATGAGCTGCGCCCGGTAATGTCAGGGGTCTTCTGTCAATTCAGCGAAGAAGGCCTGACCTTTGTCGCCACCGACGCCCATAAGCTGGTGCGCTATCGTCGCAAGGACAGCGTGGCCGAAGAACCGGCCTCCTTCATCCTTCCCAAAAAACCCCTGAACCAGCTCAAAGGCCTCGTCACACGCATAGAGGAGGAAATACTGCTGGAATACAACGACACCAACGCCCATTTCTCCTTCGGCAACATCCGGCTGATCTGCCGCCTGATCGACGGTCGTTACCCCGACTATGAAAGCGTGATCCCCCTGAATAATCCCAACAAGCTCACCATCGACCGTATGAGCTTCCTCAATGCCTCCCGCCGTGTGGCCATCTTCGCCAACCAGAGCACCCACCAGGTGAGGCTGAAAATCGGGGGCAAGGAACTGGTTCTTTCTGCCGAAGACATCGACTTTTCCAACGAGGCCAGGGAGCGGCTCACCTGCGATTACGAAGGCAAGGATATGGAGATAGGGTTCAACTCACGCTTCCTCCAGGAAATGTTGAACAACCTGCACACCGACCAGATCCGCATCGATATGTCGGAACCCAACCGGGCCGGCCTCATCCTCCCCATCGACGGCCCCAACCCGGACGAGGATATCCTGATGCTGGTCATGCCGGTGATGCTCAACCAATAAGGACCTTCTGCTTCCGGCTTGCCCAGGGGCCTGCACGATCCGAGAGCCATGGCCCCGCGTGCATGCTAAACCTCATCGCCGGAGCAGATCGGAGGAACACACTTCTGCCGCGAATGCCCAGGTACATCTCCCGACATAGCGCCCATCTCCTTGCCCTTGGCCTGCTGTTGGTCTCCCTTAGCCTGTCTGCTCAGCAGAAGGTGGTGTTTGACGGCCGGACAGCCTATCTGGGGTCGGTCAAACCCGGCTCTGGTCCCTACGAACTGAGCTTCATGTTCACCAACAAGGGAAATGCGGAGGTGCAGGTGAGCGGTGTGGAATCCGCAGCAGGCTGCAGGGTCCTTGGGACCTCCAGGGGTAAGGTAAAACCGGGGTCACGCGGTTTCATCAGCCTGCAATACACCCCACCCCTGGAAGCCGGCAGGTTCATGCAAACGATTACCGCCTTTTTCGACGGGGCGCTGCGCGAAAAATTCGATCTCATCATCACCGGCGAGGTACTCCCCAGGGAGAAGACACCGGCCGATGATTTTCCCTTCATGATCGGGGAACTCCGGATGAAATCGGCCAGCCTCGACCTGGGCCGCTTCCGGAATTCAGAGAAGGTGACCCGGGAATTCAAGGTACTCAATGCGGGCCGGGCCCCCATGCGCTGGCGGGTCGATCCCACCCGGGGCCACATGGACGCCTGGATCAGCCCTCAACAACTTGAACCTGGACAGGAAGGTGTGCTTACCATCGTGTACAACGCCCTGCGCAAACCCGGCTTCGGACCTGTGCCCGATACCCTGAGGTTTTACTCCGAGATCGAAGGGGTAGAACCCCTTGAGATTAAGCTGTCGCTATACCTTGAAGAGGATTTCACCCGCCTGAAGGCGGACCAACTGGCCGATGCGCCCAAGGTCTCCTTCACCAACACCAGCCACGACTTCGGGGCGGTGAAGACCGCTACCGAGGTGAGCCACACTTTCGAGATCCGAAACAAGGGCAAACGCCAGCTCATGGTGCGCAAGGTGGTCACTTCCTCTCCCTATCTGCAGTATGAACTGGAGAATACACGCATCCGCTTCAATCAGACGGTCAGCCTGAAGGTGTCGTACAGTGCTGTGGACAAACCCGGCCCCTTCATGGAAAAGCTGACCCTGATATGCAACGACCCCGATCGCCCGGAAGTCAACGTTTACGTGCAGGGGGCCGTCATCAAGCCCTGAAGCCTAGGAAGGATCGATGAGCTCGCTCAACTCAATCCATCGCATCTCTTTGGTTTCCAATTCATTCATAATCTCCCCCACCCGTTCTGACCAGGTCACCAACAAGGCGGGATCCACACCTCCGGAATTCAAGCGCGTAAGCAGGCTGGCCCGTTCCTGTTCCAGGGCGTGGATCTCTTCCGTCAGGGCCTCATACTCCCGTTGCTCCTTCCAGCTGGGTTTGCGCGGTCCCTGGGGCTTTTCCCTGTTGACAGGCTGACGGTTCTCCGAAGCGGAAGGCTTGCGCAGGGTTTGCGCCTTCTTTCGTTCGAGGTGATATTCGGTATAATTTCCGTAGAAGTCGCGTATCCTGCCTTCTCCTTCGAAAATGAAGATATGGTCGGCCAGCCGGTCCATGAAGTAACGGTCGTGGGATACGATCACCAGGCAGCCCTGAAAGCTCCTCAGAAAATCTTCGAGCAGGTTAAGGGTGTGAATATCCAGGTCATTGGTGGGCTCATCCAGGATCAGGAAGTTCGGCCCGCTCATAAGGGTCATCAGCAAGTGCAGCTTGCGTTTTTCGCCCCCGCTCAGGCTGGAATAATAACTGTACTGAAGCTGGGATGTGAACCCGAAATGCAGCAGGAACTGGCTGGCGCTCATACTGCCCTTGTCGAGCAGGACTTCTTCGGCGATTTCCTTGACCAGGTCGATCACCCTCTTGTCGCCTTCCGGGGAGATTCCGTTCTGTGTAAAGTAGCCGAATTTGACCGTCTGCCCGGTGGTAATGCTTCCCCTGTCTGGCCTTTCGCCTCCGGCGATAAGGTTCAGCAGGGTAGTCTTGCCGGTTCCATTGGCCCCGGCAATGCCCACTTTTTCCCCTTTCTTGAAGATGTAGGTGAAGTCGCGGATGAGTTCACGGGGGCCGTAGGACTTATGGATATTATGGATCTCCAGCACTTTCCCTCCGATCCGGTCATTCTTGACCTGGAAGGTGGAGGACTTTTCAAAGGTCCTGCGCGAGGCGGTATCCTTCAGTTCATCGAAAGCATCGACACGGGCCTTGGATTTGGTGGTTCGTGCCGGTGGGCTGCGCCGGATCCATTCCAGCTCCGAACGCATCAGGTTCCTTGCCTTTTCAATCTCCTTGTTTTCGATCAGATGGCGTTCAGCGCTCTTTTCCAGGTAATAGGCATATCCGCCTTTATACCAGTGCAAGCGTCCGTTATCCAGCTCAATGATCTCGTTGCACACATTATCGAGGAAGTAACGGTCGTGCGTCACGACCAATAGACTGAGCCTTTCCCGTGCCAGGTATTCTTCCAGCCATTCGATCATGGTGATGTCGAGGTGGTTGGTTGGCTCATCCAGTATGAGGATATCGGCCGGTTCGAGCAGGGTCCGGGCGAGGGCCACTTTTTTCCGCTGACCCCCACTGAGGGTACCGCAGGACTGCTCCAGGTCATGGATCTGAAAGCGGGACAGGATCTCCTTCACCCTGGCTTCATAGTCCCAGGCTTCCAGCTGATCCATACGGGCCATGGCTTCCTGCAGTCGGGCCTGGTTGGCTTCGTTGTCGCGCCTCCGAAGGTGCTCAGCAGCTGCTTCGTAGTCGCGTACAGCCAGGGTGAACTCGTTTGCCGAGTGAAAGATGGCGTCCAGAATGCTGGCCTGGTCGGGCAGGTTGGGTTCCTGCGGAAGATAGGCCACCCGGATGCCGCTGCGCATGCTCACCAGCCCCGCATCTGGATCCTCAATACCGGTGAGGATGTTGAGCAGGCTGGTCTTTCCCATGCCGTTGCGCGAAATGAGGGCGATCTTCTGACCCGCAGCGATACCCAGGGTGAGGTTCTCGAAGAGGGTCTTCTCCCCGTAAGTCTTAGCGATGTTTTCGGCGGTAAGAAGATTCTGAACCATGCGGTAAAAGTAGGGTAAAACACAGTTGCCGACCCTCAGGGAGTCGGCAACCGTCTTCAGGGATTCTTGAAACGATCCAGCATTAAGTTCCTGGATCAGTGCAGGATAATTTGTGTATGTAAGAAAACATCAGCGGCACTGTGGCCGCTCATGATCACTTACCCGGACACATCTTCACCACGCTCTCCTTGATCGACTTGTGACCGTAGTTCTTGTCGAAGGCATCGGAGAAGGCCTTGGCCAGCTTGCGTGCGGCCTCGGTATAGGCATCCTTGTCCTTCCAGGTATTCACCGGCATCAGGATTTCCGAAGGAACTCCCGGGCAACTCTTGGGCACATTAAGATGGAAGAGGTCGAGCATTTCATACTCCACATGCTCCAGGTCCCCGCTGAGTGCGGCATTCACCATGGCGCGGGTAAGGGTGATGTCGATGCGCTTGCCCACTCCGTAGCCGCCACCGCTCCATCCGGTGTTCACCAGATAAACGTTGGTGTTGTGCTTCTCCATTTTCTCTCCCAGCATATCGGCATAAACGTCGGGGTTGGCCGGCATGAAGGGCTGTCCGAAGAAGCGGGAGAAGGTGGCCTGGGGTTCGGTCACCCCGGTCTCGGTGCCGGCCAGCTTACTGGTATACCCCATAAGGAACCAAAGCATAGCCTGCTCACGGTTCAGTCGCGAAACCGGAGGCAGTACCCCATAGGCATCGGCGGTGAGGAAGAGGATGGTGCTGGGGTGACCGGCGCAGGAACTGGGCTTGATATTCTTGAGGTAGGTGAGCGGGAAGGAAGACCGGCTGTTCGGAGTGTAGCGGTCATCGAAATAATCGAAGGAGCCGTTGGGGTACATCATGGCATTTTCCACCATGGCACCGTGCTTCAGGTAATCGTCATGGTGCATCACGGCATCATAGATGTCCTTCTCTTTGCGCGGGTCAATGTCGATCATCTTGGCATAACAGCCGTTCTCGAAATTGGCGATACCAAAGTCGTCCCAGCCATGCTCGTCATCGCCCAGCAGGGCGCGGGTCGGGTCAGCGGAAAGGGAGGTCTTGCCAGTGCCGCTCAGCCCGAGCAGCAGGGCGGAATCCCCCTTGGGGCCTTCGTTGGCGGAACAATGCAGCGGAAGGATGCCCTCCAGCGGAAGCTTATAGTTCATCACGGTGAACATGAGCTTCTTCATGCTGCCCATATAGGCCGATCCGATCACCACCCCCAGGTTGCGGTCGTAGTCAATGGCCACGGCCATATTGCTGGTGCTGCCGTCAGGCATCTTGCGGAGCCGGCCTTCGTAGCGGTTGCCATCCAGCTTCTTGTAGGGAAGGGCAAAGAGATAGAAATCTTTCCCATAGAAAATCGAGCGTTCGATATCTGCGGGCACCGGCCTGAACATATTGTCGCAGAAAAGGGCAGAAAGGGCATGGCTGGTGATGAGCTTCACGGGCAGGGCGTAACGCGAATCGGCCCCGATGACGCGGTCGAGAACGTAAACCTTGTCCAGTCCGGCCAGCATTCCGAGGCCATCCTCGAGAAACATCTCCATGGTGTCGGGGGCGATGGGCAGGTTGTTCGGGGAGGTCCAGTCGATCAGGTGCTGGCTCTCCGGATGCTTCACCATCACGGTGTCCTTGGGGCTGCGGCCGGTAGATTCCCGCGGCGTCCAGGTAGCCAGGGCACCGGATTCCGATACGAGGGCCTCACGGTTCTCGACGGCAGCACGGATCAGCTCGGTACGCGGCAGATTGTTGAATACCCGGGGATGCTTGTTCAAGGCGGCATCCAGGCGGCCTTTCAGATCATTCACATTACTCATGGGCACGCGTTGTTTGATTTATTGATAAAGTGTCTTGTGGTGTCCGGCAAAATTAGAAAAATCGGTCAAATATCGAACCTTCATCATATATAAAAAGGATTGCCCGCACCCATAGGCACAGGCAATCCTTTAGGCTCCAGATCACACGGCTCAGCCTTTCTTCAGCAGATCCCGGATCTCGGTGAGCAGTTCTTCCTCCTTGCTCGGGGCAGGCGGTGCAGGGGGGGGAGCAGCTTCTTCCTTCTTTTTCATGGAGTTCATCGCCTTGATCATCATGAAGATGGCCCAGGCAATGATCAGGAAGTCAAGGATGGTCATAATGAACACCCCATAGTTTAAGGTCACCGCCGCAGTGGCTACCTCTCCGGCATCGTTGAGTACCTCGGGCTTGATCATCAACTTCAGGTCGCTGAAGTCCACACCACCCAACAATATGCCGATCGGGGGCATGATGACATCGGTGACCAGGGAGGATACGATCTTGCCGAAGGCACCGCCGATAATGATACCCACAGCCATGTCAACCACATTGCCCCGCATCGCGAAGGACTTGAATTCCTGTAACATTCCCATAATGTGATGAATTTGGTTAGACAGAATGCCGCCCGGAAAACCGGACTCCTGCAACGCTCGCTCCTATGTTGGATACTCGCAGCAGGTGGCAGGTTAGCTACTAAGATAAGGATAATTGGGACGATCTTGCGTCCTCTGCCCGATTCCTTCCTGCCGCTTAGTGAACAATGACTTTAAACGCCCCACTGTGGCCTGACTGAGTGCACCTTATAATGTACAGGCCCGGGGATTCATTGCGGAGGTCTACCTGCAGGGCAGCAGCGCCCTGGGGTTTCTCTACCCTCTTGATCATGCGCCCGTCCACGCCGGAAATGCTGAGCTGAGCCTCCGCGGCATCGGGGAAGCTGATCTCCCACTGCCGGTCGGCCAGTGGACGGAGCATGGGGGAAAGGGCCTGTTCCTGCACTCCCGTGGCCGTCACGGTGATGATCTCCGTTGCGGTATCGCTCTTGTAAAAATTATGGGCGACCAGGCGGACCTGGAATTGTCCGGTGGAGGCATAGGTATGGTTGACGGGAAGCTGACTGCTGTCAGCCAGGGTGTTTCCATCCCCGAAATCCCATTCGTAGTACCGGGCATACTGGCTGGTGTTGGTCAGGGTCAGGACCGGTCCGTTCAGTGATGGCGTGAAGCCAGCGATGGGTTGCATGGCAAAGCCGATCAGGCTGTTCTTTTTCAGGAAGATGCCGGAATCATAGATCCCGTCGCCCGCATCGGCGATGGCAATCTTCAGACGGTAGGTATTGCCCAGGGTTACCGGCACCAGCAAGGGCATGGGCACGGTATACCCGTCAAACTCGACCAGCTGACCGCCGGTATTGTCGTGGTAATAGGCGGCGTTGGAGGTAGCATTGACATTATTTATACTGATGGGCGTTTGTGTGCCCGGAATGAAGGCCACGTTGATAGGAACCATAGCGGAATCCGACAGAAAGAAGCCGAAAACGTCGTTGTATGCTGAGTTGACCCATTCCGGGTACTCCTCCGATCCGAAGATCATCTCGGTGGCAATAAGGGTATCGGTGAGTGGGATGAAGTCGACTTCCAGGATCACCGCATCGTAGGTAACGTATCCCGGGATCAGGGCCGTGAGGTTTGAATCGCCCGGCAAACCGAAGGAGGTGGAGGTGGATCCCGAAACATTCGGCCCGGAGATGTTGTCCACCGATCCGGTGCTGATCACCAGGCCGGAGTCGATACCGAAGGTACCGGTGGTGTCCACGAAAGTGGCCAGGCTGAAGGTATCCCCGGTAAAGCTCACGTTAAGCAGGGTGATCCCAGGTCCGAGCAGGATGTTGGCGACCTCCTGAAGGTCGGTTATGGTGTCCACTTTAAAAGCAGGGGTGGCTTCGGGTGTCGCCAACTTGGTAAAGGGAACCCTCTTCTGGACGGATTGACCTAATGTGCTTGTAATGATGATGATAAACAATGATACAGTAAGAAAAACGTTTCGTTTCATCAGCTGGTAGGGTGGATTTCGGACCTAATGTACAAAAAAAAGTTGCCAACTCTTTAAGAGTCGGCAACTGCAGTGGTTAATTTCTTACCCTGAACACTTCCCTTTCCTTGTCTTGGTTCACTACCAGTATGTAAACTGACCTGGGAAGGTGCCCAAGAAATAGCTCGACCTGACTGTCCCCGCGGAAAAGCTGATCTTCCTGCACCGGCCGCCCCATAAGATCTATGACCTGGACAACCCCTGGAGAAGCATTGCCGAGCCGTAGGGTGAATTTCCCATCCCCTTGGGAATGCAGGATTGCCAATGGTTGTGGGGTTTCCTCTCCTCCGGTGCTTCCGGCATAGACCATCTGGGTCATCACGTCCATTCGATTGCAGTGGTAAGCTAACAGGCTGACAAAGTAGGTGCCCGTGTCGGCATAGGTGTGGGTATACACACCCAGATTGCTGTCCGCATAGTTGTGGCCATCTCCCAGATGAAGTTCATAATAGACTGCATCGGTGCTGTGGTTGGTTACGGTCAGGTTCAGGCCATTCAGTGTATGGCTGAACGAGGCTACCGGTTCACAGGTATATGCCCTTAGGGAGTTCATCTTCAAGAATATACCTGAATCGTATGCCATATCTCCGCCATCGGCTATCGCGATCTTCAGGCGGTAAGCGGCAAAGGGTACTACTGGGATCTTTAGCGCCAGGGGTCGGCTATACCCATCAAAGATCAACGATGGTCCCCCGGCATTGGAAATGTAATGTGCCGAGTTCGTCTGATGATTTAGCGTTTGTGTACCTATGGGCACCGAAGTACCCGGGATAAGGGCAATGTTGACGTTGGGATATCCAGGCCCGTCAAGGAATATTCCGATCGGATCAAAAAACGTGGCGTTCACATACTCGGGGTATTCTTCTGAGGCAAAGATGATTACCCCTGCCTGAAGCGTATCGGACAAGGGAATGAAGCTAAGTTCGATGAAGGCCGCATCGAGGGTGGCATAATTGGGCTGCAGGGTGGTCAGGTCGGTGTCTCCGGGCATTCCGAGTGCAGTGCCAGTGGAGGAAGAGATGTTAGGCCCCGGAATGTCGAAAATCGAGCCGGTGGAGATCACTATACCTGAATCTAAGCCGAGACTGAAGGATTCGTCCCTGAAAAACCCGATCGCACTGTCATGGGCAATGTAATAGCAGCCTGTAATCTGCACCCCAGGCCCGGCTACGGCCTTTGCCAGTATGCTGGAGTCGATGGCGTTGCTTACCATAAGACCGCCCCGGCCTTTCGGAACGTTATCAGGTGACCCGGGACTTCCTCCTGACTGCCCGATGGCTGATGGCTGCAGCGCTAACACGAGAAGCATAGGTAAAGCATAGTAAATGAACGTTCCCATAATGAACGGCGATCGATGTGTGTAATCCTCTCAAACATAGAAAAAAAAGCGATGCCGCCTTCAGGGAGACAGCATCGCTTTCGAGAAATGCAGGTTCGTAATATCTTACCTTACATTGGCCTGAGCTGCGGCAAGCCTTGCGATAGGCACACGATAGGGTGAGCAGCTTACGTAATCCAAACCTGTACGGTGGCAGAACTCCACGGACGAAGGCTCACCGCCATGCTCTCCGCAGATGCCCAGCTTGAGTTTAGGACGGGCCTGGCGACCTTTTGCGCAGGCCATCTCCACCAGCTGGCCTACGCCTTCCTGGTCCAGCACCTGGAAGGGGTCGTGCTTGAGGATGCCCTGCTCGATATAGATCGGGAGGAACTTCCCTGCATCGTCGCGGGAATAGCCAAAAGTCATCTGGGTGAGGTCGTTGGTGCCGAAGCTGAAGAACTCTGCACTCTGGGCAATCTCATCGGCGGTCAGGGCGGCCCGGGGGATCTCGATCATGGTACCGCAGAGGTAGTCGATCCGCACCCCGCGTTCGGCGAACACCTGCTCAGCCGTCCTACGGACGATGTCTTCCTGCATTTTCAGCTCTTTCAGTGTACCGGTCAGGGGGATCATGATCTCCGGCTTTGCGGTAATGCCTTTGGCCTTCAGGTCGAGGGCGGCCTCGATAATGGCCCGGGTCTGCATCTCCGAAATCTCCGGATAGGTGTTCCCCAGACGGCAGCCGCGGTGGCCCAGCATGGGGTTGAACTCGCTCAGGCTTTCCACGGTGGATTTGATCTCCTCCACGCTGATGCCCATCACCTCGGCCATTTCCTGCTGCCCCTTGGCGTCGTGGGGGACGAATTCGTGCAGGGGGGGGTCGAGCAGGCGTACGGTCACCGGAAGGTCGTGCATGGCCTCGAAAATGCCTTCGAAGTCCTCGCGCTGGATCGGCAGCAGCTTCTCCAGGGCCTTCTTGCGGCCGGCCAGGTCTTTGGCCAGGATCATCTCACGCATGGCAATGATTTTGTCGCCTCCGAAGAACATATGCTCGGTGCGGCAGAGACCGATGCCCTGGGCACCAAACTCGCGGGCCACCCGGGCATCGTGGGGGGTGTCGGCATTGGTGCGCACATACATGCGGGCATGCTGGTCGGCCAGGGCCATCAGTTCGCCGAAGTCACCGCTGAGCTCGGGCTCGCGGGTGGCGATCTGTCCAAGGTACAGGTCCCCGGTCGATCCGTTCAGGGAGATCCAGTCCCCTTCCCTGATCACCTTGCCGTCCACGGTCAGGGTGCGCTCCTTGTAATTGATCTTGAGGCTTCCGGCGCCGGATACGCAGCACTTGCCCATGCCGCGGGCCACCACGGCAGCGTGCGAGGTCATCCCGCCGCGGGCCGTGAGGATGCCCTCGGCTACGTTCATACCCTTCAGGTCCTCAGGCGAGGTCTCGATGCGCACCAGCACCACTTTGTGGCCTTTGGCGGCCCATTCTTCCGCCTCATCGGCATGGAATACCACCTGTCCGGTGGCGGCCCCGGGAGAGGCGGGGAGGCCTTTGGCAATCGACTGTGCTGCGGCCAGGGCGCCGAGGTCGAAGACGGGGTGCAGCAACTCGTCCAGCTTGTTGGGCTCCACGCGGAGCAGGGCTTCCTTTTCGGTAATGATACCGCTGCGCAGCATGTCCATGGCGATCTTCACCATGGCGGCACCGGTGCGCTTGCCATTGCGGGTCTGCAGCAGCCAAAGCTTGCCTTCCTGAATGGTGAACTCCAGGTCCTGCATATCGCGGTAATGGTCTTCCAGCTTCTGCTGTACTTCCATCAGTTCAGTGAAAATGGCCGGCATGGCTTCCTCCAGGGAAGGAAACTTTGAGGCACGATCGGCTTCGCTCACGGTGGCCAGCTGGGCCCAGCGCTCTGAACCAATACGGGTGATCTGCTGTGGGGTGCGGATGCCAGCCACCACGTCCTCGCCCTGGGCATTGATCAGGTATTCCCCATTGAACAGGTCCTCGCCCGTGGCGGCATCGCGGGTGAAGGCCACTCCTGTGCCGGAAGTCTCGCCCATATTGCCGAACACCATGGCCTGCACGTTGACGGCTGTTCCCCACTCCGCCGGAATGTTGTTCAGCTTGCGGTAGAATATGGCACGGTCGTTCATCCAGCTGTTGAATACGGCGGTAATGGCCCCCCAGAGCTGCTCCCAGGGATCAGTGGGGAAGTCCTTGCCGGTCCCTTCCTTAACGGCGGCCTTGAAGCGGCGCACCATCTCCTTCAGGTCCTCGGTGGTGAGGTCGGTATCGTTCTCTATCCCTTTTTCATGCTTCATCTCATGGATGATCACCTCGAAGGGATCTTCATCTTCCTTGGAAACAGGCTTCATGCCCAGCACCACATCGCCGAACATCTGCACAAAGCGGCGGTAGGAATCCCAGGCAAAACGCTCGTTGCCGGTCTTGCGGGCGATGCCCTCCACGGCCTCATCGTTGAGGCCCAGGTTGAGCACGGTGTCCATCATCCCCGGCATGGAGGCGCGGGCGCCGGAACGCACGGAAAGCAGGCAGGGATTCACCTTGTCGCCAAACCGCATGCCCATGATGTCTTCCACGTAACGGATCGCGGCTTCGACTTCCGGACGGATCTTCTCTACCGTGGCTTCCTGCCCTACCTTGTAGTAATCGTTGCAAACCTCGGTGGTGATGGTAAATCCCGGAGGTACGGGAACCCCGATCAGGTTCATTTCGGCCAGGTTGGCACCCTTGCCGCCCAACAACTCCTTCATCTTAGCGTTGCCCTCGGCTTTCTTGTCACCAAAGGTGTAAACGTGTTTCTTTTCCATAATGATGTTAGAAATGTCTGATATTTAAATGTTTAGGTCG
>ERZ795054.2581-NODE-2581-length-15085-cov-4.216500_pt1 | contig 15085 bp, 15 predicted proteins | sample MGYA00375138_ERZ795054 | MGnify/ENA primary metagenome ERZ795054 (study PRJEB30183, sample SAMN05720215) | anaerobic digester metagenome | isolation source: active sludge of municipal wastewater-treating anaerobic digesters | place: USA | collected 2014-12-23 ...
GGTGGCGTCCAAGGCCAAGTCCATCGGCCGTCAGTTCCAGTCCACCATGATTTCTGGCGATGGCACTGGCAATTCCTTCCAGGGCATGCTGGCTCTCGTGGCTTCCGGCCAGACCATCGTGGCGGGCGGCTCCGCTGGCAACGGTGCTCAGCTGTCGTTCGATCTGCTGGACGAGCTGTTGGATAAGGTCAAGGACAAGGACGGCCAGGTCGATTTCATCATGTCGACCTTCGCGATGCGCCGCAAGTACTTCGCTCTTCTGCGGGCTCTAGGCGGTGCAGGCATCAATGAGACCATCACCCTGCCTTCGGGTCGTCAGATCCCGGTGTATCGTGGCGTGCCGTGGTTCGTGAATGACTTCATTCCGAGCAATCTGGTCCAGGGTTCGGCCAGCAACACGACCGCCATTTTCGCTGGTACGTTCGACGATGGTTCGAATAAGTACGGCGTGGCGGGTCTGACGGCCAAGGGTGCCGCTGGCCTCCGCATCGAAGATGTTGGCCCCAAGGAAAATGCTGACGAGCGCATCACCCGCGTGAAGATGTATTGCGGGTTTGCCAACTTCTCGCAGCTGGGTCTGGCCGCGCTGACCGGTCTCCTGCCTCCGGCGTAATCGATAAACTCCCGGCCCTGATCTAGGGCCGGGAGTTTCGATCTATGTCAATTTTCAAGGAGCGGCCATGAAACGTTTTACCCTTCCTGAATGCATCAAGTCCAATGTCCTGGCCGGTCGAATTTTCAATGAAGACCGATCCATCATCGTGAATGATGAGGATGCCGAAAAACTCAAGTTGACCCTCGTGCGTCATTACGGCTGCACGATGGAGAGTGTGGAGCCGGAAGAAATCGAAGAAGTGGAAGAAACTTCTTTGACCACTCAGGTCACTAAGGACGCCTAAGATGACCACTGTAGTCGCCGACGTAGGCCTCGATACCTCAAACAGTTACGTCACTGTTGCTGAGGCCGATGCCTATTTCGGCGACTCTTTCGGTCGACTCTTGTGGGCGCCGACTTCTGATCCAAATAAGGCTACACTGATAGTCTATGCCTCTAGATTGCTCGACCAGTACATCGAGTGGGCAGGCCAGAAAGTCAGCGACACCCAGGGAATGGAGTGGCCTAGAGCTGGCGCCTATGATCGTTTTGGCGCGGCTATTTCTTCAAATGTAATCCCTAAGCAGGTCAAATACGCTACTTTTGAGCTGGCGTATTATGTGCTTGAGAATAATGGTCTATCGTTCGTGGATCAAACGATAGACAGTGTCAAAGTCGGATCGATACAGGTCGAATTTACGCCGAAATCGACGGACGTAGGTATTCCAAAATTCATTGAGAATATGCTCTATGGCCTTGGTGCGCCAGTCATATTTGGCAGCACAGGCGCCAGGAATATTCGATTGGAGCGAGCATGAGCCTCGCCGGAGCCGTAAATTCAGCCGTCAAGCAAGCCCGAATTGCTTTGGGCGATGTGATAGTGAATGCCACTCTAAGAGAGGTCAATTCGGTATATAATACGACGACTGGTCGATACGTAGATACCAATATTGACAAATCTGTGGAGGTCGCTCCAGACAAGTTCTCCTTTAATGAATTGCAGGATCCAGGCTATCAGGGCACAGACGTCAAGTTGATCGTCTTTAACCCTAATAACGATATAAATATCTCTATCAATCATAAAATGATATATCTGGGAATGCAATTCAATATCCGAAAGATTCAACCTGAATCTGTCGGAGGTTACAAGCCCATTTACACTGTGATTCTTAAGAAATGATGAGGACTTCGTTCCGGGTTGATTTGAACCGTATTCGCAATAAGATTGGCGAAGGGGTTAAAGTCAAAGCCGAACGAGTTACTCAAAAACTCGTGGATTCGTTCATTCGAGATTCCCCAGTATACACTGGTAACTTCAGAGCATCTTGGCATGTCAGTGAAAGTTTTCCAGTATATGTGCAGGTTAAGGATGGAAATCCGAGTAATCCGATAAGTGCCCCTAAAATCATAGTAAAGGCCAGAAATAATTTTCCAATTTTCTTCATCACAAATGGTCAACCATACGGTCGAAAATTGGAATATGGCAGTTCCACCCAGGCGCCTAATGGCATAATTCGAATCAACATAGCGAGCCTGAGATGAACTACCAGCAAGAGAAAAGGATCATCGAGGAGTATTTCAAACTTAACTGGACGTATACGCCGGTTATGTATGAGAATAAAAACTACATCGGTGATTCGGATTGGGTGCGAATTTCGATTCAACACGGTGATTCGTTTCAAGCCACGATGGGAGATGATCCGGCTTTTAGGTTCATCGGCGTAGTCAACGTGCAGATATTTACGAAAACCGATACAGGTTCGGGTCGAGCTCTGGAATTGGTAGATTTCGTTGATGCACTATTTCGCAACCTGGTAATATCCACTATTCAGTTTAAGGTGCCACAGGTCAGAAAGGTGCCTTCGACTACCGAGTGGTTTCAGGTTAATGTGTCCACAGATTTCTACAGAGGATCCTGACAATGAGCTTCCAGCCTGGTACTTCCAATCGTACGGCCATCCGCATGGTTGCCGAAACGAACTTCAATCAAACTCCGGCTACTCCGGCCTTCAAGTCCGTTCGATACACCGGCGAGAGCGTCGCTTTTAATCGTCGAAGCGTCACTTCCAATGAAATTCGCGATGACCGAATGACTTCGGATCTCGTGGCAGTCGGCGCCGATGTGAGCGGCGACGTGAATATCGAACTTTCTTTCGATTCTTTCGATGATATCATCGCGGCCGCACTCTGCTCCTCCTGGGGTGCACCTGTGGGGGGTATCAGCACCATCAAGAATGGTGTGCAACTGAAGAGTTTCACTCTGCAGAAGCATTTCCAGGATTTGCAAATCCCGATTTTTCAGAATTTCTCGGGTTGCCGAGTAGGTGGCCTGACTCTGGATTTCCAGACCGCGCAGATTCTGACTGGCAAGTTCTCCATCATGGGCTGCCAGGCTGTCAACGGCACGGCTCAGATCGCAGGTGCCACCATCTCTAATCCAGGAGATGGCAATACCCCGATGAATGCTGTTACCAACCTTAGTCAGATCGAAAAAGATACTGGCAAGGTCACGGCGATCACGGTTACGGCTGGTGGTGCGGACTATACCTCTGGCACAGTGGCGGTGGCCATTACCGGCGGTGGCGGCACCGGAGCTACGGCCACCGCCACTGTGGTGGCCGGCGCGATCACTGAGATCATCATCACCAATCCAGGTACTGGGTACACCACGGCTCCTACCGTTAATATCACGGACTCGGGTATCGGTGCGGGCGCCACGGCCACGGCGGAAATCGGCGGTCCGATGGAGGCTAAGATCCGCAGCATGTCCATGGATCTCACTAACAATCTCCGAGGCCAGGAGGCTGTTGGCACGCTCGGCTACATCGGTATCGCGCTTGGTCGGTTGGAAATCACTGGCAATATCGAGCTCTACTTCGAAGATGCCAGTGAGTACACCACGTTCCTGAATAACGATGATTTCCGGTTCAGTTTCGTGGTACAAGATGTTGACGGCAATTACTACAAGTTCATCTTCCCTCGAGTCAAGTACGAAGAGGGCACCATCCTGTCTGGCGGTCTGGATCAGGACTTGATGGTTAGTGGCAAGTGGCGAGCGCTGTATGACGCTTCTACGGCTTGCATGATCCAGATCGACAAGAAGCCTGTGGTCTGATACTTGGACCAAAATCCGTTTTACAATCCATCACAGAGGTGACATATGAGTTTCGTATTTCCGGAGTCCCCAGTAAGCGCGTTGGACGACGGCGTTTGGACCGAATACCAGAATATTCGTGTCAAAATCGCCTACGCCACCAATGTCCGATTCATGCGGGCTAAGCAGCGATTGGAGCAGCCTTATCGACGTAAGATCGAGGCTGGCACTTTCGATCCGGCGGATCAACGGAAGCTCCTGTGCAAGGCTATGGCGGAAGCCATTCTCCTGGACTGGGAGAACGTCAAGAACGCCAATAAGCAGGACGTGCCCTATAGCAAGCAATCCGCTGAACAGGCGCTGCTTCTGGATGAAGCCTTCAGAGACTTCGTCATGTCCTTCTCTGTGGAACTCGGCAACTTCAAAGCCGATGAAGTTGAGCACGAGGGAAACTCCTAAGCCATTACATAAGCTGGTATGGAGAATGGGGGGATCAGACGGATTTCTTGTTAGAACTAAGGGATTCCGGCTTATCCCCCCGAGCTTTGGAAAATCGTCCAGTGGTATACGATTGGATGATGGAGTATTTGGAAGGATTTCAAATACTCAATAGCACTCGAAGAACTGGAATGGAAATCCAGCCAATTTCGCTAGTGGAAATCGAGTGCTATCTAAGGCTTTATGGATCCAGTGATCCAGCTAGATTTGTGGAATACATCCGGAAGATGGATGCCGCATATCTCAATGTAATGGCTAAAAAGAAACCGGTTAAACCAGAGCCTCAGGAACCCGAACCAAATGGCCGACAATCTACCCGTTCCGAGCGGCAGCGACGGCCAGCTAGTGGTCACAGTCGATAGCCGACAAGCAATTTCTAGCTTGTCGGCTATCGAAGCTCAGTTTATTCGAATGACCAATACGGTCAATTCGAGTATGGCCGGTACTACCTCGGCCATGAATCGGTTCATGAGCATGATCAAAATGGCCGGAACGGCCATAGCCGCATTTGCGTCTGTTAAGGTGATTCTCAACGGCGTTAAGGCGGCTTTCGAAAGCATCACGAATGTAGCTCAGAGTTTTGTCGGCCGAATGATTGAGGTTAACCGGATTTACGCCGGATTTATAGCCTCGATGACTGTGATTAAGGGGTCCGTCCAAGCGGCTGGAAAGGAATACAAATTTCTGTTGGACATGTCCAACAAGCTAGGCGTTGAGGTTGAAACGTCTATTACCCAATATCATCGACTTGCCGCGGCTCTCAAAAACGTAGATACCACCGGCGAACTGACTCGCCACATATTTAGCGGACTTTCACAAGCCGCTGTGGTGCTACATTCTAGAGGTCGTGATGTGACGCTGATTTTCGAAGCCGTTCAGCAGATGGCTTCTAAGGGCAAATTGTCTCTCGAAGAATTGCAAAGACAGCTTGGTAATACGCTGCCCGGCGCTGTGAGCTTGGCGGCTAGGGCCATGATGCAATCCCAGGAGTACATCAAGGAAGGTATTACTTCAACGGCGCAGGCCGAGCAGAAATTGCGTGATCAGATCAAGAAAGGCACGATCAACGTATACGAATTCCTGTTGCTCTTGAGTAACCAGCTCAAGACTGAATACAGTGCGGGCGTAGAATACGCCCAGACCCAGTTTGTAGCTAACTTCAATCGCATGAAGAATGCCGCCATGGAATTCTTCCGTGAAGTAGGAAGTTCTTCGGCTATGGACGGTTTGACTAAACTGGTTCAAAAAGTCACTGAGCTTTTCAATCAAGGCTCGGCAGAGGGAGCTTTTGGTCTTGGAACCGCCATAGGCGATATGTTCCAGAAAATTGCCGTTTGGGTAGGCCAGCTCGATTCTCAGAACATTAATGACTTCTTCCAGGCTGTCATTCTTTCTGTATCATCCGCCCAGATTGTCCTAGAATCTTTCTTTGATGTATTTACGAAATTTGGGGATCCTAGCCTGGAAACCCCGCTCACTAGTTTCGTAGGATTCGTAGCCAAGACTTTCGCGATATTTACCGACATTCTTAACGTAGCCGTAGGCGGCGTCATGATGGCGGTTTCCACTTTCAAGTGGGCGTTCCAGGCTATTCAGCAGGCTGGTGATGCCATTGTAGGCGCAGCTTTTTCGGCCGGTGAGAAGGTATGGTCCGTCATGCCTGATTCCGATCGAAAGTCTAAAGCAATGGCCAATATAAATGACTTCCGAGCTAGGGCCGCTCAACGCGACAAGGAGTACGATGCCAACGTAGCCTCCGGCAAGGCAGGTGCCGAGGCCTTCTTCATGGGCCCTGGTGAAGGCAATACAGCCTATGATCGAGTGTCCAAGCAGCTCGAAGCCTCTCGTACTGCGGTGGCGGCTTCCAGATTTGGCGTAAAGCCTTGGAGTTTGGGCGCGGCTCCGTGGGAAGCCCAGCAAAATTCCGGTAACGGTAGCATGTTGATAACTAGACCAGTGGCTTCGGATGCTTCTAGCGGATATATGAATCCGCTTAATGCCCTGGACCTCAATGCTATAATGGAAAGAGTTTTGGCTAACACCAACGCTCCGAATTCTGGCTCCCCTAAGCGTAAAGATAGAGAGGCCGAGAGAGCTTTGGCCAAGGCGGTTCGTGAGTATGAAAAGCTGGAAAATGCGGTTTCTCGTTGGAGAGGCGAGGCCGGCGTAACCGAAAAAGCTGAAGAGAAGCTTCGTAGAGCCGAAGAGCAGTTGACCGAAGCTGTGGGTAAGCGAGATCCGGTTACTGGCAAGCTTCTGATGACTGAGACCGAGCATCAGGAAATAATGGAGAAGCTGAGGCAACGTTATGAAGAAGCGCTGGATCCTATCGGCTTCGTTCTTCGTGCGTATGACAAAGAAACTACCGCACTCAAGTATGTCGGTGACGCCGCGAATGAATACTCCGAAATCCTGAAGCAGCAGGAGAAATGGCGCGAAGGTAATATCAAGTACACCGAAAAAGACATCGAGCAGTTGCGTGAAAAGATTAGACTGCAGTCTGAAGCTAATCGCATGCAACGGGCGATGGAGCAAGTTCTTGGCGATACGGTCTACGCTCAGCGCGATAAGAAGGATAAGTTGTCGGCCATTGAACAGTTGACTAATGGCTACACCGATCCATCCGGCAAGAAAACCCAGATCAGTAAAGGCCAGTCTGCCCAGCAAATTGTGGATTTCTTCGGTGAAGATAAGATGAAGGGCAGCGAAGAGTATTACGCCGCCCAGAAACAAGCCTATACAGATTACATCGCCCAAATTGAACAAGCCCGAGATGCTCATCTGATGAGTGAGCGCACGGCTAACGCCTTGATGTCTCAGGCCTGGGCCGAACAGTGGGCCAGTCGGGTTGCTCCGGCTGAGTCGGCTCTAGGCGCCATCAGTACTCTGATGATGAGCACCAACAAGGATGCATTCCGTGTTGGCCAGGCGGCCGCGATCGCTCAGGTAATTATTCAGCAATCCGTAGCTGCGATGAATGCCTGGTCCTCGGCTCAGGTTTACCCGCCACCCGCTGGACAGATTCTTGGTGGTATAGGTGTAGCCATGGCCGTGGCGCAAGGCGCTATGCAAATTAGCCGAATCCGCTCTCAGCAGCCTCCGTCGTTTAGAACCGGTGGTGAGTACATAGTCGGTGGCACCGGCGGCATTGATAGCCAGCTCGTACAGTTCCATGCTACGCCTGGTGAGAAGGTTACTATCAATACGCCTAGCCAGGCCGCTGCTCTAGAGGATATGCGAAAGGAAATGCAGCAAGGAAATCAGCCTAGAGTTCAGAACCTCAACCTGACTGTGGTACAGCAGGGTCGCCCAGATAATCGTACGCCTGAGCAAAATGCTAGAGAGATGCGTAAACAGGCGTATAAGATGGAGGTGTTCTAATGGCCCGCATTGACGCTGTACTGGATGAGGTGGTTGATTACGGCTTTAGTGGCGGCCCTAGATATAAGACCAATGTCGCTGAATATCCAAATGGATTTGAGGATCGTGATAGCGAGTGGAAATATCCAAAACACGAGTACTCCACTAGTTTCGGAAACATTAGCGATGATAGACGTGATGTCATCATAGCTAGTTTCCATGCTTGTAGAGGCCGTAAACACGCGATTAAATTCAAGGATTGGAATGACTTTGAGATATACGATCAAGTAATTCAAGTTATACCTAGTACCTCCAATCCAATCCAGCTATATAAGACATATGCTCCTTTTGGGCCAGCGTATGTCACTGTTCGACCCATTCAGGCTTTCAAATTCTGTAATATCATTGATTCATCCGGAAATCCGGTTCTTGGGGCTTTGGATACAGAAACCGGGCTATTCACGCCAGTTAATCCATGGGCTACCGAAGAATATCGTATACAATCCGCTGAGTTTTATGTGTGGGTTAGATTCGATGATGACTACAATGAGATGACGATTAACTCTTGGAGCGCTAATACCGCTCGAGTATCTCTTAAGGAAGATTCATTCGATTTTCTGCCTACGAATGTACCTGATAGTTGGGACGACTAAATGAAACGTGATATTCCCATTCAGTTGCTAGACACTTTTGCTAAGCCAGGCAAATCGACCTGTTTCCTGGTTAAAATCAAGAGTCTGTCTAATACTGATGTGTATGGGTTTACCACACTTGACGCGGCTATGCGTTTAAATGATGGTCGAGATGAGGTGCTGTATAGAGCCAGCAATATCCTAAAGCCGCAAAATATCCAGTCTAGCTGGAATATCGAGGATTCTGACAATACTGAATTGCATGGGTGGTTTGACGATATAATGGCTCAAACGGTATCGGCAGGTCTTCTAAATGGGGCTGAGATAACTATATACCGTGTAGCTTACAATCGACTCAGTCTAGGCGCCGAAATAGTCGGTTTTGGCACCGTAGGAAAAGCCGAATTTTCGGCTAGCAAACAAGGATCTCGTAAGGTCGAGTTTCGTGGGCTTAGCGATGCGCTTCGACGCAAGGTTAGTCCAGTATACTCCCTTACTTGCCGCAATGATTTCGGCGACGAACGTTGTGGCAAGCCATTTGTGTGGGAAACGGCTACTATATCCGCCGTTGACAATAATCTGATGGCTTTTACGGTTACTGGCCCAAGTCAAATTGATGACTATTATAGCTTTGGCGTAGTCAAGTTTGTAGATGGAAATAACGCCAACGTTGAAATGGAAATTGAAACTTGGAAGGCCGACGGCCAAATTAAGTTGAGTTTCGTAACCCCTTACGCTATCGAAAATGGTGTTCAAGTTATGCTTCGCAAGGATTGCGATAAGCTCGATATTACGTGTATTGAGGTGTATAACAACATCATTAATTTCAATGGCGAACACTTGACCCCTGTCCAAGACCAGTCTCTCATGGTGCCAGGCGCATACATCAAGTCGAATAATGCGATATGAATACCGTAGATAAAAATCGTATCATCGAACGAGCCCATTGGATTGCGGCTCAGCATGTGCCATTCGTGCATCAAGGCCGTAGTCTGGCCGGCATAGATTGTGTTGGAGCTCTGGCATGGATTCTTGAATATGCTGGAGAAATTCCGGCATACCCAAGAGACCCTGTAGGAGGTGAACTTGAGAGGGAACTTGAGAGAATCCTTGGTGCACCGATTTTGAGCTACAGTAAAGTCAATAAATTGTCTAACGCTTCAGTTCTCCAGCCATGCGACATAGTGTCAATGCAATATGCAGGACCTATTCGACATGTAGGAATTCTAGTTCCTCACCTGAGCATTCCAAACCAGTTGTCAATGGTGCATACTGACTCTGACGTAGGTCGGACGACGGAGTGCATTCTCGATGATTACTGGCTTCGTCGTATTATGAAGGTCTGGCGTATATGAGCGGATTGTTCGGCTCCACTACCATCAAGGGAACCAGAATAACCGACTTTGCACAGACTAGTGCAAATGTCGGTCAAAATATTCCCTTTCTATATGGTCGTGCGCCGGTCAATGGTAATGTGATATTTGCGGCTCTGCCACCTAAGGAAACTCGTAGTGTACAACGGCAAGGTAAAGGTGGCGTCAAGCAAGAAGTTTACACCTACTCCACCAGTTACGCAATAGCCTTCTGTAGAGGACCAATTCTTGGCTACTGGTGGATTAAGCGTAACGGTAAAGTAGTCTATTCACAAGATCCTAACGCGCCAATCGAAGATCAGGCTTATGCGGCTAAGTGGGCCGCTAAAGTTATGATGTATAATGGCACGATGGATCAGTTGCCAAATTCGACCATCGAGTCATATAAAGGAAGCGGTAGAGTATCGGCTTTTCGTGGCCTTAGCTACGTCGTACTTCCTAACGAAGACGTCACGGAAGGTGGCGGCGCGATCCCGAGTTACGAAGCGGTTCCGATTGCAGCTCCGGCCGAAGTGTGGATCACAAGCAAACCCTACGACCAATTCTGGGAAGACACGGCCTACGTATCTGCCGAGCCGCAATTCGTACTGCGGGACCTGATGGCGGCTGCTGATTTGCAGCCCGACGCTATCCAGCAAGGTGTGGCACCCGTTGGCGGGGCGCTGGTTTCGATATACAAGGACGCTTTAACCGAGAACGACCACATTCAGCAGGGTGTAACGCCTGTTGGCGGCTCGCTGCTGTTGGCGATTCAGTTCGGGGATGTGCAACCAGACGCTATCCAGCAGGGCGTAACGCCTGTTAGCGGTCGGCTGGTCGATATCCCTATTGGCAAACAAGAACCAGACGCTATCCAGCAGGGCGTAACGCCTGTTGGCGGTCAACTTTACTAGGAGCGACGTATGGAAAACGTGATTGCAGTTAGTGGTGTGGCCGCATCCGCTAGGTATTGGGCGGTCGTGCATGACGGGAAGGGGAACATTCTTCGACGCACGCATCCGGGTCCGAACAAGCTCACTAAAAAGTTGTTCAACGACCTAATGAACGGGGCAGCTTACTCCGCAGCACCTGTAGTTGGGGCCGGAAATACGGCAGCCACAGAATCTGACGTTACCTTGGTGTCGTATCTCGGCAAGGCTAATTCCGTCGAGATAGTGGCGGGTTCCTACCAGTATACGGACACCCCTGACGTAGACGGGCTTGTGTGGATGAAGCAGACTTACGTCGCCCACTATTTGCCGACGCGCCTTGGCTCAAGTCCTGTCAATATCTCTGAGGCAGGGCTTTCATCAACCAATATCAACTCCACCATAGACACGACGCCCATCTACAGCCGAGGGCTGCTGGTAGACGCCTTGGGAGACCCAACATCCATCTCCTACGACGCCAAAAATGAGTATCTGGACGTATATTGGGAGCTGACGCAATGGGTGCCGGTTGAGGTTTCCGGCACCGTCACCTTGAATATTCTAGGCACCAGCACAGTTCACGACTATGTGGTGCGCCCGAGCAATTGGAGGCAGCTGACCGATGTAGCAAACTACAATTGGATCATGCCAACTGCCGACGCAAATGGCATCAATATATGGAGGTTGGCATTTAACGTGAGTTCTAGTGGTTACAGCAACATCTCAGACACCTATGCCGCGTCAGGCCCACTCGGAGCGTTCACAGCGTTCCCCACAGCCACGGACGGTTGCTTTTACGCTACAGACTATCCCATTCAGGCTTTCGCCACGGACAAGCAACGCGACTGGGAAATCCAGTTCGGGCCAGCGGCGGGGAATGTTAGCGGAGGGATCGGAGCCTTGCATGTCGGGTCATCCGCCGGACCCACTTGGCAGATTTCACTCAGTCCTAAAATCGACAAGACAGCAACGCGAAACTTCAATTTCACCATTCGCTGTGTGATGGGCAACAAATGATTATCTCCGCGCCAATCTCAGCCTGTGGCGAATACAAGATCATTCGCCACACTGGGCACATTCGTGACGCGCAGGGTTCCATCGTTCGTCTTGGGCGGACGGTGGAGGAAACCCCTTGGTTTGACAACGAAATCACCAACTACGGTGGAGCCTTCTACGTTAACTCGGGAACTAACTTATTGCAGGCCGCGGTTTTGCGAGGACCTAAAGCCAGCGTCACGCTGGGCGAGTTGGTGTCTGCCTCAACTACCCGGCGCAATGACCCAGACCAGCACGGCAACGTAACGTGGCAAACGACCTGGAGATTCACTTCGACTTCGGTCGGAACAGGTATTGTGAGGCTGTCAGCAGCTTCAATCTTCGCATCCAGTAGCGTGCCGATTTGGGTTCCTCTAGGGTCGAGCGCCATCCCAGTCTATAGCGGCCGGGTTTCGACGGCTGACCTGGAGTCTTCTTTTGAGATGAATCTAGCTAACGAGAACATCGATGTGGTGTGGCGCTTCACTGAAGTTGTGAGGGCCGAGGTTCGAGGGTCGGCTCGCGTCACTAAAATCGCGCAAGTGGGCGTACTGGATTCTAATTTCTACGTTGGGTATACGCTTCGCCCCGCCAATTTCGGCAATGATGCGGATGCTGCAAAGGGCTGGAAGTCTATTACCGGGTCGGAGTTTCCTTCTGCGGCACCGACTGCATCACTGTGCCGCGTGGGAATGGGCACTATTGGCGCAACGCCTGAAACGGAACCTACGTTCACCGAGGTTGTGAGTGCAGAATCTGCCGGAGGCCAGATGGTTTACCTCGGGGCTCCAAAGAGCCGATGGAGGGCGTACGTTCCGGCCCGATTTTCTGTTGGCCCAACCTTACCTTCAGGTTACTTCAACGTCGTTCAGTTCATGGCAGGGCATACCGAATGGCAGTTGCAGCTCGACGAACCTGTTCTCAAGGATTCGTGGCAGCTGGATGTGGGCTTGATGCTCTCGATTTCGAACAGTCAATAACTGGGGGCAACCATGATTCCAGACAACACCCCCGCAGTGCCTTCGCACATCGGAGGATTCGAGGTCCCCGTCAAGACACTGTCGGTTGAGGACAAGTTCATCGACTGGGAGATGGGCGGCATCGCGTTGAACGACCCCTCAGAAGGCCTCCGCGTGCAGCTCTGGACCTTCAAGCTGGAGGTGGACGAGCTCACTGGCGACAGCACAGTGTCGGTTGAGGCGCCGAGCGTGCCGAAGGTGACGCTGTTCTCTGGCGTCGATGTCGCCGAGATCGCAGGCGCATTCGATCAGAACATGAACCCAGTCGTCGCCTACATGGAGAGCGGCTCACCCAAGCTGTGGTGGTGGGACCCGACCGCGAGCGCGATGGTGCACACCTCACTGCCGTCAGGCTGCTACGACCTGCGCGTGTCGTTGGACGACAAGCGACGGTTCAACGTCGTGAAATCTGACGTCATCCTGTCCTACGTTCGCGGCGGGTCAGCGTATTACCGTTACCAGCGCGATCGTTACCTTGTTGAGTACCTGCTGAGCGACAACATCGATCGTATCGTGTGCGCCGCCATGAATACTGAGTGGTGTTTCCAGTGGCGCACGCTGGGAACTGGTGACGGCGTCGGGGACAGCTTCAGCGAGCCGTTCCTCGGGGACATCGTGTTTGACCTGTGCAGGCAGGCAGGTTTGAAACCTGAGAATATTGACGTATCTGAACTCTATGATCCTATAACAGACCGAGTTCCAGGCCTGCTTGTGGATAGTGATGATGGACTTGACAAGCCGATTAAGTGGCTTATGGACATGTTCAACTTCACAAAGGTAGAGCATGGTAAAAAGCTACGCTTTATCAAGCGTGGTAGAGACATTGTAGCTCGAATTCCATATAACAAGCTTGTCGATAACTATCCAAAAACTCTGAAACGCACTGAGCGTGACAGAGCTAAATTGCCCAGAGTCGTCAACATAAATCACATAGACCCAGACGGTGGGTTTGCCAAGAATAAGCAAACGGCTAGTCGTCGTACCAATATGCCTATTGGTAACGGCATTCTCAACATCGATAGCCGAGTTGTATTGAAAGCCGACCAGGCCGCAAATGCTGCCTGGCGTAAAATTAAAACTCTGCACAATGAGATCGTGGATTATGAATTTTCCACTAGGCTGGAATACACCTATCTCACTCCTGGAGACGTCATTGAAGTAGAAGATTTCGATGGCACCTGGTATAGGATGCACATCACTGAACGCAACGAGGATGACGGAACCATAGCCTGGGAAGCCGAGGCCGATGGCGGTTATCTTGTCTATGATAATGCCTCACCTCCCGGTAAGGTTCTCGACCCTCCGGCCAGTACCACCCCCGGCATCGTAGGCGATACTATTCTGGAAATTCTCAACTATCCTGTTCAGAAAGACCAGGATGATGAGCTTGGATTGTACATAGCGGCCAGAGGTCAGAATGACGGATGGTCTGGATACACGCTATCTTATTCTCTCGATAGTGGCGTAACCTATGTGCCGGCCTATACGTCCCAGAAAACGGCTAATATTGGCGAAACGGTCACTTCCGTTACTGCCACGGGTACCTCCGTGGAAGTGCTGATGCCGTTCCCGCTTGAATCTGGCACGACCGCCCAGTTGGCCGCCGGATTTAATACCGCCTGTCTGGGCGATGAAGAGGTTCAATACGAAACCGCTACATTGCTAGACATGGTCGATGGAATGTATCACTACTCTCTCACCGGCCTGGTGCGAGGTGTACTGAATACTGTGGCTGAACCATGGGGCGCTGGAATTAGATTTGTAACTTTCGATTCGTCTGTGATATTCTTGCAATTGCAACGAGAATTCTTTGGAAAGGATATTTACTACAAGGCCACTTCGATAGGACAGCCAGATGATGAAGTGACCGCCGTTGCGTACCTGTTCGACCATGCAGAAAGTCAGACCGAGTGGCCTGTGAAGGATCTGCTCATAGTGGAGAACCCCGACGGCCCTGGCGTCAAGGTGACGTGGACGCCCAACCCGCGCCTCGGCACCTTCGGCACCGCGCCGTTCAATTCCAAGTATTTCGCAGGCTATCGCGTCAAGTTCAGCGATGGATATACTGTTGACACCACAAGCACGACGCTGACCTATGCGACCCCGCCGCTTGGCGGAACCGTGCAGGTTTGCCAGCTTAATCAAATCACTGGCGAAGGCCCGTTCGTTTCTGTTACCATACTCATCATCGGCTTCCGCGTGACTGAAGCCGGAGATAGGCGCATTACCGAAATCGGCGATTACCGCATCACGGAGTAACACATGGCAAACCTGAAACTATCCGATATTTACGCGACCAATCCTGCTGCTGCACTTGACGGCAGCGAGATGGTGGAGATGACGCAATCTGGTGCGACGGTTGCCGGAACGACCGCACAGGTGCGGGCCTACGTGCTCGCATCGCCAGAAAACGTGCAGACTGGAACCGCCTACACGCTGGTAATTGCGGATGCCTTCAAGCTGGTGACCATGAGCAACGCAGCGGCGAATACGCTAACAGTACCTCCGAACAGCTCCGTGACATTCCCCGTGGGGACGCGAATCGACATCGGGCAAGATGGGGCCGGCCAG
>ERZ795054.2584-NODE-2584-length-15079-cov-5.373003_pt1 | contig 15079 bp, 19 predicted proteins | sample MGYA00375138_ERZ795054 | MGnify/ENA primary metagenome ERZ795054 (study PRJEB30183, sample SAMN05720215) | anaerobic digester metagenome | isolation source: active sludge of municipal wastewater-treating anaerobic digesters | place: USA | collected 2014-12-23 ...
TCAATATCCATGATCTTCTGAAGGGCTTTTCCAAGTTTATCGCCCTTCTCAAAGTATATGTAAGGGAAAATTGTAAATCCATTATCGAAATCTAGTTGTACTGAATCTATTCCTGCTAATAGGAATAACCCTTCAAGAATTGTTTTTGCTTGTACATTTGTATATAACACAGATTCATTGAGGGGTTTATCCATTAAAGAGGTCATGAAATCTACACAATGAAATGTTGCCGTTTTTGCCTTTTCATCTATCTTTGGCATTCCACTAGTCAATCCAATGAACAGTGGAATCACCTCATTTCCAAAACCAGAATATAGTCGAACTGGTCTTGATGGTAGAATGTAATTGTCAATTTCAGAACCCTTTCCTGGTGTAAAATAGTCATCATGATTGTCAAGTACAATATCAGCCATAGCAAATGTGATTGCTGAAAGTATTTCATTTTGTCTTGTAATGTTTTGGTCTAGAATTCTGCTAGACAAATCTTTGTATTCGTATTTATCCCATTCTTGTACTACATCACCACTTGCACCAGGAATAAAATCTCCACCACCAATCACAGAAGTTCCAATGGTGAAGAAAGTTATCGCATCATCAAATTGTTTTTCAAAAGACATCCTGCATTGCCAAGCCAAAGGTCTCATGCTCTGGCGGGACCTAGCAAGGAATGTACTGCTTATAGTTTGCATTTTAGCTTATTGCGTGTTGTTCCTTAATTATCATTGTGAAGTTTTGAAGAACAGAGCCATTCCACTTGATGTTTTCCTCTGAAATTTCTATCTTCACAGGTCCATATATATTATACGCATTGAACTGCATGGTATGATAGGTTTCATTCTGATACTGTTCTGTATAAAGGGTTTGAATAGTTGCAAAATCATCTGCAGAAATATATTCCCAACCAATTTGCCATGATCTATTTAGATTGATAAAATCCGTGAACAATTCACCACCTAGTGTTCTTCTATCAGTTTCATTTGGTTCAGTAATCTTTTTGAATGTACTTGGTCTTGGTATTAGCCTTCCTCCAATTATTAAGGACATATCTTTTGTTGACATAGTTTTTTCTATCTAATATTAGAACCTCCTAGAGGTTGTAATCCTCTAGATTTCAAATCTTCATTCATTGCACTAAGCATATCTATGGAGATATCTCTAAGTTCACTTCTGGATCTTGCAATTATTCCACCATTGTTAATATTGACTACTGTTGGAGTTGCCGCAAGAGCACCGTTGCCATTGGCTATCGCAGATGCAGTTGTACGAGCCCCTGAGGTGAGCCCTGCACTGTTTTTGTTGGCTAAGTTCCCAATACTGTCATACATACCATTCGATAAGTCTGAGAGGGTACCAGAGCCTTTCTCGACCCAATCTACAAATGATGTGTTAATCACTGGCGTTACCGTAGCTTCTACTGCATCAGCCATTGAACCCATTGCATCTTTAACCATACCAACACTTTTCTCAATACCTTTTGCGATTCCAGCTCCTAGATTAAAACCAACCTCATGTTCCATGAGCTTTGATGGAGATGCAATTCCAAATAGTTTCTTAATAAATGACATGACATCACCTACCCAACTTGTAATCTTATCTTTTATCCATGTTCCTGCATCTTTGATTCCTTGCCATAGACCTTCCACAAGTTGACCACCTGCTTTAATCACTTCACCAATTCCGCTTACTAATGCACCTGCAATTGCTGCAATAATCTGAGGAATCATCACAATCAACTGTGGTATTGCTACCACTATGCCTTTTATTAACGCAATAATGATTTGAATCGCTGCTACTACAATCATTGGTAATGCTTGTATCAATGCAGCTACAATTTCAGAAAGTATTGTTGGAATGAATTGTATTAAATCAGGAATTGCTTCTATCAATCCATTGATTAACGCAACGATGATATCCAAACCTGCTTGTATGATCAGTGGCAAGTTCTTAATCAATGTAGATACTAGCAATAGAACTGTTTTTATTATTGTTGGTATAAGCGTAGGCAATGCAGTTACAATTCCGTTGATTAGTGCTAGGAACATATCAATTCCCGCTTGTAGTATTTGTGGCAATAATGTGATTATCGTATTTATCAAAGTAAATACCATTGACACCACAGTTGTTGCTATTGTTGGAAGTGCTGTAATGATCCCTGTTATCAAGCTTGTTAATATTTGCATTCCCATTGTTAGTATCTGTGGCAATATAGCAATTAGAGCTGTAATGAGTGAATTCACTATCGTTACTGCAGATTGAATTATTACTGGCAGGTTGTCCTGGATTCCCTTAATTAGATTTTGAATTATTAGGATTGCAACTTCTGCAAATTTAGGTGCAGCACTGGAGATCTTGGCAGCCATATCGGCAATTCCCGTTCCAAGTGCTGTAGCAAACCCTTCTATACCACCACTTTGGTATGCAGTAGTTAATGTACCAAGAAGATTGTTAATTGTAGGTAGAACATTATCCTTGATTGATGCTGTAACTCCACCTGCTAATACACCTGCTAACATTTTGAAGTTATCTTTTAATGTACTGATTTGACCATTTAGAGTTTTAGATTGCTTCTCCATTGATTGGTAATATCTACCGTTTTCAGAGGAAGCATATTGCATCGCACTAGTGATATCTTCAACACTAACCTTTCCCGCTTCATATTCTGCAGTAACTTTCTCCATTGATTTTCCTGTTTGATCTGCAATCGCCTGTAAAGGATTAAACCCTGCGTTGATCATCTGTTTAATATCCTGCATATTCACCTTACCAGCAGAAGACATTTGACCATAGGCAAGTGCTATTGATTGCATCTTTTCTGCTGACCCCTGTGCAATATCTCCAAAATTCATAGTAGCTTTTAAGGCATCATCTGCATTTAGACCATACTGCATAAGTGTTTGCGTAGTTTGTGCTAATCCTGCTAGTTCATATGGTGTTGAAGCACCAACTTTCTTTAATTTGTCAATGACTTCAGCTGCTTTTTCGGATGAACCAGTCATAACCTCAAAAGAGGTTTGTAATTGTTCGATTTCTGAATTGAACTTCGTTCCTACCGTCAAAACAGTTCCTGCAATAGCTGCTGCTGCTGCAACTGTAGCTAACATTGCTTTTCCAACTGTAGAAGCTATTGTTGTAGCACCTTTTCCAATGTCATCACCAAAAGACTTCCAACTTGCTGAAGCAGTTCCAATCTTTTTATTAAATTTTTTATCATCTAGATCTAAATCATAATAAATAGATCCTACTTTTTCACTCATTTTTTGAAACCATCTTTAAGTTTAGATAGGTTGTCATAATTGTCATCATCTTGTATTACATCCATAATATCACGAGAAGCTTGTTCATAGCTACTCATGACTTTCTTTGCATCGGCACTATCCATATGAGGTACTGAATTGACTGTAATCTCTTGCAACCTTTCTTCAGCAGAAAGACGATATGATTCATTTAGAAGTGTGAAGAATATAACGGCTTTTTCACTCATAACCGATGCGACTGTATACCCTTGATAGAATCTGAGGAATCGAGCTATTTCTTTAATCGGTTTGAAGCTATTTTTTTTTATCTGTTCCGATTGTTATGTTGTTTTTCTCTAACTCTTTCAAGTCATTCGGCACCGACATCTCAATCACAAGATTTATCAAAGCATATACTTGGTTTACTGTTAAAGAACTTCTTTCGCTCTTTTTCTTGAATAACCTATGTATGAAGCCTTTGAAACCAGGCTCTTTCATTACTGAAGCTAAGCCTGGAATCAATTTTAATAGTCCAGTTTGAAGATCTGAGAAAACAAGTTTGGCTTGATCATCGGTAAGATTGGTTGCATCCATGCCTTTGAATTTACTTGCTAACTCTTGCAAGTTAAACAATTCGTCTAGACTTGGAGGAAATATCTCTATTGTCCTGCCATTCATCTTAACAATTTTCGATTTACCTGTTAGAACATCTAAATCGAGATCAAACGCATTTTGATTGTTTCCCATTTGTTTTATTTTTTAATTAAACGCTTAAGAGATAGCTGAATCTCCAACTCTTCCAAGAAGTTGACCATCTGGTTGAGTAGTATCAACTAAACCTTCGAATGTTACTTCTAAGGTTCTTTGATCATCAATCTTGTAGCCTAATTCAATGTTTTCTACAGAAACTGCTTTCCATATATAAACATCTTCATTTCTATTTGAAGGAGTATTAGCTCTAGGATGCATTCTCAATTCTCCTGCTAATGTACTGAGCAATTTTCCTGCCTTAGTTCCAAATCCTGCTTTGCTATCAAGTGCCGTGTGAGCTGAAAGACCTTCAGGGATTGCAAGTGCAAGATTTACATTGCTTGGCTGTGCAAGAATAGCTTTAATCATTACCTTATGTCCTGTCAATGCCTTATCCAAAGGAGCTGATCCAAATTCATCGACTGTTAAATCTGCGAATTCTCTTTCAATTGTGAAAGTTACTCCACCCTTAGTATAACCTAAGCTTTGTTCACCTGTTCCATCATGGAGATCTAGATATAAATCTACATCACCGATTCTGATTTCTTGTGAGTTTTTACCCATTTTTTTAATATAAAAATTAAGATATTAAACTTGTTACTATAAATAATACACTAAGCTTTACTATTTTTCTACCCTCGCCATCTCGATCTTGGTCGTTTGGTTGGCTCATGGCTTTAGAGAAATAGATATGCCTACTATCTGTGTCATAATTTATTGCGTTATTAAGCAAATTGTAAATCTGCTGAGATTGGTCAAAGGCTTTTGCACTATCCCTATTTACAGACCAGAAATCTACAATATGTTGTTCAACTGGTGTATATGAATCTGGTTCTGGAGATACGGTTTCGATTCCGAATGTTCCATCGGTACCTTTGAGTAATTCTCCTACCTTTAGATTAGTATCTCCTGAGCCAAAAGTAAAGTCTGCTAGATTATCGGCTATATATTCACATATTTCATTTACAAAAGGTTTTATCATAGTCCTGTTTTAATCAATTGATTTGCTTGTTTTAGATATTCTATCCCTTTTTCAACAACTTGTTTAGCAGCGGCTCCTAGATAATGTGCACCAGTTCCTGGAGTTGAATAATTCTTGACAACATGACTTCCATCAAACCTTCTTCCTCTTTCCTGATATGCTGCATGAGCCGCATCAACGACAACACGATGTTTCAATGTCCCTTTTTTCTGATATTGTATTTCCTTAAATAACTCAGTGCTCTTGAGTGGAACTTTAGCTTTAGCAATTAGCTCAATATCTTTTCCCATTCTTCCTAGTGCTGAATCAAAGACCCTGACAGCAGTCGTTCCCATTTCTCTAATTCTATCTTCAAATAATATTTTTCCCATTATGATATTCCAATATCTGTAATCTTAAGATCACACTTAATAAATTGTACCTCAGTTTCTCCAAGCCTTCTAGCCTTAGTCAATCTTTCAATCTGGTAATATGTGCCATCAAAGAGAATTATGTTTCCTACATGCACACCAGAGCTGCTAGTGAACCATATTTGGGCATCAGCATCACTGATTTCTTGGTTCATTGTTCTTCGCATCGTAGAAATTTCTCTGAAGCGGCATTTGAGGACCGTACTTGCGGTATCCTGATAATCTCCATACTCATTTCGAGTAGGTGAGACTAGTTTACATTCATCTACCAAATATTCTTCTAACATTATATTAAAACTTCATCTTGAATATATTTGTTAAGAACCAACTGAGCCTGTGAATCATGTTCTATGATATCTGCGAACTGTCTACTATATCCTTCTATTGATTCCGACTTCATTCCTTCTTTAATATCTTTTCCAAACAATCTTGCAGTTAAGAATGTCGCTAACCATGCGATATCCTTAGGTACTGATGAACCTCTTGAGAATGTAGCACTAACAGCTACATTAGCAACTCCTCTTCTGAATTTTCCAACTCTCTTTTCTATCCATGTCTTCAGAGATTCGTTTCGTGGTCGTGCTTCATAGTCCTCATCCTTGGTAAATTCATGCAATGAAGTTTCATCTACATCAATCAATTCGACTTTTGTGATATCAGTACATGGATCTATCTCTAGAATTCTGCTTCCTCCATCATAATATCTGGTGCTTGGAGCAGTTGAATCACCAAAGGAGGTATGTATTTGATCGTTGATATAACCCTCAGCAGCTTCTGCTGCGTATGGTAGTATTACTATCTCATTCGCTGATAATGACCTACCTAAGAATGCTTCGATTAGGGCTTGTGATGTATATTCCATATATTTATATTATCACTTTATTTTTTAGATTTTTCCTTGGTGTCATTTTCATCTTTAGGAGCCTGGAAATCAAGAACAGTAACTTTCTTTCTGTTCTTAATAACACCAATCTTCTTTATACCTGATCTTGTTAGCTCAGGTTCAAGAATAGCTTGGTTTATTGTGTCTTCCCTAGAGATATCTTTTTGTACCCAAGATTTAGCTTTTTGAATCATATTTCATTATATGCAAAATAGAACAGGTGTGCAATGTATAACAAAAGGGAGCTATATTTCAAGCTCCCTTCGGTATTTATCTACAGTTAAGGTTTAGCTTACTGTTCCAGTTCCAATTACACAGAATGCTTCAGGGAACTTGATCATTGCTACCATTCTACAGACTGCTCTGAGAGCTGTCATATCCTGTGCATATAGATCAACTGTTGTACCATCTGCATCAACTACTGTTGCATCGGTTGAAGGTGTAAGAACAAGACCTTTCTTCACATATAGTCTTACTCTCTTCAAATCTCCGAATACTGCGTATCCTTCGTTTCCATCTCCTACCATATGAACATCAGGAAGAACATCAACTAACTCAACAGGTGTTCCCCATGGAGTTTGAGTTCCTGCTGCAGGTACCAACTGGTATCTACCTTCAGAATCTTTGCTCTTTCTAACGACATTCCATACAGTTCTATGCATGTAGTGCTTACCATTCTTCATAGATCTGGTTGGTACTGCTACCTCAGCGTTTAGAAGATCATCCCATACGATTGAGGTGATACTTGCACCAACTGTTTCAACTGCAACGCCATCTGTATGAAGGATTCCAGGATATGTAGCATCATCATCTGTGAATACTAGTTCATCAGCGATTCTTGCTCTTTCCTCTGCAAATCCATCAGCTACATCTGCCCAGAAATCTATAGCTGCATCTTCAACCAATTCATCAGTTGCTACTGCAATAGCAGCAAACTTTCTTAATTCAACCAATACCTGTTGTATGACAAGCTTTGTACCAGTTTTCTTAGCACCCTGGTTAGTCTCATACATAACGACATTGCTACCTCTCTTGTTGGTTTTGATTGCATTTCTAGTTGTAGATCTTACATCTGCATCTGTGAATGCGACACCATACATTGCAGAAAGTTTCTCAACATCTGCTTCAAATTCAGGATCCATTACAATGTACCCACCATCACCATTGACTTCTGTATTTGCATATCCTGCTTTTCCGATTACAAAGTCATTATATTCCTTAAGTAAGGATTTGTTACCATTGACCAAAGCCATTGCAGCTTTCATCAATCTCAATTCCTTAGCTTCATCAGCAATAGGATTATCACTAATCTTATTCTCAGGATCATCGCTCTTTACTGCTTTGTTTACAGTTTTCTCAACTTCTTCCATTTTCTTATCAACAGCTGTATTGATATTCTCCGTTATTACTGGAGTTAATGCTTCAACAACTGCACCAGAGATTGCTTTTAATGCATTCTCTTCTATTGTAATTTCTTTAGGGTCCATTTTTATATATATTTAATTAAGTATTAGCTGATTACTCAAGCTCACCACCGTTTTTCTCAGCAATTTTTATAACGATGATTTGTTTTTGTTTGACCTCTATGGGTTCTTGTTTATCATTCTCTTTGGTGGAGACTTCCTTTGGGGAATCTTCCAAAGCTGAAAGCAGAGCTTTTAAGCTTCCAATATGATTCTGTATTTCATTCTCGGGCATATTCTTGAATTTGTCAATAAGGGATTTGTGCACAAAGGTATCATACTGCTTCTGGAAGTCTTCAAACCTGATTCCTAGAGATTTAGCAGTAACCAATGCATCAGGATGTGCACCTACAGGAACAACACTTAATTCGAGCATTTCCATCTTCTTGATTATCGTGTAATCTTCATTCCATTCCTTCACCATACCACCAATTGATACAGCACTGATTGTTCCTCTTAATATCATCTTGTAAACAGTATCAGCGAAATCATAGATATCATAGTCTAGCTTTAATCTTGCCATTAGATTTCCGTTTGATTTCCATAACTTCACAATCTGACCAATTGGAAGACCAGAATATTCATGAGCCCAAAGCACAACAGGATTTCTTTTAATTTGTGATATATCAATCCCTTCCATTATGATTTGTTCTCCATGTCTATCAAGACCTGAGTTACTCACAATGACTTCTACCTCTCCATATGATAATCCTTTTTGTACTGTTACATCTGCTGATTTAACAAGATCTGCAACACTTTTCTCAAGTTCAGGAACAGCCGAAACTGTGAATGAACTCGTTAGTTTGATTGTAACATTAGTCTTCTTTTTCACTTTTTTAATCTTAAAAATTATTTTGAAGGAGAAATCTCCCTTTTTTCCTCAACTACTTTAATGTTATCTTCTTCCTTTTCTGGTGTCAATGAAAGTGATTCTTGTGTGTAGAAACGAACCCGTACAACCCTTTTACATGAGCCACATTTCACTTCCAGATTAGCCAGTTCTGCTTTGAATAATAGTCTTTTGCAAATTGGGCAGTAAACAGATTTCATTTTAAGCAGGTAATAATTTACAGTTACAATTTGGATGCAAGTCTCCATAGCTTACATCTTCATAGTCCGCTATGAACTCACTCCCATCACTTAATGATACACTTCCTCCTTTAGGAATGAAAGGCTTTCCTATCTCGACTATGGTCCCTGCCATAGCCTTACAGAAATCACAAGCACTATCGAATGCATACCATTTCATCTTTCTCACGCCAGATTGGATATATGATTGTGCTGATCCATAGTTCACTGCTTTATGAGATTCTGTTTCAGCAATTCTTTTTGCTCTGAAACCTTTAGCATCCTCGTATATACTTTCGATTCGCTTTGTTAGTTGTTCTGTATCTTCACCTGCAGCCAATCCCTGAGCCATTTGCTGTTGAATTTTGATTGCAGTTTGTTCATCAAAAGATTTGAGTTGTCTCTCTGTAGATGCGAATATATAATCTCGTGCTGCTTGATCAGATACGAATTTCACATCGGGCTTTCCTAGGAATTCGACACCTTTTACACCAGACTTTTCGTAAGCACCAAAGAGTAGGGCGACTAATTTCTCAAGAAGCAATTCAATATCTCCTTTGTCATTAACCTCATCAACAAGCTGATCTATGAACTTATTAACAGTATCTTTAGGCAATACAGACTTTCCACCAGTCGCAGATTGCAGTAGTTCTATTACACGCTTCTTCTGATCATCTAAATATGGTGCTAAAGTCTTTTTATATGGCGATATCAATCTCAATCTTAGTTTCTCGAGGATATTTACATATCTAACCGTTCCATCATCTGCTTTCTTTATTTTTTTTTTATTATCCACAGAGTTATGCACATGTCCACATTCACATTCTTCAGATTGCTTCTTATCTGTGTCCATTCTAATAACAATCTTTTGAGGTTGTGTTTCGTTACTAGCCGCAGGTGGCTCATCTATAGCAATATCACTGAAAGGAACATACAAACTATCTCCACCCTTTACAGGCTTGTCGCCGTCCATAGCTCTAACTTCGTTGATTGTCTTCCATTTATTTACTGCAGCCTGTTGATATTGCAGTTTCTTTGCATCATCTTGAGGAACTTGAGATACATGCTCTACATAAACGGTTTTATCATTGTAAATTCTTCTAATAGCTAATCTAATGGCATCATCTAGCTTGATTTGTTTAGGATCTGTTACTCTCTTTGCAAAATTGTATTCTAAAGCTTCAACATTGGACCTACCAAGACCAGATGAATCAGCGTCTCCAAGTAAAGCCTTGGGAACCTTGAATATTCCTCTAACTCTTGAATCTGTAATACCTTTTAGACTTGCCATATCAATATCAGCTATTGATAGACCAACCTTCTGGAATGATGCATCTGTATTTCTGATGATTAGTGTCTTTCCTACATTCTGAAGACCTGAGTTTGCTTCACGCCATTGCTTTTTGATTTTATTGAATGTTTCTTTTCCAATCTTACCGTTTAGAGATAGAACACCACTTGGTGAAGCCTGGTTCTCCATGAAGTTCTTCTGGAATTCAGATGTACTATTTTCAGTTTGAACATAAAGCAATCCTGCTTCTACAGCACTAAGCCCATGATCGGGGTCTATTGGATTGAATGTCTTGAAATGAATGACCTCGTATAGTTCGAGAGGTACTTTCACTTCCGATGACTTGTTGAATACATAGCCAATTGTTTTACCATTCTTATCCTTGGCAGTATCTACTAGATCAGGTCGCATCATGTATATCTCCTTGGGCTTGTGTGATAGTTCTCCAACAGCTAAATACCAATATGAATCTCCTGTTAGCTCTAGATATGATTGTGTGGCTTCCATGAGGTCGTACTGGCTCATATCTGGATTTGGGTTCTCCATTACCGTCTTGAACCCATGATCTATGTATACTTTTTCTCCTTTTGGATTTTTTCGATAGAATAGGGGTTCATACTTTGCGACATCGGTTGCAATTACTGAAACACAAGAGTATACAAGGTTCTTATACAGCTTCAATAGCTTGAACTTCGATATCTTCCCATTTACCGTACTAATCCATGTTGAAAAACTATCTACAGAGGTATCAAATGCTTTTGCGATACCACTCAGGGCTTTTTGTAGTATATTCATATTTTTGCTTACTAAATAATTTCAAAGTCATCTTCCTCAACTGATTCCTTAGGATCTGCAAATGTTAATGCTGCAGAATCAGCGGCATCAGGTGATGTAACATCTATTCCAAGTTCCTTCATTAGTTTTTTAAGTTCTTCTTTTGGTTGTATCTGGAACTTCTTCTCACTATTCTCTTTATAGTTTATCACTAGCAGTTCGTAAAATCTATCATCTTTAACAATCTTTCCACCATTCTTAAGCCATAGGTACAATTGATAATACATATATGCTCTCATATTCAAGTATCTATCTGTTTCCCCTTTAGGTGCTGATGATCCAAACATTACTTTGTTAATATCCCTATCTCTTTCCGTTAGTCTATCTCCAACACCCTGACCTAAACCACCACAGTCAATAGAAACATCTTCGTTCTCTATATTGTATAGGTCCATATAATTTTCCACAATAGGTACTTGCTGCATGGTATCTGCTATTTTGTTTTCTGCTAGTAACCTCATCACTTTTGGATATCTAATTGTGAATACACTTCTATCGCTTCCACCACCTGCAATATCCACACCAAGCCTTGGAAATCCTTCAGGTATTTTCTTGATCACATTGCCGTCATCATCTTTGATTTCTTTGGTGCAATATATATCCTGGTATTCCTGCTCGGTAATAAATGAACTTTCTAGTAACTTATCGCTTATTAGTTTTCTGAATCCGTTGGTTACTAAATCATCACTCTCAGGGAATTTACATTCATACAGTACATCGAAAAACGGCATCTCTTTCATCTCTTCAATAAAGTCAAGTGTGAATCTTCCTTCTTTAAGTGCTTGGTTATAATCAATGAATATCTTGTTATACCTTATTGATTGCCATGTCTTCATGAAGTGGTTTCTAAAGAATGGGTTTCCAATCTTCAATAAAAATGAATCTGGATGACCACCTAACATTCTCATGATCATAGCCTGTAAGTCATCTGGTATTAGTGAAGCTTCATCTTCTACAACATTCCTAGCTCCTTCACCAGTTACAACTTCCTTAACTCTCTTTCTGTTTTGGGACGATGCGGTTAATGTCTTTATTTCTCCACCATCCAACCAGGTGATTCTATCCTGGCTTTTCTCATGCTTCAATCGCTCAAGTTTAGGAACTGAAAGTGGATCTATTTGTCTTTCAAGCGATGGATGATCGAAGATATGCCTTATTGCCTTACTCATAATGATATCTGTTTTTTTCTGCTGTCCTGCGACTATGGTCCAGGGTTCTTTGAATGTGATTGACCTTAGGTCTATTGCCATTGCGACAACTTCAGATTTTCCATACTGTGATGGAGTGATAATCTGATTCCTTTGATATCGCTTCAATAGAATTGTGTTGAAGATATCAGCCTGACCATCTTTAAGGTCGAATGGTTCTCCATCATCATCTTTGAAGAACAACCTACACAGCTCCTTGGCTACTGTCCTCTCCTGTGCTTGGTTGTGTACCATCTCCTGAATCGCTTCCGTTGTTTTCTTTTGTATTATTTCCATGATTTAATGATTCAACTAAACTTCTAACATTCTTTAGTGTTTCGGTTCCTATGTCATTAGTTACTTTAGATTCCTCTACAAAATTATCTACTGCTTGGAGCCATAGTTTTATTCTAGGTGCATCTTGATCCTTTACAATACCATCTAGTAAACATTGCATTACATTCTTAGTTAACTTCTTTGCCCATGTTCTCCAGTCAATATCCTCGTATTCAACAGGTGGTTTCTTCACATTCCACTCCTCACTTAGTGTAGATGGAGATATCCCGAATTTCTCTGCAAATTGTCCTTGGGTTTTTATCTCTATCAATTCGAGAAGCTCTTCATCATCTATGCCTAGTTCTTCCGCATAAGTTCGACCTAGACGCTTCATCGTGCTAGGGAGTGATTTCCATATTAGATACAATCTGTATTCTCTTGGTTTTTTCGGATTTATTAGGGTATCTGACATATATCAAAAAGAGTAGGGTAGAATAGGGCACTCCCCTACTACATCCCCACTACATTCAAAAATAAAGTAGTGCTAGAGGGGGTGTATCAATTCGGCGAAGTTTAGACTTCAGACTTATACATCCCCCTCGTACAGCTACATGAATCGAATGACTGAATAACTTAAATCAGTTACTCTTTCATCCTTGAGCAAAACAACGCCCCTTTGAATCTTGGTTCTAGGTAGTTCAATGATATTCTCACCGACTAATGTTCCTACCTCTTTGGTTAAGGTTATATAGATAGTTCTCCATCTTACCTTCCCCCAAAATACATAGCATAACGGATATCTTTTCCCCCTGAATGGTATTCCATTGATAGCTATGTCTAGTATCTCTGGTTTGAGCTTCGAATAGTTATTCAATTCAGTAAGGTATCTGTAGTCTATGTTTCGATCCTCCTTCTTCGGCAGCAGTTTCATTGCTTCCTCCATGTAGGTTATAAAGAGCAGTAATCTTATGGTGCAACTCGTTTGCACTTCCCGTCTTCATATTCATATCTTACCACAACTGTCGTATCTTTTTCTGGATATAATGTACCTGTAGGAATCATATGTCCAACCCTTACAGACCAATCAACAAAATGCACATATCCCTTTCTCCTTAAATCTAACCCAAAGTTCACATCTGGACCGAAGTCACTAGCATAAAATTCAGAACTCACAAATGCTTCTCTTTCAACAATGAAACAATAGAATCCCGTAGCATCTACTCTGGAGTACATTTGATTTGATACATATGGAATCGTTTCAAGCGATTTTATTTCTTCGGTCTTTGGAGCCCACTTCCCATCATTAGCAATCCAAGCTCCTATCATTCGATACCCCCATCTACCTACTTGAACACCAGATACGATTCCTACCTTAATCCCTGAGTTCTTTACTGATTTGAATGTGTTGTAGGATGCAAATAGATTAGCAAAATCATCGTAATTAGTTAAAGTATCATCTTCAATACAAAATACAAGATCACTATCCTCGGGAATATGCTTCTTTGCTAAATTAAAGACATCAGCGATTCTTCTCCTGCGTTGTGCAATATTGTTTTCTGAGACTGGTGGTAAATCTGTTTTAATAACACCTATTAGCTTGTATTTACTATTCACAGAATGTTCTTTTATTGCTTCTGCAATATTTGATTCGTTCACCAGTGGACTATCAGCAATAACTAGAATATCAACATCACAACCCATCATATTCATTACTGAAATTTGATGCATCATAATTTCGATATTCTTAGCCCTTGAAATTGGCAAGAGTATAGTTGTTTTCATTTGTTTATTTTCTTAATTTAGATTGTACCGCATTTAGTATATTAGTATATTCTGGCAATTTGTAGGCTTCATTTCCAATAATGTAATCATCGAATCTTCTTCCATCTGTATCTCGCATATTCTCAACACAGAGATATTTTATTTCCTTCCCGCCTTTTCTATGCAGCATCTGATCAAAGAACGATTTCAGGCTACCTATATATGCTATTTTCTTTTTGTTCTCTGGTTTCATTTTATATCATCGAAGAATTTATAATAGTTTTCTCTTTGATTTTTCCATGAGTACATCTCAGCAATAGAATCTGCATTTGAGTTCGCTGTCTTCATGAATTCAGGATTTTCAAATTGATTTATAACTCTAATCAAATCTTGCACATCTGCTTCATATACATCTACTTTTGCGTGGAATTCAAATTCTCCCTGCCTTGTAGCATTAACAAGCCATTCAGAAGGAAGCTTAGCATTGTTTGGGGATATATTAGTCATAATCACTGGCATTCCTGCAGATAATGCTTCCTGCATTGGCAAACACAGTCCACCATACCTTCTAGGAAGCACGAGAACATCTCCTCTGGCATACATATCCTGGTAATTAGGAATATCTGCGATTATCTCCATGTTCAATGAAGTTCTTAATCTATTCAATTCATCCTTTACTGGCTGAAAGTATTCTCTTGCTCTTGAATCAGTAGGTACTTGATAATATACAACATATCTGAATTTATTTCCCAACCTTTCCGCAGCAGCCAAGAATGAAAGTGTTCCGTTCCTATCCATGAATGCAGGTCTCCCGATTACGTGCACTAGTGTTTTGCATTCGCTTATTTCTCTAAATGGGATTTTATCTCTGTTGATTGGGACTGGAAGCTCTTTGACCGGTGCCTTGCCCATTCCTTCAACTCTATCCATATTCCATGGTG
>ERZ795054.2585-NODE-2585-length-15078-cov-6.049990_pt1 | contig 15078 bp, 14 predicted proteins | sample MGYA00375138_ERZ795054 | MGnify/ENA primary metagenome ERZ795054 (study PRJEB30183, sample SAMN05720215) | anaerobic digester metagenome | isolation source: active sludge of municipal wastewater-treating anaerobic digesters | place: USA | collected 2014-12-23 ...
GAGAGGGGCGGGGCGGAGGGCGCCGGATAGGAGACGAGGCGCTCCGCGTGCCCTCCCGCCTCGAGCGACAGGGGAACCGGCCTGCTCTCGGCCCCGTAGGCGCGGCCGGCCAGGCGGGAGGCCAGGAAGGAACTGGCCCTTCCCGCCTCGACCGCGACGGGTTCCTCGCCCCGGGCGGCGAAGAGTCTCGAAGCCGCTTCGGCCTCGAAGAGACTCGCGGGCCGGGCCTCGCCGTCCTCGGTCCTCAGCGTCCCCTCGATCCTAGCAAGCTCGACGCGCCGCCAGCGCCTCGCGCCGGCCTCGGAGAGGATGGCCTCCACGAGGGCCGCGGCGGCCGCGCCTTCCCCCTCCGAGTCCGCCGCCGTGAACTCGACGCCGTTCGGGCACATGCGGCGCGCCACGGCCTCGTCCCGCTCGTTCAGGGCCATCACCGAGCCCAGCGAGGCCGCCGCAACCGCGACCAGGACGGAGCCGAAGGCGAGGAGCCTGGCGTTCCTCCTCGACCGGAAGGCGACCTGCGCGGCGGCCACCATGAGGGCGGGATCGCGGGGCCGTCCGCCTTCCCTGAAGCGGCCGACGAGCCGCGGCGCCAGGGCCTCGAAGACGAGGAAGCTGCCGGCTATCGTCCCGAGGAGGACGGGGATCATGAGGCGCTCGGCCGTCGGCCCTTCGGCCAGGGCCGCGCCGGAGTAGGAGAGGCCAAGGAGGAGGGCGCCGAGCGGCGCCAAGGCCCGGCCGGCTCCCCAGGATCGGCCGGTCCGCCCGGTCCGCTCCGCGCCCCTGGGGCCCGCTCCGTATTCGGTCTCCCGCTCGGACTTGAAGAGGCCCAGGACGCTCGTCCGCGACAGGTCCCAGGCGCCGCGCGCCGTCGCGGCCGTCCATTGGGCCAGGCAGGCGAGGCCGGCCGCGGCCGCCGAGGCGGGGCCGAACTCCAGGGACATCGGAGTCCTGCCTTTCATGAGGGCGCCCAGGCAGAGGCCGAAGAAGCGCGAGAAGAGGGCCGCGAGGCCAAGCCCGGCGGCGAGGGCCAGGGCCGCCGCGGCGGCGAACTCCAGGGAGAGCAAGAGGACGACGGCGTCCTTCCTCATGCCGAGGAGGAGGAGGGAGGCGAGCTCGCGCTTCCGTCGCTTGAGGTAATGGCCTGCGTAGAACCATCCCGAGAGGGCCACGAAGAAGGCCATCACGAGGGAGGCGGAGAGGAAGAGTAGCCTGACCGTCTCCCGGGTCTCCACGATGCCGGCAAAGGCCGGGGAGCCGCCGGCGGCGGCGAAGACGGCGATGGCCATGGCGGAGACGGCCGTGGAGGCGGCGAGGAGGGCCGAGTCCCTCGTCCTGCGCCCGGCGGAGGCGGCGAGGAGGCCGAAGGCGGTCACGCGCCGCCGCCTTCCATCGCGGCCTGCGCCTCCATGACGCGGTCGAAGAACTCGCGGCGCCCCCCCGTCCGCCTGAGCTCGGAGAAGACCCTACCGTCGCGGAGGAAGACGGCCCTCTTCGCCCAGCTCGCCGCGAAGGGGTCGTGCGTCACCATGAGGACCGCGTTCCCCAAGGACGCGTTGAGCGACGCGTAGCACTCCATGAGGGCGCGGCCCGATTTGGAGTCCAGGGCCCCCGTGGGCTCGTCGGCGAGGAGGAGGGCGGGGCCGCAGGCCAGGGCCCTCGCGGAGGCGGCGCGCTGGCGCTGGCCGCCCGAGACCTCGCAAGGGTAGCGGCCCAGGGCCTCGGAGATTCCCAGGCGCTCCGCCATGGCCGCCACGCGGCCCTCGATCTCCCCGCCGGGGGCGCGGTCCAGGGCCAGGGGCAGGGCGATGTTCTCGCCGAGGGTCATCGTGTCGATCAGGGCCGAGTCCTGGAAGACGTAGCCGAGGTTCCGCCTCCGGAAGGCGGCCAGGCCGGAGCCGCGGAGGCCCCGGGGATCCCGCGAGCCGAAGAGGATCTCCCCGGAGTCCGGCTCGTCGATCAGGGCGACCAGGTTGAGGAGAGTCGTCTTCCCCGAGCCCGAGGGCCCCATCACCGCGACGAACTCCCCCGCCTCCACGCTGAGCGAGATGGAGTCGAGGGCCTTCCGGGCGGCTCCCCCCGTCCTCGCCGCGTAGGTCTTGGTAAGGCCGCGAACCTCGAGCAACGCCATCCTTCTTGACTCCTTTCGCGGAACAGTATGGGCTTCCGGGGGCTCGCGATCCATCGAAACGGCTTACGCCAAGGCCCTTCTCCCTTACGGCGCCGTAAGGTCGTCCCGCGCGTTCAGGGCGAGGGGGAGGACGAGCCGCAGGACGGCGCCGCCCGGACCCTCCCGTCCGCTCCCGAGCTCCAGGACGGCGCCGAGCCTCCGCGCGGCCTCCGCCGCGAGGTGGAGGCCGTAGCCCGAGGAGGCGGGCAGCTCCGCGCCGGAGGCGCCGGCGGCCCGGCCGGCGCTCCCCGTGGCCGAGGGCTCGAAGGCCCTGGAGGCGTCCTCAGGGTCGAAGCCCGGACCGTCGTCGCCTATCTCGATGGTCCCGAGCCGTCCCGAGGCCCGCATCGCGACGCTCACCCTGGAGCGGGCGTACTTGGCCGCGTTGGAGACGGCCTGGTCCAGGATGAAGGCGAGCCAGGAGGGATCGGTCTCGGCCGTGAAGCTCCCCTCGATGTCGACCCCGATGCCGCGGGCGATGAGGAGGCGCCGGTGCTTGCGCAGAGAGGCGCGAGCCGCCTGGGCCGCGTCGCAGGGGCGGAAGATGGAGCCGCGCTCGAAGTCGTCGAGCCGCAGGCGGCCGAGAGTCCGGTCGAGGATGCCGTCCAGCTCGTCGATCTCGAGCCTGAGCTCCGAGGGCTTGAGGCTCTCGCCTTCCCGCTCGGCCCTCTCGGCCATGAGACTCAAGGCCGTCGCCGGCGTCTTCAGGGCATGGACGGAGGCCAGGAAGGCCTCGAAGTCGGCCTTCGACCTCTCCTCGCGCTTCGCGGCCTCGCGCCGCGCCTCCCGCCTGGCCGCCTCGGCCAAGTCCCGCCAGGCCTCCTCGGCCGCGCCTTGAGCGGCGGGCAGGGCCGCCTCGAGGGGAGCGGCCGTCGCCGCCTCGAGCCGCTTCCGCTGGCCAAGGATCCGCGCGGCCTTCCAGGCGAGGAAGGCCGCCGCCGCGACCGACTCGACCGCGACCACATAGAGGACATCGCTGGGCAGGGCCCGGTTCGCGCGGTCCAGGACCATCACGGCGACGGCGAAGCCTCCCTGGAAGGCGAGGGCCAGGGCCAAGGGGACCAGGTCCCTCGCGGCCGCGCGGATTGCGCGGCCGTTTTCGGCGGCGGCCCGGCCTTTGCTTGCGGCGACTCGGCCTTTGCTTGCGGCGGCTCGTCCCGCCTCGTCCGCGGCCTGGCCCGCGGCTTGGCCCGCGGCTTGGCCTGCGGCGCGGCCGGGCCGCCCGCCAGCCGCGTCCGATCCAGCCCTGTCCCTCACTTGAGCCGGTATCCCGCGCCGCGCAGGGTCTCGATCCTGTCCTTGGCGCCGATCTCGTCCAGGGCGGACTTGAGCCGCGACATGTTGACGGTAAGGGTGTTGTCGTCGACGAAGGCGTCCTCGCTCCACAGCGCGTCCTGGAGCTCGTCGCGGGACACGACGCGGCCGCCGCGCTCCAGGAGCCGCCTCAGGAGGAGGGCCTCGTTGCGCGTGAGCGCCACCGACTTCCCCTCCAGGCTCGCCCGCGAGCCCTCCCGATCCAGGACGAGGCCCTCCCTCTCGAGGAGCGTCGTGGCCTCGGCCGCCCAGGAGTAGGCCCTGCGGAGCAGGGCCTTCACCCTCGCCACCAGGACCTCGACGTCGAAGGGCTTCGTGAGCCAGTCGTCGCCGCCTCCGGCCAGGCCGCGCACGGCGTCGGCCGGATGGGAGCGGGCGCTCAGGAAGAGGATCGGGGCCTTGGAGACCTCGCGGATCCGAGCGCACCACTCGTAGCCGTCCAGGCGGGGCAGGCCCACGTCCAGGATGACGAGATGGGGCTGGGAGCGCGCGAATTCGGCGGCCACGTCGCCCTCCGGAGAGGGCGCGCTGACCTCGAAGCCCCACTTCGCTAGGGCCTCGGAGGAGAGGGCCCGTACGGCGGGATCGTCCTCGACTATCATGATCTTGAAGATGGCCATCGGAGGACAATCCTGCCACAAGGCGCCCGCGATTTCCAGGCCTCCCTCTACGCGACGGCGCGGTCCGGATCTCGCGCCTTGAATTCCGCGGCCGGGATTGCGCCATGAAGCGCCAAGGTGCGATGATGCGTCATCATGGATATCACGATCCTCGGCGTCGGCGGCTTCGACAATGTCGGACTTCCCTTCAACTCCTTCCTGGTGGACGGGCGCCTCCTCGTGGAGACGCCTCCCGACATCCTCCAGTCGCTCAGGCGGGAAGGGGTAGATCCCCGGTCGATAGAGGCTGTCTTCGTCTCGCACACCCACGGCGACCACGTCTTCGGCGCGCCCTTCCTCCTCTTCCAGCTCTGGCGGGCGCGGGAAGCCTCTGCCGGGCCCCTGAGGATCATCGGGCCCCGGGACCTCCGCGCGACGATCCTGAGGCTCGCCGCCCTCGCGATACGCGACGACCATCCCTATGTCCGCTGGATCGAGGAGAGCTGCTCCTTCCAGGTCGCTGAGGCGGGCTCCCGGCTCGAGGTCCTGGGCTACGAAGCCCGCTTCTACAAGATGTTCCACGAGAAGGAGACCTGCGGCCTCGGCCTCTCCCAGGGCGGCCGACTCAGGCTGCAGTACCTGCCCGACACGCGCTGGGACGAGGGGCTCAAGGCCTATTTCGCGGAGGGCGCGGACCTCGTCCTCTGCGACGTCAACGGGACCGGCGGCAACCGGGAGGTGCACATGAGCCTCGAGGAGCTCGAGTCGAACCTCGCCGGGATCATTCCCGAAGGGACGAGGATACTCGGCACCCATCTCGCGGACGCGATCGCGAGCAGCTCGAGCCTCGTCGGCATCGCCGAGCCGGGCCAGAGGCTGCGGCTGCTGGACCGGGCCGGGGAGCCGCGATCGTAGACCTCGCCCCCGCCTTGACGGTAGTATCGCCCGTAGATGCTCCTCATTTATCCGCCCGGGGCGCGGGCAGCCGAGCCGCCCCTCGGGATAGCCAGGCTAGCGGGCTACCTCCGCGAGAAGGGCCGCCCCGCCCGCTGCCTTGACCTGGGCCTGGAGGGCATCCTGTACCTCCTGGGCGAGGCGGCCGAGGGGACTGGTTCGGCCGGCGCGGCCGAGAAACCCGGAGCCGATGAGCCGGCCGGAAGGCCCGGAGTCGCGGGGCCGGCGGGCGACCCCGGAGCCTGGACGAGAGGCGCGCTTCGCCGGCGGATCCGCAACCTCGCGGCCCTGCGGGATCCCGCCACCTACTTGAGCTTCGACCGCTACACCCGGGCCGTCCTCGACCTGAACCGCGCGCTCAAGGCCGTCTCGGCCCCCTATGGCGCCGAGGCCGGACTCGCCGACTACCGCGAGCTCTCGCGCTCCCCCTTGCGGAGATCCGACTTCGTCGCCGCGGCCCGCGAGCCGGAGTCGAGTCCCTTCTACCCCCTCTTCCGCCGGCGGCTCCAGGCCGAGCTCTCGGGCAGCCCCGGCGAGGAGGTGGGGATCTCCGTCTGCTTCCTCTCCCAGGCCCTGCCGGCCTTCGCGATAGCCGGCCTAGTCCGCGCCCTCGCGCCCAAGGCCAGGATCATCCTGGGCGGCGGCCTCGTCGGCTCCTGGCTGGCCCAGGGGAGCCTTGAGCCCCGGGACCGCTTCGAGGGCTTCGTCGACGCCCTGGTCGCGGGCAAGGGCGAGGAGGAGCTCGGCCGCCTCCTCGGCCTGGGGGGCGAATCGACGGAAAGCGGCGGCGTAGCGGAGGGCGGCGGCGCGGCGGAAAGCGGCGGCGCGGCGGAAGGCGGCACCTCCTGGTCCCTGCCCGACTTCTCCGGATTCGAGGACTTGCGCTACCTCTCCCCGGCCAAGGTGATTCCGTACAACTTTTCCTCGGGCTGCCCCTGGCGGAGGTGCAGCTTCTGCCCTGAGAAGGCGGAAGGCTGGCCCTACGCCGGCATCGCGGCTGAGGCCGCCCGCCGGGAGCTCGCCTCCCTCGCGGAGCTCCACCGGCCCGGGCTCCTCCACTTCACCGACAACGAGATCTCCCCCCTCCACCTCCGCGCCCTCGCGGAGAGCCCGCCGGGGGCGCCCTGGTACGGCTTCGCCCGCTTCACGCCCCTTCTCGCCGATCCGGGATTCTGCGCCCGCCTCGCGGCCGCGGGCTGCCGCATGCTCCAGCTGGGACTCGAGTCGGGGGACCAGGCGGTCCTCGACGCCCTGGGCAAGGGCACGAGGCTCGAGGAGATCGACAGGGCCCTCGAGGCCTTGGCCGGGGCCGGCGTCGGCGTCTACCTCTACGTCCTCTTCGGCACGCCGGCGGAGGACCGCGACGCGGCCTTGCGCACGCGGGATTTCGTGGCCGCGCGCGCGGAGCGGATAGACTTCCTCAACGTCGCCGTCTTCAACATGCCCGCCTCGAGCCCCGAGGCCAGGGCCTATCCCTCGCGGTCTTTCTACGAGGGAGAGCTCTCGCTCTACAGCGAGTTCAGCCATCCGCGCGGCTGGAACCGCGGCGAGGTCCGCGCCTTCCTGGCCGAGGACTTCGAGGCGTCGCCCGGGATCAAGTCCATCCTGAGGCGGAACCCTCCCGTGTTCACGTCCAGCCACGCTCCCTTTTTTCTCCGAGGAGGCAAGGAATGAGTCATGCGATCCAGGGCGACGGCTACGAGACTCCCGAGGGGATTCCCAGGCGGGCTTCGGAGCTCCTCTCCCTCGGCACGAGATGGAGCCCCTACTTCCAGTTCTTCGGGGTCATGTTCCGGGAGCGGGCCCTCGCGCTCCGCGGCCTCTACGACGACGAGGCCTGGGCGGAGAGCTCGCTCGAGATCCTGGAGCGGCTCGAGGGCTGCGGGGCGCGCTTCTCGATCTCGGGGCTCTCCCGGCTCTCCTCCTTCGAGGGGCCGGCGGTGATCGTGTCCAACCACATGAGCACCCTGGAGACCCTGATCCTCCCCGGCCTCGTCGCGCCGCGCAAGCCCTGCACCTTCGTCGTGAAGGTCGAGCTCCTCCATGGGCCGATCTGGGGGCCTATCATGCGCTCCCGCGATCCCATAGCCGTGACGAGGAAGGACGCGAGGCGCGACCTGGAGACCGTCCTCGGAGAGGGCCGGCGCCTCCTCTCCTCCGGCCGCAGCGTCGTCGTCTTCCCGCAGGCGACCAGGAGGGACGTCTTCTCCCGCGCGGAGTTCAACAGCATCGGGGCCAAGCTCGCCTCGCGGGCGGGCGTGCCCCTCCTCCCCGTGGCCGTGAAGACCGACTACTGGGGCAACTCCCCGCTCTTCCGCGGCTTCGGCCCCGTGCGCCGGGACCGCCGCGTCCACATCGAGTTCGGCGAGCCGATGCCCGTCTCCGGACGGGGCAAGGCCGAGCACGAGGCCTCGGTGGACTTCATCGAGTCGCGGCTGCGCGCCTGGGGAGCTCCGATAGCGGAAACTTGAGCCGCGCTGTCGCGGAGGACTAGGCTCGGCGAGGCGCGGCGCGCCGCTCCATCAGTCGCCGTCCGCCGTACCGTCGCAGGACCCGCCTCGGCTCTGGTCGCGGGACCGGTCGCCGCGCTCCAGGTAGCGCGGGGAGCCGTTCGCCGCCGCCCTCTCCACCTGGACTGCCTGCATCGCCGCGAAGGCCGCAAGGAGCCTGCCCTTGTCGGGGTACTCGTCGAGGCCCGCGGCCTCCAGGGCCAGGAGGAGCTCGTGCGTCGCCTCCAGGGTCGAGAGGCAGTAGTCGGCTGGCTGGCGCTTGATGACCCAGCGGCTCTTCTCCCGGGGCGTGAACGCGAGGCGGGGCAGCCGCATGAGGCCGGGGCTGGCGCGGACGACGCTTCTCGCGCAGGACCAGGTGGAGTCGATGAGGAAGACCACGAGCCGCCTTCCGCCGAGCTCGGCCTTCGGAAAGCCGCCCTCCGTGATGTCCATCGCGCCCTTGCCCGGGTAGAGGAGGACGGGGTAGTTCCCGGGATCGTCGACGAGCTCGCGGACGCGCGGGTGGCCGTCGAAGGCGATGCCCTGGAGGATCTCGCTGTTCGCGAGGTTGAGGCAGGTGAGCCTGCCCGTCGTGCACTTCTCGCGCTTCCACTCCATGGGGTGCATGAGGAGGACGATCCTCGTCCTCGTCTCCATGGGCGGCTTCGCGGGGCAGAGGCAGAGCTCCTTGGGGCGGCGGCAGCGGTAGCAGTATTCCCTCGGCATGGCCACGGCCCCGCGCTAGGCGAGGTACTCCTCGTTCACCCGCGACATGGAGGCGAAGAGGTTCCTCTTCTGCTCGCTCGAGCCCCCGGTGAGCTCGGCTATCTTGCGCCTGACTTCCTTCCGCCGCGAGGCGCCGTCGAAGCCGCAGGTGCAGGTCACGCCCGCGAAGCCCTTTTCCCGGGCGAAGGCCACGACCTGCCTCTCCTCGCAGAGGGCGAGGGGTCGGATCACCGAGAGGTGGTATTTCCTGTAGCGGACGACGGGCGGCATCGTGGAGAACTCGCCCTTGTGGAGCATGTTCATGAGGAGGGTCTCCACGATGTCGTCCAGGTGATGGCCCAGGGCTATCTTCGTGAAGCCCCGCTCCAGGGCGTAGCGGATGAGCTCCGTGCGGCGCTGGGTGGAGCACCAATAGCAGTTCATCTTCTCGCCTGCCTTGATCCTCTCGCGGACGGGCACGAAGACCTTGTCGTAGGGCACGCCCCACTCGCCGAAAAGCGACTCGAGGGCGGAGAGGTCCTGGGGCTCGCCCACGTCGGTCTCGATCCTCAAAGCCAGGATCTCGAATCGGGCCGGCCACCAGCGGCACTTGGAGGCGAGGTCGTAGGCGAGGGCCGTCGAGTCCTTGCCGCCTGAGGCGCCTATGAGTATGCGGTCGCCCTCCTCGATCATCCCGTAGCGGCGCAGGGCCACTTCGGAGAGCTTCGCGATCGTCGTCTCGGCGTTCTTCACGCGAGGGATGGTAGCCCGCGCGGGGCCGGCGCTTCAAGCGGCGGGCTTGGAGGCGCCGGCCCCAGGACTGCCCGCGGGGCCGGCGCTTCAAGCGGCGGTCTAGGCGGCGCCGCTCCCGGGGCTGGCCTCGGCGGCTTGCGCCGGCCGGGGCGCGACGAGCTTCCTCAGGACCAGGGGCGAGGCGAGGGCGACAAGGAGGCCGGCGAGGAGGAAGGGGAAGGCGGGGAAGACGGCCTTCCACAGATAGCCGCCCAGGGCCGGGGCGAAGAAGGAGAAGAGGCCGAGGGAGGTGCCGAGGAAGCCGAAGGCGAGGCCGCGGAGCCGCTCGGGCACGGCCTTGCTCGCGAGGGACTGCATGGCCGGCTGGAAGGCCGCGCCGGCGAGGCCCGAGAGGAGGAAGGACAGGGCGTAGGCGGGGAGGGAGCGGCCGAGCCAGAGGACGACGGAGGAGAGGGCCCAGAGGAGGCAGCCGGCGGCTATGGGCAGGCGCTCGCCGCGGCGGTCGGCGAAGCTTCCGAGGGGGATCATCGCGAGGGCCATCACGAGGGCGGAGAGGCCCTGGAGGAGGCCGATGCGCGACTCGGCGACGAGGCCGATCTCCTTGAGGTAGAGGGGAAGGATGTCGCTGGAGAGCTTGCCGGCGAAGTCGAGGGTGCCGTCCACGGCCAGGAGCCAGGCGAAGAGGCCGCCGGCGGCGACGAGGCCCCAGATCGCCTTGAGGCCGGCGCGGAAGCCCTGATGGGCCCCGCCCGCGGCCTCGGCGCCGCCAGGGCCCGGCTTGGCGGCCACCATCTTGGCCATCGCGACCCGGATGGCCGTCGCGATCCAGTACAGGCCCGCGGAGATCCAGGCCAAGGCCTGGTAGGAGAGGCGCTCGGCGACGAGGCCGCCGAGGGGAGGCCCCGCGATGCCGACGACCATGAAGACCGATTGCACGACGGCGAAGACCTTTCCGCGCTCGCCCTCTTCGGCCTGCTCCGCGACGAAGGCGTCGAAGGAGGGGGCGACGAGGGCGGCCGTGATCGAGCCGACGGCGTTGGCCGCGAGGAACCAGGGCAGGGGATGGCCGGTGAAGGGGGCCGCGAGGGTGCCGATCCAGGAGACCGCCCCCGCCGCGGAGCCTATGGCGATGCTCCTTAAGCGGCCAAGGCGGTCCGAGATCCAGCCGCCGGCTATCTGGAAGAGGAGGGGGAATACGGCCGAAAGGGTGAAGTAGAAGCCTATCGTCTGCACCGGGAAGCCGAAGCTCCGGAGGTAGATCGCGAAGAAGGGGAAGAACATCATCCCGCCCAGGTTGGCGAGGATCATCGCGAAGAGGAACAGGGAGAGGGTGGGGGTGAACACGGAAAGACGGCCCTTGTGGGCCGCGCGCGGACCGCTCATGTTTTTACCTGCCGTCGTGGACGCCGGGCGGCCTTGAGTCCGCCTTGGGACCGGCGGCCGCCAAGGGCCGTCGATCCCGAGGCGAGATTCCCGGAAAGGCTACTTGGCCGCTCCGAGGATGGACTCCTTGCAGGCCTTGGAGACGGTCATCTTCACCGCGGTCTTCGCGGGGATCTTGATCGCCTCGCCCGTGGCGGGGTTCCTGCCCATGCGGGCCTTGCGCTTGTTGAGCTTGAGGATGCCGATGCCGGGGATCGTGAACTTCTTGTTCTTCTTCGTCTCCTTGTAGGCGAGCTCGGCGAAGGACTCGAGGACGGCGGCGATCTGCTTCTTCGTGAGCTCGTTCTTCTCGGCGAGCTGGGCGATGATCTGGGCCTTGGTGAGGGCCTTGGGAGCGGCGGCTGCTGGCATGTTCTACTCCTTGGAGAGTTTTGCTCAATAATAGCGCGATACTTGGAGCGCCGCAAGAGAGATATGCAGAATAGGGCCCTGGCAGGGCTCGGAATCGGAGCGGGCTCCGGTCCTTGCGCGGCCTTCGGCCCCTTCGCTATAATCCTGGGGCCTGGCCGCCCCGAGCGGCCGGAGCATCCCGATCCGGAGGACGCATATGAACGCCGCACTCGAGACGCTGAAAGAACGCGGGTTCCTCCAGCAGTGCACCGACCTGGAGGGGCTCTCCAAGCTCATGGATTCCGGCCCGGTGACCTTCTACGTGGGATGCGATCCGACGGGCCCCTCCCTGCACATCGGCCACATGGTGCCCTTCTTCGCCCTGCGCCACCTCCACGAGGCCGGCCACCACGGCATCGCCCTCATCGGCGCCGGCACCGCGCGCATCGGGGACCCCTCGGGGAAGAGCGAGATGCGCAAGATGCTGAGCTACGAGCAGCTCGACGCCAACGCCGACTCGATCCGCGCCCAGCTCGACCGCTTCGTCGGCTTCGACGGCGTGACCGCCTACACCGAGAACAACAAGGACTGGCTCGCGAGCCTCAACTACATCGACTTCCTGCGCGACATCGGGCGGCACTTCTCCGTGAACCGCATGCTCTCCTTCGAGGCCTACCGGATGCGGATGGAGACGGGCCTCTCCTTCATCGAGTTCAACTACCAGCTCCTCCAGAGCTACGACTTCCTCCAGCTCTACAAGCGGAACGGCTGCACCCTCCAGATCGGCGGCGACGACCAGTGGGGCAACATCGTCGCGGGCATCGAGCTCATCCGCCGCGTCGAGGGCGCGGAGTGCTTCGGCCTCACCTTCCCCCTCGTCACCACCGCCGACGGGAAGAAGATGGGGAAGACGGAGAAGGGCGCCCTCTTCCTGGACCCCGCCCAGACCAGCCCCTACGACTTCTTCCAGTACTGGCGCAACGTCTGCGACGCCGACGTGGAGCGCTTCCTCCTCATGTTCACCTTCCTCCCCGCCGCCGAGTGCCGCGAGCTCGGCCGGGCCAAGGACGCGGGGATCAACAAGTCGAAGGAGCGCCTGGCCTGGGAGATCACCGCCCTCATCCACGGCAAGGAGGAGGCGGACAAGGCCCTGGCCGCGGCCAAGGCCGCCTTCGGCGCGGCCTCGGGCGGCGACGTCACCCAGGTGCCCTCCAAGGGCATCGCGAGGGCCGACCTGGATAAGGGCGTCGGCGTCCTTGACCTCTTCGTCTACGCGGGGCTGGCCCCCTCCAAGAGCGAGGCCAGGCGCCTCGTCCAGCAGGGCGGCGCCGTCGTCAACGAGAGGAAGATCGAGGACGAGAAGGCGAGCGTCGACTCCGGCTGGCTCGACTCGGAGGGAGCCCTCATGCTCCGCGCCGGGAAGAAGCGCTTCTTCAGGCTCGTCGCGGAGTAGGGCGGGGCCGGCGCCGGAGGCGAGTCCGGACCCGCGGCCGCGCGGATCCGGGTCCTTTCCCGCCGGCGCCGCGGCTCCCGCTGGCTGCGAGGCTCGCGCCGGCGCGGAAAGCCCCCCGCAGGCGGCGCCCCACGTCAGGAATCGGTTAATCCCGACGATTTCCTTGTCCCCCGCTTGCTTATCCGGGCGGGAAGTGGTATTGTTTCTACATGGATATCGCATCGCTGTCCATGCATATCGCCGAGGATCGTTTAGCCGACCAAGTCGGGGCCAAAGTTCTTTCCATGGCCCTAAAGACTCAGGAAGGCGCGGGAGCCACGCTCCTGACCACCCTTGCGAGCACCGAGACAGCCTCCGATCCGGCCCTGGGTTCCCGACTGGACGCCTGGGCTTAGCACCGAAGTTGAGAGAGAAAAGCCGCCGGATGGGCGGCTTTTTGCATTTCTGGGCCTTCCGTCTCCGCCGAACCCGCTCCCGCGCCCTCCCCGATGACAATGCGCATGCCCGGGGCTCCGCGGCGGGGCCCTCCCCGCGCCATATTGATCCAGGCTCCTTCGCGCGCTACAGTTCCGGTACCGCATATCGCGAAAGGAGCGTGCCGTGCTCAAGCTTGAGCGGGTCGTGAAGACCTACGAGACGGTGCGGGCGGTGGACGGGCTGTCCTTCGAGGCCCGGCCCGGCGAGATCTTCGGCCTCATCGGACCGAACGGCGCCGGGAAGTCGACCACCATCCGCATGATCATGAATGTCATCTCCCCCGACTCGGGCTCCATCCGTTTCGACGGGGAGGCCTTCTCCGAGGCCATGAAGCGGAGGATCGGCTACCTGCCGGAGGAGCGGGGCCTGCACAAGAAGTCCAAGGTCGAGGAGATCCTGGTCTACCTCGCCTCCCTCAAGGGAGTCGACCGGGCGACGGCCCGCGTCCAGGCCTCGGCCTGGCTCGAGCGCTTCGACCTCGCGGACTGGAAGGGACGCAAGGTCGAGGAGCTCTCCAAGGGCATGGCCCAGAAAGTGCAGTTCATCGGCTCGGTCATCCACGACCCCGACCTCGTGCTCTTCGACGAGCCTTTCTCCGGGCTCGACCCCCTGTCGCAGGACCTCTTCCTCAAGACCGTGCTCGAGCTCAAGGGAAGAGGCAAGACCGTGATCTTCTCCACCCACGTGATGGAGCACGCGGAGCGGCTCTGCGACCGCCTCCTCCTCGTGCGGAAGGGAAAGGAGCTCGTCTCCGGCTCCGTGTCCGCGATCAAGGAGCGCCACGGGAAAAAGGCCGTCCAGATCGAGTTCGACGGCGACGCCTCCTTCGTGGAGAGCCTGCCTTTCGTCGAGTCGGTCCGATCCTTCCCCAGGTGGATCGAGGTCTCCCTGCGGGGCGCGGCCGGTCCCGACGAGCTCCTGTCGGCCGTCGCGGGCCGCCTCTCCGTGCGGCGCTTCGAGGTCATGGCCCCGTCGCTGCATTCCATCTTCGTGAGCCTGGTCGGGGGCGGCGAAGGCGCCGTCGCCGAAGGCACCGGCAGCGAGGACGGAGCCGACGGCGGGCCCGCCGAAGAAGCGCAGGCCGCCAGGGAGGCCAGCCGTGCCTAAGATCGTAGCCATCCTCCGCCACGAGTTCAGGCTCGCCGCGGCCAACAAGGCCTACGTCGTCCTCACCATCTTGGGGCCCTTCCTCATCCTCGCGATCACGATCCTTCCGGGCCTTCTCTCGATGAGCCCAGCGGCCTCCTCGGGCGGCGCGCCCGTCGCCGTGGCGGTGGAGGCGGCCTCCGGTTCCGGCCCAGGCGCCTCGGCCCTCTCCGCCCTCGCGTCGGCGGCGGAAAAGCTGGGCAGGAAGCTGGTCAAGGTCGAGGCGGGGGCCGAGGCTCTCGCGGCGGCCAAGGCCGGGGTCTCGCAAGGCGGCTACGCGGCGCTCATCCTCCTGCCCTCAAGCTGGGAGGACTCCGGCGCGACGGTCTTCACGAAGACGGGCACCGAGGCCGTCCTCTACGGCGCGGTCGAGGCCGCCTTGGGAGAAGCGGCCCGGGAGATCCGCGCCAGGCGGAGCGGCGTCGATCCCGCCCTCGCCAGGGAGCTCTCCCGCGGCGTCGCTCTCTCCGTCGTGAAGCTGGGAAAGGACGCCGCGGAGGAGGAGAGCGGCGACCAGGAGTTCATGACGACCCTCTTCACGGTGATGAGCTTCGTGATGCTCCTCTACATGACGACCCTCCTCTACGGCCAGCTCATCGGCCGCTCGGTGGTGCAGGAGAAGACCTCCAAGACCGTGGAGATCATGCTCTCCAGCGTCTCGGCCCGGGAGCTCATGTTCGGGAAGATCCTCGGCCTCGGCCTCGCCGGCCTCCTCCAGTACGGGGTCTGGGCGGGCATAGCCGTCCTCCTGTCCACGTTCGCGGCGCCGGCCCTCGGCCTCTCCGCGCCCGCGGCCGTCTCCCCCGCCAACCTGGGCTGGCTCGTCCTCTTCTTCGTTCTCGCCTTCTTCCTCTATGCCTCGGGCTACGCCGCCATCGGCGCCGCGGCCGAGGACGAGCACGACCTGGGCCAGCTGGCCTGGCCCCTCCTCGTCTTCCTCATCGTCCCCCTCGTGATGATCTCCTCCTTCGTCATGAATCCCGACTCGAGCCTGTCGGTGGCGCTCTCCCTCTTCCCCATGACGAGCCCCATCGTGATGCTCGTCCGGATCCTCGTCTCTCCGCCGCCGGCCTGGCAGGTGGCGCTCAGCCTGGGCGTCCTCCTCGCCTCCATCTACGCGATGGCCTCGGGCGCGGCGAGGATCTTCAGGGTGGGCATCCTGATGACGGGAAAGCGGCGCAAGCTCAAAGAGATCCTGCGCTGGGCGAGGGCGCGCTAGCCTAAAGCGGCGCCGCTCCGCTTCCG
>ERZ795054.2587-NODE-2587-length-15069-cov-6.607566_pt1 | contig 15069 bp, 14 predicted proteins | sample MGYA00375138_ERZ795054 | MGnify/ENA primary metagenome ERZ795054 (study PRJEB30183, sample SAMN05720215) | anaerobic digester metagenome | isolation source: active sludge of municipal wastewater-treating anaerobic digesters | place: USA | collected 2014-12-23 ...
ATAAGGATATTATTCGCTTAAAAAAAGGCGAGCCGTTGGATTATGTGATTGGCTGGCTGCCTTTTTTAAATTGCAAGATTGATTTGTCGCTTCAGCCGCTTATTCCGCGGCCGGAAACGGAATATTGGACGGAGAAGGCGATTGCGGTCATTTCCGCAGTTGGGCGGCGAGTAAAAATCGCCGACATTTTCAGCGGCTCGGGCTGCATCGGCATCGCGGTCTTAAAAAACGCAAAAAACAGCCAGGTTGATTTTTTTGAATTGGATAAAAAGCTGATTAAACAGATAAAATTGAATCTTCAACTCAATAAAATTCCAGTCAGCCGCTATCGTATTATTCGGGGTGATGCCACTAAAAAATTAAAAAATCAATACGATTTTATCCTGGCTAATCCGCCTTATCTTGCTACCAACCGTAAAGCCAAGGTTCAGGCATCGGTTCTTAAATATGAGCCGCGGCAAGCGCTTTTTTCCGGTCCGGACGGACTTTTTTACATTAAAAAGATTCTGCAGTTGGCTCAATCGCGGTTTCGGCCGAAGGGCCAGCTTTGGCTGGAATTTGATTCTTTTCAGAGAAAATCCATAGAGGATTTATTGAAAAAATTTAAATATCAAAAATGGAATTTTTATCAAGACCAATATCGGCGCTGGCGCTATGTTCAGATTTGAGCTATAATAATATTGATGAAGCAATTATTCCGAATTAAAAAATCCCCCAATTTCTGGCGTTATCTCGTCTATATTTGGACGATTATTTTTTATGCGGCGGTTATCTATGATTTTATCGTCGGCAATGGCCTTTCCGCTTTACTTGGCCCTTTGGCAGTCATTTATATTGCTATTCTGGCAATTTATGCCAGTGATAAGGAATTTGAACGCTGGAACGATTTGCATAGCAGTCGTCATCCGGGTGAAATGTTCGTGGCTGGCTGGTCATTATTAATAATCATTTTATTATTAGGGGAATTTATTTTTCAGAAAGCCTATGATATTCCCGATGTGCTGATTTATACCTATATTACGGTTTTAAGCATTTTAGCCATTACCAGAAAATCGCGCTCCCTTTATGAACAAAAGAAAGATGTGGATGATTCACAGGGGAAATTGATGGTTTAGTCGTTTCCAGCTGTTTGGGCGGATGGGCAGTCGCTTTGAGCGGCTGCCTGTTTTATTTTTCAGTGTTATAATTTAAATAATGTATAGAGGAATTGCAACATTTACTTTGGATGACGGCCGTTGTCCCAAATGGCTTTTTGAGCGAATGGTCAAATTAGGCCGGGAAATAACCGAGGTTTTAATTGCGGAATACGGTCCGGACGAATTTATCCGCCGGATTGCCGACCCAGTTTGGTTCCAATCTTTGGGCACGGTTTTGGCTTTTGATTGGAATGCCTCTGGCTTGACTACGATTTTAACCGCTGCCCTGAAAGAGGCGATTCGCGGTCAGGAAAAAGACCTCGGAGTTTTTATTTGCGGCGGTAAGGGCAAAACATCGTTAAAAACTCCAGATGAAATAAAAAATTGGGGAGAAAAAATAAATTTGGCGCCGCGCAAAGCCGACAATCTTATTTATAATTCCAAAATGGCCGCCAAAGTGGACAGTTCTTTGGTGCAGGACGGTTTTCAGATATATCATCACGCCTTTTTCTTTTCCAAAAACGGCGCCTGGTCAGTGGTCCAGCAGGGGATGAACACGAACGAGCAAACCGCCCGGCGCTACCACTGGTTTTCGGAAAATATCAAGGATTTGGTTTGCGAGCCGCATGCGGCCATTGCTTCCGATAAATTTCAGAAGAAGATTCTCAATTTAGTTTCTAAAAACAGCGCGAGCACTCGTCAGGTTTCCGTGGAATTGACTCAAGCCGGCTACCATCCTTTAATCAGGGACATTAATTTAATCCGTAAATACGCTTCGCCCTTATCGCAAACAGTTTCAATGAAACTCGGCCAGCAGCAGTTAACGCTTTTGAATTTGGAAAATAAGGAGTTTGATTTTCACCCGGTGGTGACGGAGAATTTTTCTAAAAGCAAATATTTGGAGAAAATTCTTTCCAAAGTCGTTGAAGAAAAGCCCCAAAGTTATGAAAAACTTTTGGCTATTTCCGGCGTGGGGCCGAAAACAATGCGGGCTTTGGCTTTGGTTTCGGAAGTGATTTACGGCGCCAAGGCCTCACATGAAGATCCGGCGCGTTACAGTTTCGCCTTGGGCGGAAAAGATGCGACGCCATATCCGGTTGATCGGCCGACTTATGATAAAGTTATTGAAATTTTAAAAGAAGCGGTGAATAGGACACATTGGCAAATCATTGATAAGAACAAGGCCATCCGGCGCTTGGAAAAACGTATTTGACATTCTAATTTGGTTATTTAAACTAAAAGCAGCAGTTCTTTTATAAGGAGGAGAATAATGAGAAAAGTTAAATGGGATGATTTGACGGAGGGTCAGGAGCAGCTTTTGGTGTCAGCCCGTATGTGTCGGGACCGTGCTTATGCGCCGTATTCCAAGTACAAAGTCGGCGCCGCCGTGAAAGACGAAAACGGAAGAATATTTTCCGGTTGCAATGTGGAACTCGTCACCTTGTCACGTACCACTCATGCCGAGGGCAATGCCATTGACACTATGATTGCCAATGGTGGAAGAAAAATCACGGCTTTGGCTTGCGTGGACAATGACGGTGGCGCGCCTTGCGGAGAATGCCGGCAGCGCATCTGGGAATTCTGTCACGGCAATCCCGATGTGCCTATCATCGGAGCGGATATCGATTTGAAGAATATCCAGATTTTCACCATCGGCGAGCTCTATCCGTATTCTTTCGGCCCCGAAGCGCTCGGCATCGATCCTTCCAAATACTGATATCAAAACAAACAAGAACTCAAGAGCCCCGGCGGGCTCTTTTGCTTTGTTGATTTTCACCATAAATATCCTTATAATGAAAATTGCAGTCGTTATTTATTTTCCAAAAATTATGAGAAAATCCCTCGCTATTTCTATTATTTTAGCTGCCGGCTTTTTGCCGTTTTTGGCAGCAGCTCAAACCGTTTCGCCGTCGCCAACCATTAGCCCCGCTACCGCTGCTACGCCAACCGCTACTCCGACGCCGACCATTTTGCCGGTGCCGCCGATTTTAAAAGGCATCGGTGAAAACGAACTACATCAAGAATTGAGCATCAAAGAGATCCGAGGATTAAAAATTTGCCAGGAATTAAATCGTTGCCCTTTTGATAGCGGTGATAAGCCCTATATTGAGGTTTTAATCAAGGCTGCGAAAATCAATGAAGTGGCCAGCGAATATCTGAAAATTTCCATTTTCGGCAATAATTATAAGGTTGATTTGAAGGAAGTGAAATTAGTAAAGCAGAATTGGGCCAATTCGGAGATTGACGAGTTTTCCGTCGGCGACCTAATCAACATTTTTGGCTATTTGGATGAGAATGATAATTTTTTGATTCACGCTAAGACAATCAGGAATTTAACGCTTCAGAAAAATCAACGAGTTTTCAAGGGGGTGGTCGGAGCAATTACTCCGCCGGACACTTTTGTATTACAGACTACCGATTTTGGCGATTACGACGTGGTTGTTTCGACTGACACCAAAATAATAAAGTCAGAGCCCACGCCTTGCGCCCAGACGGTCGGCACGACTTGTGCTGTTAGTGTGAGCGGTGTTGCCGCTTTTGACGATATTAAAACAGGCGAAACCGCAATTGTTCGAGGCGTTTGGAATAGCGCTGCCAAAAAGATTCAAGCCGAATCTATTATCATCGGCAGCGATACCAGACCGTTCTTCCGCAATGCCTCTCAAGTCAAAGACCAGATTCAGAATAAGATTAATAACATCATTAATAAATTGGACAGTAAAGTTAATAGTAGCGGAACCTTGAAGAGCCGCATTGAAGAATTGCAGAATCGTCTTTCGGACATGCTATTGCAGTTAAGGCTTCAGGGCGGAGGAAATTAGGGCAAATGTCCTAAGAAATAATTAGACTTAAAATATATTCGTTTATGGCTCAAATTCTTAATACCTTGCAAAGCTTTTTCGGTGCGGTGCAAATCCGCGACATTTTTGACATTATCATTGTCGCTTTTTTGATTTATGCCTTTTTGACTCTTATCCGGCAGACCCGCTCTTATTTTATTTTCGCTGGTCTTTTAATGGTGCTGGGAATTTATTTTATTTCGGAAAACTACAATTTAAGCTTGACGCGAAGTTTTCTGCAGCCCATGGCGACCTTCTTCGTCGTTATTTTAGTGATTATTTTCCGTCAGGAAATCCGCCACCTCTTTGAATGGCTGGCGAGTTTCGGCCGGAGGCTGATCCATAAAAAAGAGACGGCTCTAAGAGGGGATGTGCTTAATATGCTCATTCAGACCGCCGATTATCTGGTTAACAAAAAAATCGGGGCCTTGATTGTTTTACCTGGTTTGCAGCCGATTGATCGCTGGCTGGAAGGCGGTCATGATTTGAACGGCCAAGTTTCCGTTCCGCTTTTAACCAGCATTTTTGATCCGACTTCACCCGGTCATGACGGCGCGGTGGTGATTGAGAGAAATCGCGTCAGCCGATTTGCGGTTCATTTGCCACTGGCTGAAGGATTTAAAAAATTCGGAGATTTGGGCACTCGTCATCGTTCTGCCTTGGGCCTTTCGGAAAAGACCGACGCTTTATGCATAGTTGTTTCCGAAGAGAGGGGCGTGGTGTCCGTGGCGCATGACGGTAATTTGAAAAGAATGGCTGACACTCATGAATTAAAAAACGTTATTGATAATTTCCTGAAAGAGAAGTTTCCAATGAAGGATAAGCCTTGGCATTCTTTTTTGACCAAAAATGTTTGGCAAAAAGCCATTGCTTTGGTGGCGGCTTTAGCGCTCTGGTCGGTGCTGGTTTTCCAGGCTGGCGTTACGAACCGTGATTTTACGGTGCCCGTGGAATTCAGATTCTTGCCCAATAATTATCAGATTGACCAAGTTACACCCAAGGAAGTGACGGTAACCTTTTCCGGAGACACTCGGGATTTTCGCAATTTTAATGAAGATGATTTCCAGGTGGTAGTCAATCTGAGTGATGTTAAGGCAGGTTGGAAAAAAGCCACCATTACCGAAGATCAGATTCAAGCTCCGCTTTACTTTTCTTTCGTTTCCATTACACCTAAGAGTGTCAGTTTTCATATCGTTGAGAAGTAACGGGGTTGATTTTTTTATAAAATAATTTATAATTTATCATAGCTTTTAATAATTCAATAAGGAGGTTTTCAATGGCCGAAAAAAGTTCTAAGTGTATGATGAGAAGGGTGGTCGACGAACAAATATCGCTTTTGCGCGACGTAGAGAATCCGTCGCAATTGGGCGAGATACTTGTTTCGTTGATGAGTCACAATGCCCCGACTTTTCGGCAATGGCGCAGGGTGCTCTGGTGGCTTTTCAAGAAGAAGTTTGATGATCATGCCACTTTGTACACCATTTATAAATTAGCCGATATGAAGGCCAAGGAAGAAGAGGGTCGCATTCGCTCGCGACAAAAGAAAGAAGCATTCCAAAAGCGGTTTCAAGCTTTCTCAAACTGGTTTTGGGAGCAGCACAAGCGGCTCATTTCTTAACGAAACGAAAAAAGAAAGGCCCGTCTTTTTCGAAAAAGACGGGCCTTTTTGCTAGTTGCGTTTTTCTCAGCGCATAATCACTTGCGTCCGATGATTTTTGATAATTTCTATCAAGGTCAGGATGTCTTCATTGAGCATTCTGATGCAGCCGCGGGTAGCCTTTTTCCCGATGGAAGCTCGGTCATTATTGCCGTGGATACGAATAGGCAAATGGAAACTTTTATTCGTATAAGCAATCACCAATTGGGCTTTGCCCATGGCATTTCTGGGGTCGCCGGCGCGGATGACAGCCGGAAGTTCTTTGCCGTATTTTTTTAAATAGGCGCTGCGCGTTGCTGAAGTGGGGTACCAAGCGGGATTAATCTCTATTTTTGTCACTGTGCCGATTAACGGCAGGGGCAGGGCTTTGGAAGACAGGGGAGTGGCAACGGGAAAGCGTTTGATTTCTTTCTGGTCGCCATCCAATTGATAGAGAATCAGGGTTTTGGAACTGATTTCCACCAGGAGTAGATAATCATAATCGGCGGCTGCTCCTTTGGCCAGTGTTGATGTCAGCAGGGTTGGCAAGAGCACTAGAGCTGAGATGTTTTTTAAGGAACGCATTTTTTCTCCTTGAAGATGACTTTTTCTTCTGCCTCTAATTTTATAATATTTTTTTCCGATTGGCAAAAAGTCCGATTGAGGATATAATTGAATTAAGAAGAAAATATTTATTTATGGCCAAAAAACTTTACTTTAATAATTCTCCAGAGCCGTTTGAATTGAGCCGCACTAAAATCGAACTTTTTATTCAGTGTCCGCGCTGTTTTTATTTAGACAGAAAATTAGGCATTAGCCGGCCTTCCATACCGGGTTTTACTTTGAATAGTGCCGTTGATACTTTATTGAAAAGAGAATTTGATATTCATCGCACCAATAAAGAAGCCCATCCCTTAATGGCGGCCTATGGCATTTCTGCCGTTCCTTTTGAACATGAAAAAATGGAGGAATGGCGTCATAATTTTACCGGTGTCAGATTTCATTATCAACCGACTAATTTCATCGTTTTTGGCGCCGTGGATGATATCTGGATTAACGATAAAAAGGAGCTGCACGTTGTTGATTATAAAGCAACCAGTCAGGACGAAGAAGTCAATTTGGAAGGAAGATATAAAGAAGGTTATAAAAGACAAGCGGAAATTTATCAGTGGCTTTTGCGGCAAAATGGATTTCAGGTTTCCGATATCGCTTATTTCGTTTATGCCAACGGCCGCAAGGATTTGGAAGCGTTTGACGGTAAATTGGAGTTTAAAGTCAGGATCATTCCCTATTTAGGCAATGCCTCTTGGGTTTCTAAAAAATTGGAAGAAATTTATAAATGTTTGCAAAGTGATGAAATTCCCTTTCCGGCATTTGATTGCGAATATTGCGCTTATGCGCGGCAGGCCAACGATTTGGGATAATTTTTTTCATTTTTAATAATATGAGAGTTCTCAATTTTCTTCGCCGATTCAAAAGTCTTTTTGAAGATCCGGAAGCGCGGCTTTTGCGGATTGAAATTGATTCTCAGAATTTATTGTACAATATTTCTCAATTTCGCCGAAAATTTCCGCAGCATCAATTAGCTGCAGTTTTAAAAAGCAATGCCTACGGGCATGGTTTGAAGGAAATCGGTTCCTTCTTGGATGATGTTGATGAGATTAGTTATTTCGCGGTTGACAGCCTGATGGAAGCACAATTACTGCGGCAGGCAGGCGTCAGGAAAAAAATCATCATTCTGGGTTATGTGGCGGAAAAAAGTTTGACTGCCATCAAAAAATTAAAAAAAGTAATTTTAGTGGTCAATTCTTTAGCTCAAGTGGAAACATTGGGAAAGCGCATAAATTTTCCGCTGGAAGTCCATTTGAAAGTTGATACGGGCATGCATCGCCACGGTCTGGCCATTTTGGAATTGGAACCGGCAATTGAGAAATTGGCGGAAAATAAAAAAATCAGAATTAACGGCCTAATGACACATTTGGCTGATGCCAATAATCCGGAAGAAAAAAATACTTTAGCGCAGTTGAACGAGTGGGGCGCAGCGGTCAAAATATTTGAAAAATATTTTCCTCAAGGTACCTTGCACTTTGCCGCTACGGCCGGCACCCGCTATTTGAATAAAGCCAAGAGCAACTTGATTCGGCTGGGCATCGGTCTTTACGGCCATGAAAATCGGGATGACGCTGCGACAATGAATTTAAAGCCAGTTTTATCGCTCTTTGCTAAAATCGTTAATCTTCGTGAGATTCCCAAAGGGGAGGGAGTGGGATATAATTTTCTCTTTCAAGCTGATAAAAATATGAAAATCGCCGTTATTCCTTGCGGCTATTATGAAGCAGTGCCTAAGGCCTTGGGCAATAGCGGATTTGTCTATTATCGCAATACGCCGCTTCGGCTTTTGGGCCGTACAAGCATGAATTTGTCAATTATTGACGTTTCAGCCGTGACCGAGCCGTTGACCCTGGAAACGGAAATTGAAGTGATTTCTAGCAATCCGGTTAAATTGAATTCAGTGGAAAATTATGCGAAAATTAGTAAGCTGGCGCCGTATGAAATTTATATCCATCTGGCGCCGACGATTAAAAGGTACATCGTTTAAAAATGCTGATTAAAGTCAGAGTTTTCCCTAACGCCAAAAAAGAAGAACTTAGCCAAAAATCTTCGGACAGCTTTGAGTTAAGAACTAAGGCTAAAGCGGAAAGGGGTGAGGCTAATCAGGCGGCAAAAGAGCTTTTGGCTGATTTTTTTCACGTTTCGCCGAAACAAGTGATCTTTATCAAGGGCAATCGCAGCCCCAATAAAATAGCCAAGATCATATGTTGAAAAATAAGATACTTTCGGCCATTCTTATTCTAATCGTTTTACTGGCGATAGTTTTTGCCGTCAGGTTGTTTTCCGGCGAAGACGACTGGATTTGCTCCGGCGGGGAGTGGGTCAAACACGGCTATCCCAGCGCTGCTCAGCCGACTAGCCCGTGTTTTTCCGGAATCGGTCCCGGCTTAACCATCATTTCGCCCAAAGCCGAGGCGGAAATAGCATCACCCCTGGTTGTCAAAGGTTATGTTAATGGCGATGGCTGGACCGGTTTTGAAGGTGCCGCTGGAATGGTTAGGGTTTTGGATAAAAAAGGTGAACTGCTGGCATCGGCCACTTTGGTGATTCAGGGCGAGTGGACAAAAGCGCCCGCTTATTTCGAGGCGACCCTTAATTTTGTTAATTCCGAAAATGGCGGTGGCCAATTATTATTTTCCAATGAGAATTCGAGCGGCTTGCCGGAAAAGGATAAAACCTTTGCCTTGCCGATTAAGTTCGACAAAACTCAAGAGGTGAGTGTTTATTTTCTGAGCAGCCGGTTAGATCCGGAAATTACCTGCAATAAGTCTTTTCCCGTTGTTCGAAAAGTCGCCAAAACGCAGGCTGTCGGCGCCGCTGCTTTAGTCGAGCTCTTAAAGGGTCCGACCCCGGAAGAAGAAGCTGACGGTTATTCCACCGCTCTTAATTATGGAGTGAAGGTTCAAAGCTTGAATATTAAGGATAAAATAGCGTATGTTGATTTTGATGAGGCTTTGGAAAAGGCGGTCGGCGGTTCTTGCCGCGTGGCGGCAATCCGCAGCCAAATCACCAATACTTTGAAGCAGTTTGCCACGGTTGAAGACGTTATTATTTCCGTCAATGGCCGGACCGAAGACATTTTGCAGCCGTAATATTTGCATTTTTAATCCGTTTATCTTAATATACAATCAATCATATAGACCTGAGTAGCCGCAACTGCGGCGATTTTTGGCATTTTCACAAGAAAATGAAACAGGAAATTTTTAAATTAAAATCAGCGTTTAAACCAACTGGCGACCAGCCGCGGGCTATTCAGCAGCTTATTTCCGGCATCAAAAAAGGCTATCACTATCAGACTTTATTGGGCGTTACCGGTTCCGGGAAAACTTTCAGCATGGCCAATGTTTTAAGCGGTTTTGACCGACCGGTTTTGGTGATTGCGCCCAATAAGGCCTTGGCCGCTCAGCTTTATCGCGAATATAAAAATTTTTTCCCGAAAAATTCCGTTAATTATTTCGTTTCCTATTATGATTATTACCAGCCCGAAGCTTATTTGCCGATAACCGATACTTACATTGAAAAAGAGGCGATGATTAATGATGAGATTGATCGTTTGCGTCATAAGGCCACTAGCGCGTTGATGAGCCGCCGCGATGTCATTATTGTGGCTTCGGTTTCCTGCATTTATAACCTGGGTGAGCCGGTCGGTTATACTGAATCAAAAATTCATTTGGAAGTCGGGAAACCCATTGTCCGGCAGGATTTAATCCATCAGCTGATTAAAATTCAGTTTGAAAGAACTTCGGGAGAGTTAGTCCGGGGAAAATTCCGGCTGCGCGGCGATGTTTTTGAAATAATGATGGCTCATGAAAATATTGTTTATCGAATTGAGCTCAAAGACCAAAAAATTAATTCCATTGCCCTTTTGGAACCGGTCAGCAGAAAAATTGGTGAGGGGTTATCGGAAATAGTTATTTTTCCGCCGAAACATTTTATTTCCACTGAGCCGGTTATTCGAGAGGCGCTTAAGAATATCAGAGCCGAATTAAAAGAGAGACTGAGGTATTTTGAATCTAAAGGTTTGCCTTTGGAAGCGGAGAGATTGGAGCGTCGGACTCGTTATGATGTGGAGATGTTAAGGTCGATCGGTTATTGCCACGGCATTGAGAATTATTCGCGGCATTTGACCGGAAAATTGGCCGGTGAGGCGCCGGATACTTTACTCTCTTATTTTCCCAAAGATAAAAACGGTAAGCCGGATTTTTTGACTATCATTGATGAATCGCACATTGCCGTGCCGCAAATTCGGGGAATGTTCGAGGGCGATAGGAGTCGCAAGCGCGTTTTGGTTGAATACGGCTGGCGCTTGCCTTCAGCTTTGGATAACCGGCCCCTGAGATTTGAAGAGTTTGAAAAAAGAATCGGTCAGGCGATTTTTACTTCGGCGACCCCCGGCGATTGGGAACTGAAAAAATCCAGCCAGGTAGCCGAACAAATTATCCGGCCTACCGGCTTGATTGATCCGCCGGTTGAAGTCCGTCCGGTTTTCTCCAAAGAGAAAAATTACGGCCAGATTGAAGATTTGATGGGGGAAATAAAATTGATTGTAGCGCGTAAGGAAAGGGTTATTGTGAATACTTTAACGAAAAAGCAGGCTGAGGACTTGGACGGTTTTTTGCGAGAAAAAGGATTCAAAGCCAATTATTTGCATTCAGACATTAAAACCATTGAGCGCACTGAAATTTTGATGAATTTTCGCAAAGGGAAGTTTGATGTTTTAGTCGGCGTGAATCTGCTCCGGGAAGGACTGGACTTACCCGAAGTGTCGCTGGTGGCGATTTTAGATGCGGACCGCGAAGGGTTTTTGCGCAGCGAACAATCTTTGATTCAGACAATGGGACGGGCCAGCCGCAACGTTTCGGGCAAAGTCATTCTTTACGCCGATAAGATAACCGGTTCCATAGAAAGAGCAATTAAAGAGGTGAGTCGCCGAAGAAAATTTCAATTGGAATACAATAAGAAACATCATATTAAGCCGGAGTCAGTGATCAAGAAAATTGAGAATTTCTTGGATTTTAACGATTAAACATTATGGAAGAAAAAATTATTATTAAGGGCGCCCGTGTCCACAATTTAAAAAATATCAATTTGGAAATTCCCAAAAATCAATTGGTGGTTTTTTCCGGCGTCTCCGGCAGCGGTAAATCTTCTTTAGCTTTTGATACCATTTTTGCCGAAGGTCAGAGGCGTTATATTGAATCACTATCGCCTTATGTCCGGCAGTTTTTAGGGCAGCTGGACCGACCGGACGTGGACGAAATTATCGGTTTGTCGCCGGCCATCGCCATTGACCAGCGTGCTTTGTCCCATAATCCGCGTTCCACTGTCGGAACTTTGACGGAAATTTACGATTATTTGCGCGTTCTTTTTGCGCGCGTCGGCGATGTCTATTGTCCGGTTTGCGGCGACAAAATCCAGAAACTTTCAGTGGATGAAATGGTTGATATGATAGTTGAGAAGGCGAAAGATTTAAAAAAGGAAATAGTAATGATTTTGTCGCCGGTGGTACAAGGCCGGAAAGGAGAATATTATCAGCTTTTTTACGATTATTTGTCTTTAGGGTTCAGCGAAGTTCGGATTGACGGAGAGATTTATTCTTTGCACGAGAGAATCGTTCTGCCGAAATATAAAGCCCATAGCATAGAAATTGTCATTGATAAGGTGATGCCTCAGGATAAGTCGCGCTTGGCTGAGGCCGTAGAAACAGCCACTCAATACAGCAAGGGGATAGTCGTTGCTTCTTTTATCGATAATAAAGCGGGAAAATCGCAGTCAGTTGATTTGATGTTATCCAGTAAGTGGAGCTGTCACAATGACGGTTTTGCTTTTCCGGAAGTGGAGCCGCGCTTGTTTTCTTTTAACAGTCCTTACGGCGCTTGCGAAACTTGCCATGGCCTGGGGAAAACCGATTTGTTTTTAGGAACGATTTGTCCGGATTGTCAGGGCAAGCGCTTAAAACCGGAAGCCTTATCCGTTAAAATTCACGGGAAAAATATCTATGAAGTCGGTGCTATGCCCATTTCTAAAGTTTTTGAATTTTTCGGAGAATATCAGGAAAAATTAAGCGAGAAGAAAAAAATAATTGCCACTAACGTTTTGAAAGAAATTGTCGGCCGTTTGGGATTTTTACTTCAGGTTGGTTTGGAATATCTGACTTTGACTCGCGAAGCGGAGACTTTATCCGGCGGCGAAGCCCAACGGATTCGCTTATCTTCGCAAATCGGTTCGCAATTATCCGGCACTTTGTATGTTTTGGATGAGCCGACCATCGGCCTTCACGAGCGGGATACAGAGCGTTTGATTGGAACTTTAAAATCGCTGAAGGCTCAGAAAAATTCCGTCATTGTCGTTGAACACGATGAACGAACCATTAAAGAATCCGATTATTTCGTGGAATTGGGGCCGGCCGCCGGCCGCTTGGGCGGCGAGGTGGTAGCACATGGCGAAACGCAAAAGTTATTGAAAGCCGCTAATCCCAAAGCCTTAACCCTGCAGTATTTAATCGGGAAAAAGAAAATAGAAATTCCGCAGCGCCGCAGTAAAGACAGCGAGAAAATTCAAATTATCGGCGCCCAGGCGAACAATCTGAAAAACATCAACGTTGACATTCCTTTGAGAAAATTCGTTTGCTTAACCGGAGTTTCCGGCAGCGGGAAATCAACTTTGCTTTATGACGTTTTGTATAAAAACGTAAACACCATTAAAAGCCATTTTAATCATGAGTTGGACGGCGTTAGTAAAATCTTGGGCACCGAATATTTGGACAAAATCATTATGGTGGATCAGTCGCCGATTGGTCGCACCCCGCGTTCCAATCCCGCCACTTATACCGGAATTTTCACGCCGATTCGGGATTTTTATGCCGCCTTACCGGAAGCGCGGGAAAGGGGATACAAAGCTTCGCGTTTTTCCTTTAATGTTTCCGGCGGCCGCTGCGAAGCCTGTCAGGGAGCCGGTTCCAATCTGATTGAAATGCAATTTCTGCCGCCGGTGTTGGTGCAGTGCGATGTTTGCCGCGGCAAGAGATTCAATCGGGAAACTTTGCAGGTCAAACACAAAAATAAGAATATCAGCGAAGTGTTGGATCTAACCATTGAAGAAGCTTTGGATTTTTTTGACGGAATTTATCTAGTAACTGACAAATTGAAGGTTTTGAAAGAGGTTGGTTTGGGCTATTTGCAGCTTGGTCAGTCAGCCACCACGCTTTCCGGCGGCGAGGCGCAGCGGGTCAAACTCGCCAGAGAGTTGGCGCATCCTTTGGGCAAGCGCGCTTTGTTTTTGCTGGATGAACCGACCGTCGGCCTTCATTATTATGATATTGAAATGCTTCTGAAAGTAATCAACAAGCTGGTGGAGAAACAAAACTCCGTTATTGTCATTGAACATAATATGCAGATTATCAAGTGTGCGGATTACGTCATTGATTTGGGTCCGGAAGGCGGAGAAGAAGGCGGGAAAGTAATGGCCAAAGGCGCGCCGGAAGAAATCAGTCAAGCCAGAAATTCATATACCGGGAAGTATTTGAAAGAATATTTGAAAAATCCTTAATGAACAAAATATTCCTAAGACAAAATAAAAAATTTCCGAAAACCCCCGGAGTTTATCAATTCATAGGAAAAAACAATGAAGTTCTTTACGTTGGCCGGGCTGTTAATTTGAACCGCCGCCTTTTGAATTATTTTCAGAAACAATTGGATCCGCGTATTTCGGAAATGGTTGCTTTGGCGAAAAGAATAAAATTAATTAAAACCGCAAATTTATTGGAAGCCGTTATTTTAGAGGCCAATTTGATAAAAAAATACTGGCCCAAATACAATATTAAGGATAAAGACAATCGCTCCTTCGTTTATGTGGTCATCCCGAAAAAAGAATATACCCGGCCGTTTTTGATTCGCGGTCACGAATTGCAAAGATTCTCCAATACTAACGCTAAAATTTTCGGTCCGTATCAAAGCTTGTCTTTGTTGAACCATGCCTTAAAGATTATTCGCCGGATTTTTCCTTATAGCACGTGTGCCATCGGTTCCGGTAAACCCTGCTTTGACTATCAGATTGGTTTGTGTCCGGGCGCCTGCGTTTCCGCTATTTCCGTCAAAGATTATCAAAAGAACATTAACAATATCATTCTTTTGTTATCCGCAAAGAAAAAAGCGCTGCTTCGGAAATTAAAAAGAGACAATCCGGAGCAGGCCAGGGCCCTAAACCATATTCAAGATGTGGCTTTGCTGGAAAGATCGGATATCGGGAATCAGCAATCAGATATCAAATATGGCATAAGACGTATTGAGGCCTATGACATTTCTCATCTGTCCGGTAAAGAAACCGTCGGCTCGATGGTGGTTTTTATCAATGGTCAGCCGGATAAAAGCCAGTACCGCTTATTTAAAATTAAAAAAGCGCCGGCCAATGACGATTTGCGGTCTCTGGCCGAAGTGATTGAGCGTCGGTTTAACCATCCGGAATGGCCTTGGCCGGATTTTATTTTGATTGACGGCGGCAAGCCGCAGATAGATTTTATTTTTCCGGTTTTAAAAAATCGCCAGATTAATATTCCTTTGGTCGGCATTTCCAAGTTGCAGGGCGATAAACTGGTTTTTCCGGCTAAAAGTAGTTCGGTTCTTAAAAATATGGCCGAAACGATGAAGGAAGTTTTGCTGCAGGTGCGGGAAGAAGCGCACCGTTTCGCCCTAAATTTCAGCCGGAGACAAAGAAAAAAACATGCGCATTTCTAAGAAACAAAAAGAAAAAATAGTTCCCATTTTAAAAAGCGGGGGAATCGGCGTAATAGCAACGGACACGATTTACGGCCTGGTCGGTTCGGCGTTAAATCCGAAAACCGTGGAGA
>ERZ795054.2588-NODE-2588-length-15066-cov-13.217973_pt1 | contig 15066 bp, 5 predicted proteins | sample MGYA00375138_ERZ795054 | MGnify/ENA primary metagenome ERZ795054 (study PRJEB30183, sample SAMN05720215) | anaerobic digester metagenome | isolation source: active sludge of municipal wastewater-treating anaerobic digesters | place: USA | collected 2014-12-23 ...
GACGGCGCTGGACAGCGTGCCGGCCAGTTGCACTGGAAGGACGGTGAACGATGCGGCGATACCGTCTGAATTGGCGGTGCCGACAGCGGCGGGCACCTACACGCTTTGGGCGGAGGATTACTTGACGGTCGGAGCGCCATGTGCGCTCTTCCAGGATGCGTCCAATGCCCACACGGCTGAACAGCTCCTGAGGAAGAAGCTGTGTGTGGTCACGGTAGTGCCTTGCGACCATGAGTTTGTGGCCAGCGACGTGCGGCTGACGTTTGGCGGGGTAAGCCGGAGTTGTCCAGTGACGCTGAGCGGCGGTCAATCGGTGGGAGGCACGTTTGACTCCTTGCAGCGGAGTCCGGATGGCAACGCTGCCCGTCACCGGGTGGCAGTGGGATTCCGAAACAGCGCGGGCGCAGCCGTGGGCAATTGTGTGGAGATGACGGCGCTGGACAGCGTGCCGGCCAGTTGCACTGGAAGGACGGTGAACGATGCGGCGATACCGTCTGAATTGGCGGTGCCGACAGCGGCGGGCACCTACACGCTTTGGGCGGAGGATTACTTGACGGTCGGAGCGCCATGTGCGCTCTTCCAGGATGCGTCCAATGCCCACACCACCGAACAGCTCCTGAAGAAGCAATTGTGTGTAATTACAGTCTGCAACTATACTATCTCGCCGGCGAATGGTGCTGCTATTCCAGCCTGTGGCGGGAACACGACGGTTTCCATTTTAACAGGTACCACCTGCAACTGGAGTGTTTCAGGACTATGCACGTGGCTTAGTGTTTCTCCCAGCAGCGGAACCGGGAACGGCACTTTGACATTTACCGCACAATCCAACACCACTGGCAGCTCGCGAACCTGTAATGTGACCATCGGCGATAGAACCTACCCGATTACGCAAGCACCTTGCTGCACGATTACCGTTGCGCCGACGAGCTGGACTGCGCCCGCTTGCGGTGGAAGCACAACCCTAACGGTCAGCGCTGGCAGTGGCTGTAGTTGGAGTGTCTCCGGGCTTTGCTCGTGGCTTTCCGCTTCCCCCAGCAGCGGGACCGGCAACAGCTCAGTCACCCTAACGGCTCAGTCCAACACAACAGGCACCTCTCGATCCTGCACGGTCACAATCGGGGGGCAGAACTTAACCTTCAGCCAAGCCGCATGTCCTCAAGCGACGGCGACGCATTCGGCGGCGTGCTACCGTTCGCCTGGCGTTTGCGTAGTGGAGGTCGAGGTCAGCTATCCTTTGGGCAGCAGCCTGCTTTCGTTGCTCTGCAAGCCCTCGCTACCGGGCGGGTGGACATTGGCTGGAGTGGCCGGAGACGGAATGCCAGAGATCCAAGGAGGGGAAATCGTGTTCATCGGATCGCTGACGGTCAATCCTGTGCGATTCCGGTTTACAAATACGGTGCCGCCCGGTGTCACCGGCAATCAATCAATCCAGACCCGCATTGATTACCAGCTTAGCGGGATGGCCAATCCGATAACGATCTACACTGTGCCGGATCCGTTGGTCGTGACTAGCTGTTCATTCCACACGTTGGATTGCAATAAGGATTGGGTTATCAACGGTACGGAAGCAAACCGCGCACTGGCATACTGGCGCGCGGGCGGTTACCACTGCGATCCAGCTGGTTGCGATGGCGCGGCCCCGGGTCAGGGCAGTTGCGGCGCATGCTACAGCAGCGCCGATTGCGATCGGAACTGTCTCATTTCCGGCACGGAAGTGAATCGCGTCTTAGCCTATTGGCGCGCCGGCGGCTACCATCCGGATCCAGCCGGGTGTGACAGCTTTGCCCCTGGTCCGCAAGGGCAGGCGGCAGCAGCGGGATTGAATCAAGGCACTAAGGCGATGCAAAGCGGACCCGAGATCTACTTGGCCGGGGAGAGTGTTCAGATCAGTGGCAGGGTCGAAGGGGAAGGCAACCTGCTGTCCTTGTTGTGGCGGCCGAGATTGCCGGCGGGCTGGCAGTTGGTCGGCGTGAGCGGGGACGGCAATCCGGAACTGGTCAACGGGGAGATTGTCTGGACGGGGCAGATCCCGCCCAGCCCGATTCAGGTCGCCTACGAGGTTTCGGTGCCGGCAATCGAGCGCGGCATCCGCGAGGTGTTTGCAGAGATCGAGGCGCATTGCCCAGGGCAGGCTAACCCGGTGAAGGTGGCTTCCCCGGGTCTGCGGTTGCCGGATGTCAAGTTGCACCACGGGGCAGTCGGACCCAATGGAAACATCGAGTTCACGCTCACTGGCCGTCCGGAGGCGACCTACGAGGTCCAATACTCGCCCGATCTGGTTCATTGGGAACGGCTTGATGAATACCAGACTGGCTCGGGATCGGTACTCGTTGCGGATCCGACGTTGGCTGGCCACCAGCAACGGTTTTATCGCTGCGTGCCCAGGTAGCCTCTCTCGGGCCAATCGTGCAGAACGTAAGATCCTCCCTCCTTAATAATCGTGGGGGAGGGAGGAAGATGTTGGGTGTTGATGGCTAAATGGCTTAACAGAAAGTGGATATGAAACAGAAATTGAACGTGGCCTGTTTGATCAGTGTCGTCGTGTTTTTTGCAGGAACTTCCGATCAGGCCATTGGACAGGTCTTGGTTTCACATCAGACGGCTACAAGTTACGAGCCCAGTCAGACGCTACGGGTGACCAACTCTTTCACGTACACCGGCAACTTGCTGTCGCTATTGTGGAGGCCAGTTTTACCGGCAGGGTGGACGTTGGTGCCTGGAGGGGTGAGCGGAACCAGCGGAACGCCTGAATTGCAGTACGGAGAGATCGTGTGGGTGGGGGCGTTGCCAGCCAGTCTGGTAGAGATGGTCTACACGGTGCAGGTGCCAGCCGGGGTGACGGGCATGCAGTCCATCCGTGGTGAGGTGGAATACCAGTTCTTGGGGATGGCCAACGCGGACCTAACTACTGCCAGTCCCAATCCGCTGGTCATCCAAGCCGCAGGGGTTTGCCAGTATGGCTTGAGCGCCAGCGCTTGGGAGGTGCCAGCCAGTGGCGGGAGCACCAGCATCAGTGTGACGGCTTCGGGGAGCAATTGCTCATGGCAGGTGGCAGGGGAGTGCGACTGGGTAACGGTGGTGCCGAGCGGGGGGACGGGCAGTGGATCGATAAATCTGTCTGCGGCGGTCAACGCCACCGGAAGCAGCCGCAACTGCACGCTTACCGTCGGGGGACAAGCCTTGGTCCTGACCCAACTGCCGCAGCCGAGTGGGCCAGCCGTGACGCACCGGTCCGCTGCTAGTTATGAGAACGGACAGACACTACGAGTGACCAACACGTTCAGTTACACTGGTAACTTGCTGTCGCTATTGTGGAGGCCGGTGTTGCCGGGGGGGTGGACGCTGGTGCCTGGAGGAGTGAGCGGGAGCAACGGAACGCCCGAACTGCAATATGGGGAGATCGTGTGGGTGGGGCTGCTGCCGGCCAGTCCGGCAGAGATGGTCTACACGGTGCAGGTGCCAGCCGGGGCGACGGGCGCGCAGTCCATCCGTGGTGAGGTGGAATACCTGTTCTTGGGAATGGCCAACGCGGTGCTAACCACCGCCAGTCCCAATCCGCTGGTCATCCAATCCGCGGTGGTTTGCCAGTATGGCTTGAGCGCGAGCGCTTGGGAGGTGCAAGCCAGTGGGGGAAGCACGAGCATCAGCGTAACGGCCTCAGCCAGCAGTTGCACATGGCAAGTGGCGGGGGTATGCAATTGGCTGACGGTGGTGCCGAGCGAAGGGATGGGCAATGGATCGGTAAATCTGGCAGTGGGGGCGAATGTCACTGGAACCGGCCGGAGTTGCACACTGACCATCGGCGGACAGACATTGGTTGTTGATCAAGATCCGGTGGAGCTTCCACCCAAATTTGTCTCAGGCGATTTCAGCGGCGACGGCAGGGGCGACATTATCTGGGAGCATGAATCCGGATCTCGAACATTCTGGTTTAACCTGCAGTCCCCTAATATCTCCTGGCAATACCTGCGCGAAAGGAATGCCGCGCCTGGTTGGCGGCTTGTCGCGGGCGCGGACATGAATTGGGATGGGAGCCAGGATCTGGTATGGGAAGCCACGAACGGCTGGCGGGCTGTATGGTTCATGCAGGGTCCTACCCAAACCGCGGTACGCGCGTTCATTCCTGGATTGACCGATCCGGCCTGGCAGATCGTCGGCGCCGGCGATTTCAATCAGGATGGAAATTCGGACATTGTATGGGAACACTCGAATGGCAAGCACAGGGTGACGTATATGGAAGTCAATCGCGTTGTCAGCGATGCCTTTATCCTGGACGCGAACGGACGGGACGATCAGCCCGGGCCCGGATGGCATGTCGCCGCGATAGGCGACTTGAATGGCGATAACCGGCCAGATTTAGTGTGGGAGAACTTGGCGCTGGGTTACCGGACCGCGTGGCTCATGAACAATAACCGGGCGGTTTCGGGCTGGTATGGCTGGACAAAAAGTCTGCCGCCTGGAAAAGGCCAATGGAGTATCGCGGGGCTCGGTGACCTGAACGGGGATCGGAATCCAGACCTTGTATTCCAGAGTGACCAAGGCTGGCAATGGATTTGGTACCTGGATGGCGGGCGCCGAGTGATTGGGGAGGGCGACATCGATCTGACTCCCAACGCGCCCATGCCGAACGATTGGAGGATCGCTTTGTTGACCGACCTCAACAAGGACGGCTTGGCGGACGTGATCTGGGAGCATGTGGGAGGCGATCACACGGTCTGGTATCGAGTCGCCCAGGCCAATATACCATGGTCCTATCTCAAGCCAAGCAACTACGATCCCAAATGGGAGATCGCCGCCCGCGGCGATATGAACGGGGACGATCAAACGGATCTGATCTGGCAATCGCCGGAAGGTTTTCGTGCCGTCTGGTTCATGAACCAGATGCGAAAGGCATCTGACACCCCATTGCAGATCGCTTGGGCGGATCCCTCATGGCGAATCGTCGAGGCCGTTGATTTCGACGGGGACGATTGGCCGGATCTGTTATGGGAAAATGATGAGCGGAGATACCGGATCGGGTATATGGAAGGGATTCTCGAAACGCGACAGGGATACCTGCAGTCGAGCGCAGCGAATCCAGGATCGGAAGGCCTGCTCATGGATCCAAAATGGCGCATCACTGCAGCGGGAGATATGAACCTCGACGGCAAGCCGGATCTGGTTTGGAGCCACGAAGACGGAATTCACTCAACCTGGCTATTGACAAACGATGTGGTCGGGCGGTCCTTGGATTTTCGTCCCCAAAGCTGGGGTTACCTGCACAAAGGCCGATGGCCGGGATGGGTGCCTTGCGGATTGAGCGATTTGTACGGCGATGGGCTTTTAGATCTGATTTGGGAAAGCGCCGATGGACAGCACACGATCTGGTTCCTGGAGGGTGCCAAGACGTTCCAATACGATGTGAATGGTGTCATCAAACCGCCACCCTGGGGCTACCTCCATTCAGACCAGATGGATCCGAAGTGGCGGATTGCGATCCCGTAAGGCCGGCACAGTCGCGCCAGAAATGCATGGATCCGCAGTCTTTGTGCGTTAATTAGTTCCTTGTATGACGAAATTGCAAGCTTTGAGTCCGTAATCGAACAGATACGGATTGCTTAGCAGACGAATTCGACTTATGAATAACTCCATATTGGCCGGGGCGATTTTGTCCCTGGTTTGCACAGCAAACGCCGGTGATCTTGTTGCCTGGTGGGCAGCGGAGGACAACGGTAAGGACTCGATTGGGAATCTGGACGGACAAATCCACGGGAACGTCGGATTTGCGCCCGGCCGTGTTGGCCAAGCGTTTTCGTTTGATGGCTCGGCCGAATCGCGAGTCGATCTGGGCGATCCCGAAGCCTTGAAGCTCACCCACTCGTTAACCATCGAAGCAACGATTCAAATTCCTGCTTATCCCACCCATACTTGGGCCACAGTCGTTTTTCGAGGGGACGACCGAGATGCAAAGGATGCCTATCGCCTGTACGTCATGGCGGATGGTCAGGTCTACTTTGATATCGCATCGGAAACCGCAAATGCCGCCATCAGCGCTCCCATTGCATTGAATCGGTTCGTCCATATAGGCGCAACCCTGGATGATGCCACTGGATTAATGCGGCTTTACTTGGACGGCAGCCTGGCCGCGCAAACCACTACAAGCATTCGACCATTAAGGGACCTTAATCCTGGATTCGGAGTTGGCATTGGGAATACCCCCGGTTCCTCGTCTTATAGTTCGCTTATGGCATTTAACGGCCTTATCGATGAATTGTATATATACTCTCGAGCCTTAGCTGCCGATGAAATTCGTCGCAACTATTCCCTAATGGACGTGAACAATGGTTTGGTTGCTTGGTGGCGCATGGACGGGAATGCTCGCGATGCCAGCCAATATGCCAACCATGGCTTGGCCGTCGGCACAGTCGAATACGTGAATGACGCATCACGCGGCGGCATCGGCCAGTTCAACGTCAACACGCCAGGATACATTAGCATTCCGCATGCCAACCAATACGTATTCGACCAGGAATTTACCATCCAGTTCTGGTTCAAAGGCGGAGCGGCTAACCGCAGTCACAATAAAAGAATCATCTCTAAACACTGGCCGGCATACAGTCATTTCGACGATACCTGGGAGATCATATTTGACGCGAACGAAACGATCCGTGGAGGCATTACCTTTTATCACGGCTGGTCCGGGTCTCCGAACAACTTCGAGACCTTTCTCCCGGCAATGGATTGGGCCGATGATCAGTGGAATCACGTCGTGTTCACCTTCAGCGGAGTTGACAATGTCCTGCGGGGCTACGTCAACGGTGTGCTCGGTATGTCGGCGTCTCCAGCCAAGCGGCCCTTGCTGCCTTTGAACACCACGCTGCCCATCGAGCTCATGCACGACCGATACGACGGCCTGGATCCGGGCGGGATCAACGCGGCAATCGGGCAGTTGGACGATGTGGCAATGTGGAGACGGGCCCTGTCCCCCCGGGAAATAGCGCAGACCGGTTATGCGCCTGTCATCGGCGATCTTTCCCTATTCGCCGGCTTTACCCTGACGGGAACCATTGGCCGAACTTATCGCATCGAATGGGCGAATTCTATGGAGAGCGAACACTGGAGTCCAGCGGAGACGCTTACTCTTACCAGCAGTTCTCAGCTTTGGGTTGATCTAAACAAACCGGTCCAGGCAACGCGGTTTTACAGGGTGATTGCGCTTCCGTGAGCGCCCGCGGTTTTATAGCACTGAATGATTCGACAACGCAGATCTCACACAAGGGTGCTGCCAGTGATCGCAAGGCTTTCGGCCAGGGATCCGCTCGTATGCCCCGCAGATTTCCTTTCCTTCATATCTCGCGCATCATTGATTACAACAGATGCGGAGCTTTGGTCTCGTCGCCACAGGATTCCCTTCGAACACGCGTGCAGGTGTGCAATTTGTTATGCAATCCCCACCACACGCCAAAACCGCGCGTAGCCAACGGTTTTTCGCTCTTGAAAGCGATTACTAGGTAATCTAACGATCTTATTCTAGCAACCAATAACAAAATGAAGATCACCTATGCGGCAGTAACGCTCTTAATAGCGGCCTTTGCTCCACTGTCAACAATGACAAGCGCTCAGGAATATGTCGTTGATGGCAAAACCAATTGTTTAAGTGAAGAATTGGCTGCCCATTCGGTCGCCGTATCGCTGCCGAGTCCAGGAGAATATACTTTTACCCTGTCGAACAGCGATTTCCGCGTGAACTCCGAGAATCCCTTCCCTCAACGTTTCATTGTTGCATTGGGCGGATCAGGCCTGGGCGACATCAGAACATTCACCTTGAACGGTGTAGGCGATAGCAAGACAGTCTCCTACGGCGGCCAGGTCCGCATGTTCTTTGTAGATGATATACTTTATGACAATTCGGGAAGCTCGACGGTCGAGGTAAGCCAAAACGGACAGGTGTTGGGCACGTACGTCGTTGATTCGAAAACGAATGCTATTGGGAACGACTTGTCGCTGGCGAGTGTTGCACCACTCCTCAGCAATACCCGATACACAGTCACCCTCAAAGCGAGCGATTTTCGCGAAAACGCCTTCAATCCATCTCCCCAGAAACATGTCGTTGTTCTTGGTGGCATTGGCCTTGGCGACTATAAGGCATTTACGCTTAACGGAATAGGAGATAGTAAGACCACGTTCTTCGGAGGCCCAATCCGTATGTTCTTTATTGATGATTACGTGTCAGACAACAGCGGTCAGTCGACAGTCGAAATCACGCCAGCTCCAGATCTCGTTGCATGGTGGGCGGCCGACGGAAACGCAAACGACTCGATCGGCAATCTGAACGGTCAGATCCACGGAAATGTCGGATTCGAGTCCGGCCGTGTTGGCCAAGCGTTTTCGTTTGATGGATCCAGTGGGTCGCGCGTTGATATAGGAGATCCAGAAGCGCTTATGCTGACGCATTCTCTCACAATCGAGGCAACGATTCGAATGCCATATTACCCTGCGACTGGATGGGGAACAGTTGTCTTTCGAGGCGATGATAGAAATGGAAAAGATGCTTATCGATTGTATGTCATGAATGATGGACGACTCTATTTCGATATCGCGTCTTTTGATAATAACGCCGTAATTAGCGCTCCAGTTGATCTAAATCGCTATATTCATGTAGCTGCGACACTTGACGACGTGAGCGGGCTTATGCGGCTCTATTTGGACGGAGCGCTGGCATCTGAAACATCAACAGCAATTCGTCCACTTGATCGTCTAGATCCTGGGTTCGGCGTTGCGATTGGCAATACTTCGGGCGCCAATTCCTATTACAGTAGCCTCATGGCGTTTCGCGGCACGATCGATGATGTATTCATCTACTCGCGCGCCCTTTCGCCTGATGAGATACGTCGCGACAGCATCTTAATCGACTTAAGTAACGAACTGACTGGTTGGTATGATTTGAATGGCGATGCACGTGATTACAGTACGACCGCTAATCACGGCATTAGCGTGGGAAGCGTGGAGTACGTTAGCGACTCAATTCGAGATATTACGGGACAATTCAACGTCAACACTTTAGGATATGTCAGCATTCCGCACGTTAACGAGTACGTATTTACCGATGAATTTACGATTCAGTTCTGGTTCAAGGGCGGAGCGGCAAATCGCGAACATAATAAGCGAATTCTTTCCAAGCATTGGCCAACCTCTCATAATTATGGTGACACGTGGGAAATCATTTTCGATGCCCACGAGACAATTCCCGGCGGAATTGCTTTTTATCATGGCTGGGCTGGAAGTGCAGGCAATTCCGAAGCGCTTCTTCCTGCAATCGACTGGACCGAAGACAAGTGGAATCACGTTGTCTTTACCTTCAGCAACACGGACAACGCTCTGCGGGGCTACGTCAACGGTGTGCTCGGTATGTCGGCATCGCCAACCAAGCGGCCTTTGCTGCCGTTGAACACTACGCTGCCAATAGAATTTATGCACGACCGATACGACGGCGTGGATCCCGGCGGGATCAACGCGGCAGTCGGGCAGTTGGACGATGTGGCGATGTGGACACGCGCTCTTGCGCCGCGAGAGATTGCGAAAATGCACATGGTCGTTCCGGTAAGACAACCGCCTCAGATATTTCTGCATCCGCAAAATGCGAATCTAACCAACGGTCAGACTGCCATTCTGTCCGTATCAGCAACGGGTTCTGAACCGATGTATTATCAATGGCAAAAAGATCACGCAGATTTGCTCGGTGCGACCAATTCATGTTTGATCATCTCGAATGCTCATACAAGTGACAGCGGACTTTATAGTGTATCTGTACGAAATTCCGATGGACTTCAAAACAGTAGTCAGTCAACTGTTAGCGTTGAATGCCAACCCATCCCGTCCGTTCCATTGTACGTGAGTGCCTCCGATGGGCTCTTCCAGGACCGCGTTCGGCTATCATGGGAAGCAGTTTCTAGTGCTACCAGTTATGATATTGCGAGGTCAATTAGCACCAACCGAAACGATGGAACGATCGTTGGGAGTTCTTCATCGAATGATTATGACGATTTTGTCACAGATAGTAGCACATATTGGTATTGGGTTAGGGCCTCAAACGACTGCGGCTTTAGCGACTGGAGTTCGTCCGATACCGGATGCGCGAGTCTACCCACAGAAAAAAAGGTAATTATTGATGGTTTCGACACATTTTCAAGCACGCACCATGTCGAGTATCCCTACACAAGTTCTAAAGACATATTCCGAACTTCAGTTCGAAGAACAATGAGTTGGGGCAGTTCGTATGGTTACGGGTATGCATCGATGGAAGCTGATAATGTTTTGTATGGGGGTGCTTTCTATTTAATGGAAGGCATTTCTGTCAGCGCTGTAGCACATTTGCGATATACTGGCCTATATGATGGAAGATTGGGCATACCGGGAAGTCGGCTTTTAGGTATCAGCTTATGCGGAGTTTATAGCGACCAAGCCTCTGCTACAATCAATGTGGTGTTATGGTCATTTTCGCAATATGGTCCCGTAATACTTGCTAGTACTGCATTTAATGCTCTTCCTGGAGGTCCTTATGATTTGGAATTATATTTCGGCTATCTATGGACTGAGTTGCCCATTGATGAGATCTCTATTGAAATTGTACCAATGAATGCGGGATGCGATTTGATCATCGACGCAATTGCTCTGCAGATGCTGACTACAGAAATACTGCCACCGACTGATATCAGTGCTAGCAAAGGCAAATACACAGATTTCATCGACGTTTCGTGGGATTCAGTCGATGGTGCACAATCGTATGAGCTTTTTCGTAGTAAGACAAATAGCATAGAGACTGCCACGCTATTAGCCGAATTGCTGGCAAGTGCAACACGGTATGAGGACGCGAATATCGAGCCTTGCGTCAATTATTTTTATTGGCTGCGAACAAAGGGTGAATGCTGCCTAAGTGATTACAGCGACTCAGTTCTTGGATATCCATATTTGTCAATTCCTGAACGCCCGACCGGCATTTCCGCTACAAAAGGCATTTATAGCGATCATGTCGAAATCATTTGGTTTGGAATTACTAATGCTACAAGTTATGATATCTGGCGATCTCACTCGAGTCATACGAATGAAGCGGTTAGATTGGGAACTGCGTACCAAACACATTTTGTCGACACAAATGTTGTAGGAGGAGTAACTAATTGGTATTGGATCGTGGGACAGGGAGTATGCGGATCTGGACCTTGGAGTTTAAGCGACTTTGGATATTCGGCGGCGATCATTCTTGAAGGGCCAAAAATCACGGTCCAACCGCAGAGTCAGACGGTCAATCCCGGGGCGACAGCGACTTTGGGCGTGACAGCCACGGGGACGCCACCACTGGGTTACCAGTGGCGTATGAACGGGGCTAACATCGCGGGGGCCTCCAATGCAGCCCTGGTATTGAGCAACATCCAAGCCGCCAACGCGGGGACCTACACGGTAGTGGTCAGCAATGTTGTCGGCTCCGTGCAGAGCACCGGCGCGATCCTGACCGTGCGGACAGGGCCGACGATCACGGTCCAACCGCAGAGTCAGACGGTCAATCCCGGGGCGACAGCGACTTTTAGCGTGACAGCCTCGGGCACGACGCCGCTGGGCTACCAGTGGCGTAAGAACGGGGCCAGCATTGCGGGGGCCACCAATGCAAGCTTGGTATTGAGCAACGTCCAAGCCGCCAACGCGGGGACCTACACGGTAGTGGTCAGCAATGTTGTCAGCTCCGTGCAGAGCACCGGCGCGATCCTGACCGTGCGGACAGGGCCGACGATCCTCGTTCAACCCCAAAGTCAAACGGCCATTGTTGGCGCCACGGTAACCTTTAACGTAACGGCCGACGGGACTCAGCCAATTAGATATCAATGGCGGAGGAACGGATCCGACCTATCCGGGGCAACAAATGCAAGTATGTCGATCGCCAATGTGCAAATGGTAAACGCAGGGGCCTACACCGTCGTGGTGAGCAATCCTGGCGGATCGATCGAAAGCAGCGGCGCGACGCTGGTTGTGCACACCCAGGTGGCTATCAAGGTTCAACCACAGAGCCAGGTGGTGCACCCTGGTGACACAGTGACATTTAGCGTGGAGGCAACCGGAACCGGGACACTGCGGTACCAATGGCGAAAGGACGGAATCGATATCTCTGGACAAAACCATCTCTTGTTTGTTCTGAAAGACGTTCAGCCCGCAAATGCGGGCTTATACACGGTGGTGGTCAGCAATGCAGTCAGTTCGGTGGAAAGCAGCGGTGCGATCCTAACGGTGCGGGCGGGGCCGGAGATCACGACCCAGCCGGCGAGCCAGACGGTGGTGGCGGGGAGCAACGCGGTGTTCACGGTGGCGGCGGCAGGCACCGAACCGCTGGGATATCAGTGGAGCAAGGAGAGCGTGCCGATTGCCGGGGCGACCAACAGCAGCTTGCGGATCGAGCCGGTCCGTTGGGAGGATGCGGGCACTTACCGTGTGGTAGTGACCAACGAGGCCGGGTCGGTGACGAGTGCGGCGGCGACTCTGCAGGTGTTGGTGCCAGTGACGATCACGGTTGCACCGGCCAACCAGGTGGCGGCGCTGGGCGGGGAGGCCGTGTTCAGCGTGGTGGCCGAGGGGACTCAGCCGCTCAGCTACCAGTGGTCCAAGAACGGGGCGGCGATTGCCGGGGCGACCAATGCCACGTACCGGATCGGTTCGGTCACGGAAGGGGACTTGGGGACATACCGTGTGACGGTGAGCAACCCGGCCGGCCAGTCGGTGTGGGCTCAAGCGACGCTGGAGTTGGGATTGAAGGCAGCGATCGCCAAATGTCCGGAGAACCAGCGGGTGGTGGAAGGGAGCAACGCGGTATTTCGGGTGGAGGCGACGGGGACGGCGCCCTTGAGGTATCAATGGATGAAGGAGAGCGTGCCGATTGGTGGGGCGACCAATGATACCTACAGCATTGTGTCGGTTGTGTGGGAGCACTACGGGACCTATCAGGTGGCGGTAGCCAATCAATTTGGAACCAACCGATGCGATGGGATCAAGCTGTATGTGTTGTTCAAGCCGGAGATCACGATCCAGCCGGCGAGCCAGACGGTGGTGGCGGGGAGCAACGCCGTGTTCACGGTGGCGGCGGCAGGCACCGAACCGCTGGGATATCAGTGGTCCAAAGACAGCCTGCCGATTGGCGGGGCGACCAACAGCAGTTTGCGGATCGAGCCAGTCCGGTGGGAGGATGCGGGCACTTACCGTGTGGTGGTGACCAACGAGGCCGGGTCGGTGACGAGTGCGGCGGCGACTCTGCAGGTGTTGGTGCCAGTGACGATCACGGTTGCACCGGCCAACCAGGTGGCGGCGCTGGGCGGGGAGGCCGTGTTCAGCGTGGTGGCCGAGGGGACTCAGCCGCTCAGCTACCAGTGGTCCAAGAACGGGGCGGCGATTGCCGGGGCGACCAATGCCACGTACCGGATCGGTTCGGTCACGGAAGGGGACTTGGGGACATACCGTGTGACGGTGAGCAACCCGGCCGGCCAGTCGGTGTGGGCTCAAGCGACGCTGGAGTTGGGATTGAAGGCAGCGATCGCCAAATGTCCGGAGAACCAGCGGGTGGTGGAAGGGAGCAACGCGGTATTTCGGGTGGAGGCGACGGGGACGGCGCCCTTGAGGTATCAATGGATGAAGGAGAGCGTGCCGATTGGTGGGGCGACCAATGATACCTACAGCATTGTGTCGGTTGTGTGGGAGCACTACGGGACCTATCAGGTGGCGGTAGCCAATCAATTTGGAACCAACCGATGCGATGGGATCAAGCTGTATGTGTTGTTCAAGCCGGAGATCACGATCCAGCCGGCGAGCCAGACGGTGGTGGCGGGGAGCAACGCCGTGTTCACGGTGGCGGCGGCAGGCACCGAACCGCTGGGATATCAGTGGTCCAAAGACAGCCTGCCGATTGGCGGGGCGACCAACAGCAGTTTGCGGATCGAGCCAGTCCGGTGGGAGGATGCGGGCACTTACCGTGTGGTGGTGACCAACGAAATAGGCAGCGTTACCAGCAAACTGGCGACCTTAATTGTCAAGGATAGCGAGGTGGGCGCCATCGGCGATTTGCCAGCCTGTTACACCAACGGTCAGCCCTTCTATGTGGAAATTCGTGTGACGCCTCCAGTCGATACCAAAGTGTATGCTGTGCATGATCTTTTGCCTGCGGGCTGGTCCGCAAGCCATATAAGTGCGAACGGCATTTTCAAGAGCGGCAAGGTCCAATGGGTGTTTGCGGATGGATTGCCGCGATTACTGAATTACATGGTGACACCGTCGGCGGGAAGAGACGAAGTGGCGTTTGCCGGCATCGTTAGCTTCGATGGAGTGAATGATATGCCCATTCGGGGCAACCGGCGAACAGCAGTGTGCATTGATGAAAGAGCGCCCTACCTAGCAGTGCGGATTATGACGCTGATCGACGAGCGATACATCATGCTGACGATCACGGGCGAACCGGGCCTGACCTACTTGATCCAGACGGCCTCCAGTGTGGACACCGAAGCGCAATGGGAAACCGTCGATGCGCTGACGCTCGATGGCGTCGAAAGCGATTGGTTTGACCTTGATCCGATCGACAGCGAACCCAGGTTCTACCGAGCGGTGCTGCTGGAACAATGATGCGGAGACCTCGGGCTCGACGCGAGCAGCGGCATCCAGCCGTCGTCTTGGCGATTCTTCGTCCGTTCCGAGATCCGGCCATCGATAAGTTTGGAGTTCCGCGTTCACGCGGCCCGGAATCCGACTACGGGTCAGTCCTCACTATTGACATATGCGCCATGCAGATATTCACGAAGACAGAAGGCCGAGCATCCTTCGTCCTGAACCGGTTGGGCAATTCTTCCCTGGCATCGGCTCGGCGAAAATCTTTGCGCGTTTTTGCGATCTTTGCGGCAACAAGCTCAGGAGTTGATTTTGGATGGCCCCAAGAAACGCAAAACGACGCAAAGAGAGTTGCTGCCTGGAGAGCGGCGTGCCACCGGGATGCGGCCTGAATACCGTCTGACTTTCGGTTCATCCGAGAAGTTCTAGTCTGGAATGATGGAGGCTGTAGAGCTTGAG
>ERZ795054.2592-NODE-2592-length-15057-cov-4.770831_pt1 | contig 15057 bp, 14 predicted proteins | sample MGYA00375138_ERZ795054 | MGnify/ENA primary metagenome ERZ795054 (study PRJEB30183, sample SAMN05720215) | anaerobic digester metagenome | isolation source: active sludge of municipal wastewater-treating anaerobic digesters | place: USA | collected 2014-12-23 ...
AAAGGGAGCAGGGACTTCATCATTGAACTAATTAGAAAACAAGGAAACAGCAAGATTTCTCCCTGCGGTCGAAATGACCTTTGCCGGAGAATGATAGGAAAACATACAGGGATTTAGCCATGAACACCCTCTCGCTTTTCATCATCGGTCTGATTTCGATCCTGGGGCAGGTGGTGCTCCTGCGGGAATTGAACGTCGCCCTGTATGGGGTTGAGCTTTTCTACATTTTGGCCCTGGGGGTGTGGCTCCTCTGGAGCGCTGCCGGGACGTGGATCGGCTCCCGGATCAACGCCGCTTCTACCTGGACCGTTCCCGCCCTGTTTCTTCTCTGGGCGGTTTTTTTGCTTCCGGACGTCTTCTTCATCCGCGGCAGCCGGGTCCTGTTTGCCGGTGTGTCGGGGGCGTATCTCCCCTTCTACCACCAATTCGGGATTGTCATGCTGGCGGTGTCGCTGCCGGGGATGCTGCTGGGGTGGCTTTTCCGGGACTGCGCCCGGCTGTACTGCCAAAGCGGGCGGACGCTGGCGTCCGCCTACGCCGTGGAATGCGCCGGCGGGGTGGTCGGAGGGTTACTGGCAACGGGGTTTCTCCTCTGGGGCATCCCCAATCTGATCATCGCCGTTCTCTGCAGCGTGCTGACCCTGCTGGGTGTCGTCTTCGCAGTGGAAAAGGCGGATCACCCGTTCCGGACCAGCGGCTTGATTCTGTTTATCCTGTTGTTTTCCCTTTTGTGGCGGGCGGCCATTTTTGACCGGCAGGCCACAGCCTGGAATCACCCCGATCTCCTGGTCAGCCGCGATTCGGCCTACGGCCGGATCACTGTGACGGGGCTCTCCGGTCAGGTGGCGGTCTATGAGAACGACACCCTGTCCTTTGAAACCGAGGGGACTGCCGCCGAAGCCTTTGTCCATCCGGCCATGCTCCAGCATCCCCGGCCCGGGTCGGTGCTCGTCCTGGGCGGCGCCCTGGAGGGATTGGTCTTGGAAGCACAAAAGCATCGCCCCCGGCAGATCACGGCGGTGGAATTGAATCCCGCCCTGGTGGAGAGCGTACGCCCGTATCTGCCCGGCGGCATTCAGGAATCTCTTAAAGAGATAAATGTCCGCCTGGTTTATGCCGATCCCCGGCAATACCTGAATCAGCCCGGCGCCTATGACGTGATCCTCGTCGGCATGCCCGAACCGGATACGGGACAGGCCAACCGCTTCTATACGGAGGACTTCGTCCGCCTCTGCGCGGCGCGCCTGAATCCCGGCGGGGTGCTGGCCCTGCGCCTCCGGTCGGCGGAGAATTTCTGGACGCCGGTTTTGCGGGAAAGGATGCGGAGCGTCCACGCCGCCCTGAACAGGGTGTTCCCCCAGGTCGTTTTTCTCCCCGGAACGACCAACGTCATCCTGGCGTCGGCGACGAATCTGCCGACCTCGCCGGAAATGCTGGTCGCACGCTGGCAGGAACGGAACATTTCCGCCCGGCTGGTGTCGCTCCCATATATCCGTTATCTCTACACGAACGACCGCTTTGCCGAAATCAACAGGGACCTGCAGAAAGCGGGGGTCACCCCGAATACGGATGTGCGCCCCCTGTGCTACCGCTATACGCTTTTGATGTGGTTGTCGAAATTTTTCCCGGCCGTGGGTGGGGTCGATGTATCCCTTTCCGGCCGCGCCTTTCTTAGCGTGTCGGGAATCCTTTTGTCGGGATGGGCTTTGTTTTTCGCGTTAATCCGCAGGCGGACGGGCCTTAGGCGGGGACTCCTCGTTTTTACGGCGGCTTTTGTCGGCATGGTGCAGGAGACGATATTGATTCTCTACTACCAGGTCAAGGCGGGGGTCCTGTACCGGGATCTGGGGCTGCTCCTCACGGCCTTCATGGCCGGGCTGGCGGTGGGTTCCCTGGCGGTTAACTGGGGGGTGAAAAGGGCGGGCAGCCGGGAAGTGTGGGGCCCGGTGATTCTGGGCGGGTTTTTCCTTTTGACGGCGGGCATTGCCGGTCTGCTCTGGGGGAGTGTGACACTGGGGCTCCTGGGGACGTCGCTTTTGCTGGTTGCCTCCGGTTTTTTTGTGGCCGCCGTGTTCGCCTTTGCCAGTCTTCACCGGGTGGACGACCAGGCACGGGTCATTGCGCCCCTGTACGGGGCGGATCTGTTCGGCGGGTGTCTGGCGTCGGTTGTGGCCGGGCTGGTCCTGGTGCCGTTGCTGGGGTTGGATGTGTCCGCCTGTCTGATGCTGGGCCTGGTGGCGCTCCTGTTTCTGCTGGTTTAGAGTTCCCGCGCTGCGAATTCTGTTGTCATTTCAAGGCGCGTCAGCGACGAGAAATATCAAGGAATACAAGACAGGCATTTTCCCGGCGCCATCCCAAGCGATGACAAAGGATGGCGACATGACCATGAGCGGAAATTTTACTGTACCTTGATCCAGCCCGGCGGAGTATACTGCTTCGGCACAAAATCGGGGATGGCCGGTTTCACGGTGAAGCCGATCCAGCTCGAAATATTTGAGCCGGGGCAACTGTGCCAGGCATGCATTTTCCACGCGCCTTCCGTACTCAAGGTTACAAAGCCCGACGTGATTTTTACCGGTGTCATCCCGTCGGCGTCTGTCCCGGAGATTGTTTGAATATCCTGCAAGTTTACATTTTCAGGTACCCAGGTGTGGGAATTCCCCACCTTAGCGTCGGTCAGGAATTCATATTTAACTGGACAGTCGGCGTTATGCTGGATGCGGAACTCGATTTTGGCGGGAGAACCATAAAACGACTGGTTGTTCAGGGGGGCCAGGATCTTCAGGGGTTGCGGGGGCAGCGCTTTTTGCGCCGTCGCTGATTCCGCTGACGGCTTTTCCATATCCATGGCGATTTGGACTTTTTTGCCCGGGAGGACGCCATCCTGAGATAGCGGATACCGCTGCAAAAGCTCATCTTTCCGCATCCCATCGATATATTTCCGGGCATGGGGCGCCGGCCGATGCGCGTCGTTATGATCGTCGACCGGGAAGGCTTCTCCCTTGACCTGGCAAGTCTCCTTCAAGTTCAAAGTCACGTCACGCTCACCTGCGACGGCATACGACATGAGGTCCGGTGGGCTGCAGGCCGCAGCATGGCCCGGGCAGAAATTCGACAAGGCAAGCAGCGTTATGCCTAAGAAGACCGGAACAAGTATCCATCGTTTCATGGGAACCTCCTTGGAGAAAAGTGAAAACGCAACGTATCGGCAAGGCAGTTGGCAACATGAAAGCCTTTTTGTTTACGCCGGCGGTGCGGAAAATATGTTGCGATTATATCAAAAATTGGCGCCCCCGGCGTTTTATTTTCTGCGTGGGTTATAAATAACAAGTCATTCCGTAAAGTTATCGATTCTAAGCGGCGCTTGTTTTCGCGGCCTTCTGAAATAAAGGGCATGGAAAAACGGCTGCAGGTTGAAATCGGATGTCGGTGTTCCTGTTGACTTGCATCAGGTCCGGGAATATAAATAAAAAGACGTTTCTTTTTTTCAGGATAAACCTTTTCAGGCGGGATTTTCATGCAGACCCGGACGACCACCAAAATCGAATTCAACGCCGAGTTCCAGCGGGCCCTGGACCTGATGGAAACCACGCGCTCGCACCTGTTCATCACCGGCCGGGCGGGAACGGGGAAATCGACCCTTCTCAACTACTTCCAGCGGCATACGGAAAAGCACGTGGCGATTCTCGCCCCGACGGGGGTGGCGGCGGTGAACGTCGGGGGTCAGACGATCCATTCCTTCTGCGGGTTCAAGCCCGATGTGACGCTGCAGTCCATCCGGCGTAAGCGCAAGAAAGACGGAAACAGCATCTACAAGAAATTCGATACGATCGTCATTGACGAGGTGTCCATGGTCCGGGCGGACCTGCTGGACTGCGTGGACCGCTTCCTCCGCTTAAACGGCCCGACCGACAGGGAGCCTTTCGGGGGCATTCAGATGGTCTTCATCGGTGACCTCTACCAGTTGCCGCCGGTGCTGGGAAGCAATGAAAAAGACCTTTTCCGCCTCTGCTACCGGACGCCCTACTTTTTCAGCGCCGCCGTCTTCGGCGAACTGGCGCTGACCTTTGTGGAACTGGAGAAGGTGTACCGCCAGCAGGACAATGAATTCATCCGGCTCCTCAACGCCATCCGCAATCGGAGCGTCACCGACGATGATTTAAAGATTCTGAACAGCCGGGTTGATCCGACCTTTGCCTCCTCACCCGAGGTTTTCTACCTCTGCCTCACGAGCACCAACGACCTGGCGGACCGGATCAACGAGGATCACCTGGAGCAGTTGCCGGGGAAGCTCCGGAGTGTCCGGGGGTATATCGACGGAAACTTCGGCAAGGAGTACCTGCCGACGGCGGAGGAACTGCGCTTCAAGATCGGCGCCCAGATCATGCTTCTGAACAACGATACCTTCGGGCGCTGGATCAACGGGACTATCGCACGAATTACGGGGATGACGACGGACGCAGAAGGGGAAGAACTCATCTGCGCGGAGCTCGAAGACGGCGAGGAGGTGGAGATTGCCCCCAACACCTGGCAGATCTTCCGGTTTGTCGTCAAGGACGACCAGCTTGCCTCGGAAACCATCGGCACCTTCACCCAGTACCCCTTCCGCCTGGCCTTTGCCGTGACGATCCACAAGAGCCAGGGGAAAACCTTCGACCGGGTCATCATCGACGTCGGCCGGGGGACCTTCGCGCCGGGGCAGATGTACGTCGCCCTGTCGCGCTGCACGACCCTGGAAGGCATTGTCCTGCGCAAACCCATCCAGAAACGGCACATCATGGTGGACTGGCAGGTGATGAAGTTCCTTACGGGCTGCCAGTACCGCATTGCGGAGAAAAAACTCTCCCGGGAAGACAAGATGGATATGCTCGACCGGGCGATCCGGGAGGAGCGGGATATCGACATCGTCTATCTCAAGGCCAGGGACGAGAAAACGAAACGAACGATTCTCCCGCTTCAGATAGGCGACATGGCGTACAGCGGCCACCCCTTCCTGGGGTTGGAAGCCTACTGCCGGATGCGCGGAGAGCGCCGGGTGTTCAACGTGGACCGCATTCTGGATATCTGTGATATTTTTTAGCGGTCTCAAAAAATCGGGAACAAAAGCGGGGGGGCTTTTATCTAAGTAATTAAGATCGCGTCCTGCAGAGCCATCGAGACAACTATTCCGGGTGTCATTCCGGGCAAGCGCAGCGCGACCCGGAATCCATTAACAGTGTTTGACGCTCTGCAAATGGATGCCGGATCGGAGTCCGGCATGACAAAAATGTGAGGCTCAGTAAGGATTATTCGAACTTTTGTACTTGATAATTAAGGAGACGGAAATGAAACGAACAAGAATTCCGCGGGGGTGGTTTGGGGTTGTTCTGTTGGTCGGGTTGGTCTGGCTTTTCCCGGCGATGGTGTCGGCGGCGGTCAGCACGTCCGGGGTGGCTCAGCAGATTGCCGTCGAGGTGACGGCCTACAACGAGGACCTGGGGCTGATCAAGGACCAGCGGCGCATCCAATTGCCGAAGGGGACGACAGCATTGCGCTTCATGGACGTGGCCGCGAAAATCAACCCGGCGACGGTCCACATGAAGTCGCTCACGGACCCCAAGAGCCTGTCCGTTCTCGAACAGAATTATGAATACGACCTGTTAAGCCCCAACCGCCTGTTGGATAAGTATGTGGGCAAGGACGTGAAACTTTATTCGAAGAATCCCTACACGGAGCGGGAGGAGATCGTCGCGGCGAAAGTGCTGTCCAACAACGATAACAACCCCGTTTTCCAGATCGGCAACGACGTGACCTTCGGCTATCCAGGCCGGATCATCTTTCCCCAGGTGCCGGACAACCTCATTGCCCAGCCGACCCTGGTGTGGCTGTTGAGAAACGAGGTTCTGAAAAGCCAGGACATCGAGGTGGCTTACTTAACCGGCGGCATCGGCTGGCGGGCGGATTATGTCCTGGTGCTGGATGAAAAAGACCAGGCGGGCAGTCTTTCGGGCTGGGTGACGCTCAATAACCAGAGCGGCGCTTCCTATCCCAATGCGAAACTGAAACTCGTGGCCGGTGATGTGAACCGGGTTCGGGAAGAACTCGCCGGACGGCGGGATGTCGTGTACAAAGCGCAGATGATGGAAGCGGCGGCGCCTCAGTTCAAGGAGCAGGCCTTTTTCGAGTACCACATCTACACCCTGGAGCGTCCGACGACCCTGAAGGACAACTCCACGAAGCAGATCAGCCTGCTGAATGCACCCGAAGTGAAAGTCAAAAAGGAATACCGCCTCTACGGTGAGGACTACTATTACCGCAGTCGCTACGGCGACCCGGAACAGAAGAAAAAAGTCAGTGTATTCATTGAGTTCGAGAATGCCAAGGCGAATAGTATGGGCATGCCCCTGCCCAAGGGCATTGTCCGGGTGTACAAGCACGACGCGGACAAGAGCCTCCAGTTTACCGGTGAGGATACGATCGACCACACGCCGAAGGACGAAAAGGTCAAAATTAAACTCGGCGAGGCCTTCGACGTGACGGCCACCCGCAAGCAGACCGACTGGAAGAAGATCGCCTCCGACACTTACGAGGCGGCTTTCGAAATCGTCCTGCGGAACCACAAGGCGGAAAACATTACCGTCCGGATTATGGAGCCGGTGCCCGGGGACTGGCAGGTTCTCAGCGCTTCCCACAAGGCTCTGAAAGCCAGTTCATCACAACTGGAGATGAACGTCCCGGTTCAGAAAGACGGGGAGACCGTCGTGACCTACCGGGTCCGGATGCGGTTTTAGGGTTTTTCACCTCATGATATCGATGTGTTGAGTGTGTCTTTGGAGATTGTGGCATGGACGTTTACGACAAAGGTCTGGTCACCGTTCTGGTCTGCAGTGCCCTTTATTGCCTGGTGTCGGTTCCGCTTATTTTACGCAAAGTTCCCCGGAATCCGGTTTATGGTTATCGTACGCGGCGGACTCTCAGCAACGACAAAATCTGGTACGAGGCCAACGCCTATTTTTCCTGGCGCTTTCTTGTCGCCGGTGTGCTGTCAGCCTGCGCCGCGCTCCTGCTATATGACTGGCGCAGCCTGCCGCCTGAGACATTCATGAAAGTATCCATCGCGTTACTGGTGGCGCCGGTGGCTTTTGCCTGGCCGTTGACGGTTCGCTTCGTTCATGAGATGGTAAACAGGGACAAATTCAAAAACGGACATCGCTGAGGGTTGCGCCAAATTTGGCCGGTGTCCGGGAAAAAAGGGTCTCTGTCAGTTATTGAAACTCAAACGGGAGAAAGGAGGAACAAATGGGAGAAATGCAGGAGAAAAAGGGTTGGAGCCCGTATCTTGCCGGCGCCCTGACGGGGCTCCTCATCGTGTTTTCCGTCTGGTTTACCGGGAAATATGTCGGCGCATCCACCACATTTGTGCGGTCGGCCGGATTTATCGAGCAGGTTTTTGATGCGGACCGTGTGGCGCAAATGCCTTATTTCATGAAGGAAGTTCCTAAAATCGACTGGCAGTTCATGTTCGTGATCGGGATCTTTTTCGGCGCCCTCATTGCATCCACCACTTCAAAAACCTTTAAGTTGCAGGCCGTACCGCCCATGTGGGAACGGCGGTTCGGACCGAGCCGTGCCAAGCGAGCGATGGTCGCTTTTGTAGGCGGCGCTGTTGCCATGTACGGCGCCCGCCTGGCGGACGGGTGACCGAGCGGTCATGGACTGAGCGGGTCGCTTCAGTTAGCCGTCAGCGGGTATATCGCGTTGATCTGTTTCTTCATCGGTGGGGTCATTGTCGCCATGGCGCTTTACAGGGGAGGGGAGAAATCATGAATGAGCTCATTTACGGTCTGGTAACGGGCGTCATTTTCGGATTTCTCCTCCAGCAGGCGAGGGTGATCCGGTACGATAAACAACTTGGCGCGCTGCGCCTAATGGACATGACGATCGTGAAATTCATGCTGAGCACGGTGCTGGTCGCCATGGTCGGAGTTTATCTGTTGAATGATCTGGGCCTGGTCAAGTTGTCCATCAAATCCACTATTTTGGGTGGCAATATTCTTGGCGGGCTGATTTTTGGCCTGGGCTGGGGGCTGTTGGGATATTGCCCCGGGACGCAATTGGGCGCCCTGGGTGAGGGACGCTGGGATGCCCTCTGGGGAATTCTGGGAATGCTCCTGGGTGCGGCTGTTTTTGCCGAAAGTTATCCTTTCCTCAAGGCGACGGTCCTGACCTGGGGAGACTTCGGAAAAATCACCATCCCCGAGGTGCTGGGGATCAATCACTGGGTTGTCATTGTTGTTCTGATTTTTGCCGGGTTCTGTCTGTTCTGGTGGTTTGAAAAGAGAAAACTCTAGCGCCACCTTGTGGGATGGGTAATTGTAAATGATAAATTTAAAGCGATATTTGCCCTCATGTTCGACATAGCAATTGTGGGCGCCGGACCGGCCGGGGCGACTCTGGCAAGGCTGATAGGAAATCGTTATCGGGTCCTGCTGGTTGACAAGAGACCTTTGATAGAGGGTTCACAGACTTTTTCCGCAGCGAAATGTTGCGGCGGTCTTCTGGCGCCCGATGCACAGAGAATGCTGTCCGAGCTGGGGCTAGGCGTGCCCGGATATGTCCTGGAGGGGCCGCAGCTTTTCGCCGTCCGGGCTATCGATATTCAACAGGGGCTTGAACGGTATTATCAACGTCACTATCTAAACGTGGATCGCAAAAAATTCGATTCCTGGCTGCTGTCGCTGGTTCCGCCCCGTGTCGAAATCAGAGGCAACTGCCATTTTACATCGTATTCCCGGGGAAACAGTTCCTTCCGGATTCACTTGCGGCAAGGCGACCGACCCTACACAGAAAACGTGAAAATTTTAGTCGGTGCGGACGGGGCAACCTCGATACTCCGTCCGCAGCTTGCATCCGGGGAGTCTTTCCCCAGGAAGTATATTGCGATACAGGAATGGACGGAAGGAAACGGCAATCTGCCCTATTTCACATCCATGTTCGACAGGAGAATCTCCGACTATTACTGCTGGACCATTCCCAAGAGCGATTACCTCATTATCGGCGCCGCTCTTGACCCGGGTGCCGAAGCGTCCGGGAAATTTAACCTCCTGAAGACCGTATTGAAAGACAGAGGGATTTACAGCGGCAAAACTGTAAAGCGTGAGGGGGCTTTTATTTTTCGGCCCCGCAGGATGAAGAATTTGTACACGGGGATTAACGGAACCGCCCTTATCGGTGAAGCGGCAGGTTGGATAAGCCCGAGTTCGGCGGAGGGGATCAGCTATGCATTCAAAAGTGCCCGGGTGCTTGCCGAGGCTCTGCTTATCGCACCGGAAGAATTTGAAAAGCGTTATTACGAAAACACGAGGTCTCTGAGAATTAACATTGTCCTCAAGATCCTGAAATCTCTGGTTATCTTTAATCCCTCTTTGCGGAAAGCGCTGATGAAATCCGGTCTTCAATGCGTGGAACCATACCGGTCGCATGAAAGCGCTTGATCGATCTGCAGGGTAAATTTCATCCTTAACAGAATCCCTGTCTCGTAATACAGGCAAGATATCGGGGGCCTCCGGTAGCACCTCCGGCGCCGGGGTTTATGTCTGTTCAGCTCGTTTCCCGTGGCAGCGGTCCAGGAAAAATTCATATATCCATCATCAAAATGAAGAATTCTGAACAAGAATGTGATAGATGTGCCCGGAATGCATAAATCGACTGAACGATTTGACTCATTATATAAGGATCATGAAAGCGCATCGGGTTGAGAAACAAACAAGACATGGCAGGTATTTGCATCTTTCTCTTGCTTGCATCATCACACTGACACTCATCTGCGGGTGCAGCTCGCTTCAGATCGGCTCATCTTTAAAAGAAGCGAATGAATATTCCAGTCAGGGGAGCTACATCGCATCTCTCAGTAAATACGATCAGCTTCTGGAAAAATACCCCGAAGCAGCAGATCGGGTTCTGTTTGAAATGGGACTGATCTATGCCCATCCCGGAAACTGGCAAAGGAATGATCAGAAGTCCCGGGAGAGTTTTCAGAAGATCCTCCAGGATTATCCAAAAAGCGATTACCGTCAGGCCGCTGAAGTGATGATCGCTCATATCAATACGATCGCTGCGAAGAATAAGGCGATTGTGTCACAGCAGACGCAGATTCAGACGCTCAAAAAAGAGGTGAAACGTCAGGGCGAGGAGATGGCTTCCCTGCGCAAAAGAATCGAAGCGCTTGAGCAGGAAGTTAAGAGCAAGGTTTATCCCGTCCAGGATGGACCGGCGGACAGAGTTGTGATCGAAAAGCAGGCGCGGCGACTCACCTTGATGACCAAAGGTCAGGTCTTAAGGCAGTACAAAATTGCCCTGGGCGGGAACCCGGTTGGTCCCAAAGAAAAGCAAGGGGATAACAAGACCCCTGAGGGGACCTACATCATCGATTCCAGAAACCATGGCAGCCGTTTCCATCGTTCCCTGCATATTTCCTACCCTAACGAGAAGGACAAGAAACGGGCTCAGGAGCTTGGTGTTTGTCCGGGAGGGGACATCATGATCCATGGTATCAAAAATGGACTCTCCCAGGTCGGCGAAGCGCACACAACGATTGACTGGACGAAAGGCTGTATCGCCGTCACCGACGAAGAGATCGAAGAAATCGACAAGCTGGTACCCAATGGTACGGTTGTTGAAATAAGACCATAACAATCTTAGATAATTGAGCCATGCGCCGAATAACTGATTATTCCATCCTGTCCCGGAGACTTTATATCATCGCTTTATTGCTGGTCGTCATGGCACTCCATGGATGTGCGGGAATGAGACCCGTCGAGGTCGAAACCTTACCCTATCCCCTCCATCCACCGGAATCAATCGAACGCAATGAATTTTCCGTCACGAAAGATGAGGACGTTGTGGGCCGGTTGGTCATGATCCGGCTGGAAAAAGGTGATACCCTGCCGGATGTTGCCAGACATTTCAGCCTGGGGGTTAATGAAATGAGTCTGGCGAATCCCGGTGTCGATATCTGGTTGCCCGAAGCCGGGACTCAAGTTGTGCTGCCGCTGAACTTCATTTTACCGGATGTGCCCAGAAAAGGCATTGTGATCAATCTGGCTTCCATGAGACTCTTTCATTTCAAAGGAGATAAGAAGTCCTTCATGCTGTCAACCTATCCGGTCGGTATCGGCATGGAAGAAAAACCCACACCCATGGGGCAGGCGTATGTGGATCGCAAAGTCGTCCGTCCCACCTGGCATGTTCCGGCCTCCATTGCGGCGGCTCATCGTAAAAAAGGGGATATTCTGCCGTCGTCCGTTCCTCCGGGGCCTGATAATCCCCTGGGAGAATATGCGCTGTATTTAAGCAAGTCGAGCTATCTGATTCATGGAACGAATAAACCGGCCAGCATCGGCCTGAGGGCAACAAACGGCTGCATCAGACTCTATCCGGAGGACATCAAAAAATTATACGAAAAAACCCCGGTGAAAACCCCGGTGTCCATTATTTACCAGCCGTATCTCATCGGTCAGCGCAATGGTGTGGTTTATCTGGAAGTGCATGCACCCGTAGCGGAGCAGAAAGTCACCGATGTGAAGAAGGTATTTGCGAAATTAAAAGATATTGAAAAAAAATCAAAGCGTACGCTGGATTGGGAAAAAGTGGATAAGACCCTGGCCGAGGCACGGGGTATTCCCGTGGCCGTACTGGATATCCGTGGAGGCAGTGAAAAGGTGGAAGAGCAAATCATCGCGGTCCGTCATCCGGAAAAATTGTACGGCCGCCCGGAAATCCCGGAACTAAAGTTGGGTGCATGGTACATTCTGGCTGCCGAACTGCGTGATGCGTCGGATGCGGCCAGGATGGCCGCCATGATCAACCACCAGGGTCCGCCGATCCCGGCAAGGGTTCTGGCCAAAAAAGACAGCTTCCGCGTCGTGGCCGGCCCATTCGAGAGTAACCGCAAGGCTAGGGAAGCGGCAAATCGCCTGAAATTTGATCTGGATATAGACGGCACGGTAATTGAACTGGGCAGCGATGAATAAGGCGATGCATGTTTTTTCGGTCGCAATCATGGAACAGGTGGTGTACACTCCCGGCGATTTGAATGGAACGAGGATGTTTCATTAAAAAAAGGCAGCAAACCTTTTCAGCGCGTGGGAAGGGAGCGGGAAGGTCAGGTGAAGAAAGGTCAAGGAACCTGACGCCCAGAATTATTCCCGATGCTGGAAATATTCGAAGTGCAGATTAGTGAGTCGTTATTAAGAAAAGGCATTTGAATGGAAAGGAGGTGAATGGAGCATGAAGAAGAGTTTTCTGATGATTTCATTAATGGTTGTTTTCGCTTTGGTTCTGGCGGGTTGTGCAACCACCGGCGACCTCGAAAAAGTGCAGGCTCAGGGACAGGAGAGCAATGCGAAGGCTGATCAGGCATTAAAGGCGTCGCAGGATGCCAATGCGAATGCGGCGAAGGCAGCCGACGCCGCAGCACGCGCCGAAGCAGCGCTGAAGGCGGCCGAAGAGAGAGCGCAGGCGGCTGAAGCGAAAGCGGCGGCGGCCGAGGAAAGGGCAACCAAGGCTGAATCTTCTTTCGAGAAATCGATGAGAAAGTAATTCGGTTTTAAGGGATTGTGCCCCGTATCTTTACTGCATTAAAAAATGAAAAAGAGCCTCTCCTCACTTACAAAGGAGAGGCTCTTTTGCCTCCATGAAGGATTCTTAGCGTTGTTCCATTCAGGATCAAGGCAGCATGGGGGCGCTGTCGTCCTTTGTCCATTCCTGCATCGATCCGTCGTAAAGTTTCACATTTTTATAACCAAGCAGTTCAGAGAGAATGAACCACCAGGGTGATGCCACCCGTCCCGTATCGCAATAAACGATAATTTCGCGATTCAGATCCAAGCCTACCACGCCTGTGGCCATGTTCTTGAGGGCATCTGTCTCCTTGATGGTCCAGCAGCACGTTTCCATATGCTCACCGGGAGGATATTTTTCGAATATCTGCATCGTCGGCAGATTGACGGCACCGGCAATCCGGCCCAATTTCGCAACCATGGGCAGCTTCTGCTTGCCATCGAAAGAATCCGGTTCCCGGACATCGACAATCAAAGCTTTATTCAGACTGTTCTTTACGTAATCCTTGTTGACGAAAATCGCTTTATTGAATTTCCCCTTGTAAGATACCGCTTTCGGCTTGGCCATATCCGTGGATACCGCACGCTTTTCACGGATCGACCATTTCTCGAAACCGCCATTCATAATGGATACCTTGCCCACACCCGCGTATTTCAGGGTCCAGGCGACGCGGGCAACATTCACCCGATCGGCGGGGGTATCGGTCTTGCCGTACACGATAATGGTTGATTCGGGTTTAATGCCGGCGGATCCCAGAAGGTCAACAAGCTCGTCATCGGGTGTCAACTCGTTATCGCTGTCACCTCTTTTAATTGCCAGATTACCGTAGAACATGCTGATTGCGCCGGGAATATGCCCCGCCTTGTACTCTTCAATCTTCCGGATATCCAGGATGATCAGGTCCGGATTGGACAGGGCCGCGGCTGTTTCTTCGGTGCTGATAATGGGGGGAAGGGTTGATGCCATGGCCGAAAGCGGCAGCAGGCATAAGAGCATCGCGAACAGAATGAGTAACTTCCTTTTTTTCATCGTCTTATCCTCCTTATTCCGTGATGGGTATGGGGTTGATGGGGTAAATTAAACGCTCGTTTGCCTTCGATCCATTTTCGATAAGCGCCTCTTTGGTGAGGAATCCGGCCTTGTCCGTATGACAGGCGTCACATGAACGGGTCCGGTCCGTCCGTTTTCGGATGTTGTGGGCAGGGGTATTCCAGTAGTTAGGTAACGCGTCGAAATGTGACATGGTTACGCCCGCTGCGGCGAAAGTATCCCGGACGGTGGGAATGACCCGCAGCGTGGTCAGTGTTTTCCCGTCACGAGGGTTCAAACCGAGGATGAATCCGGGCTTTGATTCGGACTCCTTGTGACAGTTGTAACAATTTCGGTATTCGGCGGAGGCATGACATCCGTAACAGGTCACCTTGTCGCGGTGCTGGGTGTGGGCGGTTCGTGTGGTCAGCCGGGCTTCCTGGCCCAGTTTGTTGTGACAGTTCGTGCAAACCGGCCGGTCTTTCACATCCTGTTTGGACAGGTAGGTATTGCCATCGCCGTGCATATCGGATTTTTGGTGGCAATCCATGCAGAGCATACCCTTCTGGTAATGCACGTCGGGCTTCCCGCCGTATTCACCGGTATATTCGGGATAAACCCTGCCGCCGTGGCAGAAAGCGCAGGTTTTGCCTTCATCCTTCTTGATGAATTTGTGGCCCTTGATGAGGCCGATGCTGATCCCGCCGACCGCCGCCGCTTTGACATGGCAACTGCCGCAGGAGGCATGGCAGCTCCGGCAGGACTGCTCAAAAATCTTTTCGTCGAACTGTTTCAACTCCGTTTCCGAAAAACGCTTCATCACACCGTGGCGTTGTCCCGCACTGGTGTAGTGCAGTGCTTTCTCATAAGTGCTCGTGATTTTCTGGTGGCACGTGGCGCAGGTTTGCAAATTGTCGGAAGGCCTTTTTACAACCCCCTGGTGGGCTTCTTCCCGGGTGGCGCCTTCGAGATTACCCTTGTGACAGCCTTCGCAGCCCATGGCGAAATGGGGATCCGTGCCGAGCAAGGTTTGATCGACGAGGTACCCTTTGTACATGTCTTCCGGCCGGACCGGCGGAGGCGCACCCGCTCACCCCTCTCCGGCATGTGTGTCGATGACGGGTGGTTTGTACAGCGCCTTTATGGCTGAATCGTTGGTATGGCAAGTCATGCAGTTGCTTTTATCCAAGGCAACGGTAGAGGAAGATAGTGAAGCCAGGAAGAGAATCAGGACCAGGAAAACAGTAATTTTCGTCTTCATTCCACCCTCCGAATAGCGGTTGGATGTGTGCAGAAGATTAGAGCACGCCTTTAGGTGATTGTGATTAAGACAAATCTTGGAAATTAAGTAAATCAGAAGCATTTATTCGTCAAGGGGAAAAGATGGGCACCATCGGAATAAAAGCTTTTGACATAAAAAGGCAGAGA
>ERZ795054.2593-NODE-2593-length-15056-cov-4.949470_pt1 | contig 15056 bp, 16 predicted proteins | sample MGYA00375138_ERZ795054 | MGnify/ENA primary metagenome ERZ795054 (study PRJEB30183, sample SAMN05720215) | anaerobic digester metagenome | isolation source: active sludge of municipal wastewater-treating anaerobic digesters | place: USA | collected 2014-12-23 ...
CCCGACCGGCGACTGGATGTCGAAGTCGGGAACAGTGTTCAGCTCATGGACCCCGACGGTCCTGATCCTGCGGATGTCGTAGGCCAGGTTGCCCCGGCAATCGCAGTTGTCGAAGATGCCGACCCTGCCGGGCCCCATGTCCCTAACCTTGGAGAGCATGGAAAGGGCGTCATCCTTCTTGCAGTCGCAGTTGTCGAAGATCCCTACCGATCCGGGATCCTTCTTCATGCGTCGGAGCAGTTCCTGTGCGAAGGCGCGGTTGGCGATGATTACCCTACCGTCTTCAGCGATCGTCACATCCTTGACCGAAAAATTGATCTTGTCAGGCATGGTGAAGAGATTGGTGTTAAACTTCCGTGAATTGTGCGACCATTGCCATTAATCCCCTTTCCGGATCTGAGGTAACCCATTGGACATCAAAGAAGTTATCAACAGGTAACGATGATCAGACTGCGCGATAATCCTGACATACGGTATGGTGGTCAGCCTGAAAAAAGAGAATAAACTGGATAGGGATACGCCTGGCCTTTGCTCGGGATCAGGCCCCGATGTGAAGGATCTCGAAAACTGCATCCCCGGAAGGACGCTTGAGTACCACGATATCTCCCACCTTCCTGTGGGTTAGGGCTTTGGCTAAAGGGGAAGTGAACGCGATCTTCCCCTTGGAGATGTCGGCTTCGTCCACTCCAACGATTTGAAAAACCTGGGTTTCATTGCCCATCCTCATCTTCACTATGGCGCCAAACCTCACCTCATCCCCGGGCAGGTCCTCCGGCCGGACCAGCCTGGCTGAGCTGATACGCTCGTCGAGCAGCGCGATCCGGGCGTTGATATGGTTCACGGCAATTCGTCTCTCCTTCTCATTCGAGGCATCAAGTTGTGCGATCTCGTCCAGCATGGACTTTCGCTCGGCCAGCAGTTGTTCCATGCCTGCAGGGGTCACATAGTTGGTAACCCCTCGCGGCAGATGGGCCCTGGGCGCCACCATCGGGACCTCTTCCTGATCGTCTTCCTTAACAAAACCGCGGCTCATGTTATGTTCTATGTTCTAGGTTCTATGTTCTAGGTTCTATGTTCTTTGTTCTTTGTTCTTTGTTCTGTGTCCGCTTTCCCCGCATGCCTCGCTTTTCGCTTGAAATGCTATGACACGGAGACGCAAAGAACGTAAAGTTTAACAATCTGAGATCTTTACTTCCGCCAGCAGGCGGACAAGCTTTATTCGATATTCACAGCCTTCATCATTTCTTGGTCCTTGTTTCTTGTTACCCGAATCACTCGCCTACGGCTCGCGCTCGGAATTATTAGACATAGGATTTCAGGACCTGGGCTCTATTGAAATCCTTAACTTTAACTGTTGAAAAATGCTGGGTCTTATGGTTGACATACAAGGAGAGTATTCCTGCGTAGAAGTTGAACTCAAGCCAGGAAAGAAAGTCCTCAATAGGCTTAAGCAAATGGGAATTGATTGGGAAGGGCTTGGGAAGCCTAAGATTGTGTATCTCCGTCTAAAAGTATTTGATGCGGAGGAACGCTATAGGATATATGATGGAGATTTGAAGCTTCTGGAAAGCGCAAACTTCCTGAACACGCGAATGATAAGGAAAGTACGACCTACCGTTACCGAAAATTTATCACGAGATGACAAGATCGAGGCGGGGCTTGCAGCCGAGGATTACATAAAGCTCCCGTCCCATAGTGTGGTTAGAGCGCAGTGGCCTGAGGAGAAAAGATACAGCGTTTATGTTCATAAACTGAACAATGACGTTTGGAAGAATATACGATTCCAAAGACAAAACGACTTTATTACTCCCGGAAAAGATGCCTTTTATGTTGGCCAGACGGCATTAGATGTTGAAGAAAGATTCTATGTTCATACGGATCCCGATCATCCGAACCACCAGCATTGTTCCGCAATAATGGAGAAGTACAGCAAATTCCCCAATGACTTTATGCGGAGTCTGTCAACCCAGGAGTTTGATAAAGCAAGTGGAATCAGGTGCAATGGATTGTCGACGTTTGAGGCGCTGAGAAATGAAGAACTGATGGCGGCGTATATCAGGTCAATTGGCCTCGGAGCGTATTCAAAGTGAATGCCTGTTTGATGATGTGCGCGTAGGGTATTGAATCGGTACTGGTCGCCTTCCCTGAAGGTTCTCGCGATCTCAATACATCAAATGCACCTTCTCTTTGTTCCTCCAGCCTGCCTGGTAATCATATTCCACCTTGTACACCTTAAGGTCGGCCTGGTAATTGTAAACGGTAGCAAATACCTTCAGATCAGCCTGGTAAGGGTATTCCACGGAATAGACCTTCTGGGCAGAGATGTGCTGGCATAAGAGCGCAAACATTATGATTGCCAGATAGGTTTTCAACATTGGTTGCTTTTTAGGATGATCATTAAAGATATGGATTCAGGATTGCGTTTGCCAGGAAATACAATTCAACGCACCGCCCCTTCTGACAATCTCTGTACAATCCAGCTGGAATATTTTTTCCTGGTCAGCATAGGAAGGATAGTAGGACTTTATCTCCTGCAGTGCCATATCATCCTCAGGAATATTGAGCTTTGGCAGGAGGAAGATCTCCGGAGTCTGAAGAAAATTAATATAGGCCCAGCGGCGCCGACTTATATTTTTCTTCTCGAGCTCCAAAACTTGAATGCTGAGTCCAGCCTTCCGCAGCGGAACAATCACATTGGGATCCCTGGCGGAAAAGTCGCTGAGCAATACGCTCTGTTCATCAATAAACCGGACCATCCCATCAGCGTGGCCATACCTGTCCTGCTTGTCCCAGCCTATCAGGACAACCTTGTCCACCCCAAACAGTTCGTGCAACTTTCTGACTAACGCCTTGCGGGTGTATTGATGTCGATTCTCCCAAACCACCTTGTCGCACATTATCAGGCAATTCGGTGATAGGATTACATTGCCTCCATCCATAATGAGATCGGAGTGGATGGTGTCCAGACCCAGCGACTGGCTAATCGGCCCGGAATCGGTTCGCAAATGCGGGTAATCCTTCAGATAATCTGGGTAGTAGTGATACTGAAGATATCGGTTCCGGCCGAGTGGAATAGGCATAAAGTCGCGGAGCCAGATGTCCATTGCGCCACGGATGAAGCGATAATTGATTTTTCTCCCATATAGAGCATTTACCAGTCCTTCTGCCAGGCCATTGTACTTCGGGTGGTTGAGTAGCTGTTCTGCGATCAGGATCATTTCAAGCCTTGATCTGATGGTTTTTTGTGTGCTTATTGCTGAATATGTATGATATAATACCTGAATTTCTCCCCGCGTATGCAGATATCCTTCCAGGGAGTCCGATACATACGGGTGATGGGTACTTCAGCCAGCTTATGATCATTTCCGAATCTTTGCGCTACTGATTGATTTAGTGGCTCGAAGCGTACCCATTTGGAACTGAAGTATTGATGTACTACACTAGCGGAGGTTGGATACTGACGCCAGAACCTATCATCAGCACTCAGGAAGATTGCGAAACATGCGGCGATTGGCTTTTCAGATGTTTGATAATCAAATAATTGCTGGAGGAAGGCGGCGTCCTGGACAGCCTTGACCTTCTGCTTAGGAATCCCATCGTTTGACCTTCGAGGCAACTTAAGCTCGATAACATACCGCTCCGCTCCGATACGCAGAAAAATGTCCGCCGCTTCCTTGCAGATTCTTGCCAATATGTGTTCCGAGGTGGGATTTCCCTCAGGCAAGGACAGAATCAGGTCCTTGGGGTATTCAAGCCTAATCTCATCCGGATGGAGGTTCTCCCTCAAGTAAATCGCCAGTTCGTGTTGCAAACCGGGTTCATTGTAAAGATCAATCTCGTTTGATGACAAATACTCAAAAAAACTGTGAAGATGCTGTAATAGGTCCATTTTCTGTGTTTTTGAATAAATCATTATACGATTGGATCATTCTACCTGAATGTCTTCAACACCAATCCCTCAAAGTCCCCCCTGTTCCCTCCGATATGGGCCACTCCCTCCTCTATCCAAACCCTGACCAAGGGTTTGAGATACCGATCAAGGTCGAACTCGTATAGCCTCAATGCTGCGGGAGGAACAGGATTGGGGGTACACACATACATCCGGGGGTTCACCCCATATGCATCAGCATCCTCTGCCATAAATGGATCCCTGTACCACTGCAATCCAGCGATACGGGTATCAATTCTCCAGAAGCTATACATATTGTACTGGGCTCCTTCCACAGCGTAATCCCTCATATCCCAGAAATCCAGTATCCAGGGAAACATATCCATAAACCGCTTCAATCCATCGTGTGCAAACACGGCCCCTTCGTCAGGGCATAACAATCCATCCCTGGCGATGCTGAAATCTTCCAGGGTACTCCTGTAGGTGATATGCCACAGAAACCTCCCGGTTTTCACAGGGCTTCCGATTTCTCTTTTTGATTTCCATCTGCTGATGATGTAATCGCGATCCATTTGCCCGTTCCTTTTGGACACACCTCTCCTGACCGCAGGAATTGCGGTGGTCAGGTGCACGGGAAAGCATCGGATGGGGCAAACGTAACAATTTCTGATGAAAAATCCAAGAGAAAACTGAACTATTGTGCTTAATATCAATATAATATATATACTGCTTCATTAATTGTCCTATTCCACACTTCCTGGATCTTCGCCGGGATTTTCAACCGGCAAGCCAAAACCTTCCAGGTAATGTTGCACGATCTCCCGGAAGCCCTTGTCTATACTTTCATCTTTTGGATCGTAGTGTCTTTCGAGAAAAGCATAGAAATCATCCTGGAAGAGGTATACGTCCTGGGTGTCGGAAGGTACCTCATATCTCCTCTGGTACCGACCTTCATTAAAGCCCGGAAGAGCTACCTTGTTTCTCAGGGCGTAATCGATGATGCATTCCAGGGCTTCGTATTCCAGGATGAAGCCTTCCGGATCCATTTCCCGAATATCCGGGTCGCTGAGATCCCGCTGATGAAAGGCCAGCGCCATCATGGAAATTCTTTCTTTGATCTCTTGTATTTCTTGATTCAGGCTCATCAATCTGTCTTGGGGTTTAGTGAAGTTGATCGCTCTTGGTTTTCCGCTATTGTGACCCAATGTTTGGGTAAATTTCAAACGGCATAAGTCGAAGTCTCGCTTCTTACCATATCTTATCGAGGAATCTGAAGCAAAGATGATCAAACCACTACGCCATAAGATGACGCAGGAATGACCTTATTGATGATTTGTGGTAAGTTAGGCCGGTGAAACCATCAAATTGAAACTGAAAGTTTCCCTGAAAACTTAGCTAATACATAAATTCATTTTATAACCTACAAGTTTCTATATTTCATATTTATTACAGATAATGAGACTATTCCTTGAGAAATAATTAAGAGTAATTCTACTTTTGTCTTTTTCTTTCTAGTAATTCATTTAAATATGTATCCCGATTGTTTCTGAATGAACGATACTCTTCCTCAGTGAATATGTCACTCTTGTCATTATTGCAGAAATAACAGCATAGTACGCAATTTTCTTCCGAATACAGACCCAAAGGATTCTTCCTGTCAAGTTCTAGCCACACACCTCGGCTTCTACCACGCGTCAGTCTATGATCTGATGGAAATCTTTTAGACACCAAGTACCCCGAGCATACAAGTTCTTGTACTGTCTTCTCTTCAATTTCGCAATAGTGACATTTTTTATCTTGAGCAGAATACCACATAATAAATTCATTAAGACTACCAAATCCATCCTTACCTTCTCTTCTCCTTCTGTTGTAATTTTCTCTAAGTTTTGAAATAGGTTTTGGATGGTATATAAATGGCTTCATAATAACAGTATAATTATGAGTTATTAGACGTGCGAATTCGACTAATGCCAGCAAATTCATCCCACATCTGGTGTAGTGCTAATTTAAAAATAATTCAAATAGGCAAGAAGTTGTTGCATTGTTTATTTTGATAGGAGAGTATCATATTTGTAGATTGCAGTTGCACTTCTCGATCCTGCAGTTACTCATGATCACAACAGATTGTTATTACCTGAGACAGCATCATGACGATTAGTGTAACTCTTCATCGTCCTTTCGCGTTGTTGTCATTCCTTAGCTACATCATACCTCAAATGCTCAAAGATCATCACCATCGCCAGGGTGTCCAGCTCGCAATAGCGCAACAGCCCGGCGATCAGGTCTGTCCGCTCCCGCACCGGCATATCCGTGAACTGCAGCGTTGCATAGGCCGTGAGTGCCGCTCCCCCGTTGGCGATCTCGTCCAGGGATGACAGCAGCTCATCCAGCTGCTCCGGGCTCCATCCGGGAAAGAGAGGGGGTAGCAACAGGTAGGGGTTGATCACCTTGCCCTCCGCTTCTTTCAGCCAGATGTGCTCAGGGAGGAAGTTCTTCGAGCTCAGGCCAATCTCGCTAATCGGGCAGGTATACTTCGCCTTCAGAAAGGGGCTGCTCTGCAGAACAGCGGGCAGCAGTTCCTTGATGGAATTGGATCCCCCGGAATAGGGATTGTAATAAAAATCCAGCACCAGCTTGCGCAGGTCAACCATATCGCGTTCCCCTCTCCAGCGCTCGGCGGAGTTCCCGGTATTGTGGGTGATGCTGTGCAGGAAAGCAATGAGCTCGTTCTTGTCGGCTTCTTCGCTCTCGCGGAGCTGGAGCAGGATGGCATTGAGAATCGTATTCTCGTGCGCGGCGAAGCGGAAAATGCTGCCCTGATCACCGCAAAGGGCCAGTCGCAACGCCCTCACGAAGGCAAAGTTCGGAAACACACCGGGTGTAGCCTCGATGAACTCGCTCCTGTGCTCGATGCTGCCGTCGGCATTGTACTGGTGATGCGAGAACTGGAAGGCCACCTGTTCATAGGGACGTCGTCCCTTCGTAAAAGGAAGGGCTACTGCACTTGTTTCAAAATCAATGAAATGCAAGGGGTATGCCCATTTCTCCATTTCCCGGGCGATGCCATCCCTGTCCGCATAAAAGCTCATATCACACGACCGTATTTTCTCTACCTGCATCCATTGCCGTTCTCCTGCTGAAAGCCCTTCCGCGGTACCAGCCACACCAAAATCTTCACGGACAAGCTCTTCCATTAGAACCCGCCCTTCATCCAGCAGGTGTGTGCCACGGTACATCCATATCTCCATTGCATTGGGCTTAGCAAACTCCTTTTCAGTCCACCCTTTTTGCTTTGCCCAGCAAAAATGAAATCCGGATAAGCTGCCTGCCGCCAGTTGTTCCGTACTGGCCCTGAACTCACATTTTCTGCAGGAGGACATCGATACAGGCCAGGAAGGGTAGGTATCCCCTTGCCTTGTATCCTTTAGCAATCCGACAGCATCCCTGAACTTCAAGCCATCCGGATGTTCGTATTTACCCCGGATGATGTCGGAAACGATGTCCGAGACATTAATCTCCGTCAGTACCGACCCGCCTATCTCAGCGAGGGAAGAAATCGCGCAGCCAGCGTCCTTTCGCTGGTCTCCTTTGTCGCGTCTTGGGATGCGGATCATCTGGTTAAGTCCGTCCACACTGGCCACCTTGTTTTTATCGGCCAGCATCAGCCAGGCCTCTATTGTATAACTTGGGTACAACAAGCTAACCACGTACTTCTGAAAGGCCAGGTCGAAGAGATATGGTTTCCATCTGCTTTGCAGTCCGCCCCGCTTGCCAAGAAATTCCTCATCGTCATCCGGATCAAAGGACTTTGACTTGACCTCGATGACGCGGATCCGCCGGCCTTTCTTCTCCATGATATCTGTACGTACGAACAGCCCATCGATCAGAAACCCGGCCTCGAACAGGACTACTTCACCTTCGGCCAGGGCCTCCCGGCTGAGGTCATGTGCCCGCTCATACTCGTAGTTGGCGGCCTCAATGAACCGCCCCTCAGGGTAGTGCAGCCGGGCAAGCACTTCCACCTGAAAGCCCCCCTGGGCCAAAGCCAGGAGGAAAGGGTCGTCAGTCCTGTTATTTACATAGCGGGTGTCATTCCCGAAATAGACCTTATTGGGGCACTCCAGGCCGGTCTTGAATCTTGATTTCGTAAGGTAAGTTTTGCTCATCCTGCTGAATATCGAAAACCGTACAACGTATTACTAATAATGAAGCATGGATATTAAACTATGCTTTCATCCTCATCGGGAAGGTCATCACTGTTGTCGTTCAGTTCAGGGAGCAGGGCCTGTGATTCGGCCTCGTTCAGGGCAGTCACATTTTTCAGCCTACGCTGAATCGCCTTGGTGCGGGTCCCAACCACACCTTCCAATTGATCGAGTCCTGTCTGGATATTCCGTTGAGCCTTGCCAAGATAGTCACTGAACTTTCCAAATTCTGTCTTTACCGCTCCGAGGATCTGCCAAACTTCACTGCTGCGTTTCTCGATGGCCAGGGTCCGAAAACCCATCTGCAGACTGTTGAGAATAGCCGCCAGGGTGGTTGGGCCTGTGACGATAACCTTGTAAGTGTGCATAAGCTCCTCAAGCAGGGCGGCCTTGCGGACCACCTCGGCGTATATCCCTTCGAAAGGTAGGAACATTATGCCGAAGTCTGTGGTAACCGGCGGATCAAGGTACTTGTCGCGGATGTCCTTTGCACTCTTTTTTATAGCTGCATCGAACTGTCGCTGTTGCTGTGCGATAGCATCCGGATCCGCCAATTCGTATGCGTCCTGGAGCTGCTCATAGACGTCCTTCGGGAATTTCGCGTCAACCGGGAGCCAGATGTGTTTACCATCATCGTCCTTCCCGGGCAGTTTGATGGCAAACTCCACCACTTCCCCGCTACCGGACCGCGTATGTACATTTGCTTCATACTGGCCGGGTGCCAGGATTTGTTCCAGCAGCATAGCCAGCTGCACTTCCCCTATGCCACCGCGCTGTTTGACATTGGCCAGCACCTTTTTAAGCCCACCAACGTCTGTCGCCAGGTTCTTCATTTCGCCCAGGCCCCGCTGGACGGCCTCCAATTGGTCGCCTACTGTTCTAAACGATTGGGAAAGTCGCTCATTCAGTGTTTTCTGTAGTTTCTCGTCCACGGTCACACGCATCTCCTCCAGCCGGGTGTTGTTGTCCGTGCGGATGTCAATAAGCTGTTTTTCAATCGCTTCCTTCAGGTCCTTCACGTTCGCAGCGAACTGATCGTTGGAGGCCTTTAGCGTTCCGGCAAGTTCATCACGATTGGTCCTGGCGATTTCGTTCGATTCGGTACGGTTGCGCTGGAACTCCTCCCTGAGCGTGGCATCTGTTCGGTCGAGAAGGGCAGTGATGCGTTGCTGAGCTTCTTCGATGCGCCGGAGGTGTACTTCTGCACCACGGTCAGGTTTGCGGAGCAGCAGCACCAGGAGGGTGCTTGCTGAAAGCAAGAGCAGGAGGATAATCAGACTCTGTGTCATATTGTTATAAATTATTGGATTACTTTCTCTTAACTGAAGGTATCATGGCCTATGTCACCAGCCTAAAATACAGGGAGTAACCCCAGCCTTTCAGTACCGCGGTATTGGAATAGGGCAAACATAGGGCCCTGCTACGTCAATTGATGTCGTGGAGGCGCTAATATTGCGCCGCCGCCGCCTGCAGCATCTGGCGGATATCGTCCACCAGCCAGGCTGGGCTGAGGACCTTGACGTTGGGCCCCAGCATCAGGATGCGCTGGCGGAACTCCAGGTTGGGGATGAGGCGAAGGCGGAGGTGCAGCCCTTCCGGGCCATCGGACAGGATCTCCTGGGAGTGGTGGAGGGGGAGGGCCTTGACGTATTTTCCCTGCAGGGGGGTGAAGCTCAGTTCCACGCTTTCCTTCAGTCCTACGCTGTAGGTTAGCCCGATGATGTCCCTGAAGTTGGAAGCGGGGTCTGCCTTGGGGTCAGGCACGAAGACCTCGTCTTCCACCCTGAGGTTGTGGATGCGGTCGATGCCGAAGTTCCAGAAGGTATCCGACTTTTCCAGCCGGCCCACCAGGTACCAGCGGTTGAGGTATTCCTTGAGCAGGTAGGGTTCAAGAAGGTAGGGCTTCACCAGGCCTGTCTCGAAGTTTTCGTGGTCGAAGCGTACCCTCCGGTGTTCTCTCACGGCCTGCAGTAGGGGCTTGAGGCAGGCGATGTTGCGGAGGTGCCCTGCGGCATCGAAGGCGATATAATTGAGCGCGTTGCGGCTTTCCTTCAGGCTTTCGGTGAGCAGTTCCGCCGTGTTCACGATTTCCAGGAAGCGCAGGAAGCCCTCGATATTGAAGCTGAGGTCTTCGTTGATGAAATAGCCGTTGCGGTGGCGGTCGTAGGTGATCTCCAGTCCGAACTCCACGCGGATCTGTTCAATGTCGCGCTGTATGGTGCGGTCCGACACCCGAAAGTCGTGGTCGCCCAGGAAGTCCCTGATCTCGCAGAAGCTGGGGTACTGCCTTCGGCTGATCTTCTCGATGATGAGGGTATAACGGCGGATGGTGGTGTGGTGCATGGGGGGGAGAATGAAATAATCCGTTCAGTCAAATATACAAAACGGAATTTTACTACATTGTCCATCCATTCGCCTGCCGGAACTATGCAAACACAGAAGTACAGTGTAAACCAGTACATGATCGCTTCCCTGTTGACCTGGGTAAGGGACGGAGAAATTGCCATTCCTGAGATTCAGCGGCCCTTCGTGTGGAGTGGTACCCAGGTGCTAACGGGCATTGACAGCAGGGAGGAACTAGTGGAAAATCTTCGGATGAACTGTGTCCCGGAGAGCATCTTCGACGGTAACCATCTTTCATACCAGGACTTTCTCATCGAGCGGCGAAAGTTGATGGCGGTGAAGATCAGGGAGTATTTTTCGGTGCTATAAACTCAACTATGAAATCTTACCTGGAACGTTGTCAACGACAGTTGGTGGATTTGGATTGCCTGGATATTAGTCACGTAGCGTGGGTGCCACATAAAATTCCAGGTTGCTTAAGAAAGTTACAAGGTTGTTACATATAAGGGTAGACTACCTGATCGCATTCTTCAGCTTAGTCTCAAACCTATTTCGATGAATGAGCTAATGTTCTGGTCAGGATTTTCCACCAAGCATACCTTCAGGCACAGTTAATAATTGTCACTTCAATCGGTTGAACCTGAATGTATGACCAACCCCAACTCACCGAGGGTCAAAGTCAGAAATACACAACCGCCGAGAAAGGCAAGCAATTTCTAACCGAAATATACGGAACAACATAGTACGACTATCCATCACCCCGCCCTCAAAAACTCTCCAAAGCGTGTCTCCAGCCGCTCCCTATCCGGCCACTCCTGACGACGGGTGGGCAGACTGATCTTATTATTCTCCAGAGACTGCAACCCGTATTTCAGCATCGGACCATCGATCTCTTCCAGGATATCTTCCCGAACCTTGATGATATAATCCGGACTCACGCCCAGGATGTTGCGGTCGAAGGCGGCGTGGTGGATCTTGCATAAGGATAATCCATTCTGCACCACAGGGTCGCCGAAATCATCCCTATCACCGATGATGTGCGCGGCATCCAGCAATTCAGGGTGCTTGAGCCGGCACAGGGCGCACTGGTTGCTGTATGCCCGGAGCACCCGCTCCCGGAAGGACTGCTGATGCAGCCTTACCTTCATCGTAGAAGTCAGATACGAGCGCCGATAAAGGGCCTGAGGCTCTGCCACGAGGTTCGGCTCGCGCAAAACAACCTGATCTTCCACAGCCACGGTAAACATCAATCGGTTCGGATCATCACCCACAATGTATACAGGCCAGGCAACAAAGTAACGGCCGGGCGTCAGGCAACGAAAATAGAAGACAGGCTTCTGTTCCTGCATCAATCGGCGCAAACCCACATTGTCGGGATGATAGATATCGGTTCCCCGATAGCAGTATTCAATCAAGCCATCTTCCGGCGATCCATCCTTATATGTACCATTTGGAATAGTAGTGATAGAAATCGGTAACTCCATCATTTTAGGCTTCCATATCCCTGAAGGGCCGATCAAAGTTATCCGCTGTCCCTGAAATTCGAAACCTGCTTCCAGCAGCCTACGTGGCATCACATCTCCGTGAAACTGCCTTTGCTTCTCCAGCCAATCAAAGGATGCCATGCGAATCAGGTCGTCCATCGCGCAATGCTATTATCGATAACTCCTCATAAGTCCGTATACTTCGCCGCCGTCCCTTTGGCCTTGTCCACCGGGTATTTCTCCGCGTTGCGGCGGATCTTCTGCAACACGATCTCCCCTACATCCAGTCCGTGCTTCTCGGCCAGAAGCAGGGCAAAGGCCAGCACATCAGCCAGCTCCTCGCTTATCCGGGCCTTGTCCACCTTCTCGGCTTCCTCCACGGTCTTCCAGAGGAATAGCTCGTTCAACTCGGCGGCTTCAATGGATAAGGCGATGGCCAGGTTCTTGGTGTCGTGGAACTGGCTCCAGTCGCGCTCGTCGCGGAAGCGGACCAGTTCGCGGGTGAGCTCGTGGATGAGGGGCATGGGAGTTGGGAGTTAGAAGTTAGAAGTTAGAATTTAGAATTTAGAATTTAGAAGTTAGAAGTTAGAAGATGGGGGTTTGGGGTTGAAAGTTAAGGGTTATTGGGGAGAAGAAGAGGAACAAGAAACAAGAAACAAGAAATGAAGACGGATTGACGATTGACGAAAGATCCTGGTCAGGCGACAGCTACTGTTTAAATACAGTTGCCGGGAAAGCGACCTTGGCTGGTGCGGTCCCGCGCAGCGGGATCCCGACCGCAGGGAGGGAAGCAGCAGGCGCAGTCGCGACCCGGCAACGAGGCCCGCCCGGCCTGAGGGTAGAAATTCATTTATCATTTCGCATTTCGCAGTGCTCATAGACAATGACCATAGACCATAGAACATAGAACATAGAACATAGTACATAGAACACAGAACATCCCCATTTCACTGCAGCAGGCGCGTCGAGGGTACTGCCCAGAAACCGGGTTCCTGCTGATAAAGGGTGTTGCCGCGGTATACCACCAAACCGCCTAGCCAGGCCTCCCCAAGGGCCTGACCTAAGGCTTTGAGGCGGGAGAAATCGCTCTTCACTACGTCGTCTCTGTTCTTAACTTCTATTCCCAATACACCGGCAGTGGATTCGAGTAAAAAATCCACCTCCATCCCTGATCGCGTGAGATAGAAATAGAGCTTCAGGTCGAGACGCATCGTTCGGATGTATTTCATCAGTTCAGCAGCCAGGTAATTCTCGTACAAGGATCCGGTGTCGGGAACGGAACCCAAACCCGACAAATGCCTCAATAAACCGTTGTCGAACCAGTAAAGCTTGGGGGTCTTCACCAATGTGCTGGTAAGGTTGCGGTAATAGGGCTGCACCAGAAAGGCCTGATAGGATATCCTCAGGTATTCCAGGTAGCGCCTGGCGGTTTCCACAGCAATGCCTGCATCCCTCGCCAGGTCGGAATAAGAAAGAAGCTGCCCTGCCCTGAGGGCTGACAGCTGGTGAAAGCGGCGAAATGGCTTTAGGTCGTTCAGGCTCGCCAGGTCAGCCAGATCGCGCTCCAGATAGGTTTGGTTGTAGTCGCTGGTCCAGAATTGACGCTCGCGCTCAAGGGCAATATGGATGAGGGGAGGCATCCCGCCAACGGTATACAGGAAGGACTCTGTTTGTGCAGCTTTGTCCTGCTCCATTCCGAGCAATACGGACGGAAGGGCTTCCAAGACTTCATCCAGGGAACCGCCAGAAACCAATTTAAAGAAAAGAGGTTCGGGTCGTACGACCCTGTCCGGCGCCAGCATTTCCTGAAACATAAAGGGAAACAACTCGAAAAGAGTGATTCTTCCAGCAAGGGTCTCTCTAACGCTGCGAAGAAGCATAAGCTGGGCCGATCCCGTTAGCACACTAAACCTTATAGCCTGCTCATCCATTGCATACTTCAGCTTTTCCATCAGCTGTGGGGCTTTCTGTACCTCATCGATCACCGCTTCGCCTACATCCAGTCCCCAACGGAAACTGCTGATCCGACCCAGCTGCTCCCTGAGTTCAATAGCATCGAGATTATAATACGGCAATTGAGCATAGCCCGAGCGTACCAGTGTGGTCTTACCCGTTTGCCTTGCCCCGGTGACCAACACTATACTCCGCTTTCCGACCGGCGGAAGCAGGGTGGACAATTGCCTCTTTACCTGTATATTTCCCCACATACTGAGCAAATATACAGGATTATGTCACAGGTGTCAAGCGTGAAAAGCACATAATCCCCTCAATCGAATAATCTCTAATCGAATAATCTAATGATCGAATAATCCATCCGCCTTCTACGCATAACACCAATACCTGATCCGATGGTATGGCATAACTCAGGTCACTGGATTGCCCGTTCAGGAATGTACCCTGCTGCACCAGCCTGCCTTGGAGGTCTGTCAAGCGGTAGCTCAGCTCATCGCCTGCCGGCCGGCGTGGAAGAAAGATCCACAGCTCATCGCCAGTCACCGGATTGGACCATACCTTGATTTCCTCCCGGGTTAAGGATGGCTCCTCCAACCCAAGGATGCTGAATTGCTCTCAGGTGTCGTAAAAAATACGATGCTATCGTTGAGTCCCCAGCTATTATAGGGTCCGGGAACAGAGTTGGTGTCATCATAAACGCTGCAGCAAACTTCCAGGGGTCCGTTGCCCTGGGGAGGAAAAGCGAAGGTGTCGCTGTAATATGTAACGGGCCAGAAATTCGCGATGCTGTACCTGAAGCACATACGTACATCAAGCCTCCTGTTGACAGGATCAGCCGAGGTTTCGCTGCGCCTGAGCAGGTGGGGTCGCATGACTATATAATCAGGAAGAGTGCAATATACAGAATCTGACCGCCTGGAGCGGATTACCTTCAACAAGCGTTCATCATCCTTGAGATAACGGTCAAGCCCGGAAAAGGAAAGAATACTCGATTATTCGATTAAAAGATTGCCAGATTGACCTATTATTCAATCTATTGTGTGTAGAAGACAATGATTTCCTTGAAAGTCCAACGAAATTGATCCATTTCTTGAGGGATGGTAAGGTCCGTCGACTGCTATGGCCTGAATACAGTTGCCGGGGGAGCGACCTTGGCTGGTGCGGTCCCGCGCAGCGGGATCC
>ERZ795054.2598-NODE-2598-length-15041-cov-4.026024_pt1 | contig 15041 bp, 7 predicted proteins | sample MGYA00375138_ERZ795054 | MGnify/ENA primary metagenome ERZ795054 (study PRJEB30183, sample SAMN05720215) | anaerobic digester metagenome | isolation source: active sludge of municipal wastewater-treating anaerobic digesters | place: USA | collected 2014-12-23 ...
TGCCGGTCCTCATCAGCCACCTCGATGATGTCGCGGCCTTCAGCGTTCCGGGTCCTGGTCGCACCCATCAGGTCCAGAGCGGTAATGAGCTTGTGCTTGCGGCAGTTGTCGGTGAAGTCGATCACCAGGCAGTCGGCCGGCTCAACGCCCAACTGGCGCGCCGCCAGCAGGAACACCGCCGGGTCGGGCTTGCCGGGCAGGTCTGCCCCCGAGGCCACCGCGGCAAAGAAACCCCGGATATTAAGCTCGTCCAGATGCACATCAATGTTCTCCCGTGGCGCGGAGGAAGCCACCGCCTGCGGAAGATCCAGCGCATTGAAGCGTGCCAGCCAATCAGCGGCGCCGGGCAACAGGCGCGAGTTACCCCGCACGCTTTCCCTGAAGTAGACTTCTTTGCGGTCTGAGACCGCGCGGAACTCCTCTTCCGGCAGGTCAACCCCCAGCAGTGTCTTCAGGATGGAACGGTTGTTCATGCCGAAGGTGCGGCGGAAATCGTCCAGCGTGAAGGGATGCGCCAGTTCCGCGAAGATGCGCGACCAGGCGTGGAAGTGCGCGTCAAATGAATCGACGAGCACTCCGTCCATGTCCCACAAGACTGCCTTGAAAGGGAGTGAGTGTGTCATGCGGGCAATTATACCCGCGCCTGCCGCTCTACTGTGGATGTAATGCACTGTAGAGATTGGCAACCGGTATAAATTGCGCAATTGTTCGAAGTCACCTAAAATTAACCCTGTTGCACATTTGATATTGAGCAGGTTCATGGTTTGTAGTACACAACTAAAATCCAAAGGAGAACTTGATGAAACAAATAATGTTCAAGCTTTTTTCGCTCGCGGTAATTTTTGCAATGATCTTCGGCTTTGTACCGCTGCAGGCGCAGGCGGCTGTGCCCGTCTCGTCGGACATTGTGATCAGCCAGGTGTATGGAGGGGCAGGGTGTGGTACTGCCGGATGTTCGACGTATCAAAATGATTACGTCGAGATCTTTAATCGTGGTACAACCACTGTATCACTGGCTGGTCTCTCATTACAATATGCAAGCGCTAATGGTTCTTTTAATGCGGTCATCGCTGTTTTGGGAACCGGTGCTGTTACCTCTTTAGCGCCTGGTCAATATTATTTAGTATCAGGAGCATTCAGCACAAACGGAGTGAACCCCATACCAACCGCTGATGCCGGGGGAACTACCGCGATGAGCGCGACAGCTGGAAAAGTGGCTTTGGTGAATGGCACAACCGCACTGGCGTGTGGATCTACTGCTACACCCACACCCTGCGGCCCAGCCCAAATTGCGCAAATTCTGGACCTGGTTGGTTTTGGATCTACAGCGACCATGTTCGAAGGCAGCGCACCGACCCCTGCGCCATCAACGACGACCGCGGTTTTCCGCAACAGCAACGGCTGCACGGATACCGGCCAGAACAGCGCGGATTTCACCGCGGGTGCGCCCGCTCCGCGCAACAGCGCTACCACTCTCAGCCCCTGCACCGTGAGTGTTGAGACCGCACCAAGCGTATCTTCAACCACCCCGGCGCATGATGATGTTGACGTCGGGCTGGGCAGCAACATCCTGATCAACTTCAGCGAACCGGTGGACGTGAGCGGGGACTGGTTCGAGATTTCCTGCGGCTTGACCGAAACCCACACAGCCGCAGTATCAGGCGGCCCGACCTCCTTTACCCTCGACCCGGATGCTGACTTCGCGTTTAATGAATCCTGCATGGTCACGGTATACGCGGCGAACGTCAGCGACCAGGACACTGACGATGGGCCTGACCTTATGGAAGCCAATTACACATTCGGATTTCTGACCCTGGCTGACCAGTGCCAGGCTGCCTCCACCCCCATCCATAATGTGCAGGGCAACGGTGCGACCAGCCCGCTGGTCGGCCAGACAGTGGACGTGCAGGGCATCGTGGTGGGCGACTTCCAGAACAACGCCTCGCCTGACGACGGAAACCTGAACGGTTTTCACCTGCAGGCGGAGGACAGCGACCACGACGACTATCCGTATACATCTGAAGGCGTATTTATTTACTACTCCGGTGGGACGGTCGATGTAGCGACCGGCGATGAAGTGCGGGTACGGGGAACCGTATCAGAATACAATGGGCTGACCGAGATCAACGCGTCACAGGTATTGGTCTGTGACAGCGGAAAAACTGTGACCCCCACCGCGGTAACCCTGCCGGTCGATTCTTTGACCGCGTTCGAAGCCTACGAGGGCATGCTGGTCACCTTCCCGCAGGAACTGATCATCTCGGAATACTTCAACTTTGACCAGTTCGGGGAGATCGTGCTCACCTCCGAGCGTCACATGACCCCGACAGCGGTATATGAACCCGGTTCGACAGAGTACCAGGCCGCTGCCCTTGCTTATCAGTTGGACAAGATCACGCTGGATGATGGACGCAGCGCATCCAACCCGGATCCAGCCCTGCACCCGAATGGCGCGGTCTTCAACATGGACAACCTCTTCCGCGGCGGCGATAAGCTCGCCAACGTGACCGGTGTGATCGACTATAGTTTCAACCTGTACCGCATCCAGCCTACTGAAGGCGCGGATTACATTTCCGCCAACCCACGCCCGGCCGAACCGGAAGAGGTGGGCGGAACCCTCAAAGTGGTTTCGATGAACACCCTCAACTACTTCACCACCCTGGATGACGGCGTGAATGATATCTGCGGACCTGATCAGTTGCAGGAGTGCCGCGGAGCGGACACGCTGGAGGAGTTCAACCGCCAGCACGCCAAGCTCGTGGCGGCCATCGTGGAGATGGACCCCGACGTGATCGGTTTGATCGAGGTGGAGAACAACCTCACCGATGAACCGATGGAAATCCTTGTGGAGGGATTGAATGACGCAGTGGGCGCAGAAGTTTACGCATACGTTCCCACCGGCGCGATCGGCACTGACGCCATCCGCGCGGCGTTGATCTACAAACCGGCCACCGTATCCATGCTTGGCGATTACGCCATTCTGGATTCGAGCGTTGATGCGCGCTTCCTGGATGATTTCAACCGGCCAGTGCTCGCGCAGACCTTCAAGGAAAATCAAAGCGGCGCTGTGTTCACCGTGGCTGTCAATCACCTCAAGAGCAAGGGATCAGCCTGCGCGGGCGACCCTGACCTGGGCGACGGCGCTGGCAACTGCAACCTCACCCGCCTGGCCGCCGCGCAAGCCGAGGTGGACTGGCTGGCGACCGATCCGACCGGCAGCGGCGACCCGGACTTCCTCATCATCGGCGACCTGAACTCCTACGACAAGGAAGACCCGATCGATGCCATCAAGGCCGGACCGGATGACGTTTTGGGTACGGCAGATGATTACTTCGATCTCGTCTTCGAGTTCCAGGGTGAAGACGCTTACTCATACGTGTTCGATGGACAGATGGGCTACCTCGACTTCGCCATCAGCGGACCGATGGTGAGCCAGGTGACCGATACGACCGTGTGGCACGTCAACGCGGATGAACCCGACCTGATCGATTACGACATGAGTTACAAGAAACCCGCGCAGGACGCGCTTTACGCGCCGGACGCCTACCGCTATTCCGATCATGACCCGGTCATCATCGGGCTCGACCTGGTTTACTTTAACCCCGGCGGACCGGTCTCAGTGGTGGAGAACGGAACGGTGGCGCTCACGGTTCCTCCCAGGAAGATGGACTTGAACGAAGGACCGCTAACCTACGCCTGGGACCTGAACGGTGATGGGATCTTCGAAACCCCGGGGCGCACGGTTACCTTCAGCGCGGCCGGCCTCGCAGCCCCGCAATCACTGGTGGTAAAAGTAAAGGCGACCAACATGTGGGGATACTCGACCACCAGCGCGGTGATCGTGAACGTGATCTACGACTTCCGCGGATTTATGGGTCAGGTGGATAACCAGCCCGTGCTGAACATCGCGATAGCCGGCAAAGTGATCCCGATCAAGTTCAGCCTCGTGGGCAACAAGGGACTGGATATCTTCGCGTCGGGCTCGCCTACCGTCCAAAAAGTATTTTGCCCGATCACCGCCACGAAGAACGTGGTCGAGAAGTACACCACGCTCGCTACACCTCCGCTCTCGTACAACACCGCCAAGGATAAATACAAGTTCACCTGGCAAACGGAAGCGGCCTGGGCCGGCACCTGCCAGCTGTTCACCATCGAGTTGAACGACGGCACCACACACACAGCGTTGTTCAAGTTCAAATAATCGCTAAAGTACGTTTCCAAACGAGGGCGCAGAATATGCGCCCTCGTCAATTTATTAGAAAACTGCAGAAAAATCAGGGTTTTACAGGTTCACAATGGGCTTTTTCAATTTTCCCCTACCCCACCGCTTGCAATCACACGCGCTTGCTCCACATACTCCAGCGACTGATGGCGGAAATAGGTGTTGTAGAGCTTGGCGTAATGCCCGCCGCCGGCGAGGAGCTGGCGGTGATCGCCCTCCTCGATGATGCGGCCATTCTCCATGACAATGATGCGGTCCGCGGACTTGACCGTTGATAATCTATGCGCAATCAGGATACTGGTGGAGCGTTGCAGGATGAGGTCGAGCGCCTGCTGGATCTGCCACTCGGTGAAGGGGTCGATGCTGGCAGTGGCCTCATCCAGGATGAAGATGGCCGGCTGCTGCACGAGCACGCGCATCAGCGCCACCAGCTGCCTTTGACCCATGGAAAGCCTTCCACCGCGTTCACCTACCTGTGATTCCAACCCCTGCGGCAGCGTGTCCAGCCACTCTCCCCCGCCAATGCGCCGCGCCAACGCGAGAATATCAGTATCACTTGCGCCGCGGTTGGCGTACCGGATATTTTCCGCCACGGTACCCGAGAAAAGGAAGGGAACTTGCGAGACCACGCCCAGGTTGCGGCGGTACTCTTCCAGGTTGAACGAACGGATATCATGACCGTCGATCAGGATGCGGCCGCCCTGGAACTCGTAGAAGCGTGCGATCAGCTTGGCCACAGAGGTTTTGCCGGCTCCGGTGTGCCCCACAATGGCGAGGTTCTCACCGGGCTTGATCTCGAGGTTGAACCCATCCAGGATCTGTTCGCTTTCCTTGTAATGGAAAGAAACATTCTGGAAGGAAATGGCGCCCTTCAACGGAGGGACAGGATCACTCGCGGTTTGTATGACCCTGGTGGGAGTGTCGATCAGCGCGAACACACGTTCAGAAGCCGAAAGCCCGTTCTGGATCGAGGTCCAGAAGGAAGTGAGGTTCATGATCGGGAAGAGGAAACGGTCCAGGCTGAGGATGAAGAGGTACCAGGCGCCCAGGGTCACCACACCTTTAATCACACTGTGACCGCCTGCCAGCACCATCACAGCCGTGGCGATCATCGCTATGGCGTTGAGGGTGGGAAACACCACTGAAAGCACCAGTCCGCGGCGCACGTTCACACCATAAGAAGTTTCATTGGCGTTATTGAATTCAGTAAAGATGCCGGCTTCCTGGCGGAAGTTCTTGGCGACGGCGATACCGCTGACGGTTTCCTTGATGGTGCTGTTGACGTTGGCCATGGCGCGCATGCCCTGGCGGGTAGCCTTGCGGGCAACCGTGCGGTAGGCGATGCCCAGCAGCAGCACAAGCGGAATGATGGCAAACACGTACATGGACAGCTGCCATTGGATGTTGAGCAGCACGACCGCCAGGATGAGCGACTCGATGAACATGCTCGCCACATCGGTAATGAGGGTAACCAGCTCGCCGAAATCGCGCGTATCCGAGGTGATGCGCGAGACGATCTTGCCCGACGAGAATTCATCATAGAACGAGAGGTCATGCTCCACGGAGGCTTTATAAGCGTCCGATGAGAGCTGCGCCACCACCTCAGCGATGGCGGTGGAGGTGAGACGCCGCAAACCGAAATTGAAGAGCCAAATACCCACCCCCACCAACAGCACCGCCCCAGCCACCAGCACCAGGCTCAACACCTTCGGGAGACCCCCTAGCAGGTCGATGCCGCGGCTGACGATGACGGGCAGCAGCGCTCCAGCCCCGGCGACCAGCAAGGTGAGCAGGGAGATGAGCACCAGGCGCTTCTTCTGCGGCTTGAAATAACCCACGATCCGGCGCGCCAGGTCGCGGTCTTCATAGGTGCGGTCGTACTTTTCTGCGCCTAACGAATCAAAGAAGCCCATGGTTTTTTATCTCGAGAGTGGAGAATCGAAATTGGAGAGTGGTAAAGAATCATGATTCGACCAATCTCGATTCTCGATTCTCGATTTTCCATTCTCTAACGCTAGTCATTAAAAATTCTCCGGTAAGCTTCGCTGGTGCGAAGGAGATCTTCGTGTGTGCCGCTGGCGGCCAGCTGCCCGTTGCGGATGACAAGGATGAGGTCCGCCCAGCGGATCTGCGACAGGCGGTGCGTGATGATGAAGGTGGTGCGCCCGCGCGCCGCGGCGTAAATGGCGCGCTGGATGTGGTCCTCAGTGGCGGAATCGATCGCGCTGGTCGAATCATCCAGCATGAGGATGCGCGGGTCGGTGAGGAAGGCGCGCGCCAGGGCCAGGCGCTGGCGCTGCCCGCCGGAAAGCGTGACCCCGCGCTCGCCGATGACCGTATCATATCCCTCGGAAAAGGAGTTGATGAACTCGTGCGCCTGCGCGGCTTTCGCCGCGGTGATGATCTCCTCGCGGGTGGCGCCCGGTTTACCGAAAGCGATGTTGTCAGCGATGGAGCGTGAAAAGAGGAAAATGTCCTGTTCAATAATCGAGATATTACGGCGCAGGTTGGCCAGGTTCCACTCACGCACATCCACCCCGTCCACCAGCACCTGCCCCGCACTGACGTCATAGGTGCGGTTGATCAGCCGTACAAGCGAGGTCTTGCCGGAACCGGTCTGACCGACGATGGCTACCGTCTGCCCTGGCTGCACTTTAAAGCTCACGTTTTCCAGTACCGGCTGACCGCCCTCGTAGCGGAAAGTGACATTGCGGAATTCCACGTCTCCGCGCAAAGCCAGTACGTGACCAGCCAGGTTCTGGTCCAGGTTGTTTTCACGGTTCATCAACTCAAGGATGCGCTTGCCGCCAGCTAGGCCGAGAGAGATGCGCGAGTACGCCCACAAGGATGAAAAGGTCGGAAAGTCGAGCATGAGCAGCAGGCTGAAGTACCCCACGACCCCGCCGATGTCGATCACCCCGCGCTGAAAGAGCAGCAGCGCGTGCAGCAGCCCTGCCGCCAGTGCAACGCCGTAGAGCAGCAAGGGCAGGAACTTCGATTCCTTGCGCCCCTGCGCGATGGCGGCGTCACGGTATCGGTTGATGTTATGGTCAAAAAGAGCGATCTCACCAGATTCCTGTGCGGAGCCTTTAACAGTCTCGATCCCATCAAGCGACTCAGCCAGGCGAATGTTCAGCGCGCCAAAGGATTCGCGCACCTCTTCAGTAACAGGCGCGAGACCGCGCATGTAGATGCGCAGGACAATGAAATAAAGCACAATAAAGACGCCGGGCACCAGCGTAAGGGCAATGTTATAACGCGGCGCGGCGAGGAGCGGGAAGATAAGGAAAGCCAGTGAGCCGACCACCATATTGAGACCCGGACTGAAGAGGAAGTTCACTTCGCGCACATCGTTGGTGGCGCGCGCCATGGTATCCCCTACCGGCTGGAGGTTATGGAAGGTCATACTCTTGCTGAGCAGGCTGGCGTACAGTTCGCGCCGGACGTTTCGTTCGATGCGCTGCGCGCAAAACTCAAAGCCGAAGTTGCGCGAGAATTGCAGCACCCCCCGCCCCACTCCGCAGGCGATGATGATCCAGAAAATTCGCAGCAGCGCCCGGGGATCAAATACCTCAGCGGAAACCACATTGAAAGCGTTGCCGATCTGTACACTGGCCACCGCCATCAGCCCGGCGTTTCCCAGCGCGCCCACCAGCGCCAGCAGCAGGATCCACCACTCGTGCAGGGCGTGGGAGATCACCCAGCGCACCGGCGAGCGACGGTCGGTTTTATATTGCGGCGGAATTGTGTATTCAGCAGTCGTAACGGTAGCCATAAATATTCATTTTTCTCATACGTTGTGGGCGATCTTGCAGACAACGCCTTGTATTGTAACCCAAGAAATCAGCAGGTGGGGACGAATAAGATTATTAAAGGTAGGGGAGGTTCATGAACCTCCCCGGTGACTCTGTTATTCTATTTTAATTAATGCCAATTAGATCTTCTACTTCTTAAACAAAGTAAAGACCGGGATCGAATCATAAGTGTATTCAAATACCTTGTGCTGCTTCGAGAGAAAGGTCAGCAGCGTGTTTTTGAATCCGACTGGACCCAGGGCTGTTTCGCGGTGTTGAAAAAGGAACCAGTCCGCCGAACTGATCGGATGGTAGCGGACGGGCCCGGCATCGTCACCCAGGATGCTCATCGTGTCACCCGCCGCGATCACTTCAACGTCATCGCGCAATCTACCAATCACCTGGTAATAAACCAGCACATCATGGCTCCAGGGGTCTGCCCAGATCAGATCTCCTGGTTCGGCATCCTTGTTGATGATGGGCAGCGCCAGTCGATAGGTCTCGCACCAGTAAGTGGTCTCCAAACCAAGCTTGTTTGCTCCCTTCAAACCGCCTACACTCTCCGCGTAGTAAGACAGGTAGTGGGGATAAAGTTGCACCATGCTGACCAATTGTGGAACAAACCCCAACAGCAGCAGTAAACCTACCCCAGCCTTAAAAAGGAGCGGTTTCGCCGGAGGGACAATTTTGCGCAACCCCTCCACCAGCCAGCCAAAACCCGCGCCAGCCAGGGCCGCAAGAAAGGGGAAAGCCGCCATCATCAGTCTGTCATTGTCGTAAACCATGCTCTTGCCAGTGGAAAGTGCCAGTAAAGGAACCAGGGCTGAAAGCAGAAACAACATACCAATCCCCCTGTCCGGCCGGCGTTTTACAGAGCGTGCAATCCCCAGCAGGTACATAACGGTTATTCCCAGCGGCACAACCGCCCAAAGCATAACAAAAAGGAAATGCCAGGGGGGCGGCATGAAGAACTTACCGAGATAAAACTGACCGATCTCCCAGTGGTCGGTGGTGATAAAGCCCAGGTAATCGGAGAGGCGGTCGATGGTGTTGAAATACAACCATGGCCACACCGCTACAAAAACCGGAATGGCACTCAACACCATAAGCACCAGCCGCAGGATCACCCGCCACTCGCGCCGGAAGATCAAGGTCCAAACCCCAAGGATGACAGGAATGAAGACCGCGTTTATTTTTGTTGCCAGGGCGAGACCCCATACCAACCCCAACAGCAGCCCCCATGCCCATCCGCGCCGGTTGAGAAGTTTCCAGAAAACGAATGTGGTCACAAAACCCGAAAACGCAGCCGCTACATCAAGAGCGGCCAGGTGGGCGTGAAAGAAAAAACGCGGCATGCTGAACAACGCGCCCACCGCCACAAAACCTGCCAGACTGCCAAAGGTATCCCTAACCCAGATGAACAGAAGGGCAGCCAGGGCTGCAGAAAGCAGCATGTTTCCTAAGCGGTGGGCGGTCAGGTCATCCGTCAGACCCTTCGTCAACGACCAGACCGCACCGGACCACACCTTATCCAGCGGAGGGTGCTCGCTGTTGACCTGCCAGCGCATGGTGAGGATCTTTTCTTTGAATGCGATTTCTGGATATTTGAAAGCCTGGTCAAACCAGAGCGTATATGATTTGGCTGCAGCAATGTAAGCGGGTTCGTCCCAGGTGACCCCGATTTCCTGGTTTGTGCACAACAAAGCAGCCAGGATAACCAGAAAGACGAGCAGCGGGAAAAGGAACAATGTGAGTTTTTTGGATTTAACCATGATTGACCCCGTAGAATTTGCTCATTCACCTTATTGTAAGCAAATTACCGGGAACGTACACTCTCAATCGCATTCCTCGTTGCTAATTACTGATCAGTTCCAGATAATCCTACTGGGACGAAAAGGATTTTAATATTAATCATAGGGGAGGTTCTTGAACCTCCCCTATGATCATAGAGTCAATTTCAATCAGCTTGATCTACTCTGTGCGGGTATCACCTTCCAATGAAGGCGGGCCATCGAACTGCAGCACCGGAGGGATCTCACCGCTCACTGGTGGAGGGGTTCCAACCGGATGAAGGGTGCGGAATGCGAGCGTCCAGATGTTGGACGTGTACACCCCGAACATGCCGGCGAGAAAACTGACCGGCAAGAACACGATCGTGAAAAAGAAGGGCATGGCCACCAAAGCACCGATGAGAACTGCCACCGCTACGGGTACACTCAGGCTGGAAAGCAGGTACCCCAGCGCGCCGGGAAGCGCGGCCACCAGCGCGCCGGGAACCGCCAGCACGGCGTAAGCGGGGATGAGAAGGAAGAAGGCGATCATTGAAGCAAACCCGAAAGCGATACCCAGCCCTGTTTGTACCAGGCCAAGCACAACGGTGCCCCAGAACTTACCTTTGAACATCTGCCAGCCGCGTTTGAACGCTTCACCCACACGAAGGTTTTCAAGGGTGACAAACCGCGCCACGTACTGGCGCAGTAATGAAACCAGCACCATGAAGAGAATAAACAGCATGAAGAACAGGCTGATGAGGATGACGCCGGCGATCCCCGCCGGTGAAAGGTTGGCGGCGCTGCCCTCAGCCAGCTGCCAGACCAACAACCCCAGCACGCCTACCAGAAGGATGACGATGGCAAACGCGGGGGTGCCAATGAGCAGGTCAACCAGGAAGAGCCGCCAGGCGCGCCTGTTCCAGCCGAGCCGCCAGCCTTCCTTAAAGGTCACCTTGTTGCCGCTGCGGGCGTGATCATCCACCATGCGCATCACCGCGGTCTCACTGGGGTAGCGCACCAGCGCGAGCAGCAGCCCGACCAGCAGGGAGATACCGATGATAATGGCAACAATGGCTAGTACCGAGCGGATAGCCTGCGCCTCTGTAGCAAACATCGGCGCGACGGTGTCCTCAAACCAGGTCACGGCCTCTCGCAGCCACTGCGGCATCTGCTGGTCAAATTCCCAATTGCCCCAATCACCACCAAACCAATCCGAACCCACCGAAGGCAGGTTGGCAGTACCGCTTGCACCGCTACCGCCTCCGCCGCCACCTCCGCCACCACCTCCGCCGCCGGCCCCGCCGCTCAGCGCCAGCAGCACAGCAAAGATCCACAACACACGATAGCGCCACAGGATGTTCCACGCGCGACTTAATAGATCACCAATATTGAACATGTCGGACCTCCAGGTTAAATGCGACTCTTAATCATATACGTGATTCGTTGGAAAAAGGCGCAACCTTTTAAACAACTTAGGGGTCATGTACCGCTCACTTTGCATGTACCCCTCACTTTGCTCAAGCATGCAAAGTTCGCAGGTACGCATAAGTCGCAGCGTCGCTCGACCCCTAAAAGAAACAAAAATAAAGGTTGTCTCTCACTCCCCTGCCGGAGGCGGTGATGCCGCGGGGTCGGTCCAATCCGCGCGGGTGATGCCCGTGCCTTCGGCCGGCGCCAGCGGGGAGCCATACTCTCCCAAAGCCGCGCTGCTGCTAACCTTCACCCAATCCACCAGCAGTGGGTCCTTAATGCCACTGGCTCGAAACAGGCTGATACCCACCCGTCCATCGGTGTGCGTTTCATCGTATCCCGAAGCGACCAGTGTGTCATTGATGAAAAATTCCATGTTCCCGCCGCTGGCAACGACCTTGAGCGTGTTCCAGTCATAAGGCAGGATAGCGGAAGACTCCGTCCAGCCCACGAGGGGTGAGGGAATGCCGTCGCTCATCCTCCACACGCTAAAGTAGCCGGCGTTGGTGTACTGGAAGAAGTATCCATTGCCCCATTGACCGGTGGCATCCAGCGGCGCGGGCTGGGTGCGGAAGTGCAGCCGGTTGGGCAGCACGGCATCGCCCAGTTTACGCCGTACACGCGCTTCATACGTGAGGGTGGGATAATTGAATTTGTACATGGTGCTGGCAAGGTTGCTGCGTCCATCCGCGGTCTTGTAAAAACCTTTGTTGTTGACGAACCAGCTGCCTTTTACCGGCGTCCAGCCCGCCGCGTCTGTGGTAAATGTGGACTCAAAACCGGTGGAGAGCACATTGAACGACTGCGGGGGTGAGTACGGTCCCCAGTAACTGCCAAAGCGCGCCTGCACGCGCCAGGTGAGCGCCTTATCAATGCAAACCCGTAACCCGGGGCGGAGCACACAGGTGTATTTGTCGCAAACATCGGTAGTTGCCGTGGTAGTGTATTTAAGCGCTCCATTCTGGTAGATCTGCAACCGGTAACGCGAGGCTTCCGGCATGGACGTCCATTCAAAAACAGGGAATCGTTCATAACTGCTGCCGGCAGGAGTAAGCGCAGTGGGGGTGATGTCGACATCGCCGGTGTACAGCAGCAGGTTGGGAGAGCCCGTGCGCGGGAATTTGACCACATCGGGAGTGGCAAAATCATGGATCATATCGGTGATCTGCTGAGGGGTCAGCCCGGGCTGTTCCTCCAGCAGCAGCGCAGCGGCGCCGGCCACATGCGGGGCGGCCATGGAGGTGCCGCTCATTTCTACGTAGGAGGCATCATTCAGATAATAGGCTGAGTAAATGGCCTGCCCCGGAGCGAAAAGGTCCAGGCAGTAGCCGTAATTAGAGAACCACGCACGCTCATCGATATTATTCGTAGCGCCCACAGTAATGGCTTCAATGGCGCGCGCCGGAGAGTAGTTGCACGCCTCGGCGGACTTGTTGCCGCCGGAGACCACCACGGTCACGCCGCTTTTCACCAGATTTTTCACGGCTGTGTCGATGGCGTCAGTGGCACTGCCCCCCAGGCTCATGTTGGCAACAGCGGGAGAGACGTGGTTGGCGGCGATCCAATCCATACCAGCGATCACACCGGAATCGGTGCCGAAACCGTCACAGCCCAGCACGCGCACCGGGTGAATGTAGGCATCTTTGGCTACTCCGGTCATGCTGCCCGCGATCGTGCCTGCCACGTGTGTGCCGTGCCCAAAGCAATCTTCGGTGCCGCGGCCATCCTTGATGACGCTGAAACCGGGGCGCATGCGCCCGGTAAATTCCACATGGGTGGAGCGCACACCGGTGTCGATCACATACACATGCACACCAGTGCCATCGTTACGATACACATACTGTTTATCCAGCGGCAGGTAACGCTGGTCGATGCGATCGATACCCCACGATGGCGGATCCAGCTGCACGGCGATGGGCTCAGGCTCCGGTTGCTGATCCGCCCACACCACGCCGTCGGCGACCACGTACGCCACCGCCGGGTCGTTGCGCACCGCTTCAAGCGCATCAGGGGTGAGCAGCGCGCTGTATCCATCAAGCACGTTTGTGTAGTAATGCAGCAGCTTCCCGCCCTGCCGTTCCACCCTGGCCTGGGTTTTTGAAAGGGTCTCGAAACGCAGCACGTTCTCCTTGTAGACCACAATGTACTGGTCTGCTACCACCTCGCCTTGCGCAGGCGTGTAGAGCGGCGCAGGCGGCTCAGGGTTCTGCGCGTTAGCATCGTTAAATGAAGCAGGTATAAGGCTCAGGAGCAGGGAAAGGATGAGAGCAATGGAGAGTGAGCGGGATCGGTACATGAGGGCTGCCTTTCATAGTCACAGACACAGGAATAAAGGATAAATGCGCAAAGTGAACCACCTGCCCCTTCATCATACAATAAAAAAGGGTTTCTTTCCACCCGGGGAGAAATAATGGAAAATGGGGCAGACGCTTAGCCTGCCCCATATACCCTTCACATTTAGAAATTACACACTCATAATCTGCCGGATGTGGAGTGGATGGGATCTATTGGGCTGGATCTTGCATGTCTATGTTCGACGTTGCTGAATGTAATACCAACTCCTGCGCCGGATCGTGAACAGATGTGGGCAGGACGGTCATAGATTTTACCTGCGCCCAATCGATTAGAAGCTTGCCGCCATCGCTAACGGCATACATATCCACTCCCACCAAGCTCAACTCCAGGTCCAGATCCGCAATATTAATCCAGCCTATATAGGTGCCGTTGATCCAGAAATCCACATACGGATCCATAACCGCCATCTTGATCTCGTTCCATCCATATGGGACGATGACATCAGTGGCTATCACATCTTGCTTCGCTAATGAGCCGTCTTTATTTATAAATATCCAAAATAATCCATCATTGTTATATCCGAAATAGACACCATGGTACCATCTATGATTTGCCGTTTCCGGTCCCGGGAATCCCATAGCCAACACATTACTGTTCCAACCGGTAATGGTTCTTTTCAGCCTGGCCGTGTACTCAAAATTTTGAAATAAGGCTTCGTGGAATACGCTGTTATAAACCCCAGGGTTTCCAGATGTCCTAAAGATGCCTTTTGTGGCTATCCAATCCCAAACACCATTCCACTGCAACCACTTCGATGGAGCGGTGCTGAAGTCATTGAAGAATCCTTTGGATAGGACAATAAAATTAGCCGTTGGAGATGGCGTCTGCCATTCTCCCTTCACCTTTGAAGTTACACGCCAGGAATAAGAACCATGTTCCGATCGTGCGGTCAATATTTTCAGTTTTGTCGTCGGTTTCAACCAACAATAGGTCGCGCTGCACGTTGCCGGGGCTATCATTGATATCACGATTTCAGATGCGTTCACATCGTAAACCTCCAACCTGTATTTGCTCGCCGAGTGATCACGATGGAAATAATAGGTCGGGGTTTTTGTGTAGATAAAATTGGAGACTGGAGAAATAGGGGCTGGTTCAGAATCAATTGAGATAAAATCCGTCGGCGGTATGTAGTTTTCCGAAAGGTTGGTAAACTCGCTCAGATCAGCCAGTGTCGACACATCCCATTCCCCCTTATCCGCCATCACCGGCGGCTCTGCCTGTGCACCCACGGTACTGATGGTGAAGGACAGGATCAACAAAACAACAATTGCAGTCAATGTGAATCTCTTCGTGCTCATCTCCTCCTCCTTAGCGGGGCTATCGCTCCGTCACTAGTCCCCGGCAGCGTGAAATACCGGGTTGATGTGTTGTCCGTGGAGACGGTTGGTGACCTTCGCCAATCCCCCGCGGCGGCAATGAACTTCCTCG
>ERZ795054.2599-NODE-2599-length-15031-cov-5.390425_pt1 | contig 15031 bp, 4 predicted proteins | sample MGYA00375138_ERZ795054 | MGnify/ENA primary metagenome ERZ795054 (study PRJEB30183, sample SAMN05720215) | anaerobic digester metagenome | isolation source: active sludge of municipal wastewater-treating anaerobic digesters | place: USA | collected 2014-12-23 ...
GCCGTGGCCCCACATCAGCCCGGCGCCGTAGAACAGCGCGATGGCCGCGGAGGCGATGACGAACAGCGCCAGCAGGTTCCGGTTCTCCTGCGGTTTTCGGAACGCCGGCGCCATCGCCCGGATCATCAGCAACAGCCACAACACCAGTCCGACGAAGAGGAAGATCTGCCAGAACCGGCCCAGGTCCACGTATTCGTAGCCCTGGTGGCCGAACCAGAAGTTGGTCGTCAGCCCCATCTTCTGGCGGACGCCGAACCACTGTCCCGCCAGCGATCCGGCGACGATGATGAGCAGGCACACGAAGAGGAAGTTGACCCCGGCCCGCTGGAACTTCGGCTCATGGCCGGACACGGCCGGCGCCACGAAAAGACCCGTGGCCAGCCACGCTGTGGCGATCCAGAAGATGCCGAGCTGCACGTGCCAGGTGCGGGTCACCGCGTAAGGCAGCCATTGGGCCAGCGGGATCCCGTAGAAGCCGGTGCCTTCCACCGCGAAGTGGGCGGTCAGCGCGCCCAGCCCCACCTGGGCCACGATCAACGCCCCCACCACCCAAAAATATTTCAAGGTCGCCTTCATCGAGGGCGTGGGGTTCAGCGCCAAAAGGGGATCGTTCGCCGGCGGCGCCATCGGTTCTTCCCCCCGGCGGCGGAGGACCGCGTTCGCCCACGTCAGCGCGCCGATGCCCGCCAGAAGGAAAACGAAACTCAGCACCGACCACACCACGATCTGCCCCGTCGGCCGGTTGCCCACCAGGTCTTCCGGAGGCCAGTTGTTGGTGTAGGAGATGTTCTTGCCGGGCCGGTCCGTGACGCAGGCCCACGACGTCCAGAAAAAGAAAGCGTTCAGGGGCCCCTGTCGTTCCGCGTCTTTGAGGCTGTCGGCCGGAATGGCATAGGCGTTTCGGAGTTCCGCCAGCGCCGGGTCGTTCCCGAAAAGGCCGGCGTAATGTTTCCCCACCGCCGCGATGGCTTCCGCGCGGTCCGGGGAGACCGTCAGGTTCCCGGTGGCGGCATCATAGGTATTGGCCCGGAGGAGCTGCGTCAGGCGTGTTCGCAGGACGGCCTGTTCTTCCGCGTCGCATTCGGCATAGGGTTTGCCGCGTTCGGCCTGGGCCCAGCGGTCCAGCAGCCAGACCGCTTCCCGGTGCAGCCAATCCGCGGACCAGTCCGGCGCCACGTACGCGCCGTGGCCCCACACGCTGCCCAACTCCTGTCCGCCCAGAGACTGCCATACCTGTTGGCCGGTGCGGATGTCTTCGCCCGTCATCAGCACGGTTCCGTCGGGCGTCGTCACGCGGTTCGGAATCGGCGGTGCCTGATGGTAGATTTCCCGGCCGTAATAGCCGAGGATGGAAAAAGAAAAGACCAAGACCGCCCCCATGGCGATCCACAGTTTTTTGTAATTCATGAAAACCTCCGTCGATTTTTAAAAAGCACGATTAACAGGAAACTCCCGCCTGAAGCTTCCCCGGGACCGGATGAATCTTTCCGATGAGGAGAACGAGAGGCTCTATTATAGGAAACAGGGGATTAGTTTAGAGGAAAAAAGGGAGCTTCTTTATGACGGGGGTCATGATCAATCGATTATTTTCCCAACGGTCGGGTTTGTTTTTTTCTGCAGCGTCAGATATTTGTAGTAAAGAGTCCGGGGGACCCCCCACTCCTTTAATTTGAGTGGAGAGAATTCCGTGTCGTAGCGGTAGTCCCTTTTCAAGTCATACGCCAGGAGGTTGGGAACGATGTAGTCCGGTTCCCATTTTCTTAAGAACTCGCGGGTCGAAAGATACGTGTCCTCGGTGGTCTCCGGGCCCAGGATCAGGTAGAAGATCACCCCGATCCCGTGGTTTTTCAGCATCCGGATCGCCCTTTCGGTCTGGAGCAAGTTGATTTTTTTATTATAGCGCTCCAGCGTTTTGGGGTCGACGGCTTCGATTCCGAGTTTCACCCGCTTCACGTTTAATTCGCGGAGCCACTTGACCTTTTCCTCATTCAGACAGTCCGCGCGTCCGTCGACGGTAAATTCCTTGTCAAGGCGGTTTTTTTTGAATTCACGGTCCAACGCCCGGAGCCGCCCGATGGGGCTGAACGGAAAATTCAGGTCCAGGAGATAAATGCTCTTCTCCTTTCGTGAACGGAGGTCTTCGGTCACCGTTTTCTCCTCCACATAGCGGACAGGGGCCGTCGACGACCGGTAGAATTGCCCGCTCAGACAGAAAGAGCATTGATACCGGCATCCCAAGCTTGTCACCGCCGTGTCCGTTTTTTGATCGGAAGGATAGAGCTGGGCCAGATTCGGCGGCACATCCAAGGCCATTTTCGAAAACGGGAGGATACCCCGTCGCTTTTTTCGAAGGACGCCGAGTATTTCGGAAGAGGGTTCCCCCGTGAAGAGGCAATCGAAATCGGGAAGGAATCTCCGGGCATCCAGGCGGTAGAAGGGGCCCAGCCCGACGGTGAAAATACCGCGTTTCCGCAGAAGTCTGGAAAAATGGGCCGCAATGAACGGATTCCCCCATTCCGTCGTGGGGATCAGCGGGTCTCCTCCCATGATGACGACGGTGCGGGGGCTCCAGGACAGAACGGTTTCCAGGACCTCGCCGTAGAGGCTCCCCTTTCCGTTCACCCCGTCCACGAACGTTTCGTAATGGTCGAACATCCATTTTAAGCTCCAGTGCCCTCGGGCGCCGGTGTGGTCGGCATTATAGACCGTGTGGGATATGCCCGCATCGCTCAAAAAGGCGGACAGGTAAGCCAGCGACAGCGGTATTTTGTCGTTGTGGCTGCCCAGGAAACGGTAAAAGGGAGGGTTCAATAAAACGACGTCCAACGAGGGGGGAGGGGCGGTCGGGCGCATCGGTTATTTTCCGACGAAGTGACGTTTGAGAAGACGGAATGTCATAAAGAGATAGCCCGCCCCTTTTTTCAGCAGGCCCGGCAGGGAAGGGGCCGTTTTCGACGACCCGAATCGCCTCGGTTCCGAGACGTAGGGGACCTCCACGATCCGCGCCTTTTTTTCAAAAAGAGAATAGAGCATTTCGATGAAATATTCGCCGTAGACCCCCTGGAGCGCATGGTCCTTTATCAAAGGAGCGCGAACGGCGATGTAACCGCTCGTCCAATCGTTGAATTCGACCCCGAAGAGTTTTTTCAAGACCCGGTTTAAGAGGCCGCTCGACATTTTTTGGAATTTGACGGGGAGCGAGGCGTTTCGGCCGGTGAAATCCCGGCTTCCCGGGATAAAACGGGACGGAACCACGGCATCGGCCTGCCCCTGTTGGATGAGTCGGATCATTTGGGGCAAAAGTTCCGGAGGGTGGGAGAAGTCCGTGTCCATCCAAGCGACGATGTTTCCCCGGCACCGATGGATTCCGGCCTGCAGGGCGCTTCGGAACCCCTGTTCCGTTTCGCGGAGGAGCGGTTGGACCTCGGGAAAGTCCCTGAAATGTTCGACGACGGCCGCGAACGTCCCGTCGGGGGAGTTGTCGTCGATCACGAGGATCTCAAACGTCCCTCTTTCGAGGACCCCCGTGATTTTTTTTATCAATAAAACGATATTTTCTTTTTCGTTGAGAGTGGGGAGGAGGATGGAGGCGATCATGGGCGATCTTTCAGTCCGTTCTGTGATTTAAACGGCGTCGGCATGGGCCCTTTTTGGGGGGGTCCGTCGACGACGCGGCGCTCCGGGATAAAAGACGGGGAGCTTTGCAAACGGGCGGAACGTTCCCGTGTGAAGGCCTCTCGCGGTCCGCGGCGGCGGGCGGGAGTCGGAAGAATTACGCTTTCAGTCGGGCGGCCACGTCTTTCGGCGAGGGGAATCCCTCCATGCATTTCCGCGACTTGGCGATGTCGTCGTCGGAAAGTTCATGGTCCACCAACTGACCGGAAAGGAATTTGTTGTAGCCGCTCAGGTCCAGCAGACCATGGCCGCTGAAGTTGAAGAGAATGGTCTTGGCCTTCTTCTCCTCCTTGGCTTTTTTCGCCTCGCGGATGGCGGCGGCGATGGCGTGGCTGGTCTCCGGGGCCGGGATGATGCCTTCGGTCCGGGCGAAGAGGACCGCCGCCTCGAAACATTCCAACTGGGCGATGGACAGGGGCCGCAACAAGCCGTCCATCACCGCCTGTGACACCAGCGGGCTCATGCCGTGATAGCGCAGGCCGCCGGCGTGGATGGCCTCGGGCACAAAGGCGTGTCCCAGCGAGTGCATCGCTAGGAGAGGGGTCATCTTCGCGGTGTCTCCGTGGTCGTAGCTGAACGGCGACTTGGTCAGCGTGGGGCAGGAAGCCGGCTCCACCGGGATGATGTCGATCTTCTTGCCGTGGATCTTTTCCCGCACGTAGGGGAACGCCAGTCCGGCGAAGTTGCTCCCCCCGCCCGCACAGCCGATCACCACGTCGGGGGAGTCCCCCGCCATCTCCATCTGTTTCTGCGCCTCCTGGCCGATGATGGTCTGATGCAGCATCACGTGGTTCAGAACGGAACCGAGGGAGTAACGCGTCTTGCCGGACAGATCGCTCACCGCCGCCTCGATGGCTTCGGAGATGGCGATGCCCAGGCTGCCGGGGGTGTCCGGGGTGGCGGCCAGCACCTGGCGGCCGAAAGCCGTGTCCGTGGAGGGGCTGGGCACGCATTTGCCGCCCCAGGCCTCCATCATGAACTTGCGGTAGGGTTTTTGGTCGAACGAGACCCGCACCATGAACACCTTGCATTCCAGTCCCACCTGGGCGCAGGCGAAGGAGAGCGCGCTGCCCCATTGGCCCGCCCCGGTCTCGGTGCACAGGCGTTGGATGCCGAACTGTTTGTTGTACCACGCTTGCGCCACCGCGGTGTTGGGTTTATGACTGCCGGCCGGAGAGACGCTTTCGTTTTTGAAATAGATCTTCGCCGGCGTGCCCAGGGCTTTTTCCAAATTCAGCGCGCGGTGGAGCGGGGTCGGCCTCCATTGCAACAGCAGCTTCAGGACCTCTTCCGGGATGTCGATCCACCGTTGGGTGGAGACCTCCTGCTCGATCAGGTTCATCGGGAAGACCGGGGCCAGCGCCTGCGGGTTCACGGGTTTTCCGTCGGGACCCAGCGGCGGCAGCACGCCGCCCGGCAGATCCGCCGCGACGTTGTACCACTGTTTGGGGATGTCGGATTCTTTCAAAAGATATTTGATGGTCATGGGCGATGTCCTTGTACGGGAATTTGATATGGTCCCCCGGCCGCTGAGGCGCCGAAGGACCTGACTATTAAACCACCACAACCCACGCCTCGTCAACAGAGGAGTTGGCGCCGATGCGGCCGGGATCGGGGGATCGCGCCACCGCCGCCGTCGGACGCCCCCGGCCGGTGGTCTGATTGACATAATTGACTAAATAATGAGCGTGGGCGTCCGACGGCCGGCGCTTTCCCCGGCAGCCCCCCGCCCGAGTTCCCTCTCTGGAGCATGGGAAGGAACGGGGGATCTTGACGGCCGACGAATCCGCGTGCCCGGTGGTTCCGGAACCCTTGATTGAAACCGTGCGGGTGCTCGGTCGTGTGGTGGGGGCGGCCGCTCTCCACGTTCGCACACCCGGGTCGGTGGATCTTGTCACGGGACAAGTGGATTGATCGGACAGGGGCCCGGCCGAGGACGCGTCATCCCTGGGCGTGGGAACGCATCGCGGTCCAGCGGCCCGCGGACAAGAAATGACGGGATCCGGGGAAGTCGCGTGGAGGCCACGGGGAGTCTTTGCGAGACGTTCTTGCGGAGGGCGTTCCGCTTCCGCGGTTTCATCGGGGGTTCCGCGGTCGGGGACTGGGAGAACCGCGGGGAAGGAAATGGAGGACGAGGCCCCGCTCTTCGGTCAGAGATTCCCGGCCGGGCCCTGGGAAGACGAGAAAGGCACACCTTCCTTTGGCCGCGTGTCGCGCGCGGCCGCGGGCTCTTCGCTGGGCGAGGGGCGGGAAGAGAGCGCGAGAGGTTACGCCTCCGGATCTCGCTTTTCGAAGCGAGGTTTGGGAAGCCGGCGGGGGCTGGTGGGCCGCATCGAAGCAGGGTCTGTTTGGAGGATTTGCGGACCCCCCCGCCCTTCAAGTCCGCGGCTTCAGAGGCCGAGAAACGCGGTTTCCCCTCTCCCGGGGACGAACCGGGGATTCGTGACGGCCGAGGTCCGCTGGCGGTGCCCGGCAATCATTCCAATTCCCGCCCGCTCCTCGCCCCCGCCGCCCTGGAACTGTTGGGAGAGAGAGCGGAAGAACCCTGGTGGGCGGCGGGGGCCATCCGAAAAAACGGGGAACCGCGGGACTCGAGTTGCCGCCGCCGGCCCGCCGCGGGGTGTCGGCTGTTTTCGGATGGGGCGGGTGGGGGCGAATTTTTTGTTCCCCCTCCCCGCTCGGGCCGCTCCCGCGGCAGAGAGGCTGTCGGCCCTTCCTCTATAAGGCCCCCGAACAAGTCGCCCCGGACGGGGAAGGGAAGCCGCGCGTTGTTTCACGTGAAACAACGTTCGCGTCGGGACGTGTCCCCCGTCCGCCCGGGCGCGCCCCTGGCCGGCCAAGACAATAAAAATGCCGGCGCACAAGCGCCCAGACCGGTCCTCCGCTCTGTTGGGGAGGGGGTGCGTCGCCGCCGCGGACAGAGAGAGGCGTGAGAGCAAATCCCCCCCCCATTCTCTTTCAACGGGGGGCATAGAATAGAAAAGAGAGCGGAGGTTTGCCGGGGGGCGGAAGAAAGCGGCGTGCTTTTGAAAATGGAAACGCGGAGGGGGACGGAGGGAGGGGAGGTGGCGCCGTAAGGAAGGAGGCCGGTCTCCCAGCGCCGGGCCGCCGGCCTCGCCGAACCGTGGTTTCGGGCTTTCTCCGGAGGGGTCGTGGGGGGTTGAAGCGGCCCTGGTTTGTTTCACGTGAAACAAACGGACGGAAGGCCGGGATGGGGCGACCTTTTTCGCGCCCGCCGGCTCTCATGGTTTTTTTGGGGGTCCTGTTTTTCCCCGTTTTTCAGAATTTTCGGTGAATTCGGAGATTTTCGAGCGGGGCGCAATTGAAATTTCGTAAAACAAATAAAAAATAGTAAAAATTTTAATAAAAAAAACAAACACATCGCAAAATCGATGTGAAGAACTACGAAAATTCAATAAAAGTAAATCGCTTGAATATTTTAGAAAAACACAAAAAAATCGATGTTTTCCCTGTCTTTAGGAAGATTCAGAAACAGAGAGGGGGGGCATTAAATAGAGTAAAGTTACATATTGTTTACAATTTGTTATCTACTTCTTTAACGGGGTACCGGTACACTAGGACCCACGCATGCGAAACGTTCCGTCTTTTCGAAAACATCCGCTTCGTCGCACCCTGGCGCTGCTCACGTGTACGGTCTTTCTATGGACGAACGTGGTGTGGGGCGCCGTGTCGTCGGAAACCATTTGGGGGGAACGCCGCGCCGCCCTGCGGACCGCCCCCGGCGCCCGCGGCACGAACGGGTCCTCCGCCGCGCCGTCGACGACAACCCCGACCCAGTGGGCGCAGGCCGCCCCCGCCGCGCTCTCCTGGGAATCCGTCCGGGAGTCCCTCTCCAGCCGCCCCGCCCTTCCCGCCTCCCCGCCGCAGAAGTTTTCCAGTTTGCCCGAACTATCGACGGAAAAATGGCTCCAACCCCTCGCCCCCTTTCAGGGGCTGATCAAAGAAATCCATCTTTCTAAAAATCCCGGCGCCCCGCGCGTGCTGCATTTTCAGGACGTGCACGCCCACCTGGGCGCCCAGGAAAGTTTGTCCGAACTCCTCGGGTTCCTGAACAGCGATTATCGGATGACCGTGGTCGGGCTGGAAGGCGCCTCGGGCCCGTTCCGGGTTCAGCCCTACCGGGAATTCCCCGACGCCGCCGTCCGTGACAAAGCCGCCCATCAACTCCTTCGGGACGGGATGATCGGCGGCCCCGAATTTTTTGCCATGACCTCCGCCGAGGAGGTCCCCCTGTGGGGCGTGGAGGACAACGGACTTTATTTGGACCATATCCGCGCCTTCCGGCAGATGCTTCCCCGCGATGCCGCGGCCAAGTCGTTGTGGGGCGGGCTGCAAGCCGCGGTCGATGCGCTGGCGCAGAAGGTCTGCTCCCCGGCCCAGGTCCGGCTGAGCGATCTCTCCCGTCGCTATGTTCACGGGGAGATGCCGCTGACCGACTATGTGTCCGAACTGGCGGGGGGGAGACGGCTCCTGCCGAGCGCCTATCCGGCCCTGGCGCTTTTCCAGCGGGCGTCCGAGTTGGAAAAGACCCTGGATTTTTCCCGGGTGGAATCGGAACGCCGCCGGCTGCTGGAGGCCCTCGCGGAAAAATTGGATGAGCGGGCCCTCGCCGCCCTGGTGGCGCAAAGTCTGGCCTACCGGATGGGCTCGGTCTCCTACGGGGAGTTTCACCGTTTCTTGGAGGAGTTGTGCCGGTCGCGCGGCGTGCCGTGGGAGGGCTGTCCGGAGTTCCGGCGTTATCTGGATTACGTGCTTTTGGCGGACCGGATCGACGGCCGGAAGATTCTGCCGGAGTTGGAGGCGCTGGAGACCGCCCGTTGGTCGGACGCCGCCGTCCTCCCCGATTCGTTCGTCCTCCAGCGGCTTCAACAGGACCTGCGGCTGGTGGAGAAACTGTTCTCTCAATCGCTGACCAGCCGGGAGTGGGACCAATACGCGAAACGGCGCGCCGCCGGGCTGGCGTCCTTGCCGGAGACCCTGGCCGGCCTCGGGGGCCGGGCGCCTTCGGGATCCGGGGCCTTCGGGGAATATTTGGCCGGTTACGAGCGTTTCTACCGGCTGGCGGAAGAGCGCAACAGCGTCCTGCTGAAACAATTGTTGGAGAAGTCGGAAGAGGCTGGCCGGCGGCTTTCGGCCGCGCGCGCCTCGCCCGCGGTGGCGGTGCTGGTGACCGGCGGGTTCCATACCGACGGCCTCACGCGTTTGATGCGCGAGAAAGACGTGTCCTACGTGGTGTTGTCGCCCAAGGTGGATCTCGGCGCGGAGGATTTCGGTTCGCCGCACGGTCTGGATTTTTTTAAACGGACCCCCACGGACCTGGAAAAGCTTTTCTTGGGAGAGAAACTCTTCCTGAACACGCCGCGCCTCACGGCCCAGGCGGTGCCGGAGGAATACAAGCCGTTGTCCGCCGTGGCGGAACGCTATTTCGCTTCCCTGGCCGTGGCCTTGAAATTCCTGGAGGTGTCCGACGCCGATGCCCAGGCGGCCGGCCGGGCGATGATGCAATGGACGACGGAACACTTCGACTCCATCGACCGGCTGGAGACGTGGGGGGACATTGAGAAAGTGAACGGCGTCCTCCGCGTGCCGCTCCAGATCAACGACCGGCGGGTGGAGGTCCTTCTGCGCGCCCGAGGGGCGGGGGAACGGGCGTTCGCGGCGTTGCGTGAGGGACGGCCGGTGGTGCACCAGGGGGAAACATCCACCGGCGAGCGTTTCGAGATATTGGCGGTGTCTCCTCCGGTTTGGGAGAACGCGGTCGAAGGCGCTTCCGCCGCCCTGGCCCGCGGCCGGGAGGCCCTCCGTTCGGCGGGGTGGACCCCTTCGCTCCACGGCGTTCAGAGCTGGGAACCGACCTTGCGACTTTTGGATATGTCTCAGGAGGCCCACCGGCGCGTGGCGCTCGACATCGTGCGTTCGCTTCGGCCGGGCGTCCGTTCGCCGCGGTTGTTGGAAAAATTACAGGCGTTGGAGGAAATGCTGTCTCAGCCCGAGGTTTTCTCGGCGATCCCGGTGGCCTGGTGGCAGGATTTGGCGGAGAACGGCCCCCTGCTTTTACCCTACGAGGAGCTTTTCGAAAGACATGAGCAGGTCTGGCGGAGTTTGAATTTCATCCTCACCCGGATGCACCCGTTGCTTCCGGGGGAGGCGTACGAGAAAACCGTCCAGATGGCGCAGAGGGCGGGCGTGGCGTGGAACCTGAAAGGCCTGCGGTTCGTGGAACAATCGCCCGACGACGCTCTGGGGGCCCCGGCGGACCGGCCGTTGCGATGGACGAAAGACGGCTACGTGTTGATCCATGCGGAGGAACTGGCCAAATGGGAGGCGGAGGGGAAAGACGTTTTCAAATCGCTGTTCCTTACTCTTCTCCACGAGAATCACGAGTTCACCGCCTATCAGAATAAATTAAAGTCCGGCGAAGAGCCCGAGGCGGACGATTTCGACGCCGCGCACCGGGACGCGCTCCTCCGCGGGTTCCATCCCGACAACCCGGCCCCCTTGTCCGACATTCTCGTCTCCCTCCCGGCCACCGCCCGGCGGCCGCCGCTGACCCACGATTTTTTACAGAAGCTGACCGAAGAGGTCCGTCTTCGCTGGGTCGAAAAAGACCCGGCGGTGCTGCGGGCGTTTTTGGACCTCGTGGCCAACCCGCTGATCGACGACGCCGCGTTCCCGATCCTGGCCGAGTTCGTGGCCACGCCGGGGTTTGACCGGGCCGTCGTCCGGATCCGGGAGGAATCTCGGAAGAAACGTCCGGAAGCCAGCGGCGTCCTGGGGGAGCTCTATCACGCCGCCCGCCTGAAGGCGATGGGATATGAGATCGTCAGCCTGGGTTTCAGCGTCTCGGAGAACCTCGACCGGCGCAAGACCGGGCTGGTGGAGATCGACATCCTGGCCCGCAAGGACGGCGTGTTCTATTTTGTGGAAGCGCACCATTCGTTGGCGGGGGCCGCCATCGGGCTCGGCCGCGGGGATTTCACCGCGCTCGACAAACTGGCGCATTTAAAACTGAAGAAGGATAAATTCGGGCGCTATAAGGCGGGGGTCATGGAACTGCGCCGGGTCCTCAAGCGGGCCGCCGGCCCGCGCGACGCCGACCGAAGGTTCCGGCAGGCCCTCAAGCGGAACACGGACCATTTCTTCGGCGGCAATAAGGAGTTGGCGCAGAAATTCTACGACCAGGTGGCGTCCGACGGTCCCGTGCCGGTCGTCCTCACGCTGACGGACAGCGGCGGCACGGCGTATTCGCACGAAGCGTCGAATTTCGAAAACGAATGGGGGAAACATCTCAGCGTCCGCGGGGCCCGCCTCGCCGGCGTTTCTTTCCCCGTGCTCGTGCGGGTGTTCCCGTTTCAATCGCTGAACGCCGCGGAGGGGCCGGCCCCGGCGCTGAGCGGATTGCGGGAAGCGTTTTCCGACGATCAAAAGCATCTCGGAGACGCCGTTTCGGCGCGTGGCGCGCCGAGCGATAAAACCTCCGCCCGGTCGGTCCTGGAGAGCGTCTTCGGTGAACATCCCGCGGTGTACGAGCGACTCATGGAACTCACCCTCACCCGGTTCGCCCCCAATCTCAAGACCTATCAAAAGCTTTTGAGGGACGACATCCTGCCGGACGTTTTCCTTCAACTCTTCCGCGTCCGCGCGAAGACGTTGAACCTGCCCGGTCTGGCCGAATACGCGCGCTACGTCAAAAAGACCGACGCCGAAAAAAAATGGATCGCGGATAAGCTGGTGTTGTCCGCCGCCAAAGTGCAGGGCAATTCGGAGTTTTTCTTCCGACGAGCGGAATGGCCTCTTGAAGAAAGCCTTCCGCGGCTGATCGAGTCCAAGATCCAGAACGGCCAATACCGCCTGCGTTTGAAATCCTTCTTCTCGGCCGGCGGGGAGGACCCCTATTCGTTGGCGCTGGCGGTGCGCCAGGCCCTGGAAGATTATTACGTTGCGCACAAGGACGCCATCCCGGAAACCGACGTGGACGATTGGCTGAATAAGTGGGACGTGCGCATCGATGCGCTGGAGACTTCCTTTGGCGGTCTCTACATGACCCACCTCGGACGGTTTGACGAATTGGACGGGGCCGAGCTGCCGGAACGTTTTCAACGCCAGTTCCAAACCTCCTACCATAAACTGGAGATCGGCGAGGAGTTTCGGAAATGGGTGGTCCCGCAGTTCGTGGACTTCGACGACCCGGCGGAACGGGCGGCCCTGAACGACGGCGAGGCGGACATCGTTTTCCTGCCGCGTCTTCCGGGGGCCCTGGGGGACCGGCCGGCCGTCCTGGAGGCCGCCGAGGGGGCTCTGGCGCCTCGGGCGAACGGGATGTTTTTATTTTCCACCGAGGAGACCGAAAGGGAGTTGCCCCTGCTCGCGTTGGAGTCCGACGGGCGGGGCGGCTGGCGGAGTTCGCTGAGGACGAAGCGTGCGGTGGGGAAACTCACCGATGCCCTGCGGTCCGCCCCCCTGCTCCGGCGGGAACAGGCGGCGCTGATGCTGGGCGTGGCGGCGACGCCGGCGTCTCGAGCGGGCATGGAGTCGGCCCGCACGGGCGCCTCCCCCCGATTGGATGCGATTTTGGATTGGGCCCTCCGGCGGACGCCGCCGACCGCCGCGGTTTTTTTCGAAGAGGAGCCGCCCGCGCCGGCCGGTGAAGGGACCCGCGCGCTCGCCGTGATGGATGAGAGGTACCACATCCGGAAAAAATACGACGACCTTATCGAAAAACGACGGCAGGACATGCGGGAGGCCAAGAAGAATCTACGGAAACACCAGGACGCCCTCAAGCGGATGATGGCGTCGCCGCCGGCCGCGCCCTCGTCGGCGGAAGAGAAATCCGCCGCCCTGGAGTCCCTGCGGACCCAGCAATTCCGCGTGGAAGGAGCCCGGCTGCGCGTGAAAAACGCCATCAACCGTTACGACGCGGCGCGGCGTTGGCGCGAGGAAAGCGCCGGCAGTCTTTCGAAGACCGTTTCCCTTTTCGACCGGCTGGCCGCCACGCCCAACGCCATGCAGGAAATGGCGATCGGCTTGGCGGAAAAATATCTACAGATGCCGCGAGACCACATTTTCTTCATCGATCCGCAGCATCCCATGGCCGAGGCCTCCGGCTTGGAGTGGGACATCAACCGCGAGGGACATGCCTTGGGGATCCATGTGGTGATGAACGACGGCCAGGAGGCCGGACGGTACCTCTTCATCAACGCGGCCGTCGGCGACTACTTTACCCTGGTCAGGACCATCGTGCATGAGTCCTGGCACCTGAAGGGGTTCCCCAAAGCGCCGCTCAACCTCCCCACCGGGTTGATGAAAATGCTGGAGGAGGGGATCACCGAACTCCGGACGGAAAACACCATGTCGCAGATCCTCCAGGACGCGCAAAAATCAAAGGACGGGACCTACCAGGCCTTCATCGAGTCGCTCGACGAGGAATACCGGGCCCTCCTCAAGGCGACCAAGGAAGAAGCCCCGGCCGGCGTGACCTGGGACGACAAGTTGGACCTTGTTTTGAACCGTTCGCCGTATCTCGATTACGAGACGCTGGTGATGGATATGGTGGAAGCGATGGACCGGGAAACCTTGACGCGTTTGTTCGAAGAGGGGAACCTTCCGGGGCTCCAACAGCGGCTGGGAGACAAACTTCCGGCGCTGGAAAGGATGTCGCCGTATCTTTTGCTGCCGCCGAATTCGCCGCTGCGCCTGTTCGCCGCCTACGCCATGCAGGAGATCCTGCAGGGCCGGTTCAACGACTCCCGGTTGGCGGGGTGGGAGGCGGTGTTGCGGTCGCTGGCGGACGTCAATACCTATGTGGAGTGGGCCTCCGTTTCCGAGGACGGGTCCTCCCCGTGGATGGAGGACGAAAGTTTCGTTTCCCAGATGATCGCCGGCATCCAGACGTTCGCGGAGGAGGTCTACCACGGCGGGCTTTTGGAGGTCTGGGCCCGGGAGGCCGCCCGGAACGTGGAGGCGGGAGGGGAAGCGATTTCGGCGGCGCTGCACGGGCAGATGCAGGAGCGGTTCGTCCGAACCCTCCTGACGGGCATGGCCGCGCAACCCGGTTCGATGCTTGAGGCGCTTTCGCCGGAAGAGGCTGCGCGGCGGGTGGCGGAGGAGGGGGTGTATCTTTTGCAGGACCCGAACCGCACGCTCTCCGCGGAGGAGGCGGTCCGGCGGATACAGGAAGGCAGTCTGTTGGCTTTTCAGAACGAAAAGACCGTTGTCTGGATCCCGGCCACCGCGGGCCGGAAGTCCGCGCAGCCCATGCACCAGAAACTCTACGACAAGGCCCGCGCCGGTTTTACCAAAGCGGAAAAAGCATTGAACAAAAAGAGGGAAAAGGGAGAGGCGACGGAATCGGACCTGGCCGAGGAGTCTCAGTTCTTGAAGAAGTCCTTCGATGAGACGGTCGTTTTTTGGGACCGGCTCCAAAAGGCCGGAACGGACGTTGAGCGTATCGAGCTCTTCCTGACGGAGGGGGTGCCCCTCCTGATCGGCCTTTCCAATGCCGAGACGGACAATGAGGCGATTGTGACGGCGGTCCAGGACGCGATCCGTGCCGCCGCCTACCAGATCGATTCCGATTTCGGTCAGGCGGTTTCCCGGTTCGTCCGGCTCCTCGCCGAGAACGACCTGGATTCCACCGGGGACAAGATCTACGCGGTGTTTCGCGACATGAACAGCCGTTTCTTCCTTCCCAACGGGTTCTATGTGGATGTCGTCGTGGAGGCCGGGCTCGAGGAAGTGACGGTCATCCCGTATCAACTGGCGTCGGCGCCCCGGCAGATCAAACTCCTGCCCGATAAACAGGCCTATTCTTTTTACCATGTTCGACACCTTCGGGCCGACAGCGCCCAAGCCGTCGGGGAGTCGATCGGCACCGTGGGAGGGGTCAAGGCCTATCGGGACGCCGTCCAGGAAACCGTCGTGGTTTTTGAAAATGAGATGTTGCGGGAGGCGGAGGAGATCCTGCACCAGGTCCGCGGCGAGACCGCGTTCTCCCTTTTTGACAAAGGAGACGAGGAGATCTGGGCCGGTTTCGTCAAGTCGGTGCGCGGGCTGGAAGGCGCCTCCTCGGAGGACAAGGGGTTCTGGCTGAGTCTTCGGGACGACCCGGAGATCGCGGAATTGGTCCGGCAGGCCAAGCTCAAGGATTTTTCGCCGCAGGAGACGGTCGACGCGGTGGCCGCCAAAAACAGGCTCGCCACGGTGCTGCACGAACTCCGCCACGCGCTGGACGAGCTGAAGGATCTTTTCGAGGCCCTCGCCAAGAAACCGCGCAAAAAATACATCGCCGGGGAAGTCTCCGCCAACCTGGCCGAGATCGCCCTTGGGCCGACCCCCT
>ERZ795054.2611-NODE-2611-length-14990-cov-4.203817_pt1 | contig 14990 bp, 10 predicted proteins | sample MGYA00375138_ERZ795054 | MGnify/ENA primary metagenome ERZ795054 (study PRJEB30183, sample SAMN05720215) | anaerobic digester metagenome | isolation source: active sludge of municipal wastewater-treating anaerobic digesters | place: USA | collected 2014-12-23 ...
CGGCTGGTCATCGAATTGAAGGAGGCGGTGGCCCAGCCTTATGAGGCCGCCCCCGAAGATGCCGTGTTGAAACGCATCCGCTGCGCTCAATTCCAGACCTCCCCGAAGAAGATCGCCCGCGTCGTCTTGGACCTTTCCCAGCACACCTCCTACGAAACGGTCCGGGAGGGGAACGACCTCCTCCTGCGGTTCACCGGAACCACGGCGGCCGGCGCCGGGGCCGCCCCAACGGCTCAAAAAAATACCGCGGCCGCCGACCGCAGCACCGCTTCTCCCGCCATGGAATCGGTCCCGCCTCACAAATCGCCTTTGCCCGAAAAGACCGTTTCCGGCGAAACGCAGGCCTCCGTCGGGGCCGCCGCGGCGACGCCCGGCGCCTCCAAAACCCCGGCGAAAAATGCGAAGGACCTGCTCGCCTCGCTCCCCAAACATCCGGTCACCATCGACTTCGAGGAGGCCGACATCCGGGACGTCATCCGCGTCCTCTCGGAGATGTGCGGCATCAACATGATCCAAAGCCCCGACCTGCGCGGCATGGTCACCATCCACCTCGACCAGGTCCCCTTCAACGAGGCGTTTAACACCATACTGACGATGTACGGCCTGGTGGCCCAACAAATGGGGGAGAACATCCTCCGCATCCTCACCCCGGAAGCCCTCAGCGTGGATCGTTCCCGCGCGGTCACCACCTACAAGACCTTTACGTTGAACTACGCCAACGCCTCGGACATCCTTCAGCACCTCGCCTCGGTCCGCATCTCCCCGATGGGGCGCGCCACCGTGGACGAACGCACCAACTCCCTCATCGTCACGGACACGCCCGAAGGGATCGCCGCCGCCGAACGCCTGATCGCCGAACTGGACGAAAAACCGCAACAGGTCATGATCGAGGCGCGCATGGTGGAGGTCACCCTCACCAACAGTCTGGACCTCGGCATCCAATGGGAATACGCCAAAGAGAGCAAGACGGCCACCAACCAGACGATCATCGGGCAGCGGAACGTCGAAGCCGGCGGGACGACCCCCACGGAAGGCAAGGCCAGCCTCGTCACTTCGGCCGGGGTCGAATCCGCCTTTGCCTCCGGTTCCCGCGGCACGGGCGTCTCCCTCCCCGGTCCGCAATCGACCGCCATCACGTTCGGGTTCATCAACAACACCAACCTCCTCACCGCCACGCTGAACGCGCTGGCCACCTCGGGACAGACGAAAATCCTCTCCTCGCCGAAGGTCATCACCGTCAACAACAAACAGGCGAAGATCCAGGTGGGCTCCCAGATCCCCTTCTCCATCACCACCGTGTCGGGAACGGGCATCGCCACCCAGTCCTTTCAAATGGTGGACGTCGGCATCATCCTGCTGGTCACCCCCACCATCAACGCGGACAACCGCATCCGCCTCAAGGTGCAGCCCACCGTCAGCACTCCCGGCAACGTGACGGCGGCCGGCCCCGAAATCAGCACGCGCAACGCGGACACGGAGGTCATCATCCAGGACGGCGAGACGCTGGTCATCGCCGGACTGATCGACGAACAGATGCGGGAGAGCGCCTCCAAGGTGCCGCTGCTGGGCGACATTCCCGTCCTCGGCGTTTTCTTCCGGAAATCCTCCGATTCCAAACAGCGCACGGAACTCCTGATCTTCGTCACACCAAAAATCATCCGGGACTGATCGCACCGACCACGTGACGTGAACGCCCCCGCCGACGGCGCCAAGGATTCTCCATCCTTGACCGCCCTTCTTCGGGAAGCCGAGAATTACCGGCAACAGAAAATATGGGAAGCCGCCATTCCGTCCTATCAAAAAGCGCTCAAGCTGGAACCCGGCCATGTCCGCTCTCATCTGGGGCTGGGGCACGTGTATGCCGCCAAAGGACAGGAGGCGGGGTCGAGGGGATTCCTCCTGCTCTCCGCGGAACATTTTCGAAAAGCGCTCGCCACGGACCCGAACTGCCGGGAAGCGCACGAGTCCCTCCTGGCGGTCACCGCCAAGATGGGGCAGTGGGACGAGTTGCTCCAGGACTACAAGGCGCGCCTGGTGAAAGATCCGGAGAACCCTTCGCTGAAGGACGCGATGAAAAAGATCCAGGCCGCTTTCCTCCTGCGGACGACCCCGTCGGCCGCGCCGCCGAAGCCGCAGGGGTTGTTATGGACTTTTTTCAACGTGGGGCTCCCCCTGCTGGGCTTCGTCTCTTTTTTTCTGGCGCTGATTTTCAGAATACAGAACATCATCCCGTCCTGGACGACCCTGTATGTCGGATTTTTGCGCATGGGAACCTTCTTTTTCGTCGTCTATTTTCTCCTGCGCCTCTTCCTCAAATGAAAGCGGACCCGCATGACTGAAGAAACCCTCAAAGAACCCCGAAAAGACGGCGCCGTGGCCGCCCTGTCGCTCGTGCTGTTCGCGGCGGCGTTTTTTGCTCACGGGGGGAAAATCGTTGCGCTTTGGAGCCCCGTCTCCGCCGGACTTCTCTTGACGGCCTTCCTCCTGCTTCGCCGCCGGCCGGTCTTCCTCCTCCCGTCCTTCCTTCCCGGCGTGCTGGGTTTTCTGGGCTGGGGATTTCTGGCCACCTTGTCCTCGCCGAGCCCCTTGACCAGCCTCTGGACGATGTCCAAAATCGGCTCCGTGGCGGCCTTCGGCGTCGTGGCCTGGTTCTGCTGGGGGGAGAAGGCGAACAAAATATTTCGCGGTCTGGTGATGGCCGCCGCGCTCGCCCAGTCCCTGCTCGTTTTTTCAAGCCCTTTGTTCGGCCGTCCGATATTGCTCCTGCCCGGCAACCCCCACTATATGGGCCTCTGGATGACCGTCGGGTGTCTCCTCGGCCTCAACGCGCTCGTCGCCCCGGACATCTCGAAACGACTCCGCTGGACCTTCGCCGGCATCACCGTTTTTCTGGCCGCGGCGACGTTCTGGCTCCCTTCGCGGGCCGGGACGATCGCCCTGGTCGTGGGGGCGTCTTTTTTCCTGGGAAGACGTTTCGGTCGCAAGGCCCTCCTGTCCTGGCTCCTTTTTGTTCTTCTGCTCGCCTGGCTGTTCGTCGGCTCCCTGGAACGACTGCTGACCCGCTCGGGGGATCCCTTGGCTTGGAAACGGCTGGACATCTGGCGGGCGGCGGTGACCGGGCTTTCGATTCATCCTTACGTCGGCTGGGGTCCGGGACAGTTTGAAACGCTCTATCAAGGGTGCCGCCCCCCGCAGACGGACCTGCCGGTCTGGTACGGCGTAACGACGGCCTTCGCGCACAACGACTATCTCCAACTCGCCACGGAATGCGGACTCCCGGCCGCGGTCTTCCTCCTTTGGGGACTTGCCTGTTTCTTTTTCTACAACCGTCCTCGCGACGGCCCCGCCCTGGCGGCCCACGCGGCCGTTCTCGCCATCGGCGTCTTCTGCCTGTTCAACTTCCCCATGTTCCTTCCCGTCAACGGCCTGTTGGCCGCCGGCCTCCTGGTCCAGGGGGAAACCCGGACCGAAAAATTCCGGCTCGCGCTCTCTCCCCGGCTCGGTTCGTTCTTCCGTCGGACGATCCTCACCCTGACGGCTCTCTTTGCGGTCTCCGCCGGCGCGGTTTTTCTGATCGAACTCCCCGCGACGGCCGGAGTTCGTTCACTCTCCCGCTACCGCCTTTGGAACCCGGCGTCTCTCCTGGAACAGGCGGACGCTTTCCTGCACTCGGCCGATAAGAAAGATGTCCATCCGGAATCGGCCGAACGTCTCCTGCGCCGGATCGTTCTCTTCGACAGGAGCAACGCCAAGGCGTGGCGCGACCTGTCGCATCTTCTCTTGATGCACCGCGCGGACCCGGACCTGGAAACCGCCCGGCGGGCTCTCGCCAAAGCGCTCTTTTGGCATCCCACCGAAGCGACCTGGTATCTGGAATTGAGCCAGCTCTTCGAGCGGATGGGGGACCTCCCCAAGGCCCGGGAAGCCGCCCACGCCGCCCTCCGGCTGGAACCGAAATTTCTGCCGGCCAAACAACAGATCGGCCGGATCCTTTGGGCGATGGGAGAACCTCGACAGGGGGAACGATGGCTCGCCGGCGTACTCCGGGACACCCTCTCCAAACGGCCGGCGACCCGCTATTCCTCGTCGTATTCCCGTTTCGTTCTGCGCGGCACCACGCCGAACGCCATCCGCCGGGACCTGGCCCGTTGTCAAATGGCGCAGAATAAATACGACGCCGCCCTGCGGACGCTGCTTCAAAACAAGAACGACCGGAGCCCCGGACAGGCCGTGTTGGAATCGGACGTTCTCTATCAACTGGGCCGAGACGCGGAGGCGAAAAAACGTCTCGAACTCGCCCTCAAGGCCCGGCCGCGGGATCAATTCCTCCTGAAACGCCTGGAACTCTTGCAGAACAAAACGTCTCCGAGACGCCGTTAAGCCCGGCCCAAAGGAACCGCCATGATCGCTCCCAAAGTCAGCCTGGTCATCCCCGTCCTCAACGAAGAGGCAAGCCTTCCGGGACTGCTGGATTCCCTGGACCGGGCCCTCGCCGGAATCCCTTTCGAGGCCATCTTCGTGGACGACGGTTCCACCGACGGAAGCCTTCGTCTTCTCGAGGACAGGGCCCGGGCCGATGCCCGCGTCAAAGTGATCAGTTTCATCCGGAACTTCGGCCAGACGCCGGCGCTGGCGGCCGGCATTGACATGGCCCGCGGAGACGCCATCGTCTGTCTGGATGCCGACGGCCAAAACGATCCGGCCGATATCCCCGGCCTGCTCGACGAGTTGGGCCGGGGGGCCGACGTGGTCAGCGGCTGGCGGTATCCCCGTCGGGACCCTTTTCTCACGCGCCGGTTGCCCTCGTTCCTGGCGAACCACTTGATCTCTTGTGTGACCGGCGTCCGTTTGCACGACTACGGCTGCACCCTCAAAGCCTATCGACGGCATGTCCTCCAAGGGCTGCGCCTCTACGGGGAGATGCACCGGTTCCTGCCGGCCTGGTGCGCTTGGAAAGGCGCCAAGATCACCGAGGTCCGGGTGCGGCACCATCCGCGCCGTCTGGGAAAATCCAAATACGGCATCGTGCGGACGTTCAAAGTCCTTCTCGATCTGATCACCGCAAAATTCTTCGCCAGTTACCTGACCAAACCCAGTTATTTCTTCGGCGGGGCCGGGCTGGCCCTCCTCTTCTTCAGCGTCATCGCCGGCCTCCTCCCCATCTACGACAAGTTCGTCCTGGACAGTTACGGCCATCTGCGCATCCCTTTCATGATCCTTTCGATCTTCCTCGGTCTTTTGGGCGCGCAGTTCATCGTCTTCGGCCTGCTGGCGGAAATCCTCATCCGGATTTATTACGAAAACAAGGGCGAACGTCCCTATCAGGTCGCGAAAATAGTCGGCGTTGCCGACGACGATCCCACCCGCGGAAAATAAACCGTGATCCATCTGCTCCTGGCCGCCTACAACGAGGGCAAAGCCCTCGGGAATGTTTTGGAAAAAGCGGAACAGTCCCTCTCCGGCCAACCGCACCGCGTCTGGGTCGTGGATGACGGCTCGAGCGACAACACCGCCAACGTGGCCCGGGAATGGGCCAAACGCATCCCCCTGACGCTCCTGCGACATCCTCAAAACATGGGGCTGGGGAAAGCCCTCCAGACCGGCCTCTCCCAAATCCTTCCGGCCCTCGCCGCCACCGACGTCCTCGGCATCATGGACGCCGACAACACCCAGCCGCCCGAACTCCTGCCGGTCCTCGTTCAACGCATCCAGAACAACGAAGCCGACGTGGTCATCGCCTCCCGCTTCATTGCGGGGGGGAAATCCATGGGGGTCCCCCTGTTCCGCCGGTTCACCAGCGCGGCCGCCCGCGTCCTGTTCCGCCTTTTTTTCCACATCCCGAACGTGCAGGATTACACCTGCGGTTACCGCGTCTACCGGGGGGAACTCCTTTTGCGGGCGAAAAACAAGTGGGGCGTTCTCCTGACCGAAGACGGCTTCGCCGCCACCGTGGAACTCCTCGTGAAATTGTCGGCCTTTTCTCCGCGCGTGGCGGAGGTGCCGCTGCTCCTCCGCTACGACCGGAAACCGACCCCCAGCAAGATGCCGGTGTTCCGGACGATCCTGAAATCCCTCCTCCTCCTCCGGCGACTCAAGAAGGCGAAATGACAGCACTCCGTTGGCTGTTGGCCCTCGGCATCAGCGTCGCCGGCCTCTGGTTCGCCCTGCACGGGGCCGACTGGGAGACGATGTCGGCCACCGTGAAGAACCTGCGTTCTCCGTTTTGGCTGGCGTTTTTTCCGCTGGTCGTCCTGTTCGAATTCACCGTGCGTTCCATCCGCTGGAAACTTCTCCTCGATCCCCTCAAACCGGCGCCGCTGAAAGTCCTCTTCCCCATCACCAACGCCGCGTTCTTCATCAACAACGTCCTCCCTTTCCGCGCCGGAGAGTTCGCCCGCATTTACTGGACCTCCCAAAAGACCGGCGTCCCCCTCAGCAGCTGCGTGGCGGTGTTGGCGGTGGACCGCCTTTTCGACATGGCGACCCTCCTGACGATGACCTTCTTCGTTCTCCTCAACAAATCAGCCCTCTTCCAATCCCGAAAACCCATCGTCCTTTTCGCCACTGTGACGCTCGGCCTCCTGGCCGCCATGGCCCTGTTGGCGCGTTTCCCGGCGCCCTTCAAATCCTGGATGGAAAAACCGGCCGTCCCCCGTTTCCTTACGCGATGGGCCCACCAATTCATCGAAGGATCGCAGGCCCTGCGGAGCACCTCGACTTTTCTTCTCGCCTATCTCCTCTCCCTTTCTTTCTGGACCGTTTTCATCCTGGTGCTTCGGTTCCTGGCCTCCCTGTTCTCCTTCTCCCTGTCCTTCACGGACGCCGCCTTCATCGAGATCGCCATGTGTTTCGGCGTCCTTCTTCCGTCGGCGCCGGGGTATGTGGGGACCCTGGAAGCCGCCGGGGTGGCGGCCTTCGCGATGCTCGGTTTTGACCGCAACGTGGCCCTGCCTTTTCTGCTGATTGTCCATTTCTCACAGATCATGAGCACCGTCGTTCTGGGCATCCCGAGTCTTTGGATCGCCGGGTTGAAAGTGCACGTCCCGGCGGCCGATCGTCCTGCCCCGTGATGCCCCGCCGTCTTTTTTCCTCTCCCCTGGCGATACTCACCCTTCTTTTCTCCTCCGCGCTTGCACTGCGGCTGTGGGGAATCACCTGGGGGATGCCGCTGAAATTCGCGCACGTGGACGAATCCATCGTCACCTTCTATTCCCTGCGCGTGGTGGCCGGAGACCCGAACCCCCGGGTCTTCTTCGATTACCCCTCGTTGTTCCTTTACCTCCTCGCCGCCGTCTTTCAGATCGTTCTCTCCCTGGGCGTGTTGTGGGGGAAAATAGCCTCCGTGCCCCAGGCCATGACGGCCTACCTGGAGGGGGATTCCGTCGTTTTCACGCTTTCGGCCCGCCTGCTGAATGTCTTCCTCGGCATGCTCACCGTCCTTCTCGTCTATCATATGGGGCGGCTCTGGGCGGAGGAGTTCGGTTTCGACCGCCGGGAAACGCCTCCGGACCCCGGGAAACCCCTGTTCATCGGCGCGGCCGCGGCGGCGTTTTTGGCCGTGAACCGCCTTCACGTGCTCCAGGCGCATTACGGCACGGTGGATGTGCCGGCCGCCCTTTTTTCTCTCTTGGCCCTTCACCAGACACTCCTGTTTTGGAAAACGAACTCGCTCAAAACAGGCCTCTGGGCGGCGGGGATGATCGGGCTGGCCGCGTCCGTCAAATATTATCCGGCGGTGTTCGCCGGGCTTCTCCTGCCCGCGCCGTTCGTCCTGAAAATGCGAAGGCCCTGGAAATACGCCGTCTTCTTCCTGGGCGCGGCCGCCGCCGGCTTTTTCATCGGTTGCCCCTACGCCCTCCTCACCCCCCACGAATTCTCGGCGCGCTTCTTTCATCTTTTTCCAAAGATCGTCTGGTCCGCCCAAACCGGCGGGGCGCCGCTGTTCCTGCCCACGCTCGGGCACATTCTAAAAAACACCGGCTCTCCGCTCCTGCTGTTGGCTCTGTACGGCCTCACCGGCACGCTCCGACGGAAAAACGCCGTCGCCCGGGTCCTGGCGGCCGCGGCGGGGGTCCTGGTCCTCTTCTTCGGCACCTGGGCCACCCAGCTGGAACATTACGCCATGGCGGCCTACCCGCTCCTGTTCCTCTTCGCCGCGCAGGGACTTTGGGAGTTGAAATCCCTCCATCGGGCGGCGCCGGCCGTCGCCGCCGGCCTGCTGGTGGCGTGGACCGCCCTGCCGACGTTCCGCCAGCTTCAGGTCCTGTCCCAGCCCGACACCCGCCTCACCGCCTACCGATGGATATCTCAAAACATTCCACCCGGAAGCCGGCTGCTCCGTTTCGCCCATACGCCGGAGTTCCGGCACACGGACCCCTATTCGGTCCAGGTGGACTGGGAAAATAAACGCCTTCTCGAGACACTGGAGCCGTCGGAATTTGTAAAATCTTTCGACTTTGTCATCTACAGTTCCTATCGCCCGGGAGACGACGACTTGTTGCCCCGCATCAAACATAATTTTCCTCTGGTGGGGGAATTTCACGGTCCGGCGCCCCGTTTTCCGCACCACCCGGCGATCTACGTTTTTCAAACGAAGAAGGATATTTCATGACGTCACCGAAGAAGAAAGTGATTGCCGTCCTGCCCGCCTACAACGCGGAAAAGACCGTCGAAAAGACGCTGCGGGACATCCCGAAAGACGTGGTGGACGAGATCATCCTGGTGGACGACGCCTCGCGCGACCGCACCGCCGAGGTCGCCCAACGGCTCGGGCTCACGGTCCTCAAACACGACCGCAACCGGGGATACGGGGCCAATCAGAAAACCTGCTATCACGAGGCGCTGAAACGCCGGGCCGACGTCGTGGTCATGATCCATCCCGATTATCAGTACGACGCCCGCATGACCGGCCTCCTCGTCCATCTCATCGAACTGGACGTGTGCGACCTGATGTTCGGCTGCCGCATCCGCACGCGCAAAGAGGCCCTGGCCGGCGGGATGCCGCTGTACAAATACCTCGCCAACCGGGCCCTGACCATCTTCGAAAACCTCCTGATGGGCACCAACCTGGGAGAAACCCACAGCGGGTTCCGCGCCTATTCCCGGCGACTGTTGGAAACCGTCCCCTGGGAAAAAAATTCGGATGATTTCGTCTTCGACCAGCAGATGATCATCCAGGCCCGGCATTTCGAATTCCGCATGGGCGACGTGCCCGTCCCCACCCGTTATGAGCCCGAATCCTCCTCCATCAATTTCCGCCGCAGCGTGGTCTACGGGCTCGGCATCCTCTGGACGCTCTTTCGATGGAAACTCCACTGTTGGAAACTCCTCCGATGTTCGCTCTTCGTCGACAAGTCCTCCTGACCGTTTACGCCGCGGCCGCCGCCTGCCTGGCCGCCTTTTATTTTATCCATTACCCGATCCCCGGTTTTTTCCTGCGTCTGCGGGAGATCGTCACGGCATCGGTTTTCCTCGTCCTCGCCGCCGCCACCGGTCAGCGGTTGGGCCGCCTGCTGCGGCTGCCGCCGACGGTCGCCGAGGACGAAGCGGGACCGGCCCCCTCCGCCACGGACAACGTCCTCTGGGGCGTTGGGCTCGGCGTCCCCGCCATCGCCTTGTGTCTTCTGTTCCTGGGATTGGCCGGCGCCTTTCGGCCGGCGGGGTTCGCCCTCCTGACGGTCGGCCTGGCGGCCTTTTCCTGGAAAGAAATCCTCCGTCTCCTCTCGGCTCTCCGGCCCCTTCGCGTCGTGTCGGCCGAAACTTCCGGATTCCACCTGTTCCTGTCCGTCCTGGGCGCGGCCGTTCTGGCGACCGCCCTGCTCTGCGCCTTCGCCCCACCGACTTATTACGACAGTCTGGTCTACCACCTGGCCCTGCCCGCCAAATATCTCCAGGAGGGACGCATCGGCTTCGTGCCGTACAACCACTACAGCCATTTCCCGCAGGGGATGGAGATGGTGTATGCCTGGTTCCTGGCTCTGGGAGACGACGTCTCCGCCCAAGTTTTCAACGTTTTCATCGCCCTGCTCCTGGCGGCCGCGGTGTGGAGACTCGGGAAGACGCGGCTGAGCATCGACCGTCCGCGATGGGACATCGTCCTCTTCCTCACCGCCCCGTGCGTGACGCTCCTGGCCTCCGAAACCTATGTGGAACTGCCGCTGGCTTTCTGGACACTGCTCTGCCTGTGGGCCGCCGCGAACGGCCTTGAAAGAAACGATCGCCGATCTTTCGTGTTGGCCGGACTCATGGCCGGCTTCGCCACCGGCCTGAAATACACCGGCATCCTCACGCCGGCGGTTCTCTTCGCGCTGATCCTGTTCTGGCCCCGGCCCCGGACCGCGCGAGAACGCGCCGGGGACGCCCTCGCCCTCTTCCTGCCCGCCTTCCTCGTTTTCCTTCCGTGGCTTGTGAAAAACTTCCTTTTCACGGGCGGCAACCCCGTTTTTCCATTCCTCCCCCAATGGTTCCCGGCCGACAACGTGTACATGCACCGGGACGCCGCCGGCGCCTATTTCCGCGTGCTCGACGAATACCGCGGCACCAGCCCGCTGCTCATGGAACTTTTCGGGTTGCCGTTGCGTCTGGTGACCAACGTGGTTTCGTTCGGGGGGGGATACGACGTCACCGGAGACCTCGGCTGGGCCCTGCCGTTGATACTCCTCCCTCTGGCGTTCCTGGCCCTCCCGGGACATCGCGTTCGCGGTTTCTTCCTCGTCTATCTTCTGGCGCACGCCCTCCTGTGGGCCTCTCTGCGTCCGGTCCTGCGGTTCCTCTTCCCCGTTTTTCCCATACTCTGTCTGTTGTCCGGCCTGGGCCTTGTGCATTTGTTCTCCCAAATCCCCGTTTGGGCGGGACGCGCGCTGACGGCGGTCCTGCTTCTCTTCTTCCTCTCCAACGGCGTCCTCTTCTATCTGGTCGAACGGGTCCGCGACCCGTTCCCGGCGGCGCTGGGACTGATGGACCGGGAGGACTATCTCCGACGGAAACTGGACGCCTACCCCGCCTGGGAGTTCATCAACAAAACGCTTCCAGCCGACAGCCGGGTCCTCTTCGTGGGGGACCAACGCGGCTATTACTGCAGGCGCCCCTACCTGGCGCCCATGGCCCTGCTGCCCCAGCCGCTCCGGGAATGGGCCGACACCGCCGAGACGGGCGAACAACTCCGGTCGAATCTGTTAAAATTGGGATTCACGCATGTTTTTTTCAACCGGAAAGAAGCCGACCGCTTGAAAGGGTACCGGGTTTTGGACCTGACCGAACACGGCAGAACAACGTGGTCGGATATGCGGAACCGGCTGTCGAAAGACTACGACACGCCGGACGCGACAATCTATTCGCTGAACGCGGGAGCACGCAATGATTGAAAGCCTCTACGTGGGTGTTTTTCTCATCGCCTTTTCGGTCGTCATCGTTCTGACACCGTTGATGCGGAAGATCGCCCTGACGCTGAACATCATGGACCACCCGTCCTCCCCGGTCAAAACGCACAAACACCCCACCCCCTATCTGGGGGGGATGGCCATCTTCCTGGGGATCGTGACGGCCCTGCTGACCGCGCGTTTCTTCACGCATTTTCCGACCGGCACGCTGCGCTCCCTGCGGGGGATCCTCACGGGGGCGACGTTCGTGGTGGCCGTGGGACTGTTGGACGACCTCAAACCCGGCGGGCTCCGTTTCCAATGGAAATTCCTTTTCCAATTCGTCGCGGCCTTCCTGTTGCTTCTGTTCGACGTCCGGATAAAATTCATCCAACCCGTGTGGCTGGCGGATCTGCTCACGGTGGTCTGGGTGGTGGGGGTCACCAACGCCTTCAACATCATCGACATCAAAGACGGCCTCGCCGCCTCCCAGGCCTTCATGGCCAGCCTGGGGTTCCTCTTCATCTCCCTCCCGACGGAGGAGATCTACGTCAACTTCGCGGCGGCGGCCGCCGCCGGCGCGGCGGTGGCGTTCATCCCTTACAACATGTCGGGGCGGATGAAGATCTTCATGGGGGACACCGGCAGTCTCATGCTCGGCTTCTGCATGGCGGCGCTTTCGATGGGCACGTCCTACACCCACGTCAACGAGATCGGCGTGTTCGCCCCTCTTTTGATCTTGGGGCTGCCCCTCTACGACACCCTCTTCGTCTCCTTCCTCCGCATCAAACAAGGGAAATCGCCGTTCCTGGGATCGAAAGACCACCTGGCTCTGAAACTGGAGGCGCTGGGCCTTACTTCCCGACAGTTGGTCGCCGCGCTCGCGACGGTGGCGGCGCTCTTCTCCACCGCCGCTTACTGCGTCACGTGGTGGCCGCTCCACATCTCCCTGTTCGTGTTCGCCGTGGCCATCGCCATCGGCGTCTACGTCGTCATGAAGCTCCAAAAGGTGGTCGTGCCCTGAAAAAAAACGTCCCGACGACGGCCTCCCCGGCGCCCGTCGTCATCGTCGGCGCCGGCCTGGCCGGCCTCTCCTGCGCCTATCACCTGAAAAATCCTTTTATCCTCTGTGAAAGCGAACAAACCCCGGGGGGAACCGCCCGGTCCTATACGGTGGACGGCTTCACGTTCGACCACACCGGACATCTCCTGCATCTGCACAACGAGTACACCCGCAAACTCATCCGCCGCCTGCTGCCCGGCAACCTCCGGGAATGCGCCCGCAACGCCTGGATTTTTTCGAACGGCGTCTATACCCGCTATCCGTTTCAGGCCAACCTCTACGGCCTGCCGTCCAAGATCGTGGACGAATGCTATCTCGGTCTCTGGGAAGCGCGGCGGAAATACGGCGACGACCCGTTGAGAACCAACCATCGCCTCACGTTCGCCGAATGGAGCGAGCGGCTCTTCGGCAAGGGCATATCGGAACATTTCATGTTCCCCTACAACCGGAAACTCTGGACCGTGCCCCCCGACACGCTGACGCCCGATTGGTGCGGGCAGTTCGTCCCGCAACCCCGCCTGCAGGACGTCCTCGTCGGCGCCGTGACGGACCGGTCCACGGCCTTCGGCTACAACGTCTCCTTCCTCTATCCCCACCGCGGCGGCATTCAAGTGCTCTCCGAAGCCTTCGCTCAAAAGATCGGGAACGTCCGCCTGGGCTGCTCCCTTGAAAAACTGCTCTGGCAGGAAAAGAAAGCGGTGCTCTCCTCGGGCGAGATGCTCCCTTACGCGCACCTCGTCTCCACCATCCCGCTGCCCGAACTTTTGAAACGCCTCAGCCCTTTCCCGCGGGAGCTGGGCGAGGCGGCCGGCCAACTCCGCTGGACATCCGTTCTCTGCGTCAACCTGGGCGTGAACCGCCGCAACATCTCCGACAAGTCCTGGATCTACTTCCCCGAAGACAAGTTCCCGTTCTATCGCGTGGGGTTTCCGATGAACTTCTCTCCCCAGACCGTTCCCGACGGCTGTTCCTCGATGTACGTCGAGATCTCCTCCCCGCCGGAAAAAATGCCCGCCTCCCCGAACTCCCGGAACGCCCTCCTCCGCCGGATCCGGGAGGGGCTGATCGCCTGCAACGTGTTGAAGCGCTCGGACACTTTTCCGGTGGTGAGCTATCTGCCCATCCCGTACGCGTACGTGATTTACGACCAGCGCCGCCGGTCGGCGCTCGAAACCATCCAACCGTGGCTGAGGGCCCGGGCCAACACCCATTCCATCGGCCGGTATGGCGCGTGGAAATATTCCTTCATGGAAGAGGCCATTCTGGACGGAAAGGAACTGGCGGAAACGCTCCAAAAATCTTCCGCCGCCGTCTGACATCCCCGATGGACCTGCTCGAAAAAAATCCTCCGCCCGACGACGTGGTTCCGGCCCCGCCGAATCTCCGGCAGGCCCTCTTTTCCGTCCCGGTCTGTTTTCTTTTTATGTTCCACCCGCTTTTCCGCGGCTGTTGGGACCTCTGGGCCCAGGCGCTGGTGACTTTCGCCTGGGCCGTTCTGGCGATCTTCGCCGGCCTGTTCCTCATCCGAAAAACCGAGAGGGAAGACTCCCTTCACGAAATACAGATCCCCCTGACGCTTTTCTTGCTGGTCTCTTTTCTTTCTTCGTCCTTCAGCCGGTTCCCGCACAGCGCGGTGCCGGCGTTTCTGGCGGACGGGACCGCCCTGGCGTTCTTCGTCTTTTTCCTGATCTCGACGCCCCTTTGGCGGGCCCGCTATCTGCGCGCCCTGGCCGGCGGGGGGACGGTGGCGGCGTTCCTGGCGCTCTTTCAGCTCCACCTTCACCCGCACGCTCCGCCGACCGGCCCTTTCGTCAATCCCAACCTCCTGGCCGCCTATCTGCTTCTCACCCTCCCGCTGACCGGCGCCCTCCTTCTGGATGAAACCTCCCGTTCCTCCCGCCTGATCTGGGGCGGGGCGTTGTTGGCCCAGACCGCGGTCCTCTTTTCGACGGCCTCGTTCATGGCGTTTTTGGCCCTGCTGGCGGAGGGCCTCTGCCTTGCGCTCTGGCCCGCAAGCCCGGTGTCGGCGAAACGCCGGAAAATCCTGCTGGCGCTCACCGCGGGCGCGGCGGTGGGAGGCCTTGTCTTCTTCCGGCACGACTGGGCCCGTCTCATCCACTGGGAAGCCGACCGCACCGCGTGGTGGCGGACCGCTTTTCAAATGTGGTTAAATAATCCGCTGTGGGGCGTGGGGCCGGGGGCGTTCGGCGAGGCCTATCCCGGTTACCGTGCGGACCCGCTGGGGTTGAACAGTCTTTACGCCCACAATGTTTTCTTGGAATGGCTGGCCGAACGCGGGGGGGCCGGGGCGGGGGCGGCGCTTTTCTTGATCTTTTTGTTATGGATCGGCCGGCGGCGGAACGCGGCGGAAAACAAATTCACCGTGCCGGTGCTGACGGCGATGGGAGGATTCCTCTTCTTCAACGCCGCCCATTTCGGACTTTCGTTCCCCAGTCTGTATTGGGTCTTCTGGAGTCTGGCCGGGTATCTCTGGGCCACGGCGGCGCCGCCCCCGGACCGCGGCGGTCGGACGGAAAAATCGCGACGCGCCTTGCGAACGGGGCTGTTGG